>Ga0207865_100321_pt1 | contig 55415 bp, 46 predicted proteins | sample HigsolmetaAR204D_FD_184836 | JGI IMG/M metagenome (GOLD analysis project Ga0207865, IMG submission 184836) | Ionic liquid and high solid enriched microbial communities from the Joint BioEnergy Institute, USA - AR20-4-D (SPAdes) (version 2) ...
GCGGACGAACTTGATTTTCATATGACACCCCGCAGGTGAATGTTATCTTGTTTATGTCATTCGCCTTCGGGGGTGTATTTGCCTGCTTTTTCTCGCATTTTCATCAGTTGATGATCACGGATTCAGGGAAAATAAAGGAGCCTGAAAATATGGAAAAAAAGGAAACTTATGAAAACACGCTGGCCCATGTCAACACCTATTCAAGTCCATCGGAACTGAAAATTACCGACATCCGCTTTGCGGATATTGCAGGCGCTCCCATGCATTGCACCTTGGTCAAGGTGTATACGAACCAGGGATTGGTCGGTTTTGGCGAAGTGCGCGACGGCGGGGACAAATTGTACGCCCTGATGTTGAAAAGCCGCCTCTTGGGCGAAAATCCGTGCCAAATCGATAAATTGTTCCGCCGGATCAAGCAATTTGGCGGCCACGCCCGGCAAGGCGGAGGGGTCAGCGGAATAGAGATCGCGCTCTGGGATTTGGCGGGCAAAGCGTATAAGATCCCGGTTTACCAAATGTTGGGGGGCAAATTCCGCGACAAGATCCGGATGTACTGCGACACCGATGTTTCCGGGAAAGACACCGGCACAGCGATGGGGCACGCACTGAAAAAAAGAATGGAAAAAGGGTTCACGTTCCTGAAAATGGATTTGGGAATCAACCAGATCATTCACGAACCAGGAACATTGAGTGCGCCGCTAGGGTTTCTGGATGAAATGAGAGCGTTGTCCAAGGCGTGGAAAAACCGCAAACAGTCCAATATGTCGGAGTGGGAATTGCGGAATTTGCGAAACCGTTTGTATGACATTCACAATATCGCCCATCCGTTTACCGGCATTCGCGTAACGGAAAAAGGGCTGGATCTTCTTGAACAATATGTCGCCGAAGTCCGTTCCGTAATCGGTTACGAAGTGCCGCTCGCCATCGACCATTTCGGGCATATCGGCCTCGACGACTGCATAAAGTTGGGGCAGAGGGTTGACAAATACAACCTGGCCTGGATGGAAGATATGATTCCGTGGCAATATACCGATCAATACGTAACCTTGTCCAGATCGGTGACGACCCCGATTTGTACGGGCGAAGACATTTATTTGAAAGAAAATTTCAAACCGTTGCTGGAAGCGGGCGGGGTATCCGTCATTCATCCGGATGTGCTGAGCACGGGAGGCATTTTGGAAACCAAAAAAATCGGCGACATGGCGCAAGATTACGGCGTCGCCATGGCCATCCACATGGCCGAAAGCCCGATTGCCTGTCTGGCGGCCGTCCATGTCGCGGCTGCAACGGAAAATTTCCTCACGCTGGAATACCACTCCGTCGACGTCGAGTGGTGGGATGACCTGATCGTTGGCAAACTGCCGAAACCGCTTGTGCAAAACGGTTTTATCACCGTCCCCGAAGCGCCGGGTCTGGGGATCGAAGATTTGAACGACGAAGTCATCGCGCAACATCTGCACCCGGAAATTCCCGGATTGTGGGAACCGACCGACGAGTGGAACCACTGCTGGTCTAACGACAGGTTATGGAGTTAACCGTGCAAGGTCCCTTTTCATTTGAACGATAACGGGGCTGTCCCTATACAGAAATCGTCTGCATGGAGGACAGCCCCGTTTTTGTCCGTCAACTCATGTGACGGCGGAACGGCAATCAAGGAGTGAACCCGTGCAACGGCAGCGGTTCGAAATGAGGATGCTCCGCCTTATTCCCCGTATTTCACCATATCGTTTCGGCCGACGAAACGCCAGAAATTGTTGCGGAACAAATCGGCCACATCGCGTTCAATTTCCGCAGTTTCGATCACCCAGCCGGTGCGGAGGATGTCGTTATACTTGTCGATCAGCACGTTCGCGATGATTTCTTTGGAATGGCTCCACTTGTAGATCAACTGATCCAATACGCGCGCGTCGGAGTGCTGCGGAACTATGCTCAATCCAAGCAGTTCCGTGCGCATGCGGGTAATTTCGTTAATGATGACCGGGTTATTCATGAACCACCAGCAACCGAATATTAACAAGTTGCGGAATTTCCGTCCCAATACGCACAGCTCATGCTGGTTTTCACGGCTTAAGAACGTGGTGATAAACCTGTTTTCCGGATAACGGCTCAGCATATATTCAAGCGGCTTAATGCTCGCTTTTCCGACGGAATCGCCGGCGTCTCCCAGGGCCGGATGCACTCTGCGGTTCACGCCGATCATCAGGGCAAACGGAACGCCCGTCTCGCGGGAAATCGGCAAGATGCAATCGGTAATGATGCGGCTGCGGTCGGAGTCGTCCGGATATTGGAAATCGTATGGCAGAGACACCGCCATATATACGGGATTCATCCGCCCTATCCAGTCCTTCAGAAAGCGCCGCACTTCGTCGACCGATTTTTGCGTCCATGCGTCATCCACATGGTAACCCCATTCACGCAGACGATGCTTCGTGTTGGCATAATCGTTCAGCAACGGATCGATCCGCAGCGCGGCATGGAACCGGGGATCCGGTTTGGTTCCCGAAAGCCAGATCGGACGTTCGCGGTCGTCGAACGGGTCGTTCGTCATGACGACATGATCCACGTTGGACAGTTGCAATACGCGATCGACCTGGGAATAGCTGTCGAACCGGCTGAAATATTTGCGGTATTCGTCCAAATTGCGCGAAGCGATATCCAGCCCGAAACCTTGCAAGGTCGTCAATACGCCGCGGCACGCTTCGCTGATCGGCGAATGTTCGATGAACAGCTTCTGCCAGATCAGACTCGCTTGCTCCTGCTTGCTGAGTTTCCAGAAATCTTCAACGGGAATGTCGCTCCAACGCATCACTTCCGCCACGAGGTAGTGATACGTCAACAACTCGTCTACGCCCCACAATAAAAGTTCGCCGAAGTTTGGAGAGTACAGATGGGTGTGCATGTCGGTGATTTTTTGTTTCCGGATGGCGGCGTTGACCGCGGCGGTCAACTGCTCGCGATTCGTAATCTGCGTCAAGGAAAGTCCCTCCCATTTGTTCGTGATACGTTTATTGTACTTTGCACACGTTAACAATTGCAAGAACTATTTGATGCGCTTTAATGCGCCGCGGAAACGGCGGTCACCGGCAAACCGGCGACACGGTTGCGGCCTATTTGCCCAGAAGCTGCAAATGTTTTCCTATGTGCTTCTGTAAAGCATGGTTATACGCTTCTTCCTGTTCGCTTAACGTGCGGAAAAACTCGTCCTTAAAGAGCGGTTTTCCTTCCCCGTCCACCGCCTGCAGCAAGATGCCGTACGTAATATGAATCAACTGGCGGGCGTCATCGTCATCCATGTACTTTGGCAAATCCTCGTCCGCCACCTGGTCGAGGGGCCGGATCGCCTGAAGATCCGCCTTGACATGGTAATACGCAAGCGCTTCATGAAAATGCTCCAGCGCATAAGCGTGCATTCTGCGGTACAATCCCGGATTGACCCCGGCTACCGTACGAACCGCTTCCAACCAGTTGGTGCCCGCGGTTTTCACATGGAACCGGCCTCCGGTATATTTGGCGATGAGCGGGAACACGCTGAACTTGTCGCTGCCGGAATGGATGCTTAGCTTGTAACCGAAGTGGTCGGCAATGGCCGCATGCACCTTCAGTTCTTGCTCGAACTGGGCTATATCGCCGATATAATCGATCCCTTTCTGGAACTCCCCGCAAAAACGCGGCGCCATGCTGAAAAGGCTCATCGGATGGCTGTACAGTTCGTTCGCCACCAAATAATGCGAGGAAGGAGCCGTAGGCGTCAACGTTTCGTCGATCGATATTTCAAAGTCAATGTCCCTGCCGGCATGTTTGATGTACGTGTCGTACACATGAATCATAAAGCGGATCGCTTCGCCGTATATCAATACATTTTTCATCACGTCGGTGCGGTCGAAACGAATGGTATGTCCGCCTACCTGAAATTGTTTGTTCAAATAACGCTGTTCGTAATGTTCGCGCACTTCTGCAGGCAGCAACGCGTATTTTTTCTCGATTTCCTCAGGACTTAATCCTTCGATCGAATTATCGATCTTCTCGGAGCAATCCAGCGTCAGCATCGTAAACCCGAGATCCAGCGCCATTTGAATATCGCTCTCCACCTTCAAATGGTCGCCGTCCGCGCCGAATCCGCCCTGGTAACCTTCCTGAAACACGGCATAACAAGCCGCATCCAGCACATCATTATAGTCCCGTCCGGTCAGGGTGATTTCGCGGATGCTTTGTTGCGCGAGAATCGGCTTGACGTCACGATCCCTGACTGTTTGAATATGTCCCGGCGAAGCCACTCCAAGACGGTCCCCGAGACCGATCGTCGCCACTTGCGTACCGAAAGCGCGCGGCGCCGTATAAGGGAAGTAACGGTTTAACACCAGCCGGTTCGCATGGGTTAACCCGCACAATTTGTACCCGTCCGCTTCTTCCCCTTCCAGCTCGTCATAGAGGGGCCCCGTGCCGACCGCAACAATTTTTTTCACATGCCCTTCTTTGACCATCAGCAACTTCACATCGCCGGACACGGCAAACGAACGCGGATACACTTTCATGCCGGAAATGTCCGTTTCCTGAATCTGACCAGATTTCATCGCATTAACGAATACCGAGTAATTGCTCATCGTTCCCTCCTATGCTTGATACTTGTCCTTTTTGTCTCATCTATTGTATCGCAGATTGCAGGCAATATCTATGCAAATATTGTTTTTAAGCCCATGGCCCGCAATCTTGGTTTCCGGCCGCTTGCGCTCATCTTGTTTTTTACGCCGTTGTAACGGTTTTTTCAAAAAAAAATCTGTCCGAAACCAGGCCGCCGCATGTCCGGACAGATTCAAACCGTTTTTGTGAAATTCCTTCTGTTTGTCCTTTTTTGCTTTCCTCTTGCTGATTATTCCTGACGCTGTTGCCTTTTCGTAACCGTTTCTCCGCCGATGCCCCAGTTGTCGGTATCCACCTCGTCGATGACTACAAAGGTGCGCTCCGGATTTTTGCCAAGCACATCGACCAAGAGCTGGGTCACCCCGGATACGATCCGCTCTTTCTGTTCCGAGGTGGCGCCTCTGGTAATTCTCACGTTTACGTATGGCATTTGACTTCTCCTCTCCCCTTCGGACAAACCGTTAAAGTCCGCTTCATTTCCGTTATGATAACGGTTAACCTTGCGTGTCAGCGGCCGCCGCTTCTCTCAGTATACTCCTTTGGGCAACCGGTTTAAAGCCCCTTATTATCGCAAATTTTCCTATTGCTCGCGGCACAGGTTCCTGCCGTTGTTTTGTCCCGTCTTCCGGCAAATTTTTCGCCGTTTATCTCGGCTTTTTCATCGTTTATCCCAGGTCCCGGTCTTTTATCGCCGGTCTTGTTTCGCCGGTCCTGATCTTTTGTCTCTTATCTTCATCTTCTCAGTTCAAATTTTCATCTATGCCGGCCATCAATTTCTTGAGCGTGTCGTAATCCACCGCCCCAAAAATTTTTTCGCGGATCATGCCGTTTGAGCCAATAATATATGTCGTCGGGTAAACCATCACCCCGTACAAGTCCGATACGGCGCCCTCTTCGTCCATTAATACGGGAAACGTCAGGGAATACTGTTCCACAAACCGGGCAACGCTCTCCCTGTTTTTCTCCGTATGGGTCAGATTGACTGCAAAAATCACCACATCTTTGTTCTGAAACTGTTCATAATATTTTTGCATATGAGGCATTTCCATCCGGCAAGGAGGGCACCAGGTAGCCCAAAAATTTACGATGACTTTTTTCCCGCGGTAATCCGAAAGCTTGAATTTCTCGCCGCTCAGAGACTCCAGTTCGAAATCGGGAGCCGTATTTCCTTTATTGATACCTATTTTCCCTTCGTTTTCCAGAAACTCCTCCGATTTCATGTTCATTGCCGAGGATTTCTCTTGTCGGCCGTGATCGATAACGCCCCAAATCGCCAACCCGGCGATGACGACGATTGCCAGCAATTTTCTCAAAGGTCTATTCCTCCTGTGCACATCGACGATGCTATTCCGCGGGCCCGCCTACAGGTTAATCGTCGTAAATTGCGCCAGCCAGGCGCTCAATCGCTGCAATTGACCCGTAAATAACAGTATTCCCAGGCCTACCAATATCCAACCGTTGATCAGTGACAGTTTGGGCAGAAAACGATTCAACTTCTTTACAGTGCTGAAGGAATAAGTGAGGACAAACGATATAATCAGAAACGGCACGCCGAGTCCAAGCGAATAAACAAACAGCATGAACATTCCCGTATACATCGTTTCGGCCGAACCGGCGAGCAGTAAAATCGATGAAAGAGCCAGCCCCACACACGGGCTCCAGCCGGTGCCGAAAGCAATCCCCATCAATAGCGAGCTGACAAAACCTTTTCGGGATGACGGCTTGATTTCCCATTTAAACTCGCGCATTAACATGCGAAAATTCAGGACACGGGCCATCTGCAAACCAAATACGACAATCAGAAGCCCGCTCAACTTCATGATCAGATCCCGGTGTTCGGCGAACAACTGTCCAAGCAGACTGGCGGAGGCCCCCAACACGACAAATACGATGGCAAAACCGAGAATGAAACCGAAAGAACGGACAAAGAGCACGCCCTTGTCCGCCTCGATCCGGTTGCCGTTGACCATGGATCCGGTCAAATGGGCGACATAGGCGGGGATTAAGGGAAACACGCACGGGGATAGAAACGACAACACCCCCGCAGTGAACGCGACGATCAACGTTACATGTTGCATACCAGACACCACTTTTTCGGTTAGTGATCGCAAGCTGTCCGCAAGCCGTTTCGGACCGACTCATTTGCAATGTCTTCAAACAGTTTTTCGCGGGACAGCCTTCATGTTATTAATCATATGCGAAAACGTTGACCGAAACAACGATGTCACAAAATAGTCAAGTTGCCCGACGTTTTCCGTTTCGCTTTAGCCTATGGAGTGCGTTCCGCCATCATCCTCCGCATTCACCATCATCTCCGCCACCAGGGTTAACCGGTCATAAAACAGCTGCCGAGCGCTGCCTGCCAGTCCGATCTCGTCCATCGCTTCCTTCATGCAACGAAGCCATGCTTGCGCCCGCCTGGGCGTAATGCGGAACGAAAGATGGCGTTGCCGCATTCGAGGAGGGCCGTATTGCCCGGAATAAAGAGCGGGGCCGCCTGTAAATTGGGTCAGGAACAAACGCTGCTTATACTTGATGGTTTCCAAGCCGTCCGGGAATAACGGAGATAAATCGGGATCGCGGGACACCCTCGCATAGAACGCCTCAACCAGTTTGTCAATCGTTTCTTCTCCGCCGATTGCCTCATACAAAGTCGCCGTTGGTTCCGGCAATTCGCTCTCCCCCTATCGTTTTCCTGTTTATCCGGTTTATACGGTTACTATTTTAGTTCCAAAGGTTCAAAGAGGCTGTGACAAGGATCACAAAGATTGAGACAGCAGCAAGGATTGCAACGGTGGAGGCAGTGACGAGGATTGCAACGATTGAGGGAGATTACGGCAGGAGTGCCATGTCATCCGGCTGTACCGGTTGCAAGGCGGCCGGATCAAAGAAAAATCCCCCCCGTCTGTTTGGCGGCGGCCAACTGAAGGGGGGAGTGCGCTGTTTATCATTGCGGATGATGAAATAACCGGCTTCCAATTTTGGAGGATCATCTGTCACCAGGTTTATGCTTTTTGTCGCGTCACAATGCGGAACAGACCGTAATTATCCAGCGGCACGACGGGATGCTCGTCCATGACGAGTCCTTCGGAATTGCCGTTCAGCGCGATATTTACCAACCATCGCGTAAATGGGGCCACTTTCATGGACTCCATTTCCTCCGGACTGTAAAACCCCGCAGCGTCAACCTCAAATCCGTCGGGGCGCGGTTCCCCGTCCATATATTCCATTGCAAAAGCAATGTACACGTTATGCACGTTTCTTGGCAAATCGCGCACGGCGACGACGCTTCTGACGCGGGCGGATATCCCGGCTTCCTCCAAAACTTCCCGTTCGATCGTCCTGGCGATCGGTTCGAATTGCTCAATGTACCCTCCGGGATTGGTCCAATTGCCTTTTCCCGGCTCTTGGGCGCGCCGTACCAGCAATATTTTGCCTTCTTTGACCACAAGCGCGCCGACGCCGATACTGTAATTCCCCCAATGCACGTAATCGCAATGGGTGCAGGCTCTCCGGTCCGTACCGTCAATATCCCTGGTTTCCATTTCATGTCCGCATACCAAACAATAGTTGATCGTCATGATTTTATTCCCTTTCTTTTTCCTAAAAAAAAATCCTTACCAACATACGATCGTTTCGCCGGTCAAATAGTCGGACAAGGAACTGGACAAAAACAAAACGATCTTCGTCATATCTTCCGGATTGGCAATCTTTTGCAAGCGGGACAGTCCTTCCTGATTCGGCACGGTGCGGGTGGCCAGGAAGCGGCCGGTATATGTTGCGGCAGGGGCAATGCAATTGACATTCACGTCATAGGGACGCAACTGCTGGGCCAGGCTGCGGGTGTAGTGGGATATTCCCGCCTTGGCTGCGGCATAAATGATTCCCGCCGTTACGGCCACATGCCCTGCCACCGAACCGACATTGACGATTTTGCCGGAACGTCTCTCCCTCATATGAAGGCCGGCATACTTGCACATGTACATCGTCGTCAACAAATTGCGCTCCACAACCGAGCTGATATCCTCGACCTGAATGTCCAACGCATCGTTCGGGTTCGGCCGGGGGGTATGAAGCCCGATATCGCCGCCGGCGTTATTGACCAGAATATCGATGCGGCCCATCCGTTCAATCGATTCCCGCACAAGGCGCTCCGCTTGCCCGGGATCGCATAAATCTCCGGCGATAAACACGGATTTTCTGCCTAACGCGCGTATTTCTTCCGCCACCGCGGGCCCCGATGGGGCTTCTCCAAATTTTGCGGCGGCCTGTTCGTCGATATCGTGAATAATGACATCGGCCCCGGCTCGTGCCAGTTGCAAGGCGTGATGCCGGCCCAACCCCCTGCTGGATCCCGTGACGAGTGCGACCTTCCCCGATAAGTCCACCATTTGCATGGACATGCACCTCATATCGTTATTTTTTCGGAAATCCCGCTCAGGATGATTTGGCGTACGGATGGGATTTCTGCCATAAAGGCACAATGTAGGCGAGGCTGGCGGCCAATTGTTGCTGTTCATAGGCGACGATCGCATCCTCGGGCTCTCCGCGCTCATACGGCGTGCGCCAATCGCCAGGCGGCTTGGCGTTGCAATGGACAAGCCGCATCACCTTCGCCAGTTGGGCTGCCGTTCTGGGGGGATAATCTGTCCAGTAATCGTCGGCAAGCACCCGTGTATGCCGCGCTTCCAGCGCTCCCAGTTCGATGGACATGGTTACGTTGGGACAATGCATGGAGAAAATGCCAAACAAAGCGGGAAAATCGATCACTCCTTGTCCGAGCGGACTACGGACCAAACGATACCCTTCCTCGCTATAATACACATAATAATCTTTCAAATGCACATTTTTCAGATATGGCGCCACCCGTTCGGCGAAGTCTATCGGATCTTCCGCTGTCGCCAGAGGATTTCCGGTATCCAGATTGATGCCGAAGTACGGGGAGCCGATCGATTCGCACAGCCATATCAGTTCCTCGGAAGCGAGATCCTGATGATTTTCCACCGCCAGATTGATTTCTTCCTGCTCCGCAACGGCAGCCGCTTGCGAAAGACCGTTGAACACTTCCTGCATAAACTCCCGCCAGCGTCCGGCGAGAGGCCGGCGGTCTCCCCCGAAACCGGCGCCGCCCACAACGGTCCGAACCGTTGCGGAACCGATTTCCGAAGCCAGATGGATTGCTTCCGCCAATTTTTGCGGGTCGTACCCGCCGGTTGCAACGGTGATGAATAACCCTTTTTCCCTCGCATACTTTGCCGCGGCCAGGGGATCGTGCTCCTTAAGCAACGCAAAAGGAATCTCCACTCCTTCCAATCCGGCAGCCAATGCCTGATCCATCAGTTCGACCGGTTTAATCGCCGGCCTGCCGGATTTCGGGTGAATCCCCATGGCAAAAGTCGTGCCGTAGACAGATAATCCCAAACGCATACCGTTCACTCCTTTTTTTCGTTACAACGATGCGCTGCAACTTACCTGGCCGTCCATCCCCCGTCGATGACGAGTGCCGATCCCGTCATGAAGCTGGACGCTTCGGATGCGAGAAAAATGACGGCGCCGCCAAGTTCTTCCGGCCTTCCCCACCTCCCCAAAGCGATATTCTCGACAAAAAACCGGTTCGTTTCAGGGTTGTTGATTACCGGCAAATTCATCTCTGTCGCGAACGGCCCCGGACATAACGCATTGACCGTAATGTTGTAGGGAGCCCATTCGAGAGCCAGCACCTTGGTCAATTGGATCAGCCCGCCCTTGCTGGAGCAATATGCCCCTCTCTCCGGCAACGCAACATTTCCCAACATGGATGAAACGTTAATGACCCTGCCATATTTTTGTTTCTTCATATATTTGGAGACGGCGCGGGCGCATAGAAACGGCGCTTTCAAATTCGTATTCTGTACCAGATCCCAGCTTGCTTCGTCAAATTCTTCGACAGGCTTGCGCACATTCACTCCGGCGTTGTTGATCAAAATATCGATGCGTCCGAACCGCTCGACGACCGACTTCATCATCTCTTCCACCTGTCCGGCATCGGTCACGTCAACGGCCAGTCCCATGGTTTGTCTGCCCGTTTCCTTTTGCAGGGTCAGCGCGCTCTCTTCCGCTTTGGCCTTATCCCTGCTCGTTACGGCAACGTTTGCGCCGGCTTCGGCCAAAGCTCTCGCCATGACCATGCCCAAGCCGCGATTGCCGCCGGTGACCAAAGCAACGCGGCCATCCAGTTGAAACATTTCAAGTCCCATATGTATAAGTCTCCTTCCGTTTGACTGCTTCATCGCTTCTTCATCGCTTAATATACGCTTAATATACATAACGATCCGGTTGTCGATGCATACACATGCAGGCAAATGGGCGCCATAAGCGCCACGCATCGATCGCCAAGTTTTCTTTCAGCCGCGGCATGTTGCAAACGCATACACCGCCTCTTTTTACCACCACCTTGCAGGATAAAAACTCACTTCTATTATAACACAAGGACTGCACGGCAGGTGGAAATTATCGGCAGTTTAATTAAAATCATAACCGGCCGGGACGATCAGTTTCGAATCGGTACACGAGTTGTTGAACACACGTTCACACTTTTATGGCGACCCGATTCCTTCTCATTCCAACTTTGCGGAATCGTCCCGATATAAAAAAGGTGATTGTGCAGTTTTTTTCTTCAAAAATCGCACGTTCGGAACAAAAGCCTGAATTTGTGCAGGAACTTTTTCCTCAAAATGCTTAAATCGTTTCATTTTCATAAATTTTCCTGTATTTCCGCAGGAATTTTCTCCTTTACATCGTCAAGCAAAAGCAATAGATGTAAAATCGCAGGATTTCCAATCGCGTTGCCGATGAGCGACGCACTACGGAGCGGCAATGTGAGACTGGAGCGGCGGCGGTAAATGTTGGCGATTCAGCTTCAGGCAGTACATCAGTCCGTACTTCAAGCACCGCATCAGGATCGCTCTGTGCATCAATCAGCGCTTCTGTCCGTGCTTCAATCCATGCAACATGCAACGATTCAGGCAGCACTTCGCTCTGTGCATCAATCCGTGATTCAGTCAGCACATCAGTCTGTGCTTCAGTCGGCGTATCAGTCCGCGCGTCAGGCAACGCTTCAGTTTGTGCATCAGTCAGTGCAAGCGGGCATGGCAGTGGCATGCCCGCACGAATACACCGGAGCGGACTCCCGTATGTTTTTGCCGTTCCACCGTGCTTATCCCGCCGACAAGCACATGCGCGATCCCTTCGGGCAAACGCTGCGGCTCCTCATATGTCGCCGTATCCGCGATGCTTTGCGGATCAAAGATGACGAGGTCGGCGCGGTATCCGGGGACGATCAACCCTCTCTGTCCCAGCTTGAACCGGCGGGCCGGGAACGAGGTCACTTTGCGGACCGCTTGCTCCAGGCTTAGCGCCCGTTCTTCCCGTACGTATTTGGCGAACAGCCGGGGAAACGTACCGTAAGTGCGCGGATGAGGTTTGCCCGTTACGCAGCCGAGACTGTCCGAAGCGACCAAGGATTTGTCGTACCTGATCACTTCCGCCACATCCTTGTCGGACATATGAAAATAAACAATCGAAACGTTTCCGTCCTCCTCGAGCAACAGATTCATCATCGCGTCCTCAGGATCGATCCCAAGCGCTTCGCCGATCTCAAGCATATGCTTGCCTTCCCATCTTTTGTTGTTGTCCGAGGCCACTGCGGACACGTAAACGCTCTGCCAGCCGGTCGAAACGACAAGATTATCCCAATCCCGCTGTTCTTCCCTGAGTTCATCCTTTATTTTTTTCCGCACCTTTGTATCCTTTAGCCGTGATAAGGTCGCCCGAATGCCGCCTTCCAACGTCCACGGCGGCAACAAAGTCGTCAGTGTCGTCGATCCCGCCGAATAAGGATATGCGTCGCAAGTCACATCCATTCCCCGGTTTTGCGCATCGTCAATGATTTCCATCGCTTCCTTCGTTTTTCCCCAATTGATTTTGCCGGCTGCCTTCAAATGGCTTACATGCAAAGATACCCCGCTTTGTTCGGCGATCCGGACGACTTCCCTGACAGAGGGCAGCAAGTTGTTGCCCTCACCACGAATATGCGTGGCGAGCAACCCGTCGTACTTCGCGACGATTTTGCACAACTCCGCGATTTCTTCTGTCGGCGCGTAGCTGCCGGGAGCGTACAACAGTCCGATGGACAAGCCGATCGCCCCCGCCCTCATTCCTTCTTCCAGCAAAGCTTTCATCCGGTCCAGTTCCGCCGGAGTGGCCGGACGTTTGGCAAAACCCATCACCGCGATCCGCAATGCCCCATGGGCGACATATGTCGCGGCATTACCGGAGGATTGCGCCTTTTCCAATTCGGACATATATTCTTCAATGGTCCTCCAGGGCCATTTCCATTCCGTTTTGCCGATTACAGGCTCCACGTAGCTGCGCAATAAATCAGCCGTTTCGGGAAAACAGGGGGCCGGAGCCAGACCGCAGTTCCCCACCACCTCCGTAGTTACCCCTTGCTGCAGCTTGATATCGCATAGAGGCCGGTCAAGAATGAGCAGGTCGGAATGACAGTGTCCGTCGATAAATCCCGGAGCAACGACTTCCCATTGGGCATCAATCGTCCTGAGACTCTCTTCCTCCACTTTTCCAACATGGGTGATGATTCCGTCCTTCACCCCTATATCCCCAAAAAACCACGGATTTCCCGTGCCATCGACAATTCTTCCGTTTTTGATCACCAGATCGAGCACCGCCTGACCTCCTATCGTAGTCACTTGCAACATGCGCTCATATACGTATCGCGCGTTCCTTGTTCCACCCGGTTACACTCGCCCACTTGGCTACCGTTCACTTGATTGCCGCCCACCCAGTTAGCGGGTAGCGATCCCCCGGTTACACTTCTCCCTTTGTTCCGCTCGCCTGCCGCCACTCCGTACAGCGCTGATTCCCCGCCACCTTTTTTATTCGCCTTTATTCGCCGGTCTCCCATTCGTATACTTTTCTTTGCCCGGATTTTTGCGGGGGATGATCTTCAATCACCGGAGCCGTTTCCCCGGCCTGAACCATCCGGCGGATTAACGTTTCACGCAGAACATCGGCCGTCTCCCGGTGGGACTCGTAACCGATCAAATTCGTCAATTCGTACGGATCGGCCTTCAAATCGTACAAATACTGCTCTATGTAACGGTCGGAGGAAGGATCGCGAATCGGGTCTTTATCCGGGGCAGTGACGGCGTACTTCCAGCGATGCGTGCGGATCGCCCTGCCCACCTGCGATTCGCTGATTTGTACGAACACTTCCCGGGGCCAATCGTCGCGCTTTCCTTGCAACAGCGGCAAAATCGATCTTCCCTGCATATGCTCGGGAACGGGAATGCCCGCCGCATCGAGCAACGTGGGCGCGAAATCGACCAAACTGACCAACTCCCGCACTTTGCCGCCCCCCGTAAAGCAGGAACCGTACAACGCCGCCGGAATACGGATCGAACTGTCGTGACAGGATCGTTTGTATTCGCTATTGCGCGTTTTGAAATGGCAGCCGTGGTCGGAGGTAAACAAGATGATCGTTTCTTCCGACAAATTCAGGCTGCGCAGCGCATCCATGATTCTGCCAAGCGCCTCGTCCAGGCGCTTGACCATTCCGTAATACCCGCCCAGATGCTGGGGGGCGGTTCCGCCCAGCGCGGCAAGGTCGGGGGGCGTCCAGCGGGAGGTATACGTGTCGCGGTAAACTTCTGGAGCGGGATAATCGTCGCGATGGTTTTGGTGATGCGGCTCGAGAAACGACAAGAACAGGAAAAACGGCCGTTCCTTTCTTGAGTCGATATACCGGATGGCCGCATCCGCCAAGGCATCGACACGGTATCCGGGCAGTTTGACCCGCCGGTTTTCGCAATCATACAAAACCGTGTTATACGCATCGGACGTATGTTCCAGCGCATCGGCGGCGAGCCAATACTTGTACCCCCCGCGCAAAGGTTCCGGCACCGGTTCGTCACGGGTGGCCGCCAGGTGCCACTTGCCGATATATCCCGTGTCGTAGCCCGCTTCGTTAAAATAGCGGGCAATCGTAGGCAAATCCTGGGGAAGCGGAATGCCGTTCCTGTAACATCCCGTTGCCGTCGCATAAAGGCCGGTTTGCATGCATGACCGGGCGGGCCCGCACACGGGCTGGCTCGTAAAGGCGTATTCCAGATGGGTGCCGTACTGGGCCATCCAGTCGAAATTGGGCGTCAGTCCAAGCGGGTTTCCGTGGATCCCCGCCGTATCCCAGCGCTGCTGGTCGGTGAAAAACACGATGACATTCGGTTTTGATAACGGTTTTGATACCGTTTTCATGATTCCTCATCACCCCTTCAAACCTGATGTCGATATTCCTTCGACGAAACGTTACCGATTGATGAAAACAAAGCCGGCTTCGAAAGCGGAACAAAAGCCGCGGAATCGTGACGACGCTCACCGGGCGGCATGTAAGCGCACGATGTGCTATGTGGTGATCACTCACCATTCGCTGATAACCTACCATGTGCTGATAACCTAAGTATAAACGGAACTCTTTTCGGAGAAAACGAAAATTTGGCAATACACCGTTGATCCGAACCCCCGAAAAACGCATCAACCGTCATGGGGAACCACCGTGCCGATAAGCATACCACTTTAGTTTCGGCGGTATTGACAAATTTTTCTGTACGGATCGGCTCCGAGTAAGTAAAATATCCGTAACAGCTTTTATTCCCAATGGAGTGAATGCGCATGTTCAGGAAGATGATCATCCGCCGCCGAAGCATCGTGTTGACGTGGCTGTTCTCCTATTTGACCATCTTGCTCCTTCCCATCCTTCTCAGTTGCATCGTCTATATTCTTTCCGTCAAGACGCTCGAAAGCGAAATCCACCAGGCGAACAAAGCGCTGTTAAACCAAGTCAGCGAAGCTACGGAAAATTATTTCGCGGATATGGAGCGGTTAAACTTCGAACTGACCTGGAACATTCAAGTGCAGGAATTGCTGTTTTCCCGCAAATACTCCTTTATTCCCAATGAATACTATTACGACCTGTATCAAACTACCCAACATTTAAAGCGCTACCAATTGGCATATCCGCAAATCGATTTGTTTTACATTTACATGGCTGACAGGAATACGGTCATCCTGCCCAGCATTGTGCGGGAAACCTCTTTTGCATATGAATTGCTCCACCGCACCCGCAATCTTTCTTATGATTACTGGCTGTCCATTCTTCATCAGAAAAACAGTAAGCGCTTTATTCCCATGACCCGCCTCGAAGAAGACGGAACGGAGATCAGGACGGTGGCCGTTGTCAGCTCTTATCATACGGTGAAAGAACATCCGATCGCCGCGAACGTCGTCATGATCGACCAGTCACGCATCCTGAAAGCGTTCGAAAACATGGAACTGTTTCATAAAGGATATATATTTGTCATGAATGAACAAAACGAACTGCTGGTTTCCAACTCCGACAAGATGACGCTGCACCATTTTCCTGTCGAACAAATGACCGCTCCATCCGGACTTATCTACTATTCTGCCGGCAATCAGCAATATGAAGTGATGTACATGATTTCGCCCAGAAGCGGGTTTAAATATGTGTCCATGATGCCGAGCAGCGTCTTTTGGGAAAAAGCGGAGCGCGTGCGGAACCTGACTTTGGTCAGCATTTCGGTCAGTTTGCTGGGCGGAGGAATCCTCACATCGATCTTTTTAAAGAAACATTATTATCCGGTCCGGCGCCTTGTGCAGTCGTTTTCCAACAAATCGGAAATCCGTTACAACAGCGACGTCAACGAATTCCACTTTATTCAGCAGGCGATCGACAACACGCTGCTGAAAATGGACAGCATGGCGACACTGATGGAACAACAGCGGTACGTGTTGCGTTCCAATTTTATATCGCGCTTGTTAAAGGGCAGGACTGACGGCAAGATTCCCATCGACGAGTCGCTGGAGGCTTTCCATATGCGGTTTGAATCCGACGATTTTGCCGTCCTGATCTTTTCGGTCGACCCCGACAGCCCGTTTTACAGAAAAATTGCGGTCATCGAGCCGGAGAACAAATGGAAGCTTCTGCAATTTATCGTCACGAATGTTGTCGAAGAACTTGCCTCCAGGCTGAATCACGGTTATGTCGCGGAAATGGACGAGACGTTTGTCTGTCTGGTCAATTTCCGCCAGACCCGCCAAGAAGACCGTAAACGGGAACTGTTGCGGATCGCGCGGGAGGCCAAACAATTTTTGGCCGATCATTACTCCCTCGGGCTGACCGTGTCGATCAGCGGAATCCACAGCCGGATCGCCGGTATTGCAACAGCGTATTCCGAAGCTCTCGAAGCGATGGAATATAAACTGGTCATGGGCAGCAAAGAAATTTTGTCTTATGAAGAGCTGCAAACGGAATCCGCCGAAGGAAAAGAAGTCGGCTATTATTATCCGCTGCCGGTCGAACAACAACTGATCAATTTTGTCAAATTCGGCGATTTCGACAACGCCCGTCAAACATTCGACGACATCATCGACAGGAATTTCCGCCGCCCTGCGATGTCCGTCTCTGTCGCCCGCTGCCTCATGTTAAATTTGGTCAGCACCTTGATGAAAGCGATCGGCGAAATCGGCAACGACCAGGAAAGCACGCTCATTCTGAATCCCAAGCAGATCGACCGCATCGTCGATTGCGATACCATTTGGGAAATGAGAAAGCAGTTGACGGAATTGTTGAGTCATGTCTGCGTCTATGCCGCCGACAAACGGCAGCAAAATATGCAGCAAAAACGGAAGCAGGCCCTGGACGATTTAATCTCCCGGATTTTTCAACTGGTCGCGGAAAAATATGCGGATCCCAACCTGAACATCTCCATGATCGGCAGACAACTCGATATGAAGCCCACCTATTTGTCCAAACTTTTCAAAGAGCAAACCGGCGAAGGTCTCCTCGATTACATTAACCAATACCGCATCAAACAAGCCAAGAAGCTGCTAAAAGAAAACGGCAACAACATTTCGGATGTCGCCGCCCGGGTCGGGTACAGTGACGTCAATTCTTTCATCCGGACTTTCAAGAAACATGAGGGCATAACGCCTGGAAAGTTCAAAGAAATCGGAATCTGATCCTTTTTCAAACGCAATTGGACATTTTGCACATGCATTTGGACATTATGCATATTCCATCCGACAAATTCACGATTCGATTGGATATATTGCCGATAGCCGCAATGTAAGCGGTGTCATATAATTCTCGTGTGGGAACGCAGCGTTTGGAACCGTCCAAGAACCGTAGTCCAAGAACCGTATAAGTCGGATGTGCCGAAGCGTCCGGGAACCATAAGCTTGGATGCGTCGAAGCGTCCAGGAGTCGAAGCGTCCAGGAACCGATAAGTTCGGATGCGCCGAAGCATCCGGGAACGTAGTCCAGGAACGTATAAGTTGAACGGTTGGGAAGAAGCAAATTGCTCCGCGTTCCCCGGCGACACAAAACAAAATATAAAATGCAGGAGGTCAGTTCATGAGACACAAGCAAAAAACGGTTATTGCGGCTATCGTGACCGTATTGTGGCTGGGAGTTTTATTGGCGGCCTGTTCCTCCAACAGTTCCGCCCCATCCGCAGGCAATCAGCCCGCCCAAACAGAACCGCCAAAGTCGGGGACATCGGCAACAGAAGGGGAAGGGTCCGGCGGCGTCACGTATCCGATCCAGACCGACGTCACCCTGACGTACTGGCTGGAACTGACGGGCAACCTGGTCGGCGTCAAGGCTTCCCACGATGAAGTCCCCTTTTTCCAGGAATTGCAGAAACGAACCGGCGTGCCGCTGAAATTCATTTCGGTGCCGAACGGGAAAGCGAAAGAAAACCTGAACGTTATGCTCGCTTCGGGCGACTACCCCGACCTCATTGAATACAACTTCCTCGATTTTCCGGGAGGTCCCGAGAAGGCGATCAGCGACGGCTACATTTTGAAACTGAACGATCTGATCGACAAACACGCCCCGAATTTGAAGAAATATTTGCAGGAACATCCGGAAATCGACAAAATGGTGAAAACGGACAACGGCAATTATTTTGCCTTCCCGTTCATCCGCGGTGACGACTACTTGCGGGTATACCAAGGACCGATCATCCGCAAAGACTGGCTGGACGATCTGGGGCTTCCGGTGCCGGAAACGATCGACGAATGGTACACGACTTTGAAAGCGTTTAAGGAACAGAAAGGCGCTGCCGCTCCCTTCGCCCAGGTCGGGGTGCCGAGACCGTTCAACGAACTGGGCAACGGCGCTTTTGTCGGCGCGTTCGGAGTGACCCGCGACTTCTACCTCGAAGACGGAAAAGTCAAATTCGGCCCCATGGAGCCGGGTTACAAAGAGTTTTTGGCCACGTTCCGCAAATGGTATGAAGAAGGCCTGATCGACAAAAACATTGCGACCATCGATATGAAAGCGATGGATGCGAACTTCAGCACCGGGGCCACCGGGGCGACAGTGCAAAATACGGGAGCGGGCATAGGGCGCTGGCAACCGCTGCTTGCGGAAAAAGATCCGAAAGCCCTTCTGGTCGCCGCGCCTTATCCGGTTCTCAACAAAGGCGACAGACCCTTTTACGGGCAAAAAGACCAGCCCTTCTCCCCCGGCGGCATGGTAGCCATTTCCGCCAGCAGCAAACATCCCGAGCTGGCCGCGCAAATGCTGGACTACGGTTACAGTCCGGAAGGGCATATGTTCTACAACTTCGGCATTGAAGGCGTCAGCTACACGATGGAAGGCGATTATCCGAAATATACGGAGTTGCTCCTGAAAAACCCGGACGGTCTGGCTCCCGCCCAAGTGTTCTCCCAATATACCCGGGCGAATTACAACGGGCCGTTCGTACAGGACAGACGGTATATTGAACAATACCTGGTTTTGGATACGCAACGCGAAGCGTTGGAAGTCTGGTCGCAAACGGACGTCGACAAACACAAATTGCCGCCGGTGACCCCGACTCCGGAAGAAAGCACGGAGTTTGCGAAAATCAAGACCGATCTCGACACGCTGGTGGATGAAATGACGTTAAAGATTATCCTCGGCACAGAGCCGGTCGACAGCTTTGAAAATTATGTGGAAAAGATGAAATCGATCAACATCGACCGCGCGATCGAAATTATGCAAGCCGCATTGGACCGCTTCAACAAACGTTAACCGCCGCAAAAACCGGGAGGGAATCTTTCATCCCTCCCCGGGCTTCTCACCGTATCATGACACCGTCAGATGGAGGGACAACATGGCCAAAAATACACCAGTCGAACCATTGCCGTCCGTACCGGTTCGCCGATCTTCATTTTCCGCCAGGTTTATCCGGGATTTCGCGCTGAATAAACATCTGTATCTCATGATGATTCCCGTGATCGCTTACTACTTCATTTTTCATTACGCCCCGATGTACGGGGCCGTGATCGCGTTCAAAGAATATTCGCCGGCCAGAGGGATTCTCGGCAGCGAATGGGTCGGTTTCGCCCATTTTAACGACTTTTTCACATCCTATTATTTTTGGCGCATATTGAAAAACACCGTCATCATCAGTTTGCTGACATTATGCTTCGAATTCCCGACACCGATTATCCTGGCGCTGCTCATTAACGAAGTAAGAAACCAGGTGTTCAAACGCACGGTGCAAACGATTACGTATATGCCGTATTTTATATCCCTGGTCGTCATCTGCGGCATGATCAAAGATTTCACGAACGCGGGCGGGATCATTAACAACTTGTTTACTTATTTGGGGTACGACGGAAATGCCATGTTGCAAAAGCCGGAACTTTTCCGTCCGATCTATGTTTTATCCGAAATATGGCAACGAATCGGCTGGGAGTCGATTATTTATATAGCCGCTCTGATGAGCATTGACCCGGAGCAGTACGAAGCGGCCCGCATGGATGGCGCCAACCGCTTGCAGCAAATGTGGTACATCACCCTTCCCGGCATTTTGCCCGTTATCGTCATCATGTTCATTTTGCGGATGGGGAACTTGCTGAACGTCGGTTTTGAAAAAATCATCCTGCTGTACAATCCGGCCATCTATGAAACGGCGGACGTCATTTCGTCGTTCGTTTACCGGAAAGGTCTGCTCGAATTCGGATGGAGTTACAGCTCGGCGGTCGGCCTGTTCAATTCGGTGATCAATTTGATGCTGCTGATTGCCGCCAATTACATCAGCCGCAAAGTGAACGACACCAGCCTGTGGTAAAACGGGCGAGGAAACCGGCGCGGCATTTTGTGGCGACTGTCAGGAAGGAGGAGCTTCATGAAAAAAAGCGCCAACATTTCGGATGCACTATTTGACACGGTGATCTACGTTCTGCTCTTGCTTCTGGTCGCCGTGACTTTGTATCCGCTCATCTATGTGGCCTTCGCATCGGTCAGCGAGGCGGGCCGGCTGGTCGAGCACAAAGGCTTTCTGTTCAAGCCGCTCGGATTCAGCCTGGAGGCGTATAAAAGCGTGTTTGACAACAAAGCGATTCTCATCGGCTATCGGAACACCTTTTTTATACTCGCCGCCGGCGTCACGATCAATTTGCTGATGACCTCGCTTGGCGCCTACGTCCTGTCACGCAAAAACGTGATGTGGAACCGGTTTTTCATTTTCTTTATTTTGTTTACCATGTTTTTCAGCGGCGGACTGATTCCGATGTACCTGGTCGTCCGGGGCGTCGGGCTATTGGACTCGCTTTGGTCCACCATTATTCCTTTCGCCGTGAACACTTTTAACCTGATCATCATGCGCACCGCTTTCATGGCGATACCGGTCGAACTGGAAGAATCGGCGAAAATGGACGGGGCCAGCCACTTTACGATTTTGTTCCGCATCATCCTTCCGTTGTCCATGCCGGTCATCGCCGTCATGATCTTGTATTATGCTGTTGAAAAGTGGAACGGATGGTTTTACGCTTCGATCTTTATCAAAAACCGCGATTTGTTCCCGCTGCAGTTGGCGTTAAGGGAAATTTTGATTGCCAACTCAACGGAAAACATGACGACGGGCGCGGATAACGCGGACCGCTTCCAAATCGGGGAAACGATCAAATACGCCACGATTATGGTGGCTACCGTGCCGATTTTGTGCGTATATCCGTTTGTGCAAAAATATTTTGTGAAAGGAGTCATGATCGGCGCGTTGAAAGGGTGATCCGGAAAAGCCCGTCCCCGAGGCTGTCCCAAACAAAAGGAATATCCGGATTTTTCAGCCTCCGTGTCTGATGCGATTTCCGAGAAGAAAATGAACCTCCATCCCCGCCTTTACAGCGGTATCGGAGGTTCATTTGCGCTTATGCCGGGACCGGCTTGTTCGGCATCACCCGGCCGGGACAGCCCCTCTTTGTTTAAAGGACGGCGTTTAAAAGACGGGGCAGCTCCGCCGCATTAGGCCAGCTCGGCGACAATTTTGCCGCGCACGTGCCGTTCCATGAGCCTGTTCAACGCCTGAGGCACCTCTTCCAAACGGATGACGCTTGCGATCATCGGATCGATTTTTTTGTCCAGCATAAGCTGCATAAATTGTTCCGCCATGCGCGCCAAGTCTTCCTGGGCTTTGCGGTTGCCGGACTTGTGCGCCCCGCCGAGATTAATTTTATGTATCGTAAACGCCAAGCTGGGGGGCTGAACATCGGCTACGTTTTCCGGCATTCCCGCCACACAGGCAAGCTGCCCGCCAAACGCCAGCGCCGACAAATCCGCCTGAGCGGTCGCCCTGTCAACGGAGCTGAGAATCAGGTCCGCGCCTAGCCCGCCGGTTAACTCTCTGATCCGTTCATGCACATTTTCCGTGTTGTAGTCAATGACTTCATGAGCGCCCAGCGACCTGACATAATCGAAATTGCCGGGGGAAGCGCTGGTGATAATCAGATCCGCACCGAACGCTTTCGCCAACTGGATCGCGAATCCTCCCACGCCGCCCGCTCCGGCGTGGATAAACACCGATTGGCCGGCTCCGATGCGCATTTTGCGGACAAGCGCCTGATAGGCCGTAAGCCCGGCACAGGGAAAAGCGGCTGCTTCCAGGTATGAAATTCCGTCCGGAATGGCGGCGGCGGTGTGCGCGGTCGTGACCGCATACTCGGCATAACCGCCCATCCTGGTGAAGTCGGCGTGATAGACAACCCGGTCGCCCGCTTTCCAGCGGCTCACTCCTTCGCCCACTTCATCAACGATGCCGGCTACATCCACTCCGGGCACAAACGGACAGGTCAAATCCGGATGTCCGCTCCGCATCACTTTATAGTCAACCGGATTGAGCGACACTGCGCGGACACGTACGCGAATTTCACCCGGCCGCGGGCTGGGAACGGGCAACTCGGTCAAAGTAAGTCTATCCGGTGTACCCGGTTGATTCAGCGCAAGAGCTTTCACGAAAACACCCCTCCCCTTATACTTTTACATTAAGGTATCAAGGGGAATGAAGTCTGTCAAGACAGCGAAACTTTCATTCACAGTTCTTGGCCGGCCGATTCGAAATGGAAAAAAACCGTTTCACAGATTGCCATGCAACTGATGAAACGGTTTTCACGATGAAATATGGAAAATCAGCATTAGAACCGAACGATTTCCCCGCCGCGTTGCGCGCTGAGCCAGGCCGCTTCCGTCAGACGGGCAATCTTGACCGCGTATTCCGCGGGTGCGGCCGCTTCTTGTACCCGGCCCAGCAAGAGATCGACAAAATTGCTGTCGGGGTCCCCCAAATCCGGCATGTCCGCAGCCGGCACTTCGACGGGATGAAGCTCGCCGGCTCCGGCCACAAATACTTTGCCGTTTCGCAAAAAGGCCGCACCGCGGTCGCCATGGATGGTAATGTCCTCGATCATCCCCGTCGTTGAACTGCCGACGACGTTAAAGGTGGCGATCGCCCCGCCGCGGAAACGGACGGTCAGCGCCGTGTCGATATCGACGCGGCTGCCGCGGTTGTCGATCTCGGCGAATACTTTTTCCGGTTCCAAACCCGTCATCCACAGCACAACATCAAGCAAGTGGCTGCCGGAGTCGTTCAACTGGCCGCCGCATGACAATTCCGGATCTTGCCTCCAGGTCCCCGCTGTCAACGTAAGCCAGTTCTGGCACTGATATGCGACAACAAAGAGAATGTTGCCAAGTTCCCCATTCCGCACCAGATTGTGAAGATGAACATATGTACCCATGAGATGCCTTTGGTACGCAACGGCTATATGCTTGCCTTTCTCTTTGGCGTGGGCGATCAAGGCTTCCGCATTTTGCGAACCCGCCACGAAAGGTTTTTCCATCAACACGTGAAGTCCGGCATCCACGCAGGCCATTCCCTGTTCGAAATGTTGGTTGTGCGGGGTGACGATCACTGCCGCATCGGCCTTGACCTCGGCCAAAGCTTGTCTGTAATCTGCGAACGCCGGCGTATTCCTTAGTTCGGGAAAGGTTTCCCGCACTTTGGCGATGGACTGCTCCGAAGGGTCGGCCAAAGCGGCAATTTCCGCTTCCGGCACCTTGAGCAATCTCGCGATATGGCTTCTTCCCATACCGCCCGTACCGATCATGATAAACCGTACCTTCTCCATGACCCAACCTCCGCCATATGGGATTTAGCTGTCAAGAACTTGTCAAGTCAAGAACTTCGCAGGCCGGCCGTGCCGGAACGCCGCTTGATCAGCGGAACAGCGGAACCAAATGATTCAGCGCGCGGATCAAACCCCTGCGCATATTTTCGGGGGTGCCGTGATACCGGTGGTCTTCCAACTCCACCGATACGGCTCCCTCATATCCAACCCGGTCCAGTTCCAGCGCAATGGCCGCCCAGTTCGCTTCGCCTTCTCCGGGAATCGTATAGCGCCAGGGGCCTTCGCTGTACTTCAGAGGCTGCCCGAACGCCGCCGCCTGGTGGCGGCCGTACAAGTACACGTCCTCAGCCGACACCGCGCAATCTTTGGCATGCACGTGTCCCACACGGTCGGCGAATTCACGCAGAAAACGCATGTAATCGATTCCAAGACGAATAAGGTGCGACGGATCGTAATTAATGCCGAGAGAAGCGGAAGGCACAGCCTCGAACATGGCGCGCAACACTTCCGGCGTACAGCCTAACGTCGGGTAATGCGGCGCCGGACCGGGCCAACCCTCAAACACAATTTTTACGCCGAGTCTTTCCGCATCGGCGGCCAACACGGGAAACACTTCGCGATACATGGCAAACGCTTCCTTGCGCGGCAGGTCATTGTCTTCGGGCTTCAGGCACATAAAGCACACTTTGCCGCCAAGTTCCGCAGCTTGAGCCAATTGCTTGCGCACGAGGGCCACCGCCTCCTCCCGCCTCGCCTCATCCCTGCTGAACAGCTGGGCGACCTGGCCGACATCGAAACTTCCCGCAGCAAGCCCGGCCGCATCCAACGTTTGCTTGATCTCGGGGGTCAGTGCGGGCACGTCGACGACCTGAAATCCGGCCTGTTTCAACCATTGGCACCATTCCGCAAACGTTCCCACCTCCTTCTCGGTGATCATTCCTGCCGTCAAGCGCACTCCAAGGGGATAAACCATGAATTCGATCAACTCCCTACCGTAGATGTGACAATACCAGGCTATACAACAGATGTGACAAAACCAGGCTATACAACGCACGGACAAGTTCCGGTGACTGACACGATTGAGGTTCTACTGCTATCATAACCGACTTCACGTTTTTTTTCCTTAAGTTTCTAAAAAATTTTTTGACAGACGGTTAACCCGTTTCATCGCACTTTCCTTTATGCAAATGCGTATGCGGGTGCCGTGATGCTCTCCGGTATCCGATTCCATTTCCATCCGGTAGTTGTTGCCGTAGACCAGCTTGAGCCGGGAATCCACATTTTTCATCCCGTAGCCGTGCGAGGATATGATGTTCTCCTCCAGCACTTCGCTTTGAAACAGTTCCTTTTGTCTGGCCATTTGTTCCTCGGTCATTCCGACGCCGTTATCGGCGATTTCCAAAACAATCTCGTCACGGTTCCGTTTTCCGGTCACGACGATCAGCCCGGTTGTCCGCAATTTGCGGATTCCGTGAAGGAGCGAGTTTTCCACAAGCGGTTGCAATATGAGCTTGGAAATCAGATAATCGGCCACGCCGGGTTCGAGTTCCAGCCTGTAATCAAAACGGTCCTCAAACCGGATTTTTTGAATCCGCAAATAGACCCCCACCATTTCGAACTCTTCCGCCATGGAAATCATTTCTTTGCCTTTGCTGAGAATAATGCGGAACAGCTTGGAAAGACCGTTGACCATATCGCTGATTTTTTGCTGGCGGTTTTCCTGGGCCAGCCAGTGAATCGAATCGAGCGTGTTATACAGAAAATGCGGGTTGATCTGATACTCCAGCACGCGGAGTTCAAACAGCCGTTTCAATCTTTGCTCTTCCTGCAAATCGTTAACCAATTGTTCGATCCGTGAAGCCATCACGTTGAACTTGTCGCCCAGCATGCTAATCTCATCGTTGCCTTTCAGTTCGATTCGCGTTCCCCATTGTTCCTGGGAAGCGAATGTTCTCATCGCCTTGATCAGCGCGCCGAGACGCCGCGAAAGTTTGCGCGCCCCGATCAGCGAAATCAAAAACGTAAGCACAAGAAAAAAGAAGTATCCGAAATACAATTGCCTGCGGACCGCCAGCGATTCGTTCCGGATATATACGAGATCCACCCCCGCAAACAAATAGTCCTGCTGGTTGAACGGCTTCGACACCATCTTCCAGGTTCGCCCGCTCAGTTCAATCTCCCTCATGGCAGTCGGATGGCCGAGCGTCAAATCGACAGGCAGCTTTTCATGGCCCCCCGTAATTTTCCCTCCGTCATAAATCATCCAATTGGTGTTTGTCTTATTTGTCAGGCCAAAGATCATCTGACCGTAATAATTGTACGTATCGAACGAATCGCGGATCTTGTCCAGTGAAATGTTGACGATTACATAGCCGATGACGACCTGCGGATTGTTCACTCCAAAAATTTTGCGGCCCAGGGTAATCATATCGTTATTTTTGGCCAGCGCATCGTCGACGCTCCAGAACAGTCCCGTCTCTGCCGATGTGACAAGGTCCCGGAATAAAGCGGAGCGGCTCAGGTCCGTCGCGTCAATCTGGTAGTTGTCCGCGGTATTCAAATAGATTTCCCGGTTCGAATCGATCACGGCGATCGAGTACACATTGTTCCAGCCCAGCCGGTACCGGGACAAAATCAACCTCAACGTTTCCCGGTCCACATATTTATTTCGCATCCGTTCTTTGCTCTCCGCTTCCGTGGAGACGGACTCACGCTCCGATGACAACGAAAGTGCAGCGGACATAATCCGCTGCACTTCCGGTTCAATCAGGATTTGATTGGTCAGTGTCATCACATCGTTGAACAGTGCGCGAATCTCCCGGCCCGTCGCGTGATGCAAATTGTACAAAACGGTGTCCATTTCCGCGAGTTTATTGTCAATCTGTTGGGAAATCAACTGGTGGATGATCCCGATCAGGAGCAGATTGGGAACGATGATGATCAGAATCAGCTTGACAAATATTTTTCTTCCCGGCGTCACATACCAGTTTGACAAAAAACGGAGGCAGCTTTTAAACACGGGAACCAAATTCCTCCTTAAAATCGGAAGGATTCATCCCTACCCGTTTCTTGAAATAACTGCTGAAATACAAAGGATTTTCGTATCCGACCCGTTCGGCGATTTCACAAATTTTCAAATCGGTGCCGTGAAGCAATTGCTTCGCCTTTTCCATCCGCAGTTTGGCCAGATACTGAATACACGACAAACCGGTATGTTTGCGGAATACCTGGGTCAAATAGTTCGGATGTACTCCCGCGACATCCGCCAACTGTTGCAAGGACAAATGAAAATTTCCGTAATTCTCTTCCATGTAGGCCTTGACTTTCGCTACGATGCCGTTCGTTTCCTCCAGGGCAACAGGAGGAACCGCACAGTTTTCCCTGCCCGTTTTTTTGCCCTTTTCCGTATCCTTCAGACCGGACGTTCCAGGTTGGACCAGTTCCCGCATAGCCTCTTGAATGCTTCGCTGCAAGTTGCCCAAAGTGACCGGGGAACGGCCGAAACCGATGGCCAGGCGAACGCCGAGAACAGAATGCGCAAGCTGCGGAAAACCGGAAAGGAGCGAGTTCAGTTCCTCCGTCCACTCCTCTTCCGCTTGCAATCCGAAGTAAAGGGTCTGCATATCCTTGATGAGGATGAATCCGCTCGTTTTTGACAGGACCGCTTCGGTAAACAAGTACCTGACCGCCACGCTGTACAATAACAGATCGCGGTCGCTCAAGTCCGGCCTTTCCTTGAGAGTGCGGATCACTCCCGCCACAAATCTTCCGTCCAGCGAAAAAGGAAAATACGGGACGAACGGTTCGAAATCTTTCAGGGAGACAAGCCTGCCTTCCAGCAGGTCCAGAATGAGCTTGTCTCTCACATAATGAGCGGCGTTGGCGTTCATCCTTTCCAGCATGATCTGTTCCGCCCGCATATGGCGTTCGTTTTCAATTTCCGTTCGGATTTCCGTTAAAATGGCGCGGAGTTGTTCGATTTCCACGGGTTTCGTAATATACCGGCTCACTTTCAGATCGATCGCTTTTTGAGCGAGACGGAAATCTTCATGCCCGGATAAAATCGCGCATTTAATTTTTGGATACAACCTGTTTACCTGTTCGATAAATTCGATCCCGTCCACATATTTCATGAAAATATCCGTGATGATCAGATCGGGCAGGCGGTCGGCCGTTTTCAGGAATTGCAGCGCCGTTTCGCCGTCGTCGGCCGTCCCGATCACGCGAAAATGGCCGTCCAGTCCGGAGATCGCCTTCTCCATTCCTTGCCGGATGATCCATTCATCGTCAACCACCATAATGTCCATCATGTCCGCACCGCCTTTACGACATATTACGACACAAAGTGCTCCGATGATCTGGGCGATACAACGTGCTCCGATGATCCGGGATCCGGCAAAATTACGCCCAATACATTTCCCCGGAAGTTTCCGTAATCAGAATATCGTTCAGGAAATGCACCGCTTTGCCGAAACCTTCCCGGATGGACATCAGTCCGTCTTCATGTTCGATGCTGACGGCGCCGGTGTACCCGATCGTCCTGAGGGCGCTGATGATTCGTTTCCAGGTATCCGTGCCGTGACCGTATCCGACTGTCCTGAATATCCAGGAACGGCCGGCGATATCTTTGTACGATTTCGTGTCCAAAACTCCGTTTAACGAAGTATTGGCCGGATGAATCGCCGTATCTTTGGCATGAAAATGATAAATTCGGTCTTTTAATTGCAAAATGCAGGCGACAGGATCCATGGCTTGCCAGAACAGGTGGCTCGGATCAAAGTTCACTCCGACGTTGTCGCCCGCGATTTCGGCGAGCCGCAATGCGGTTTCCGAATTGTACACGACAAATCCCGGATGAGGCTCGACGGCGACCCGCACGCCGTGCTCCCTGGCGAATGCCCCCATCTCTTTCCAATACGGAATCACCTTTTTCTCCCATTGCCATTCCACCGTTTCCGCGAAGTCCCCGGGCCATGGGCAGGTGATCCAGACCGGGCGTTCGGACGATTCGGATTCGCCGGGGCAACCGGAAAAGTTTACGACGGTATCGACGCCGAGTTCCCTGGCCAGAAGGATCGTATTCCTGAAATCTTCATCGTGTTGCTTCGCCACTTCCGGATTCGGATGAAGCGGATTGCCGTGGCAACTGAGCGCGCTGATTTCCAGTTTATGGGCCGCCAATAAACCGCGGATTCGTTCGATTTCCTGCGGACGGCCCAGAACTTCCGCCGGTTTCAGATGATGGTTGCCGACGTATCCTCCTGTGGCGATCTCCACCGTCTGAACGCCGTGCCCCGCCACGTATGACAACGCTTCCTCAAACGGCTTTTTACGAAACAATGTCAAAAATACTCCAAGCTTCATTGTAGAATCCTCCCTATTATTATGTTCTTTTTGTCTCACGTTGAAAAGGGGTGTCCAACCCTTTCAATCTTTCATCGAACCGGAAACGAGCCCGCCGACGATATATTTCTGCAATCCGAAAAACACCAAAATAATAGGCAGTGCGGCCACGGAAGCGACAGCCATCAGATTGTTCCATTCCGTGCCGTATTCGCCGATAAATTTGTACAGACCCAGCGACAGAGGACGGATCAACTCGTTTGTCGTCAATGTCAGCGCAAACAGGAAATCCCCCCATCCCCAGAGAAAACAAAACGCCCCAACCGTTAACAGCCCCGGTTTGACCAGCGGCAAAATGATGCGCCAAAACGCGTTGAATTTGTTGCTTCCGTCGATCAGGGCGGCTTCTTCCAATCCGCCCGGCAAGGTAAGAAAGTACGGCCGCAATACCAGGATGGCAAACGGCAGCGAATGGGTCGTGTTGGCGATAATCAGAGCCGGGTAACTATTGATTAGTTGCATCTTGGAAAAAGCAATAAAAAACGGCATAGACAGCATGATCCCCGGCAACATTTGGGTGGCAAGCAGCAAGATCAATATGAGCGCTTTGCCCCGGATCGATTGCCTGGCCAAACCGTAAGCGGCAGGAGCGGCCAATATCAATGTCAGAATCATCGTTCCGGATGCGATGATGAAACTGTTGAGCATGTAGCCGAGCATTTCCTGGTTTTTGACGAAATTGTCCGCATAGGGCGCAAACGAAACGTTTTTTGGAAACAAATGCGGCGGATTCGCAAATAAATCGGACGTCGGTTTGAGAGAGGTGGCAATCATCCAGTAAATCGGAAACAGGAACGCCATCGTGAACAGCACTGCAATGAATGTTCTGGATATTGTTACATATTTGTTCTTCCGGACGCCGGTCATAGTTGCTCCTCCTTTCGCATGAACCACAAATACACCATGGCTATGGCAACAAGAATCATAAACATGATGCTTGCCACCGTGGCGCCCAGACTTAAATCGTACTGCGTAAACGCAAGCTTGTAAGCATAGATCGGAAGCAGCGTAGAGGCGTTCACCGGTCCTCCGCCCGTCATGATCAGAACGAGATCAAACACTTTGAACGTATAGATGATGCCGAGCATAAGCAAAATGAGAATCGTCGGCCTTAGCAGCGGAAGCGTGATGTTCACAAACTGGCGGAAACGGCCGGCACCGTCAATTTTGGCTGCCTCGTACAGATGCTCCGGCAACGATTGCAACCCTGCCAGCAAGATGACCATATTAAAGGGAACCCCGATCCATATGTTGGCGATGATCGTGCCGTACAGCGCCGTTTTGGCCTCCGTGAGCCAATATATCGGTTTATCCAGAATACCCAATGATTGCAAAAAATAGTTCACGACTCCGTAATCGCCGGCCATCATCCATTTAAACAGCGTGGCCGTGATCACGGTGGGCAGCATCCAGGCCAGCAACAAAATCGATCGCATGAAATCCCGCCCGGGAAATTTCCGGTTAAAGTAAAGCGCCAGCGCAAACCCGATGCAAAATTGAAACACGATACAAAGAAACGTAAAAATCACCGAATTTTGAAACGAAACGGCAAAAGTCCCGTCGGAAACAATGGTGACATAGTTGGCGAAACCGACAAAAGCATGTTCCCCGTTCAAATTCAATAACGTGACATTTTGGAAACTCAACAAAAAATTATAAAAAATCGGGAACACAAGAAAAAAAATCATAAACAACAGCCCGGGCAAGATGAAGAAATAACCGCTCCATTTGTTGATGAATTTTGAAAATGCCATCGTATTCCTCCAACGCTGAAAAAATAGGATGGGGACGCCTTCCCCATCCCTCTTCAATCATTCAAATTATTTTAACAGTGGCTTGATTTTTTCATCCGCTTCTTTGACGGCTTCTTCCGGGGTTTTATACCCTGTCAGAACCTGTTGAATCATTTCCTGAACAGCTTCGGAAATTTTCGGATATTCCGGGCCGTATGCGCGTGCTTTGGCCACTGCCATACCGTCTGCGAAAATTTTTAAATATTTGTCGTCTTGCCAGGCCGGATCCTGAATGAGATCTTTGCGGCTGGGCAAACGACCTGCGGCCAATAAGAATTCTTTCAAATATTCCGGCTGGTTGGCGAATTTGACAATATCCCAGGCAACATCCTTATGTTTTGTTGTCGAAGTGATCGCCCAGTTTTCGCCCCCGAGAATCGTTCCTCCCTGCTTGTAGGAAGGCAGTACAACGATATCCCAATTAAAGTTCGCATTTTTTTGCAATTCGGGAATTTGCCAGGTGCCGTTGACCATCATCGCCACACTGCCCGCGACAAACTGCATCATGATCGCTTGCTGGTCTTGGCCAAGCACTTCCTGGGACATATAGCCTTTGTCGATGAACTCTTTCCACAGGCTGATCGCTTCAATGGTACCTTCGCTGTTGAAATTCGTCAGATCCGATCCCGCCTGCCAGACGAAAGGAAGAAATTGAAATGTCGCCGTTTCGTTGCGAATTGCGGCTACGGCTATGCCGTAAACGCCGGGTTTCGTGAGCTTCGCGGCTGCTTCTCTCAGCTCATCCCAATTGGTCGGGGGTTTCACCCCGGCGCTGTCCAACATATCCTTGTTGTAGAAAAGCGCCAGGTTGTTGCTGCTGTTCGGGATGCCGTAGTTTTTTCCTTTATACATCGTCGAAGACCACGGACCCTCGAAATACTGATCCGCCTGCCCCCATTCCTTCACTTCCTCCGTAATGTCGGCAAGAACGCCTGCCGCGGAGAACGCCTGATGGTCCGGGTTGTCGATCCAGATAATGTCCGGTAATTGACCGGCTGCGGAACCGAGCAAAATTTTGTTTTTCAAATCGCCGAAGGGAACATAGGTTCTTTCGATTTCCACATTCGGATGTTGATCCTGGTAATCTTTAATTACTTTGTTTAACGCATTGACCATCGCTTCGGGGCTCATATAATCCCACCAAGTGATTTTTATTTTCTCACCGCTGGTTTTATCTGCCGATGCGCTCTGGTTCGGCGTGCTCGTTTGCCCACCCGACGTGTTGGTGGCGCCGGAGCACGCTGTGATCAGTAAGAACGTAGCTGACAGCAGCAATACAAACATTTTGCGTATCATCGTATTCCCCCTCTTTTTTTCAGCGACTTTATGTAATCGCTGTCAATATGAAATATACAGGGGATGCCGCCGAAAGAAAATAAACAAAATTAAGAACAAATATATAGAAAATTAAGATCAAAAAAAATAAAGGATGGACTCCTTCATTTTTTCTGTATCAACTTATAAAATTTTATGTTTGTGCAATATGTTCAACACGCGATAATAGCGGAACGGTTTCCCGGGATTGATGCCCCTTTGGAACTCCTTCATCACCTCTTCAGCCCATGCAGGGGTCTCCTGCGTTTGGGCGATCCGCTTCAATTGTTTTGCCTGCTTGCTCAGATCGGCACGTTTTTCCGCCAACATGCCGCGCAGCTGCATAAGCCCTTTTTGCGATTGCAGCAACTCCTTCTTGCTGATGTTCACCCGCTTCTCCCCTTTCCGGATACGGTCTTTTATGGTTGCTTTTCATTCCGTTTGCCTTCCTGGATCAGCATATTCATTTCCCGGCCGTCCGGTACCATCCGTTTTCGTTTGCAGCGGAACGAGGAGAGGGAAAACCTTCCGTGCGAACCATAACGCCGGTTCGCCATCAAAAAAGCCGCAACTTTCCGATCCGGTCCACCGCTTCTTCCAGCCGTTCCTCGGAAGAAAGCAAACCGATCCGCACATATCCTTCACCGTGCTTGCCGAAACCGATCCCCGGCGCCACGACCACCTTCGCTTCCTTTAACAGCAATTCGGCCAGTCCGGCGGAAGTGAACCCTTCCGGCACGGGCAACCAGGCGAAAAAGGAACCTTCGGAGGCTTCGGCTTTCCAACCGATGCGGTCCAGAGCGGAGAACAAGGCGTTTCTGCGGCTCTCATAAACTTTGACGAGTTCGCGCACGCAATCTTGCGGACCGGTTAATGCCGCAGCCGCAGCCGCCTGGATGCCTCCAAACAAACTGACGTAATAATGGTCCTGCAACAATTCAATCATACGGATGATGTCCGCATTGCCCAAAGCAAAGCCGACCCGCCAACCGGCCATATTGTACGTTTTCGACAGCGTATAAAATTCGATGCCGACTTCTTTGGCGCCCTCCTGCTCCAGGAAACTGCGCGGCCGGCGTTGGCCGAAACCGATGGCGCCGTAAGCAAAGTCGCTGGCCACGGCAATGCCGTATTTCCGCGCGACGCGCACCGTTTCTTCGTAAAACGAAGCGGGAGCGGTGACAGCCGTCGGATTGTTCGGATAATTGATAAACATGAGTTTCGCCCGGTCCAATATCTCCTCGGGAAGTTCCGCATAATCAGGCAAAAAACGGTTCTCCCGGCGCAACGGCATAAAAGCCATTTCCGCTCCGGCCAAAGCGATGCCCGACCAATAATCGGGGTAGCCGGGATCGGGCACGAGACACAGATCCCCGGGGTTCAACAGACATTGGCTGATTTCAACGAGCCCGGTCTTGCTTCCGAATAAAATGGCAACCTCCGTTTCCGGATCAAGCTTCACTCCGTAATCTTCCAAATATCGCCTGGCTATGGCTTCCTTGAGAAAAGTATGACCGCTGAACGGCGAATACCGGTGGAAGGCCGGGTTTTCCGCGGCTTCCTGCAACGCTTTGACAATGTGCGGCGGTGTCGGCAGATCCGGATTGCCTTGGCCGAGATGTATGACATCGTATCCTTTCGCCGCTTCTTCGTTCGCCCGTTTCACCAAATGGACGAAAAACTGCTCGGGAAGCCGGCTGATTCGTTCGGCCGGACGGATCCGGAAGAAAGAGGACTGATCATTGTTTCGTTCCATGAATGGAATTCAACCTCCATAATCCGATAGGAATACATAGATAGGAATCCATATATGAATGTATCACGGAATCCATGGGGGCACAACCTTCCATATTTTCAATTTCCGGCATCAATGATAAAGTATTAGAATAACCGGCTGTCTGCCGGCTGTTCCATGGGAGCGGCAACGTGGCGAAGGAAGGGGGAATTGCATTGTCCGCAACGGTTATGAAGATCGCATTAGTGCAAATGCACATAGAAGCCGGCAATCCCGGGGCGAATTTTTCCAAAGCAGCGACGTTGCTTGAACAAGCGCTTACGGACGGTGAAAAACCGGATGTCATCCTGCTGCCGGAAATGTGGAATACCGGTTACCAGTTGGACCGCATTCATGAAACCGCGGATGGGGAAGGGCGGCAAACGGTCGCCGCGATCGGCGGCTTGTGCCGGACGTATGGAGTCAATATCGTGGCCGGGTCGATCGCTTTGAAACGCGGCCAAAAAGTGTACAATGCCACGCTCGTTTTCAACCGCCGGGGTGAAGTCGTTGCCGATTACTCCAAAATCCACCTGTTCCGGCTTATGGAGGAAGAAAAATATTTGGCTGCCGGAGACAAACCGGCTTGTTTTCCATTGGACGGAACACGGTGCGGCGCGGTCATTTGCTACGATATCCGTTTTCCCGAACTGGCGCGAAAACTTGCCCTGGACGGCGCGCGCATATTGTTTGTGCCTGCGGAGTGGCCGAACCCGCGGTTGCATCATTGGCGGACGTTATTGCAAGCGCGCGCGATCGAGAACCAAATGTACGTCATCGCCTGCAACCGGGTAGGAAAGAGCGGGACCACGCAGTTTTTCGGCCATTCGATGGTGGTGGATCCGTGGGGGGAAGTCATCGTGGAAGGCGGAGAGGAAGAAGCGGTGTTGCGCGCTTCCATCCATCTGGAAACGGTAGACCAGGTGCGGCGGACGATCCCGGTCTTTGACGACCGCAGACCTTCCCTGTATTGATATCTCCCCATCTCCATCTCCCCAAACTCGCCGGAAGGCAATCATTTCACTTTCTGCTCATTTTGCACAATGAATCGACAGTCTCATCGCAAACATGAAGGGGCCGGCGTTGCAGTTTGCAGCAACGCCGGCCCCGGCGCTTTTATCCGATCGTCTTACGGTCCGCTGAACGCCGCCGTCCGATTACGGTTTGACAAAGACCGTCTTGATGGCGGTGAAGAATTCAATTGCCGCCGTCCCTTGCTCCCGGGAATGCGAGCTCGACATCTTCATTCCGCCGAACGGGGCTTGCAGTTCGACACCGGCGGATTCGGCGTTGATCCTGACCAATCCGGCGTCGATATCTTTGATGAATTCCAGCATATTGCCGATGTTTTGCGTAAAGATGGACGCACTCAGGCCAAACTTGACATCGTTGGCCATTTTCAAGGCTTCCTCGATCGTATCGACCTTGAAAAGCACCAGTACCGGACCGAAGATTTCTTCTTGCGCGATCGTGCTGTTGTGATTGTCGCTCTCGAATACGGTAGGCTCCACATAATAGCCGTTATCCAGGCCGTCCTTCGTCAACCGGTTGCCGCCGTATATTAATTTGGCGCCTTCCTCGATTCCTTTTTGGATATACCCGAGTACGGTGTTCATTTGGCTTTCGCTGGCGCACGGCCCCATCCAGGTGCCGGCTTCCATGCCGTCGCCGATTTTCAATTCCTTGATTTTGGCCAGAAGTTTCTCCTTGAACGCTTCGTAAACGCCGCTTTGCACAATGACACGGCTTGTCGCGGTACATTTCTGCCCGGTAGAACGGAGTCCTCCGCTGATGGTGGCCTCGACGGCCAGATCAAGGTCGGCGTCATTGGCGACGATAACCGGATTTTTGCCGCCCATTTCCAGTTGGTATTTCGCGCCGCGAGCCAACGCGCCCAGGCCGACGCGCTTTCCGATCTCGTCCGACCCGGTAAACGTGATGCCCTGAATATCGGGATGGTTGATGATTCCGTCGCCGATCACCGAACCTCTGCCCATGACAAGGTTAACCACCCCTGCCGGCAACCCCGCTTCATGGAAGCACTCGACAATTTTTGCCGCGGTCACTGCGGTTTCCTGGGCCGGTTTGAATACGACCGTGTTGCCGTAAACGATGGCCGGGGCAATTTTCCAGATCGGGATGGCCACCGGGAAATTCCACGGAGTGATGACGCCGACCACACCGAGCGGAACCCGTGTCGTAAACATCAATCCTTCACTGTCGGACGATGGAATCACATCCCCGATCTTGCGCATGCCTTCCCCGGCGTAGTAACGGAGAATGGCCACGCCGCGCGCCGTCTCGCCCTTCGCTTCCGGGAACGTCTTGCCCATTTCGCGCGTCATCGTTTCAGCGATTTCATCCAGACGGCGTTCCAACGCATCCGCCGCTTTGAAGAGAAAATCGCCTCTGGCAGGACCGGATAACTTGCGCCATGCCGCCTGGGCTTTCTTCGCCGCAGCCACAGCCTTGTCAAGATCTTCCGCTGTGGAACTTTGCACGTAACCAACGATTTCATCTTTGCGGGCCGGGTTTCTGCTGGCGTCCACCTTACCGGAAGATGATGCCACCCATGCTCCGTCAATGTAGTTCAAATAAGTTTGCGCCAGCTCAACCTTACTCACTGTACTTCACTCCCTGTTCATCAATTTATGGAATCATAATTTCTGAAATTCCCCTAGAAAGTCGGGCCGATTCTCCAAATGCCGAAATCGTGCTGTTTCAATATTTCCGCTTTGGTCAGCTTGCCGGAACAAACGAGGGCGATCTCCTCAAAAATGCGCTGCCCGACCGATTGGATCGTTTCGGTACCGTCGATAATGGTTCCGGCGTTGATGTCGATATTATCTTTCATTTTTTCATAGATCGCCGTGTTTGTCGATATTTTTATCGTAGGCGCGATCGGCGATCCGGTAGGCGTGCCGCGGCCGGTGGTGAACAGGACAACCTGGGCTCCCCCGGCCACCATGCCGGTCAACTGCTCGATGTCGTGACCCGGCGTATCCATCCAGACGAGTCCTTTTTGCGTCGGACGTTCCGCGTAATCGATCAGTTCCATAAGCGGACGGCTGCCCGCTTTGTTGGCCGCGCCGAGCGATTTTTCCTCCAGAGAGCTGAGCCCGCCCTTGATGTTTCCGGGGCTGGGGTTGCCGGTACGGATATCGATCCCCATCATAAACGCCCTTTTCTCCATCGCTTCGATCACTTCGTATACTCTTTTGGCCACTCTGTCGTTCACCGCCCGTTTGGCCAACAAATGCTCGGCTCCAATGAGTTCCGTCGTTTCCGCCAAAATGGACGTGCCGCCGCAATCGACAATCATGTCGCTCACCACGCCCACCGCCGGATTGGCGGACAAACCGGAACAGGCGTCGGAACCTCCGCATTCCGTACCGATGATCAGTTCGGAAAAGTCGCACGGCTCCCGGCGGACCATCGAAGCATCCTGCACCATTTGCGCGGCGATCTTGGCCGCTTTGGCTATCGTCATCAACGTTCCTCCATGATCCTGGATCGAAACGACTTCCACCGGTTTGCCCGTTTTGGCAATCTCTTCCGCAACGCTGCGGGCCTGGTGGGTTTCACAGCCCAGGCCCATGACGACGACACCATAGACGTTGGGATTGGCTCCCATCCCCGTATACGTGCGGAACGTCTGCTCGTAATCGGGACCCACCTGGGCACATCCGTGCTGATGAATGAACGAGACGGTCCCCTGCACCAGTTCGGTGACTTGTCTGGCGGCCTGTGTCGCGCAGGTGATGGTCGGCAAAATTAACACATGATTGCGCACACCCACCCGTCCGTCCGGCCTCCGGTATCCCCAAAACTCTTTCACATTATTGTTTGTTTGCGCCAATTTGGTCACCTCTTCCGCGCTTTCCTTCCAGATTGTGGACATGCACATGCTGGCCCGGTAAAATATCCCGGTTGGCCACTCCGATCACTTCGCCGTATTTCAAAATATCTTCCCCTTTGGCGATCGGAACGACGGCAAACTTATGACCGAACTCGATCGGGTCGATAAGGGTCACCGTAAATGTCCGGTCCATGCACCGGACGGTAACGGTTTCCCCGGCGGGTATGTTCGTCAGCGCCATCGCCACATGATCCTGCGGTTTCATCATTACGGTACGGTAAGTAGACTCCATAGGACACGCCTCCTGCTTTGCGCATATTCGTCATGCCGTTTCATGCCGTCGGAAAAAATGGTTTCGGCCGCGCCAACTTTGACAGCCGCTTCGCATCGCCTGCGGAACCGGAACGTTACGGAGCTTCCACGGGATTCACCAGCGTACCGATCCCGGAAATCTCAATTTCAATCCTGTCCCCGTGAGCCAACGTAAATTCGTTCGGAGGGACTATGCAAGTGCCCGTAAGCAATACGGTCCCGTCAAAAATTTCGTTATCGCGGACAAGAAAGGAAATCAGTTCGTCAAGCTTCCGCTTCAGTTGCCCCGTCTCCGCGGTTCCTTCGAAAACTTTTTCGCCGCCGCGGTAAATCCGGCAAGCGAGACGGAAACGGTACGGGTCTTCCACCGCATCGGCCAGTCTGACCGCCGGACCGATGGCGCATGAATGTTTCCAGATTTTCGCTTGCGGCAAATAAAGCGGATTTTCCCCTTCGATATCGCGGCAACTCATGTCATTGCCGATGGTGTAGCCGATAATGCCGCCGTTTTTTGTAAGGACCAATCCAAGCTCCGGTTCCGGTATTTGCCAGTTGGAGTCGCTGCGGAGATATACGGGCGCACCCGGACCGACGGTACGCGCTGCCGTCGATTTGAAGAAAATTTCCGGACGTTCGGCATCGTAAACTTTGTCATAGAATGTCGTCGCGTCCATCCTGCCTCCGGTGGCTTCGTAGTTGCGTGCGTCAAGGCTGCGTTCATAGGTCACCCCGGCCGCCCATACTTCGGGAGCTTCGATCGGCACAAGCAGCTTCAACGACTCCAGATTTGATGTAAGCGGTTTAATTTCGCTCAATTGGGCGCGCACAAACTCCAAGGGGGATTGTCGCGCTTCTTCCGCCTGATTGACGATTTCCAGCAAATCGCGTTGCGGCAACGGGAAAATCTTTCCTTCATCCGTAAGCGCCGCCAAAACCGGATGGCCCGAATCGTCCAAGTAACGAATGATGTTCATGAACGTACCTCCCAAGTGATATGCAGTAGATCGGATAAAAGCGATGCAGCGGATCGAACCAAGCGGGAAGCGGTTGGCAAAAAGATTTGCCGCCGCGTTCAACCCCGGTTGCAACATCCTCAAACCTGTCGGACAACAAAGAAACAAGCGCGCGTTTCGCGATGCCGGGCTTGCTCCTTCGATTCTTGCTACCTCTATTATTATAGATTGCGGCCATCACGAAATCCATTGTTTTTTTATCTGCGCGAGTATTGGCACGGGATGTCGGGTGCGGCAACCCGGTTTATACAACCGACTCCCCGGATTGTTGTTCGGTGTGAAACGGCCCCAGCGTAATTTCGCGAAATTTTTCTTTCCACGGCGAAACCGCGGGGATTTCCGCCAACAGTTGCTCGGCGCGGTTCGCATACAGCAACTGGATCACCCGGGAATACTCGATGCAGCCGGAATCGTAAATATACTGCAAAATCTCCCGTTTCTTTTCCAAAAAGACCTGCCTCGACACGGCGCCTTCATAAAATTGCTTGAAGAGCGGAAAATCTTCTTCGCTAAATTGAAGCAAGTACAAAATGGGCAACGTCCTTTTTTTGTGCAGCAGATCGTTTTTGACGTCATAGCGCTGCACATCTTTCACATCGTTGTCGATCTGGGCGGCCATGCCGATGCAACAGGCCATTTCGTCGATGTGTTCCCGGATCTGCGCCGCGCAATCTTCCAGGCACGAATACCCCATATAACACGCGAATTGAATCAGGGAGCCGGACTTTTCCCGAACCGCCGCCACATAATCTTCTTCCGTGCCGATCGAGCGGTTCAAATCTTTGTACTGCCCATTAATGGATTTCACGATGTAGCTCCCGATCCGCCCCGCATCGGGAAGCGCCGCGGAAGGATCCGCCTGCCTGATCTTGCCGAGTTCGCCCAGCGCGGCGAAAAGAAAAGCAATGACGGAATTGAGCGCCAATTCCTGCGGGCACCGCATCCACGATTTTTCCTCATTGTCGCGATCCTGCAAATCGTCCGTTATATCCAGCGCCAGGATCAGAAGTTCCGTCAATGCGGCAACTTTGGTGATATAAGGGGAAGAGCCTCCCAGCATGTAGTGGCAGTACAACGTCAGGTCGGACCAGACCGATTTTTCCCCGGACTTGTCCAGGATAAATTGCTTCAGCAGCCGGTTAAAGTCTTCCACATCAAAATATTCGTCAACCAGGCGGTTCATTTCCGAAACAACGGATGATTCCACGTTATCCCCCCCTATTGAAATCGGAATAATATTTGCTCTGGACGAATTTCTCGATCGCTTGCGCCTTCGATTTCACTCCGAATTTCCCGTAAATTTTTTTCAGGTAATTATCCACCGACCGTTTGCTTACATGAATTTGCTCGGCCACCTGCTCATGGGTATAACCGTTTACGATCATGCACATGATATCGATCTCGTCGCTGGTCAGGCTCACATCTTCGGACGAAGATCCGTCAACGATGCGCGTCCGGTGAAAAAGCATAAGGGGGATCATCGTATGGTTATCCAAAATGCAATTCACCATATTATTAATCGCCCGCTCACTTGACTCTTTGGAAATAATCCCGCTGACGCCGATTTCCACCAGAGCGTTGAACATATCGCTGACATCGATGCCGGTAAAAATAATCACATGGGTCCCCGGATACTTTTTGATAATTTGCTCGGCAATCTTGCTTCCGGGAATATCCGGCAAATTGTAATCGAGAAATACGAGTTCCGGCCGGTGTTCTTCAACCATTTGCATGCACATCTCGCCATTTCCCACGATGCCGATAACCTCGACGCGGTCCATTTGGTCCAAAATTTGTTTCGTAGCCTGAGCAAACAATGGATGATCGTCAACAACCAGCGCTTTTACCACATTACTCATGCGGACAATCCTTCTTTCCCTGGTAATGTTATATAGATTCCGACCCCCCGCCCCTTACCGGTCATCAATTCAAAATGACCGTTCAGATGTAATACGCGGCTCTTTAATTGTTCCATGCCAAATCCCGAAGCGCCGATTTCCCTCGTTGCAGTCTGATTGGCTTCAAAACCCACTCCGTCGTCTTTATATATAAAGTGAAGCGATTCCCGCTTAGCCGCCAGGTAAAATTGCACTTTCGACGCCTGGGAATGTTTTTTGGCATTGTTCAAAAGCTCCTGAAAGATACGAAACAAATGCCGCTTCGTATCCATATCCAGCTCCTCGATCGCCGACACTCCTTCCGCTTTGAAATCTATATCAAATGCGCAAAAGGGCATCTCCCTTTCCACCACTTTGCGAATGGTTCCCACCAGGCCGATTTCCTGAAGCAAATAAGGGTGAAGTTCAAAGCAGCTTTGCCGCAAATTCGTATTGATGATTTCGATGTAATCGATCAGATTTTCGGCTTGCCGCTTGTCCTCCGGACTGACCGCCAGCTTGTTCAAAAGCGCGGCCAAACGCCTTTTCAGGAAAAACAAATCTTGCAGCGTGGTATCGTGCAAGTCGGTGGCGATCCGCGACCGTTCCTTCTCCTGCAATTCAAACGTCAGCTTGCGGAACCAGGCTACATCTCCGGCCACTTGTTCATTCGGAATTTGCGCCATCAGCTGTTCCATCCTGAGCGTCATTTTACGGATAAGATGAACATTTTCCAAGCTGACCGCCAAATAAGAGATGATTAAATTCAACCATTGCACTTCTTCATACCCGAGCCGCGAATTCGTTTTCTTGCGGGTCACGACAAGGTAAATGCTGTGTTCCTCATTGCTGATAATTTTCATAAATATGTACCTGGGATGTTCGAACATGCCGGAAACGATGAACCGTTCCACTTCTTCCACATCAATGTCTCCCTCGGGGATCGTTTCCACCGACCGGGAGGACAATAACGCGATGGCGCCGCCGCGCACTTGCAACGCATTGACGATATCGGCCAAAATCATTTCTTTCAGTTCGCGGGGCCCGGATATTTTTCCCGCATTTTTCGAAATGTTCCCCAAAACTTTCCTTAAGTAATATTTTTTGGGAAATAAAACGGCTTCCAATTTCGTCGTGACGTTTTCCAGCGAATAAAGGATCAGCGAAAACAAGAGTAGAGAAAATACGAAGGTCAGGGCAATATTGGAAATCGTCGCCTCATTCGGCAACACGATAAAAAGAAACAAGGAAATCGCGAAACTTGGACCTGCCGAAATAATGGTGGTGTAAAGAAAGCGCCGCAGCACGATATGGATATCGAACAACTGTTTGGTCGCGATCAAGTAAGCGAACGTCATGGGAAAAATCATGACGAACCAGCTGGTGTACAACGAACTGACCCACTCTTTGCCGAAAATCAGGTTCGGAACAAAGGAAAGGCAAACGACCGGCAAAAAAGAAATAATTAGCGAACACCATACGGTTTGGATCATCGCGGACAGATCGGATTTTTCCTTCCGGTACTTTATGTACACGTACGACAACAAGAAAAAGATGCCTGCAATGCCGATCACAAATACAATCACGCCGATTTTCGAAAACAAGCTGTTAAAAAAGTTTTCCGTCCGCGGGCTCGTGCTTATCAGCCGTACCAAAACAAATGGCGCGATCATCATATACAAGTATTTGAAATATTTGGATTGAAAAGCAAAACCGCCTTTTTCCCTAAAAAAGACAACCAGGAAATGCAAAAACGTGATAGGTATAGCCATAAAAAAGTAGTTGATCACAAGTTTTCCCAGCAAATCCCCCCTTACGGAAGCTCCCACGCTCATGAAAGTCATGCCAATAAACAAAAACAGGATCGAAAGCAACGTTGCCGACCGCGAATGGCGGATTTTAAAATAAATGACCAGAGCCGTGCCGATCGCCACCAGTTCTCCCATGAACAACAAGGTGAACAATTCACGGGAATTATTGACGTGGCCTGTAGTAATCACTTTCCGTTCGCCGTTTCTCACAATTTCAAAACTTGACGCCTGTTCGAGGACGTTCCATTTCCTTACCGTAAAGTGGCGTTCGGGATCCTCACCTTCAACGCTGCGGACAACATCTCCCACTTGCACATCCAATTGATAGGCTCCGCTCTCTTTGTCAAGGCTCTCGATTACCCATTCGTTACGCTGGTTTTTCTCCAGATTGATTCCCAGATAAGGATAACGAAATTCGAGATAAGTGAACCATGACTGGATTCCTACAAATAAAACGGCCATAATGCCCAGTAGAAATTTTATTTTCATAAAACTTTTCTCCTAAACCAAAAATTTCTGCTATAATTATAGTTAGAATTATAATTAGATTTTGCCCGAGAGGGAGGTGCATACTATGCAAAGCGTAACCTGGTCACCCGAATTATATAATATTGTCAGAAAGTTAAAAAGAATCGGTGCGCAAGAATCTTTGAATCTTCGCAATTGGACTGGCGTTTCCATTTCCGAGCAAGAAAAACAGGCGGTCCGGATTGCATTTGCGCAACCCGGAGCAAAACGGGTCGGTACATTGGACTGGTGGAGTTAATCTTTTTTTGGTGAAGCGAATCTTCTATTTTCCTTAATTTTACCAAATTTTCAAGAGATTGCCTATTGCGGTTTTCAATAGCAATCTCTTTTTTTCATTATAATGCAAAATGGATTGCATGAAAATGTAACAACATTTTCCCTCTTGCGCATCGAGTTTGTGCTGATTCCTCCGGCAAAGCACTGTATGATGTTATTATATATTTCATATTAATTAATTATATATCCCGCAAGTAACCATGTATATGAATAGTCCTTCTGAATCAACCCTTTTCTATGATCGGCAGAAAACTATAAACGTTGTTTGAGGGGATATGAATGAACATGGCGAATCTTGAAGAAAGAGAGTGTCTGGCATTAGCGATTCAGACGGTGCTTCACAACCATCGTAACAGAATTCACCTGTTCATGGACAGCCGGAAAAATTCGGAATTTATCGAAGAATTGTCTGAAGAAATCATGCGCAGGGCAGACCGATATAAAAAATTTCAAAGGTCTCTTCACCTGAATACGATCTATAACCAGGAGTAGGAAGGGAGAAGGAAGATGAAAAGACTCAGTGATGACACGCTGATCTTTAGCTATTACAGGGCTGTGGAACTGAAGCTTGACGAAAACTTCATTAACATGCTCTTGGAAGAAATTCACAACCGGAAATTGGACATCCACAAGCCTGTAAGCGAACCGCTCAATGAGCAGGCGGCAGCTATGTAATTGCACTCAGTAAATTATCTGCACATTCATACAATCAGGTTAACGGCCGGACTTGCCCTGCAGTCCGGCCAAAATATTCATCACCTCAAGAAACGCCGGCAAGGCGATATTTTTTTCGTTTTCCGGCATGTTTTCCGCCGCGACAGCCACAACATAGCGCGGCGAATCCACAGGTCCGTACCCGACAAACCACTGGTTTACAACCCCACGGTTCCCCGCGGCGACCTGCGCTGTGCCTGTTTTGCCCGCCAGTTTCCATTCGGCATCCCGGAGCGCCTTTCCTGTGCCTTCGGAAACTACCGCTTCCATCCACCCCAATAACGTTTTTGCGGTTTTTTCCGATATCCCCGAATGTTTCGGGACCAGTACTTTTTCCGGAAAACTCATCATTAACCTGCCGTCTTGGTAACGCACTTCCTTCACGACACGCGGGGCTTTGACCGTTCCTTTTTGCAGCAATGCGGCCACCATATTCGCCGCCTGCAACGGAGTCATCCGCACATCCCTCTGGCCGATCGCCGTTTGGATCTTCACCCCGTCATCGTCTTTGGGGGCATTCGCCGAAAAAATGCTTCCGCCTTCCTCGGCATCAAACTGGCGGAACCGGTCATTCCCGGCCACTTTGCCCGTCCAGCCGACCGGATTGCCCAGTCCCAGTTTCCATGCGGTTTCCTCCAACCGGCTGGAAGAAAGCTTCCTCATCACTTGGGCAAAGGCAATGTTGCACGATTCCGCAAACGCCTCCGCCAAAGTCAGCCGGCCATGTCCATCCTTTTTCCAGCAAGCGAATCCGTATTGTCCCAATTCCCCACGGCACTCGAACGTTTCATCCGTTTTTACGGCTTTTGTCTCCAGCGCAGCCGCGGCGACAACCGTTTTGAATACGGATCCCGGAATGATCGCCTTCAAAGCGCGGTTGCCCCAATTTTGCCGATCAGGATGAATGTCGTACGGATCGTATTGCGGACGGCTCACCATGGCGATCACATCGGAGGTTGCCGCATCCAGCACGACAACCGCGCCTTGCGGAAAGGCCAGGGAATCGAGCAACGATTCGATGTGCCGTTGAACGTCCAGATCGATCGTTGTCACCACTTTAAGCGGATAATACGGATTTTGCGGCGGACTGACCCGGGCGGCCAAACCGTTCATGGGCCGCCGACGGCCGTCCACATACCACGACAGCGTTGTCGCGTCGCCGCCGCCGACAAACGTTTCGAACGTGCGCTCCAGGCCGGCGACGCCGACCGGCGTGCGGACAGAACGTTGTCTCCCATTCGCTTTCCCGGCGTAGTTGTCCTGGAACAGTTGCTGATTTTGCCCGGTAAATCCGATCAGATGCCGCGCTACGGAATCGGGCAAGTAGCGCAGTCTGACATTCAACACCCGGACATTCGGAAGATGCAGGGAACGGATTTGCTCCGCCTGCTCCGCGGTGAGCGCCTCCGGCTTTTTATTGTTCTTCCAAAATTTCGGTTCGTTCAGTCCGGACGTAAAATCTTCCCATCCTCTCAAGGAGATGCGCAATATGCGCGTTAATTCCCGGATTTTCCCGTCGTCATGATCCGCATTGCTTCCGAAGGGAAAAACGGCCAGAGCCCGGATCGTGTGCCCGGTCAGCGGCAGCATGTTGCGGTCGTAGAAGTCGCCCCTGCCGTTATCCAGCACAATTCCCATGCGCCGTTGGGCGACCGATTGCTGCGCAAGGCCCGTCTGTTGCCCGAAACTCCCCGTCGTTGCGCCGATTTGGATCCACATCAGACGCAGCGCAAGCGCAATAAAACATGCCATAATCGAAAGCAACGCCAAAAACATTCTCCGTTGATCCGAATGATTCCGCACTTCTGCCGCCTCCCGGGTTCTTTTTGTCTCGCCCGCATCGCAGACGAAATCAACCGAACCCCTCTCCCGGCCGTTACGTCCCCTTGTCTAACATCAGTATAGACCTCAGGAAAAGCGCGCAAACCCCGTCAAATTTTAAATTTGCTCAACGATTCCTTCAGGGAGTTCGACAACTTTTCCAATTTGTCCGACAACTTCACCAATCCGTCGCTGATGCCAAGCTGCTCCGCGCTCAGCGAAGCCACTTCCTGGGAAGTCGCCGACGATTCTTCCGCCACGGCGCTCACATTGCTCATTGCATCCGCAAGAACCAACTGGGATTCATCCAACTGGCGGATCGATTCGCTTACTTCATCGAGCTTGGCGATAAAGCCGTCCATATCTTCCTGGACTTTCCGGAAAATCGTGTCGGCTTCTTTTACCGAAGCGATTTGCTCCTGGAAGAGCGGATATGCGTTGGACAGCACACTGACCGTTTCGTCAATTTCTTTCTGGATCGTATCCGTAATTTGTCCGACCACCTCGATCGATTGGCGCGATTGGTCGGCCAGCTTGCGGATCTCGTCGGCCACTACCATAAATCCTTTTCCCGCCGCCCCGGCGCGCGCCGCCTCAATCGCGGCATTCAGCGATAAAATATTCGTTTGTTTCGCCAGATTCGTCAACACTTCGAGAATTTGGCGGATCGAACCGGTGCTTTCCTTGAGCCTGTCGACCTTTTCCACCATGGAACGGGTCATCTCTTCCGTCGCATTCGTCTTCTGAATCAGCTCTTCCATATAGGCGGTGCCTTTCTGGCTGGATGACTGCACTTCCGCTGCGGAAACGCCCATATTCATGTTGGAATCGACGACATGTTTCATTTTCGTGCTCATATTTTGCATGAGCTCGTTGCCTTTCTCCGATTCGACGGCCAGACTGGTTGCGCCGTTGGCGATCTCCTCGGTGGCCACGGCAATTTCCCGGGCCGATGTCGCGGTTTTCTTGGAGGCTTCCGACAGCTCTGACGCCGTGCTCAGCACTTCCTGGGCGGACTGGTTCGTCTGCTTGACCAACAGCGTGATCTGCTCCATCATCTGATTGAAGCTTTCACCTACCTGTCCGATCTCATCGCTTCTGCGGAAAGAGGTCCGGACCCGCAAGTTTCCGCTCTCCCCCGCCTTCATCAGATTGCGCAACTGGGACAGAGGACCGCCGATCATCCTTGCCAACCAAAAACCGATCAGCACCGCCAGCACAGCCGCCAGCGCCGACATCAGTACGGTCATTTGCCAGATTTTATTCGTTTCTTTTAACAATTCGGCAACCGGCACTTCACCGACCGTATACCACCCCGTCAGATCCGATTTGTCGAATACGACCAGTTTTTTGCCCGATTCGCTGTCAATAATCTTCGAGCCGCTGTCCATAGCCCGTTCTTCGTCGCTCAACCGGAACGTCGCCTCGGTTCCGATCTCTTCCTCTACCCGCGAAGCTATATAAATATTATTCGGGTTGATGATATAAATCCGGCCGGTATCGCCCATCTTGATTTTGCCGAATTCGTTGGACAAAACGTCCTGATAAATCTCCAGAAACAACACATACGTGATTCCGTCGTAGAAAGTGCTTTTGATCAGTCTGGAAACCCCGTATGCCGGTTCTCCGCCGGAATAGCCTTCCGGCTTCGTGTCATGCCATACCACTCTCCCGTCCCCTTCTACTGTAGCCTTAAACCAGTCCTCTTCGGCCACATTGGCGCTTGGGGTGACGGTCGAGCTGATCTTTTCCCCTTTTTCCGAATACAGATGAATCGCTTTGAGATGTTGATTGGAGTTTTTGAGCCCGTTTAACTTGCTGGTTATGTTCTGTTCGATCTGGAACCGGTCATAAGCGGAAAGATTGCCGTTGTACAGACTTTTAATCAAATTGTTCAGATTCTGGTCCACCACAAATTGCAATGTCAACGACTCGTACTGTTCGAACATCATATCCTGCTTTTCGCTGAGCTGCACAATCATTTCTTCGGTCGTTTCCGTCACTTTGCTTTGGATGATACTGCTGGACGTCCTGTAAGAGGTTATGCCCATCACCAAAACGAACAGGAGGATACAAACAAAAAAGATAAGAAATAACTTCATCCCCACCGATCTGAACGGATTGATCGCTTCGGACCGCGCTTCGATCAGTTTGTTTTTGCTTTCTTTGTATCCTTCCTGCAGTTTGGAAAGCAGATTTTTCAAAACAAACACCACCCTTAAGTATTCGTACGTTTCCCAGATTATGTAAGACTACCCGGCGAAAGATTGACTCCCTGGCATCACTTCCATATCCAAGTGTTTCATCCGGGAACCGGACTGCCGCGCTGTGTTAAGGCTGGTTTTTTCTGCTCTCCTCAATATTGCGGATATGCTGTTCGTATGTTTCAGCGAACAAGTGTCCGTTCGAACCGTCCTTTTTCGTCACGTAATAAAAGTAATTGCTTTCGGCAGGGAACAAGGCTGCTTGAATGGAAGCCAGGCTTGGGCTTGCGATCGGCCCCGGCGGAAGCCCCTTATGCAAATACGTATTGTAAGGACTTTCGATCTGCAAATCCTCGTAGAGCAACCGTTCCTTTGGCTTATCCAGCAAATACTGCACGGTCGCATCAATTTGCAGAGGCTGTCCCGCCTTGAGCCGGTTGTAGATCACGCTCGCCACGAGAGGACGCTCCTCATCCAATACCACTTCCCGTTCGATCAGGGAAGCGACCGTCAATATTTCATGCAGGGTCAAACCTAACCGGTTCATTTGTTCCTGCCAGCCATCCGGCAACGCGGCCAGTTTATTATCCAGTTCCTTGACCATTACTCCTATTATATCGGTTTCGCTGCTCTGTTTTTTTAGTTCATATGTCTCAGGAAAAAGATATCCTTCCAAAACATGGATCAATCTGGAGTCCCGAGGTATCGCTTCCGTTGCCCGGGACTTGTAATCCCCGGCCCGTCCCGCCGCTTCCAGAAAAGCCTCGTAGTCCACCCAGCCCTGTTCGCTCAGCTTTTCCGCGATCTGTTTTACGGTAAATCCTTCCGGTATGGTAAAGCGTATCACTTCCTCCTTGACCGTTTCTCCATTATTCAATACATCAATGATCCGATCCAGTTCCATCCCCGGGACCATGTCGTATTCCCCGGCTTGAAACTTGCTTCCCTGTTTTTTGTAAACCAGGTAATACCGGAACACATCCGCGTTGCGAATGATTCCGTGTTGCTGCAAAATCTCCGCGATTTGCCGGGAATCCACTCCCGGGGGAATCGTTACCCTGACCGCTTTCCCCGAAGCCGTCGGTTGCAAAGCCTGGGCAATGTACAGGGCGAATCCGGACGCTGCCCCGATCCCTAAGCACATGATGAGCAAAAACCACAGCAACATGCGTTTGACTGTCTTTTTCGGATTCATCTGGCGCCATTCCCCGTTTGTCGGTATTAATGATTCCATTCCTGACAGCAACCCTTCCCTTCCGTTTGAATGCGCTGAAAGAAAAGCTTCCTCGACGGCGCGCGCATGTTGCGAAAACGCCATCTAGCGAAGCTTTTCCAGAACCGTCAGTTCCTGTGTTCACCTATCAGTTCCTGTATTCGCCTATTCCTGTTGTCCTTATCAATTCCTTTTTTTCGCCTATCAGTTCCCGTTTCTCGCCTAATACTTGGAGAACATCATATCGTCGTAAATTTCCGCGATGTGTTCCCACTCCTCGTCATCTTCGATCGTTTCCAACTCCCAGCCGCCCGACTCCGCGGCGGTGACACGGAAGATTTCCACCTCGTCTTCTTTGCGCAATTCGTCGGATTGCAGCACCGCATAGATTTGCTCCCCTACCGCGAATTCCGCCAGCACGGAAAATACCGTCGACTCTTTGGAGCCGTCCAGGAGCACGATTTCATCCCCGTACTCGCTGCGGAGCACCCGGGACTCCCGCACACGTTCCATCCGATTTTCGACCGATTCCCGATCACGATTCATTTTCCTGCCCCATTTCCATTTCAGATAAGATGGTATGGAATGCTTCTTCGACAATATCCCATTCTTCTTCGTCCTCAATGATGAACAATGTCAGGTCGTCCCCGTCTTCCTCATAGCGGAACGCGTACACCTCATCCTGATCGCCTTCCTGTTCTTCCACGGGCATGACGACCATATATTTCTTGCCGGAATCGTCCACCTCAAATTTCGCGATGACTTCAAACTCTTCCTCGTTGCCTTCATCATCCGGAATGTAAATGATCTCCGGTTCCTCGCGGGTCAATTCCTCTTCATTTGACATCATTTCGATCACCTCATTATATTTTTTGAATCCATGAAACTTTGAAGAATGAATGAAGCCGCCAGCTTATCGATGATTTGTTTGCGTTTCTTCCGGCTCACATCAGCCTCAAGCAACGTCCGTTCCGCCGAAACGGTGGTCAGCCGTTCATCCCAAAGATGGACGGGCAGACCGAAGGCTTCCCTTAAATGGCCGGCAAACACAACGCTTTTTTCTCCCCGGGGCCCTATGCTGGCGTCCATATTTTTGGGCAAACCCACAACAATTTCCGATACTTCATATTCCGCAATGATCTCACGGAGTCTCTCCATATCCTTGTCTATTGTCGTCCGCCTGATCACTTCCAAAGCTTGCGCGGTCAAACCCAGCTCATCGCTGATCGCGACGCCGATCGTTTTGTCGCCGTAATCCAAACCCATTACTCTCATCATGTTCTCCCGATTGTACGTTCCTATTTTAGCGGAAAGCCGATGGAATACCATCGGCCCATTGAGGTCATTTATGATGTTGAAGGTAAAAACGGACAAGCTCTTCTATCAATTCATCCCGTTCCCGTTTACGGATCAGGCTCCTGGCGTTGTTATGCCGCGGAATGTAAGCCGGATCGCCGGATAGCAGGTAACCGACAATTTGGTTGATCGGGTTATAGCCTTTCTCCTGCAGCGCCTCGTAAACCGCCAAAATGATTTCCTTCGGAGAAGATTCGAGTTCTTCGGCCCTCACATTATATTTCATCGTTTTGTCCATGGAATTCACCTGCAACACCCCCATAATGCTCTTTATGCGGAAAGAGCAAAACTCCATCCGTCACGGATGCGAAATGCACAAACCATTCCTTACGGCACATTGCGTAATTTTTTGCCATCTTCCGTTTTGCCATCTTCCGGATCTTAATAGCGGTTATTATCTGATATATTCTCTATCTTCTAAAAAAATCCTTTCCGACCTCGGCAAAAATTTACTTGGCGCCGACCGTTGCCCTGACCCACTCCGCCACTTGGTCAAGAGCGGATTGCAGGCGGGAAGGATCTTTGCCGCCGGCCTGGGCCATATCGGGGCGTCCGCCTCCTCCGCCGCCGCAAAGCGCCGCCGCCTGTTTGATAATATTCCCGGCGTGTACTCCCCGTTGCACCCAATCGGGAGTAACCGCGGCAACCATATTCACCTTGCTGTCGCCTTGAACGGCCCCCAAAACGATCACCCCGGATGCCATTTTGGATTTGACCTGGTCCAGAACAGTGCGCAGCGCGTCCATATCCGCTGCCTCCACTTTTGCGGCCAATACGGGCACCCCGTTCACCACTTTGATCCGGTCGGTCAAAGCTTTCGCTTCCACCTGGCTCAACTTGCTGCGGAGCGAATCGTTCTCGCGGGAAAGTTCTTTGAACTGCCCCATTAAGGCATCGATCCGCTTCGGCACATCCGTCAAATTCGATTTCAGGAGGGCGGAAGCTTGTCTGAGCAAATCGATTTGCTGCTCCATATACTCAAAAGCGTGTTGTCCGGTAACGGCCTCGATGCGGCGCACGCCGGATCCGATCCCGGATTCGCTTACGATCTTGAACAAGCCGATATTTGCCGTATTGCTGACGTGGCAACCCCCGCACAGTTCGATGCTGTAGTCGCCGATCTGCACGACTCTTACAATTTCGCCGTATTTCTCACCGAACAAGGCCATGGCGCCCATCGCTTTCGCTTCGGCTATCGGTTTCAGATCGATTTTTACGTCGATGCCGTTCCAAATCTGCCGGTTGACCCGCCGTTCGATGTCCTGCAACTCCATGGGGCTGATGCCGCCGAAATGGGAAAAGTCGAAGCGCAGCCGGTCGGGAGCGACAAGCGAACCCGCCTGATTGGCATGCTCACCGAGCACTTCTTTGAGAGCTTTATGCAACAGATGGGTCGCCGTATGATTTTTGATGATCGCTTCGCGCATTTCGCGGGATACGGCCGCTTCCACCGTACTTCCTTTGCGCAGCACGCCCGTTTCGATCCGGACGGTGTGAACATGCTGGCCGTGCGGGGCTTTGGACACATCCTCCACCGAGGCTTCCAATCCGTCGCCGGAACGCAGTACGCCATGGTCGCTGACTTGCCCGCCGCTTTCCGCGTAGAACGGTGTACGGTCGAGTATGACCTGGCAGACTTCGCCGGCTCCGACAACGTCCGCCCACGCGTTGTTGTGGAGGATGGCGATCACTTTAGCACTTGTTACCAATTCATTATACCCAACGAATTCACTTTTAACCGTAAAATCCGCAAGCGGGCCGCCTTGCGTCTTCATGCTGTCGGCCGCCTGATGGGCTGCCCTGGCCCGTTCCCGCTGTTCTTCCATGGCCTTTTCGAAGGCTTCGCGGTTTACGCTTAATCCTTGCTCGCGGGCGTAATCTTCCGTCAAGTCCAGGGGAAAGCCGTACGTATCGTACAGCCTGAATGCCTCTTCGCCGCTGATTTCCGTACGCCCCTCTTCTTTCGTGCGGCGGACGATATCGGCCAATATTTGCAAACCGTCGGTCAACGTTTCATGGAAACGCTCTTCCTCCGTGCGGATTACCCGCTCGATAAACTCGCGCTTCTCCACGATTTCCGGGTAGTAATCGCCCATGATTTCCCCGACCGTAGCCGGCAACCGGTACAGGAACGGTTTGTCCGTACCGAGCACTTTGCCGTAACGCACCGCGCGCCGGAGCAGGCGGCGGATCACATAACCGCGGCCCTCGTTCGAAGGCAACACGCCGTCGCCAATTGCAAAAACAATGGTGCGGATATGGTCGGCGATCACTTTCAAGGCCACATCCAGATCCTGATTTTCCCCATATTTCACGCCGGTCAATTCGGAAGTTTTCCGGATAATCGGCTGGAACAAGTCCGTATCGAAGGTGGAATCAACGTTCTGCAAAATCGACGCCCACCGTTCCAGCCCCGCGCCGGTATCGATGTTTTTGCTGGGCAAAGGCGTGTAGGAACCGTCTTTATTATGATTGTATTGCGAGAAGACCAAATTCCAAATTTCCAGGAACCGCTCGTTCTCCCCGCCCGGCCAACATTCCGGATCGTTCAGATCGCCGAATTCCGGCCCCCTGTCGTAAAAAATTTCCGTACACGGCCCGCACGGACCTTCGCCGATATCCCAGAAATTATCCTCCACTTTGTAGATCCGTTCGGCGGGAAGCCCGATTTTTTTGTTCCAAATTTCGTAAGCCTCCGTATCTTCGGGATGAACGGTGACGGATAATTTTTCGGGATCAAACCCGATCCAGCGGGGATCGGTCAAAAATTCCCAGGCCCAGGTAATCGCTTCTTCCTTGAAATAATCGCCGATGGAGAAGTTCCCGAGCATTTCGAACAACGTATGATGCCGGCGCGTTTTCCCCACATTTTCAATATCGTTGGTGCGGATGCACTTCTGGGAGTTGGCTATGCGCGGGTGTTCCGGTTTTACCCTGCCGTCGAAATAAGGTTTCAAAGGCGCCATTCCCGCGTTAATCCATAGTAACGAAGGATCGTTGTGGGGCACAAGCGATGCGCTCGGCTCAATATGGTGCCCCTTGCTGGAGAAAAATTCCAGCCATTTGGAACGGATTTCGCTGGATTTCATGTCTTGCATCACCCTTCATACTGGTTTGATTGACCGTGTTCTGTTGGTCGTATCCTGTTTTGATCGTGTTTGAAAGATCATGTTCTCATGATAGTGTTTTAATAATCGTGCTGATAATCGTATTCTTAATGATCGTTTTCTCAATGATCGTGTCCTAATGATTGTGTTCGAATAAGTGTGCTCCGATAATCGTTTTCTAATGATTGTGTTCTGATGTTTGTGTTTTAACGATCGTGTGAACATGCTCTAATGATTGTGTTCTAATAATCGTTCTAATGATTGTGCTCTAATGAGCGTGTTTAGTTGTGCAAAACTTCATGCCATGCGCATTTTCGCATGTTCCAAATAAAAATCGCCCCTAAGATCAGGGACGAATCAGATTCGCGGTACCACCCTGGTTATTGTAACGCCCCTATGGGACGTACAATCGCCTCGAAGAAGACTATAACGCGTCCAAACCGGCGGAGTTGATCCGCACTCCGAAATTAGCGTTCGGCCATCCGCTACCAAGGTTCTTGCAGCCGTGCAGACCTGGCGGTCAACCGGAACCTATTCTCTGGAGGAAGCGCCAATGGCTTACTGGATTTCATCTTCGTTTTATCTTATTATTTCCATTTATTAATATATCTTTATCATAATCATCCTGCCTGTACATGTCAACTTGCCTCCATGTGGCCGTCAGTGTCAATCCTATGTGGGCACGTTCTATAGGGCTGTCTTCCAGGAAATCAGCCACCATATATTTTTGGTTGCGTTTTCATGTTTTTTTCTTTCTTCAGCGTCTTATGTACCCGTTTCATTTTTACAAAATTCTTCCACTTAGAGCTTTTAACGCTTCCCCCAGCGGCCTTGCTTTGTCTCGTCCGTGCAGGATCGGTAACGTCCCGTTC
>Ga0207865_100326_pt1 | contig 54720 bp, 44 predicted proteins | sample HigsolmetaAR204D_FD_184836 | JGI IMG/M metagenome (GOLD analysis project Ga0207865, IMG submission 184836) | Ionic liquid and high solid enriched microbial communities from the Joint BioEnergy Institute, USA - AR20-4-D (SPAdes) (version 2) ...
ACGGGTACATAAGACGCTGAAGAAAGAAAAAACATGAAAACGCAACCAAAAATATATGGTGGCTGATTTCCTGGAAGACAGCCCTATAGAACGTGCCCACATAGGATTGACACTGACTTTCGATGTTTCTCAGGTTTTCAACATAGTTGAACTATAGTAATATAGAATATGTCTTCAGCAATTTGGATTATGTCTTACAAAAAATTCGAACACGAGGGTGCATATGGAAATAGGAAAAAGAATCCGATTTATACGCAAACAACAGAAAAGAACCCAGGAAGAAATTGCAAATCTCTGCGGTTTTACCAAAAGCCTTTTGTCCAAAATCGAAACGGGAGCCACGATGCCTCCGGTAGCCACTTTAATGAAAATCGCCGATGCGTTGAAAGTGAAAGTGTCCGACTTGCTGGAAGAAGAATCCGAAGCGGGGACCGTCTTCACCACTGCAGAACAGTACCAGAACAATTCCAAATGGATCAGAACAAATAAAGGGTACTCCTTTTTCGCTTTCGCTTCGGAAAGAAGAAACAAAATCATGCAGCCCTATTTGTTCAAAGCCAAAAAGGGCGAAATTAAACAACACGTCCTGTCGCATGAAGGGGAAGAATTCGTATACATGTTAAAAGGAACTTTGAAATATAAAGTGGGGAGTGTTGAATACACTTTACATGAAGGAGACAGCATTTACTTCAATTCTTTGGAAGAACACATGATTACTCCCGTGACGGATGTCGTTTACTTGGCCGTCATAGCCGAAAAAAGCACGGACCAGGGAAGCGGCTGATAAGCCGCGCCGTCCCGACATTTTGTCCGGTTAACCGGCTTTTTCAACAATAAATGAAAAAAATCTACAAAAAATTAAACTTTTCAACGAAAAAAAAGTCTATTATAGTAGAGTGGTAGTTTTATGTGTAATTTTTAACATTCATCCGGAAATGAGGTACCTTCATGTCCAACATGGATTCATTAACTCCATCCGATAAACGGTCCGTGCTTTGGAAAATCGCCAAATACGGCGGCTTCACTCTACTGGCGCTTTCCGTCTTTACAGGTGTTTTTATCGCGATCCTTTATTACAAGGCTGACCGCATGTTTGACCGGATCGGCGCGGGCAAAACGAATCTGGCCGAAGGGAAAACGGCCGCCGCGACAGAATGGGTTCAGCCCGCCAAGAAGAAACCTCTCGCTTTTCTGCTGATGGGGCTGGATACCAGGGAAGAAACGGGCAGTATGAACACCGACGTGATTATGGTGCTCGCACTGAATCCGGAAACCGAATCGGCCACGCTCGTCTCCATTCCGCGGGACACTCTGTTGGAGCCTGACGGTTTGCCGCACCGCAAAGCCAATTATTATTATCCGTATTTCAACAATCAGGACAGCGAGACCGCATACGAGAAAACAAAAGAAGTATTTTCCGATTTTCTTGGTATCCCGATCGATTACATGGCCACCGTCGATTTCCGGGGATTTGAAAAAATTATCGATGCACTGGGCGGGCTTACCATCGACGTCGATATGGATATGCGGTACGTTGACACGCAAGACGGTACGGACATTAACTTGAAAAAAGGTTTGCAAACGTTGAACGGAAAACAGACGCTCGATTTTGTCCGTTACCGCAAATCCAACAGAGGGACGGAGGAATCAAGCGATTTTGAGCGAAACCGGCGCCAGCAACAAGTGCTGGACCAAATCATGGCCAAGCTGAAATCGGTCGAAGGCGTCATGAAAATCGGGAAAATCATGGACACGGTCGGAGACCACTTGAAAACGGACATCCCGCCTTCCCTCATACGCGATTTGATCAAAACATACTACGACATCAACCGGGAAAACATTCAATACATACATTTGGAAGGCCAGTGGATCAGTCCTTATGTCCACATTGCCCAAGAGGACCTTTATGAAGCGCAACTGGCTTTAAAGCGGGGATTGGGACAGGAAGACATTTTGCCGTCTGTCGCAAGCCGGTCCCCGGCAACATCCGGAGACACATTTTACCGCGGCGGCGCGGACACCAGCGCGATGAACATGACGGAGGAAAAAGATTCTGCGGACCGGGCGGTTTACCGGGATGTGTACCGTGCCACAAAGGCGCAATAAGGGGCTGTCCCATAAGTACCTTTTGGATTTTAAGCCTCCGCTTTTGATGTGATTTTCGAGCTACAAATGAACCTCCAACCCCGCTTTTACAGTGGTTTTGGAGGTTCATTCGTTCTTATATTGGGACTAACGCGCCGCGATTTGAAAACGCATTCCCCATTTTTCCAGCACCCATTTCGTGTAAGCCAATGTCTCTCTCAACCGGTGATACGGCATAAACAACACCTGCGAGGAAGTCGTGGATACGCCCGGTTCCTTCAGCCCGACAAACCGGGCGATGTCCAACGCTCTGGCGCCGTGATATTGATGGGTGATGATGACCGCGTTTTCCCAGTTTTGCTCTTCCATGATCCGGTAACTGAACAAAATGTTTTCATACGTGTTGCCCGCTTCGGGTTCCATCAATATGGCATCTTCCGGGATTCCCCGTTCGGTCAGGTCGTTTTTCATCCCCTCCGCTTCCGTGATCGTGGAACCGTTCCCGTCCAAACCTCCGGAAACGATAAGATGTTTAACACGCCCTTCCCGATACAACCGGGCCGCGTGGTCCAACCGTTCCCGCAATGCGGGACTCGGCCGGTCGTTCCAGAGTGCCGCGCCCAACACGATCCCCACGTCGAATGAAGCCCGGATTTCATTTCGGGTCACGGAGTCAATCTTCCACTGCACGTATCCGGTCCAGGCCAATCCCGACAAAACGAGGATAAACAACATGGTCTTCCATCGGAGTCTCGGGATATACGCTCGATTCAACCTGCTTCACTCCCAGCAGCTTTGTATCAGTTCATGGCGGGGAACTAAAAATTTGGACCTTGCATGTCCAGAAACTCCGGATACGGGATCGGGCCGGACGATTCCCCGGAATCGTTACGGTCATTTCTCCAACTTCCCGCATCCGGATTTACCGGCCAACTGCCGCCATCTGATCCGGAATTTCGGCGGGATATTCGATTCGGGCCATTTTCCGCTCCATTTTCCGGCGTTCGTCCACTTCCGGCGCGGCCGTCAGCAGGTTGGCCAGAACCGGATCCGTCTTCTCCCGAACGTCCATCGTCCTGCCGGCTACCGGTCCCGCCTTGTTCTTGCCGGTGATTTCCCGGATATTCGAACAACGGATCCTCGCCGTCCGGATTTTCTATGCCCGGATTTTCTGTATCCGGTTCTTGTATATCCGGATTTTCTATACCCGGATTTTCCAATCCCGGTACCGGAACTTCCCCGTTTTCATTTTCATCTTCTTCCGTCCCCTCTTCCCCGCCTTCGTGATCATTTCCCGGCATCATATCCCAGGGCGGCAACAAATCTCCTTCTTCGGGAACCGTAATTTCCACGATATTCGATTTGCCGCTTTCGAGGCCCGTTTTCGGGTCCGCCACGACCACATAGTATTGGTACGTTTCACCGGGCACTACGCTCATATCTTTAATCTCGGTCTTTTCGCCGGGCAACAATAATGTAAATTCCTGCTCGGAAGAACTTTTCCGGAATAACTGATAGGTTACGCCTTCCCCTTTCGGCGACCAGCTCAAGAGCACTCCTCGTCCGTTTTCGTCCAGAGAGGCCTGCAAATCGTTTACGGCTCCGGGGGCAGAAGGAAGTTCCTTGATCCCTTTCGGCTTATCGAAAGATTTTACGGGCACGCCTTTCAACGCATTGGACATGACTTCCCGGAATAACGCCGCCGGCGCGCCGCTGCTGATCGTTACATATTGCCGGCTCCCCGTCTTGTCGAATCCCATCCAGACGGCCGCGGTCCATTCCGGGGTATAGCCGACGAACCAAAGATCGCGATTGTATTTTTCCAGCCCTTTAATATCCAGTTGGGTCGATCCGGTCTTGCCGGCAACAGGCCGGTTCATGCGCGCGTTGGCTCCCGTTCCTCCCGGCTGTACCGCAGCCTGCAACATTTCCGTCATATAATATGCGGTCTGCGCGCTCATCACTTGTGTGCTTTCCGGCTTGAAAGCGGCGATCGTCTGATTGTTCGTATCCTTAATCTCCACAATGGAGTGCACTTTGTTCAAGTATCCCTGATTCGCAAACGCTCCGTATGCGCGCGCCATTTGCAGAGGGCTCACCCCTTTGGTCATCCCGCCCAAGGCAATGGCCAGGTTTCGGTCTTCGGGAGCAAAGGTAATGCCCAGTTTCGAAGCAAATTCCATCCCGTATGAAATCCCGATCTCATTCAGCAACCAGACGGCAGGGACGTTGATCGACTTGCGGACGGCCTCCTTCATCGTAACCCTGCCCCGGTATACGTTATCGTAATTGCGGGGACTGTAATTTCCGAATGACATCCGTTCGTCCACCAAAAGCGAATGCGGATTCCACTTTCCGGATTCCAGCGCCGGAGCGTAGACGACAATCGGTTTGAACGATGATCCCGGCTGCCGCGGCAAAATCGCGCGGTTCAACCCTTTGGCCACATAATCGCGTCCTCCGATCATCGCCACGATTCCGCCGGTATGGTGATCGTAGATGACCATGCTGCTTTGCATCATTTCCCCGTTCATGTCTTTCTGAAACCAATCGCTGTCGGCATAGGCGTTCTCCATAGCCAATTGCGCCTGACGGTTTAAAGTCGTATAGATCTGGTAACCTCCCCGGAGAAGACGGTCTTCGGATATCCCGTATTCTTCGACGGCTTCCCTGACTACGTAATCGATGAAAGTTTGAAAGTTTTTCTTATCGCCGGCAGGCGCGGCGGCCACCTGGATCGGTTCCGCCATCGCCTCCTTCATCTGGTCGGCGGTGATGTAGCCTTGTTCCTTCATCAATGACAGAACCACATTCCGCCTTTCCAGAGCTTTATCGGGATTTTGAATCGGCGAAAAATTTCCGGGCGACTTCGGGATCCCGGCCAGAACCGCCATTTCCCCCAAAGTCAGCTCGTTTAAGTTTTCCTTGCCGAAGTAACGTTTGGCTGCCGCTTTGATCCCGTAGGCGCCGTGGCCAAAATATATGCGATTCAAGTAATACTCCAAGATCTGTTCCTTCGAAAAATGTTTTTCCAGCGCGATCGCGATGGAAGCTTCCTGCGCTTTGCGGAACAAGGTTTTGTCGAAGTCGAGGAACACGTTTTTCGCCAATTGCTGGGTGATCGTACTTCCGCCTTCCACCGCATCGCGCGCGACGATATCGCGATAAAGCGCCCGGCCAATCGCCCACAGGTCGATGCCGATATGCGAAGAAAACCGTTTGTCTTCCGTGGCGATAAACGCATTCTGCAACAGTTTCGGGACTTCATCCAGTTTGACGATTTCGCGGTTTTGGATAAGCAGTCTGGCGACTTCCTGCCTGTCGGCATCGTATATGATGGATGCTTCCGGCGCTTCCAGTTTGTCGATATGCTCCATCAAGTAACGATGGCCGTTGACAATAATCACAAGATATACGCCAATTGCGCAAATGGCTCCTACCAACCCGGCCCCGCACATCCACACAATCATCTTGCCAAACGTCATCCGCTTGTTCTTTTTCGCGATGCTCCTCTTTTTTCCGCGTGCTGCCATGGCTTTGGACCCCTTTCTTCCAACCTTGCTGTAACAAAAGAACAACCCGAAGACCGGGTTGCTCTGGCTTCCCTTATTCAGTTAGACGTCAAAGATTCCAAAAAAGTTACGCTCCTTCTTTCGAATCCGCATCTTGCATTAAGGAAACGGGGCGCTGGGGCATAAAAGTGGAGATCGCATGCTTGTACACCATTTGTTGACGTCCTTCGCTGTCTATAACGATGGTGAAATTATCGAAAGCACGGATCAAACCGCGAATCTGAAAACCGTTGGTCAAATATACGGTAACCGGAATGGCTTCTTTTCGCAATTGATTTAAAAAATTATCCTGGATGTTAATGGTTTTGTTCATAAAAAAGGTCCCCTTTCAACAATTTGGAACAATTTGAGTTTTCAATCATTCTTCGATACGTTATTTACTTCGCGTTTTTGTCAATACATTCCTGTTGAAGGCCTAACTTTTCTGCTATTATATCATTAATTTGCCGGCAATGGGCAGAAAAATTTGCGTTCCCTCCGGTATCGATCCAGAAAATGTCGGGCATGTGACGGAACCACGATAATTGCCGTTTCGCAAAACGCCGGGTGTTCCGCTTCAACAGTTCCACCGCTTCCGCCAAGCTGCATCGACCTTGGAGATAAGCGGCGATCTCCTTGTAACCGAGCGCCTGCATGGAAACAAGATCCGCCGTATACCCGCGCTCCAGAAGCCCCCGGACTTCCTCCACAAGCCCCTGTTCGATCATCCGATCAACGCGCTCTTCAATCCGTTTATACAATAATTTCCTTTCCATCGTCAACCCGATAATACATAGTTCGTACGGGGATTGCTTTTTCTGTCCCGCCAATTGTTCGGACATCAACGTCCCGGTGACGTGGGCGATTTCCAAGGCGCGGATGATGCGGCGCTGGTCATTCGGATGAAGCCGCGCGGCGGTAACAGGATCGGTCTCCTGAAGCCGCCTGTAAAGCGCTTCGGTTCCGTGTTGCAAAGCGTACTGCCGCAGCGCCTCGCGAAACCGCTCATCGACCCCGCCTTCCGGGAACCGGTAATCATAGCAAACCGCTTTGATGTATAACCCCGTTCCTCCTACAAGGAAAGGAAGCTTGCCCCGCTTGTGAATGTCGTAAATGCAGCGTTTGACCGCGGCCTGAAATTCGGCGACGGAAAAAGGATAATCCGGATCGACAATGTCGATCATATGGTGCGGAATTTGTTTCCTTTCCTCTGCCGAAGCTTTGGCCGTGCCGATATCCATTCCGCGATACACCTGCATAGAGTCTCCGGAAATGATTTCGCAATCGTAGCGTTTGGCCAATTCCAGGCTGAGTTTTGTTTTTCCCACTGCAGTAGGGCCGACGAGCACAAGCAGTTTGGCTTTCTCTTCGGCTTGTGTCAAAGGCGGATCACCCCGTAAGCGATTTTGGAATGGGAACGGACGAACCGTTCAAAGCCCAGCCGCACAAACTCTCCGCTATCCCTGTGTTCCTTGAGCACAACTGTCTTGCGCGCCACGCGAACGGCTTCCCGGATCGTTTCCTTGCTGATGGGCCGGGGATTTGCCAAATCCCTGATTGGAGAAATCGCGGCCGATTCTTCAACCGGACGGCGGAACATCGGATCGAAATAAACGATATCGACACTGCGGTCGGGCAAACTTTTCAAGTATTCCAGATGATCGGCGTGCTTTAGGCAAATTCGCCTCATGGCATCATTTAAGCCGGGAACATCGGAATGATAATGCGACAATCCTTCCCGAACCAACACATAAAGCGGCGTTTCGCTTTCCAGCGCGGTCACTTTCCCGCTTTCGCCCGTCACATAAGACAGCACAATCGCATCCGATGCCAGACCGGCCGTACAATCCAGCACGGTATCGCCCGCTTCCGCTCCGGTCACTTCAACCAGCACATCCGTCTCGCCCCTGGCCAGACCCTGGATCCGCAAGATAGCCATACTCGGGTGAAAAAATACGGGTTTGTCGCCGTTGCCGTACAATCTTAAACCTTGTTCCGTCACCAGCAAAATCGGTTGATTTCCATATTTTTCCCGCAATTCGTTGATCGTATGATGCCGGCGGGGGACCCAACGGGCGCGAAGACCGTATGCCAACGTTTGGGCCGATTCCCGCAGCTTTTCACTGGGCGAGTACGATGTCGAGATTAGCATGAAGGCCAATCAATCTCCTTAACGCAAGTCCTGATTCCTCATTTATTGTACAACAAGTTGATCCAAATCGGAAATGTTGGGAAAACACCGCCTCCGCAACCGGTATATGGAGACTGTCGATTTATTGTGCAAAATCGTCAGAAAGTGAATATTTGCCTTCCGTCGAGTTTTGATATCCATTCCTTACCTCTTAACATTTTTTGTTGGATCAAGGATCAAGGAATGGAAAACAAGATGTTTGCGTGTTAGGAAGGCAATATTCACGTAAACCCTTCTATTTTTGCACTCTCAACAGTGAATCGACAGTCTCATATGAACCGACAGATTGAGACTGCCGGTTCATCGATTACATGACGATTACATGACCCTCTTGAACATTTTCTCCAGCTCGTAAACGGAAAAACTGACAACGACGGGACGGCCGTGCGGGCAGGTATACGGATTTCTGCATTCGCCGAGCCGTTGAAGGAGCGCCGTCATTTCCGCGGAGGACAGGCTGTGATTTGCCTTGATGGAAGCTTTGCACGAGCACAATATTGCCGACTTCTCACGCAATCTGGACAAATCGACCGCTTTTTTCTCCGTCAGGATCCAATCCGTCACTTCTTCAATAATTTCTTTTTCCGCCCCTTGCGGCAGCCAGTGGGGATAAGCCCGGACAAGGAACGTCTGCCCGCCGAACGGTTCCAGATAAAATCCGACTTGTTCAAGAAGCGGCAGATGGTGCCGAATCGTTTCCGCTTCCGCCGGGGTAAAATCCAGGGTGACCGGCACGAGCAGTTCCTGGCTCGCTTGCTCCGGCACGCCGAATTTTTCATAGTAATATTCATAATTGATTCTTTCATGGGCGGCGTGCTGATCGATAAGAAACAATCCGTCCTCGTTTTGGGCTACGATATATGTACCGTGAACTTGACCGACCGGCGACAATTGCGGAAATTTGGGCAACGGAGGCGAGGCCTCCTGCGCTTCCGGGAGCGGCCAGCCGTGCCGTTGCCGGAAGGCGCCGCCGGAAGCGGCCGGCCCGTCGTTGCGGCTGTTGCGGACTTGTCCAACTTGCGGCAAAGGATTTTCGGACTTTTTCTCCGTTTTTTCTTTCCGCTTGCCTTCCTCCGTCTCGAGTCCGGCCTGTTCCCTGTACAGCGCGGGCTGCGCCCGCGGCGGCTCGGGGGGGCTGTGGTACATTTCCATTTGTTCCTGCACGACGGCCGGTTTTGAAGCCGGCTTCGCCGGCAGTTGCGGGATAAGCACATGATCCCGCAAAACCCGCTTGATCTCGCCTTCCACAAACTTGTGCAGTTCCGCTTCTTTGCTGAAACGGACTTCCAGCTTGGACGGATGCACGTTGACGTCTACCAGCGACGGATCCATTCCGATGCGAAGGATCGCCACGGGATAACGGTGTGCGGGCAACAGCGTATGGTACGCGCCCAGAAGCGATTGGACAAGGCCGTAATTCCGGATATAACGGCCGTTGACGACGACGGAAACCGCCGATCGGTTCGCCCTCGTCAGTTCAGGACGCGAAACGTACCCGGAAAGGGTATAGTCGATATTCTCCCCCTGAAGCGGCAACATCGATCGGGCAACCGACGAACCGTAAACGGCGGCAATCACCTGCAACAAATCGCCGTTGCCCAGGGTACGCAACATCACATTGCCGTTGTGTTTCAAACAAAAGGCGATATGCGGATTGGCCAGGGCCAGCCGGTACAAAAAATCGGAGACGTGCCCCAGTTCGGTCTGGATCGTCTTCATGTATTTCAACCGCGCGGGCGTATTATAGAACAGATCCCTGACAACAATATCCGTGCCGCGGGGGGCGGCGACATTTTCCACCCGGAGCAATTGTCCGCCCTCGATCACGATCTTTTTGCCCAGTCCGGAGTTGTCTGCAGACGTTATGCATTCCATCCTGGACACCGCGGCGATGCTGGGCAACGCTTCTCCGCGGAATCCAAGCGTGCGGATCCGGAACAAATCGCTGCCGGTGGAAATTTTACTCGTTGCGTGCCGTTGAAAAGCGGTCTCGCAATCATCCGGCTCGATTCCGGAACCGTTGTCCGTAATGCGGATCAACTTCAATCCGCCCTCTTCAATCGTTACGTCGATCCGTGTACTGCCTGCATCGATCGCGTTTTCCACCAACTCTTTGACGACGGAGGAAGGGCGTTCCACCACTTCCCCCGCGGCAATTTGGTTGGCGATATGCTCGTCGAGTATGCGGATTTTGCCCATAACCGGTCATTACTCCTTTTTCACCCGAATCTCCACCTCGTTTTGATCCGCAGACCATTGCAATTGCGGAAACCGTTTCGCCGCGCTGTCCAACAGGATCATGCTGATTCCGTCGCGGTTGATCGCCTCTTTCGCATCCAGGGTGAACGTTCCGGTTGCCGAAGAAGTGACGATATCGACCGCCTGCCGTTTTTCGTCCCATTTTGCCTCGCCGCCAAGCAAGGCGGCCAGCGCACGCGAATGGACGTATACGTTCTCTCCTTCCCGCAAGACGGGAACGGTTTGCAAAAATTTCCCTCCGTTTAACACAATCGAATGTTTTTGGATAATCAGTTCCAGGCGGTCGCCGCCCGGGATGTGACGCAAAGCGGTGAGCAGTTGCGGAACGGCTCCTTCCACGACGATATCCGGCTCCAGCCCCACGTTGTTGACGGGACGTTTCTTGGGGGTAAGGTACTCCTCCGTCGTTACTTTAATCGCCGCATCGCCGGCCAGCCGGTAAATCTCCTGGACGCTCCCTTTGCCGAACGTTTTCTTCCCTATGATGGTCGCGACCCCGTAATCTTGCAGAACGCCGACCAAAGCTTCCGTAGCGCTGGCGCTGTATTCATTGACCAATACGATAACCGGGAATGAAACCGTCGTTCCTCCTTCAAAGGTCACCGCCTGCTCCTGTTGGTCGCGCCCTTTCTTATAAAGAAACGTGCCTTCCTTGACGAATTGTTTGGCGATATTTTGCGCGGTTTCCAGCACTCCTCCCGTATTGTCGCGCAAATCGAGAATCAGTCCGGTTATGCCTTTGGCCTTGAGGCCTGCGAGCTCGTCGATAAACGATTGGCCGCCGTCCGTGGAAAAGCTGCTTAAGCGAATATATCCGGCACCGTTATTCAGCACCTTGCTTGTAACGACCGGATCCTGGACCTGCCGGCGCTCCAGAACAAACTCCAGCCGTTCGTTTCCCCGTTGAACATCGACGGTCACCTTCGTTCCCGCAGTTCCCTTGATTAAACTTGTCAGTTCGTGGAGTTCCAATCCCGACACCGGCTTTCCGTCCACTGCCACGATATAGTCGTCTTCTGCCAGGCCGCCTTCTTCCGCAGGAGTCCCCGGCAACACTTCGGCGATGTAAAATCCGTTCTCATCCGCGCCGACGCGGACACCGATTCCTTCCAGTTGCTGATCCATGGACTTCATAAATTCGTCGAATTCTTCTTTATCCATGAACGTGGTGTACGGATCATTCAACGATTCCACCATCGCCTTGATCGCCTTGTTCGCCAGTTCCTGATCTTGTATCCCGCTGATATGCGCCTGCCGGATCACTTCAAATACCTGGTTCAGTTGCAGCGCCGCCGTATCTTCCTGCTCCCCGGCGTAAACGGCGGATGGAACGAATGCGCCCCACAAAATGGCTGCCGGCAGCAATAAACCGAAGACGACTTTTCCGAACAAAGGCTTTTTGCCCACATGAGGTGTCATGTTCTTCACTCTTCCTTTTTTTATAATTTGCCCTGCAATTTTTGTTTCAGTTCATAAATGAAATTCATCGCTTGCAGAGGGGTCATATTGATCAGATCGGCATCCGCCAGTTCCTTCACGACTTCCGCTTCCCGTTCCCGGGCTAAGTGCCCCCCGGCGGTTCTCTCACTTTTGCCGGGAGGGATCGAAAAGGTGCGCCGCGCGGCGTGATGCGACGTTTTTCCAACGTCCGTCCCCGCGTTCGCAGGGGCCTCAGGTTCCTCGGGAAAAAGACTGAGCTGCACGGCGGCTGCCGAAGCTTCGGCGGCGCCTTGTTGGACGGCGGCACGCGCCTCGTAACGGTTCAGCAAATCGTAAGCCCGTTCGATAATGCTGTCAGGCAAGCCGGCAATCCGCGCGCAATAAATGCCGTAACTGGTACTGGCCGCGCCCGGAATTAATTTGCGGAGAAACGTCACCTGCCGGTCGCTTTCCTTAACGGCCATGGAATAGTTGCGCAAATACGCCAAACTGTCTTCAAGGTGCGCCAGTTCATGAAAATGGGTCGAGACCAGCGTCTTGCACCCGATATGATGATGCAGATGCTCAATGACCGCCTGGGCAATCGCCATCCCTTCGCCGGTGGAAGTGCCGCGGCCGAGTTCATCAATGATGACGAGGCTGCGCTCTGTCGCCTTGGATGCCATTGCCTGGATGTCGCGCATCTCCACCATAAAGGTGCTCTGCCCGCCGACCAGATCGTCGGCGGCTCCAATCCTTGTGAAGATCCGGTCAACTAAAGGAATTGTTGCGCTGGCGGCGGGGACGAAACATCCGATCTGCGCCATCAGGCAAATGATGGCGACCTGCCGCATATACGTGCTCTTGCCGGCCATATTCGGCCCTGTAATGAGCAAAATGCGCGCTTCGTCCGCCTGAAGCCGCGTGTCGTTCGCGATGAACGAGCCTTCCAGGACGGCCTCCACCACCGGATGACGTCCGTCTTTAATAACGAGATCGTAACCTTCGCTAATCGCCGGCTTGCTGTAATGATGTTCGGCGCTTACCTCCGCCAGCGACTGAAGGGCATCGATTTCGGCGACAACATCGGCCAACTGCTGAAGCCGGGGAATTTCTTCCATCAGTTGTTTACGCAATTGCATAAACAGCTCATATTCCAGGTCGACCATCTTCTCTTGCGCCTCCAGGATGAGCGCTTCCTTCTCCTTCAATTCCGGCGTGACGAACCTCTCCGCGTTGGCCAGCGTCTGTTTGCGCTCGTATCTGCCTTCGGGAAGAGAGCCGATGTTTGCGCGCGTCACCTCGATATAATAACCGAACACTTTGTTGTACCCGATTTTTAACGACTTGATTCCGGTCGCCTCGCGCTCTTTTTTCTCCAGTTCGGCAATCCACTGCTTTCCGTTCGCGCTTGCTTCTCTTAATTTGTCAAGATAGTCGTGGTATCCTTCGCGAATGATGCCGCCATCCCGAACCGACACGGGCGGATCATCCACGATCGCCGCGGCGATCTTCTCCATGACGTCTTCGCACGGGTCCATCCGTGCCGCCATCCCGGCAAGCGTGGCCGAGCCGGAATTCCGGCACGTTTCAAGCAAAGGGGGCATTTGCGAAAGCGAGATTTTGAGCGCGAGCAGATCGCGGGCGTTGGCGTTTCCGTAAGCGATCCGTCCTACCAGACGTTCCAAATCGTACACCTGTTTCAAATGACGGCGCAATTCTTCCCGGACGATGAACTGGTTGTACAAGCAGTCCACCGCTTCAAGACGCGCCTCGATCTTTTCCTTGTTCAGGAGCGGTTTTTCGATCCAGCGGCGCAACCGGCGCCCTCCCATGGCCGTCACCGTCTTGTCCAGCAGCCAGTAGAGGGATCCTTTCTTCGTCCGTTCCCGTACCGTTTCGACCAATTCCAGATTTCTCCGGGTAAAAGAATCCATCGTCATAAACTGTTCGGTCTCATAAAGCCGGATCTGCTTGACGTGCATAAGCGCCCGTTTCTGCGTATCCACCAAATAGGTCATCATGACCGATACGGCTTCCATGCAAACTGCAGGAAGTTCGGCCAGCGTCTTCGGATCGAAATGCCGGGACACATTTTCGTCATCCCCCGCTTCCCACGGGGAAAAAACGGTCTTCATCGCCGCGCCTGCGCCGCTCTTGCGGAAACGGTCCAGCACGGCTTTGGGGCCGATCAGTTCGGAAGGCTTGTACACATTTAATTCATCAGCCAACTGTTCGACCGGCCCCGTTATGCGCGTGACGTACAATTCGCCGGTCGACAAATCGCAGGCGGCGAGCCCGTATCCGCGGTTTTCATCCCCGGTTACACTGACGATATAGTTATTCGCCGATTCCTCCAACGACTTCGTTTCCATGACCGTACCGGGGGTAACAATGCGCACGATTTCGCGGCGAACGACTCCCTTGGCTTCGGAAGGATCTTCCACTTGTTCGCAAATGGCGACTTTATAGCCTTTGCTTGTCAATCGGGCAATATAGTTTTCCGCCGAATGATACGGAACGCCGCACATGGGGATGCGCTGTTCCGCGCCTCCGTCCCGCCCTGTCAACGTAATCTCCAGTTCCCGGGAGGCTTCCACGGCATCCTCGAAAAACAGTTCATAAAAGTCTCCGAGCCGAAAAAACAAAAAAGCGTCCGGCACTTCCCGCTTGATAGCCAGATACTGCTCTATCATCGGCGTATATTTGGACATAAAATGGTTCCACCTTTTAAACCGCTAGTAGACAAAAATTAACTACGGATTCATTATAGCACGAAATAACAACGAACCGAAGAAATTTTGCGGCTGGAATGGGGCGGAGGCCGGCGGAAGCCCGCGGAGGCCCGCAAGCTTCAACAACTATCTTGCCGGACCGAGAGATTTTGCCGGACTGGCGGCCCCCCCGCCGGTACGGTTCTTGCCTGCCGTAAGCTTCCATTTCGGGCGAAAATCGTCCTGCTCGCGCCAGCCCTCCATGCGGAAGATCTTGTCCCTGAGCGCATTCAGAAACTTTCGGTCACGTTCGTAACCGGGCAATTTTTCAAGCTCTCCCCATACGCGCCGCACCATCGGCAGTAATTGCCGCTTGTCTCCCGAATAATAGGCTGACTGCGCCTCCGGCGAATTCAGCGGCAAGTACGGCAAATGACGGTACTGTTCGGCCAAAAGGCGGGCAAGCGAAAGCACCCCGGCCGCGATGCCGGGAGAGACGATCCAGCTCGGCAAAGTCCGGTATTCGAATCCTCCGTGGGCTTTTCTGCGGAAATCGCCCAGGAACCCGTATTTGGGCCGGCGCCTGCCGGTCGATTCGTCTTCAAGCATGAGGAGCGGAAGAGCCAGGTAATTGTCAAGTACTCTCAACAGCCTGCTATTGAGCCACACACCGCTAAAATGAATATGGCCGCCAAGCGGCATATCTCCGGCCGGCATGCCGCCCGCCACCCATTCAAGGCTGCGGTCATGGATGATTTTCGCCGCCATCCGCATAGCCGTCCAAAGGTTGCGAACCAGTTCGGCAGGCTCGGAAGCGGGAGACGGACGCAATTCGGCAAGCGGGTACAGCTTGCTCCGGTCCGGCAATACGATCGAATCGCATCCGACCTTGCCCGACTTGCCCATAAACCGGGAAGCGAAAACGACTTCGCCCTTTGGATCGCGCAGGACAAATTCCGGGTCGGCGCCCAAGATCACCCGGGTCTTGCGGACGGATTCACGCTGAAGTTCCTCGTCAAACCGGTGGATCGCATCGGCGAAGAGGCTCGCCAGCCTTGCATTCAGCCGGGGGACCGGTTGAACGTCGGTCACCGCCATTTGTCCGTCACTTTGCACACCGAAATGAACGACGCCAAAGTCGAGCCCCAACGAATAAATGGCCCGCACCGCTTCTCTCATGGCGCGATTGGCATAGTATCCGCGAACAGGCGTTTGAAGCTCGCGGAAGCGCAATGCCCTGTTGGGAGGAACGTCGCCCTGAAGCAACGGGCCTCCCGCTTTTTCCCAAACGGAAAGCGCGGTTAAATGGAAGACCGGAACGATATATTCCCGTATCCATCGGCGCGGAGGGGTAACGCATCCTGCCGGCTGTCCTCCCCTTTGCAATATTTGTTGCCACACCGTTCCCGAAAGCGTACGCTCGGTCATCTCGAGCGGATTGAGCACATGCGGGCCTTTTGCGGGAAGGCGGGCCTTCCCCCAGCGGATAATGCAATATTCGTCCGGATTCGTCGGCGGTACCGTTCCGTGCGCGATGCGCAAGCGCTCCAGCAATGGCTCCACCCCCTGTTCCCAGCGGTGCAAAAAGTACGATCTCACGTTATATCCTCCTTCTTAAATCCTTATATCCTCCTTCATATCCTCCTTTGCGGCCGAACCGAAATTTTCCGCAACAAAAAAGAGGGCAGACGCCCCCGTCAACTCTTCGGCGTTCGACAATTGACCGGTATCCTTTTAATTCAAATCTTCGTCGAACAATTCCGGGTCGAGATCTTCATAATCGTCTTCGGTGCCCAGATCGGCAAAATCCACGTCCTTGTCGTCAAAATCGTCGCATCCTCCCGGGCACACCACCACGCACACTTTCGTTTCCGCAACCATTTCAACCTGAAATTCCCGCTCAACCCGAATGACAACACTGTCACCTTGGGAGGAGATGTTCGCTTCCACGCAGTTAGGTTCCTGCGTGGCTACCGCAAAAACTTCCGCCGTTGACGATCTATGTTTTTTGTCGAAATAAGTAAGAGGGACGAGTTCCACATAAGAGACGGTTTCTTTTGCCACATCCGTTTTCGTGTTCCGGTCATAGGAATACCAAATGTTGATATCGTAAGTACCCACCACTTCCACGCCGTCGCTGGCCTTGACCGCTTCATACTGGTTGTTGATAATCCATGCGCCCAGGATGCTGGTAGGAGTATGCGCAGGAGTTACGTGATGGGTCGCTTGCGAAAACCGGCGACCTTTGCCGCAGATCGCTTTGGTGATGATTTCCCTGCATTTAAATTCTTTATCTTTAATTGACATTCTTGTAATTCCCTCCTCCATACAATCATTCTTTTAAATTGTATGCAGGACATTCGCCTAGGGTGACAAAAACTTTTGAAGAACTGTGCAGGTACGGACGGCCATTTTCTATTTTTGTTTGCTATTCACGCAATATCTGCCCAATGTATCGGTCAAGCGCCTCATCGCGTTTTGCTATGATTTGCCGCGGACCATTTTGCGTTCCAAATAGGCGACGGCTTGATACATGAACGTGGCAACCATGGCAATCATAAACAAACTGCCGATCACCAGCGTGAAGTTAAAAACTTGAAAACCGTACACGATCAAATAACCGAGACCTTGTTTGGCGACGAGAAATTCTCCGACGATCGCCCCGATCCATGCCAATCCGACATTCACCTTCAAAGTAGAAACGATCGTAGGAAACGAAGCCGGCCAAATCACTTTGCGGAACACGTCCCGGCGTCCCCCGCCAAAAATTTGCACCACTTTCACCATATTGGCGTCGACTTCTTTGAAACTATTATATATAACCAGGGTGGTAATGATGATGGTGACTGAGAGCGTGGTGGCGATAATCGCCGGTATGCCCGGTCCGAAGCCGACAATAAACAGCGGGCCAAGCGCAACCTTGGGCATGCTGTTTAACACGACCAGATACGGATCCAGCACCTTGGACAAAAAAGGCGACCACCAGATCAACGCAGCCAACGCGGTCCCGAAAAACGTACCGAGGAAAAACCCGGCGACCGTTTCCATCACCGTAACGGCAACATGCGGCAGCAAGCTTCCGTCAATCAGCTTTTCGTAGATCAGCCCGACAATTTTCCCGGGGTAGCTGAACAAAAGCACATCGATCCACTTCTGCCTTCCGGCCAACTCCCACAGTCCCATCGCGGCAACGAGCAGGGCAATCTGCGTCAACCTTACCCAGCGGGTCGTTCGCTGCCTTTGTTTCCGGTGTTCGCGCAGAATTTGTTGCCTCAGTTCATTTCTTGGCGTATTGGCGGTCTGCGGCAATTGCATACATTTTCACCTCATTTCTTCCATAGCGGTGAATTCTTCCCAGACGATTTTGAAATACTCATGGAATGCGGCAAGTTCCCGGGCCTCGAACGGCAGCGCCTGCCGGAGGTTTTCCGGCAACGTCACTTCCCTGCGCACCCTGCCCGGATTCGGTTCCAATACGATGACCCGGTCGCTCATCGCAATCGCCTCGGAAATATCGTGGGTGACCAGCACTGCCGTCTTGCCATGTGCCCGGAGCGTCTTCGTAACCAAATCTTCCAATTGCAGCTTTGTCCGATAATCGAGGGCGGAAAACGGTTCGTCGAGAAGCAAGATGTCGGGTTCGGCAGCGAGCGTCCGCACTAACGCGACCCGCTGCCTCATTCCTCCCGACAGTTGTGAAGGGTAATGCCGCAAATACGTTTCAAGCCCCATCTCCTCCAAGAGGTGAAGAACGTAAGTTTTTTTCTCTTCCGTAATTTCCCGGGCCAATTCGGGGCCAAGCATCGCATTTTCGAAAATCGTCCGCCACGGGAACAAATAATCTTGCTGAAGCATATAGCCTACGCGCCGCGATGGACCTTCAACCGGCTTTCCGTTGATCGATACCATGCCGGAAGTCGGGCGGATCAGCCCGGCAATGATCGACAAAATCGTCGTCTTTCCGCAACCGCTGGGTCCGACGAGGGAAACAAACTCTCCGGGATCGACCGACAGCCGGAAATTTTCCACTGCAAGCAACGCTCCTTCCTCGTTTACATATACTTGCGTGACATCGCGCAGTTCAACGGATGCCGCCATGCAGCTTCACCTCCACGTCATCGATGAATCAATACGGCATTCAATTCACTGCATTCGTTTCTCGGCATTTTTTCACCATGTATATCCCGATATATCTCTCATATCTATCGCGATTTTTATCTTTCTATCCGGACATTTATCTCTTCTATCCAGATATTTATCTTTTCTATCCAGATATTTATCTTTCATATATCCCGAAATCATAGATCCCGAAATTTGTTTTATATTATCCCAGTATTTATCTCTTTATATGTTTATATGTCACGATATTTATATATCACGATATATATTTCATACATCTTTCATACATCCCGACATTTATCTTTTATATAAAATATCCAGGTATAATATTCACACATTCCAATATTTATCTTTATAAATAAAGTTCCGATATATGTTTAATATATCCAAACATTGATCTTATAATATATCCGGAATAATATATCCGGGATATTGATCTCATATATCTCATATATCCCGAATATCCCGAAATTTATCTCTTACTATATATCCTGATAACTATCTCACAGAACCCGGCTTTTATTTATATTTCAGCAACCCTTGATATTTATATCCCCATGTTGATTTCCAGGCATTATTTCCCGCCATCGATGGCCCGTTGCGCATACGAATTGTTGACCAGCTTGCCAAACGGGGCACGTTCCTGCAACTCTCCCGCCTCCTCCATTATATCCAGCAAATGGTTCCACTCTTGTTCTTCAATCAGCGGATTGCTGGCGTAACTTCCTTGCTCTTTATACCGTTTCACCACGCTCTCTACAATCGCTTGATCCGTATCGGGGAAATATGACAGAATCGCTTCCGCAATTTCTTCGACACTTTTTTCCTGTGTCCATTTTTGCGCCTTATAGATGGCGTTAGTAAATTTTTGAATCGTATCGGACTGTTTATCGATAAAACTTTGTTTCGCCATAAAAACGGTATAAGGCAACAAGCCGCTCTCCACACCGAACGAAGCGATGACGTCCCCTTTTCCCTCCATCTCGAATACGGAGGCTTGCGGTTCGAACAATTGCACAAATTCCCCCGTTCCGGAAGCGAAAGCCGATGGAATGTTGGCAAAATCGACATTTTGTATAAGGTTCAGATCGTTGTGCGGGTCAATGCCGTGTTTTTTTAATGTATACTCTCCCGCCATTTGCGGCATCCCGCCTTTCCGCTGGCCGAGAAACGTACTTCCCTTCAGTTGACTCCAATCAAAATCCGGAATGGGCTCGCGGGAAACAAGAAACGTTCCGTCGGTCTGGGTTAACTGCGCAAAATTGATCACAAGGTCGTCGGAACCTTGCTGGTACACGTAAATCGACGTTTCCGATCCGACCAGCGCGATGTCGATTCCTCCGGAAAGCAAGGTGGTCATGGTCTTGTCCCCGCCCGGCGTAGTCAACAATTCGACCTCCAGGCCTTCTTCCGCGAAAAATCCTTGCGACAACGCGATATATTGCGGCGCATAAAAAATCGAACGCGTCACTTCGCCGATACGCACTTTGACCGCTTCCTGCCCGCCCCCTCCGCAAGCGGTGATCAACGCTGTCAACAAAAGAACAATAACAGCGGCAAAACAAAACAGTCGCCTCATTCTGTTCCCTCCTTGAGAAATGAAAAAATTGCCTATTCCATTGTATGCTGCCGCCTATCGGAGGGTTAAAAGGGCGGAGCGGCAGCCCCTTTTCAGGTCGACTGCGGAAGTCAGGAGATGCTGATGTTGTCCGGCGAATGCTGAGTTTGCCGGCAAATTTCTGAGTGAATCCTGAGATTATCCGGTGGATTTTGGGTTATCCGGCGGATCCAGGTTATTTGGCGGACCTGGGGTTATATGGAGGATCTAGAATTATATGACGAACCCAGGGTTATCCGACCGATCTAGGGTTATATGGTGAACCTGGGGTTACCTGAGGTTATATGGCGGAGTCTGACAGTACTGCAGTTTCAAACAGTTTTTGTATTTTTTTAAAATAAAAGGAAAATTAGCGGACAACCGTGGGCCTTATTTTGTCTCAAATCGGCTTGGAGAAAGTTATAGCGGACAAGTGTGTTCCTTATTTTCATAAAAAAGGGGCTTGAACCCGGTTTATCAGGAAAATAAGAACAATGGATGTCCGCTATTTGCGATCTGACCTCAAAAAAAACGATATTAGCGTACACCATTGTACCCTATGTATGGAGAGATCCCATCTCAAAATGGTAAATAACAATAATCCGAACGATCGTTCCTATTTATCGAATTGTTCCTAATTTTTCAATATCAACAAATCGAATTGACCGAAAATAAAAAAATGCCGAGGGTAGCAGACACGGATCGCGTGCTGTCCGCTTCCCAAGGCACTTCCAACGTCCTCCAACAATGACGAATGTTCGCCGCGGATGAAACTGCGCATGTGGATAGCGGTAAAGCATCCGTTCTAGGCGATAAAACTGCGATATAGCGGTAAATCTGCGTTATAGGCGGTAAAACTGCGTTATGGCGGCAAATCTGCGTTATAACGACAAATCCTGTATTATAACGGTAAAACTGAGACTGTCGATTTATTGTGCAAAATCGTCAGAAAGTGAATATCTGCCTTCCGTCGAGTCTTGGATTTCCATTCCTTACCTCTAAAATTTTTTGTTGGATCAAGGAAGGGAAAACAAGATGTTTGAGTGTTAGGAAGGCAATATTCACGTAAACCCTTCTATTTTTGCACTCTCAACAGTGAATCGACAGTCTCAAACTGTGGGTTATAGACGATAGATATCGCTATATTTTTGTTGCAAATAATCGACCAGATAGGCCGGATTCAAGGCTTCTCCCGTTACTTCGCGAATGATCTCGGCCGGGGTTAAGAGCTTGCCGTACCGGTAAATTTTTTCCGTCAGCCAGGTTTTAATCGGTTGAAGATTCCCCGCCTCGATCAGCTGATCGAAATCCGGCATCTGTTGACGCATGGTGTTGGCGATCTGCGCCGCATACATATTTCCGAGCGCATACGACGGAAAATATCCGAAAGCTCCCCCTGACCAGTGCACGTCCTGCAATACGCCTTCACTGTCCTGCTCCGGTGTGACGCCCAGATATTCTTTGTATTTTTCCCGCCAGATTTCCGGCAAATCGGCAACCCTCATCGAGCCTTCAAACAAACCTTTTTCAATTTCATAGCGAATCATGATATGCAAATTGTAGGTCAGTTCATCGGCTTCAATGCGGATCAACGAAGGCTGCACCTTATTGATTGCACGGTAAAAAGCTTCTGCCGTAACATTGTCGAACTTGCCGGGAAACGTTTTTTGCAGTTCGCTGTAATAGCGGTTCCAAAACGGACGGCTGCGTCCGATGATATTTTCCCAGAAACGGGATTGCGATTCATGGATACCCATCGACGTTCCGGTGCATAGAGGGGTGCCGGCCAGTTCAGGAGAAATGTTTTGTTCATACAGGGCATGGCCGCCTTCATGAATGGTGCCGAACAAAGCGCTGCCTACGTCGTCGGGCAAATAGCGGGTCGTGATGCGGACATCGCCAAGATTCAGCCCGGTAGCAAACGGATGAACCGTTTCGTCCAGCCGTCCGGCCTCAAAGTCATAACCCATTTGGCCGAGTATGTACAAATTGAACTGCTTTTGCTGTTCTTTGGGAAAATGTTGATGCAGAAAAGACGTATCCGGCTGATGAGGCGACTGGGCGGCAGCCGCAACGAGAGGAACAAGTTTCTCGCGCAACGCGCCAAACACCCGATCCAATTGGGAAACCGTCATTCCGGGCTCATACAGATCGAGCAGCGTATTGTATTTCTCCCCTTCATATCCCCACAAATCGATGAATTCCAAATTCGTTTCGACAATTTTTTCCAGGTAAGGCTGAAATTTTTTAAAATCGGAAGTTTCCTTCGCCTCCTCCCACACCGATTCCGCTTCGGAAGTCAGCACAACGTACGCTTGATATTTGTCGGGCGGGATTTTTTTGCTTCGCTCATACTCTTTGCGGCATTCTTCAACGATTTTGCGGTCAATCGGATTGAGCTTGTCAAACGTTTCCGGCTGCGACAGGATGTCCAAATATTCGCCCATCGTATCGGAAACAGACATACGGAACATCTCCCCCGACAAAACGCCGATCACCTCGGACCGGCCTTTCACGCTTTTCTTCGGGGCTCCCGTGCGCAAATCCCAATACATTAAACTGACAGCTTCCTCGAAGCTTTTCATTTTTTTTACGTATTCCCGAAAAGACGCCAGCGTCTGCTGCAAAGAATCGTTCATGGAACTCACCTTTCTTTCCATAGGGTCACGATGGACCGGCATTACGGTGTATTGAACCGGTCATCCCCAAAATGTTGTGGCATGATCATCCACGAAACATCCAAATTAAATGCATTTACCCGATCATACCATAAAACGGCCTTTTGAAAAAAGGGAGAAGAAGGCGCAATCCCAGATGAGTTTTTGGCACGGGGCTCTTTTCAATAAGGTATCTTTGGCGATGGTATCTTTGGCGATGGTATCTTTGGCGATGGTATCTTTGGCGGGATGCCTGGGTTCCTAGTGGAAAAGCCTGCAAATCTGCATGTTTTCACAATAAACGGTGGTAAAAAAGACAATATTCCTGCCAAAATACAGTTATTTTTCCATATAAATTCCAATTTTCGTATGTCAAGGTAAAAAAACATGTATTTTTGCAGGCATTCGTTCATATAAACGGTTTGGACGGCGTAAAACCTGCACGATAGCAGGTATTCGCGGAACAAAACCGCCGCGACTTTCGGCCGCATGGCCGTCGTGACAATATGGACATTAACATTTCGGTCTTGCACATAACCTCAATTTCAGTTAATTTAACTTTAATTGGAATGTGAATTGCAAATTGAATGTGAATTGCATTTTACGCTGAAAAAGAGGAGCGCAGATATGACCAACATCACTCATCGCGAAAACAAACCTTCCTTGTTCATTTCCCTTAACCGGGAAGAATGGGAAGCTTTACGCGATTCAACACCGCTTACGCTCACGGAGCAAGATTTGGAATCGCTTCGCGGATTGGGCGAACATCTTTCGCTGAAGGAAACAGCGCAAATATATATGCCGCTGTCCCGTTTGCTGCGCCTGTACGTTGAGGCAAATAACAATTTGTACAAGGCGACGCAAACGTTTCTTGGAAAGTCGACCGGCAAGGTGCCTTTCATCATCGGCATAGCAGGCAGCGTTGCCGTAGGAAAAAGTACGACGGCCCGGATTCTCCAGGCGCTCATTGCCAGATGGCCGGAACGTCCAAAGGTCGATCTGGTGACAACCGACGGGTTTCTTTATCCAAACCGCGTTTTGCTGGAGCGCGGTCTCATGCAGCGCAAAGGATTTCCTGAAAGTTACGATATCCGCCGTCTCATCCGTTTTCTTTCGGATGTGAAATCAGGCCGGGAAGAAGTCGCCGCTCCGGTATATTCGCATTTGGCTTATGACGTATTGCAGGACGAACAGCAGATCGTTCGCCAACCGGATATCATGATCGTGGAAGGTCTGAATGTGCTGCAAGTAACCGCCGACCCATCCGGCAAACGGCGGCCGCAAGTGTTCGTATCGGACTTTTTCGATTTTTCCATTTATGTGGACGCGGACATTAACCATATTTCGCAATGGTATTTGAACCGTTTTCGCATGTTGCGCGATACGGCATTTCAAAAGCCGGAAAGCTATTTTAACCGTTACGCCAATTTGTCCGATGAAGAGGCGGATGCGGTCGCGATGAAATTTTGGCGGGAAATTAACGAAGTGAACTTGCTGAATAATATTTTGCCGACCCGTTCGCGGGCGGATCTCATACTGGTCAAAGGACCGGACCATTCCGTACAGCAGGTAAAACTGCGGAGATTATAGAAATAGAGATGATCAGAAATGGGGATTAATAATTATAAGAAATCACGTTAGAAATAACGTTGTTCAGGAAACATCGAACCCCCGTACCAGTGAACGATATTGGTGCGGGGGTTCTTTTTCGCATGTCTTATTACGGATTTTCCCGTTCATTTCCCAGTTACAGATTACAAATTCTCCCGTTTACAGATTCTCCCGTTCGCGAATATATTCCAGCAACCGCCGGCAACCTTTTTCCACCAAATCGTACACCTCTTCAAAATTCCCCGTATAATAAGGATCCGGAACGTCACGGAGGTCCGATTCCGGCAGGAAATCCAGCAGCCTCCGGATTTTTCCCGCTTCATTTTCCGAGGCGAATCTCCGCAAATTTTCCTCATTACTGGCATCCATCGCGATAATATAATCGAAATGGGCCAGATCCTGTTTTTTCACTTGTCTGCCCGTCATTCCTGCAGTGTCGATCCCTTTGCTCTTAAGAACGTTGCGGGTGCCTTCATGCGGCGGTTTCCCAATGTGCCACGATCCCGTTCCCGCGGAATCGGCGAAAATTTTGTTTTCCAGTCCGGCATTTGCGACCATATTCCGGAATACCGCTTCCGCCATGGGAGAACGGCAAATGTTGCCCAAGCAAACAAACAGTACGCGAATCATATCATTTCACCTGACCCTTTTATATATTGAACTATATATTGAATCGAATAATATAACGAATTAAATATTGAATTAAATATTAAATTGAATTTTCTTTCGTCACATTGAAATTTGCTTCCGTCCGGACTGCGCCGCCGATATGGACCATAACCGGGACCTGGCATTGGAAAACAGCACAGCCCGCCTCCATCTGCGCCGCCGATATTGTACCATATCCGGGAGCCGTCCGAAATGACCGTTTTCACAAAGTTGCGGGCGCCATACACGTTTTTTTCCCGGTTCTCTTCCGTTTTTCTAAAGTTTATGGCGCAAATCGGACGGGAACGATATTTTACAATCCTCTGTTTTTGGTTCAATATAGGTTAAAGTACCGAATAGATAAAAGTACGGACTTTTTATCAGAAAGGAAGTATCCCATTGATGGAACCCCGTTCACGACTTGTTACCATCAGTTTGGTCGCCGTCCTCGTTTTGATCTGGGGGTTGTCATGGCCCGTTTATAAATATGCCTTGTCCTACACACCGCCGATCCTGTTTGCGGGCATGCGCACGTTTCTTGGCGGCCTGGCGCTGGCGCTCGTCGCTCTGCCGCGATGGAACAAAATCCGTTTTCGCACCCATGCGCGGATTTACTTTACTTCCGCCTTTTTTAACGTGTTCCTGTTTTTTGGTCTGCAAACGGTCGGACTGACTTACATGCCGGGAGGGCTTTTTTCCGTCATTGTCTACCTTCAACCCGTGCTGGTCAGTTTATTGGCGTGGTTTTGGGTCGGCGAATCCATGTCCGTGTTCAAACTGACAGGTTTGGTTTTGGGTTTTGCAGGCGTATTCGTTGTAAGCTCCGACGGATTTTCGGGAGAAATTTCGGCATGGGGGATTTTCCTCGCACTCATTACGGCTATCAGTTGGGCGATCGGCGCCGTGTATTTGAAAAAGAACGGAAACAGCGTCGATCCATTATGGCTGGTCGCCATTCAGAGCATGACCGGGGGGCTGGCTCTGACCCTTATCGGTACCGCGGTCGAATCATGGTCGGATATTGTCTGGAACCTTCCCTATCTGTCAGGACTTTTGTTCGGCATGTTGCTCGGCGTTCCGACCGCCTGGGTTGTTTATTTTGTGCTGGTGCGCTCGGGGGAAGCGGGAAAAGTGGCCGCCAACACCTTTTCCGTCCCTTTCATTTCCGTTGCGGCCGGTACCCTTCTGTTGGGAGAACCGTTTCATTTCAAATTATTTCTTGGACTCGTTCTCATCGCTGCCAGCATTTATTTGGTCAACCGGCGGACAGCCAAAGATTCCCGATCCGCGGTGTCATCTTCTGCCGGCACGGTTGATCACTTATGATTGGCTGATCGCTTATGACGGATTGATAGATAGTTGATCACTTACGATTGATAGATTAGGATTGATAGATAATTTATTGATAGATAATTTAATTGATGGATTGATAATTTAAGAGGTAGTTTGAGACTGCCGATTCATTGCGCAAAATCGTCAGAAAGCGAAGGTGTGCCTTCCGTCGAGTTTTAAAAGATGGGTATCCGGTCTTCACCTCCGTTGATCAAATTTTTTTAGAGAAACCGGGAACCTTTCTTCTATTTTTTCGTAATACTAACCGGGAAAGATTTAAGAAAAAGAGGAGGACTGGACCATGTTGAAAAAATTCGCGCTGATTTGGATGGCTTGCCTGGTTTTCTTTGCCTTCAGCACACCGGACCTGGTAGAAGCCAAACGCGGGGGATCATACAAATCGCAAAGAAGCACGTTTACTCCGGGGGTTTCCAAATCGAACACGGACAACATCTCCAAAACCGAAACAAAATCAACAACGACAACGAATTCCGGAGTCAACACGCAATCCAACGCGAACCGCGGATTATTCGGCGGCAGCGGAGGAGGATTTATGAAAGGATTGATGGTCGGCGGTCTGGCCGGCCTGTTGTTCGGCGGATTGTTCGGCAGCCTCGGCTTCCTGGGCGACATGCTCGGTCTCATCATCAACGTTCTGGCCATCGTGGTGCTGTTCATGCTCATCCGCAAAGTTATCGCCTATTTCATGGAACGTAAAAAACAGGAGCCGAAGAGGTATAACCAATGAGGCTGTCGGAGCAGGAAATCATTAATGCGGTTTGCCTTCATGTGGCCGAACGCAAACAAATCCGGCCGAACCAAGTGACGGTACAGTTAATGTGGGATGAGGACCACGGCTTCTCTGCGGAAGTGGAAGCGCTGGGCCGCAATCAAATTTTCATTGAAGCCAACTTGCTTGAGGCCATCGAAAGATATTTGTGGAAAGAGTACGATCTTCGGGTCTACCGCCAGCAAATCCGCCTTGACCTGGAAGATGAAATTATTGCCGACATTGCCGTGTAACTGGCAAAATGTCTTCTTTTACAAAAAAATAATGGCCGCAACCCTACGCCAAAATAAACCCTACGCAAAAATAAACCACACCCAAATATATACCAAACAAAAACATATATGTTCCATGCCATCCAACCGTCCGGACGTACAGCAACCGTTTGCTGCACGCCCGGACGGTTTTTTCACGGACTGGTCACAAAATTGTCGAAATTCGTCCCCCATTCTACGAATCTATTCATTTATCCCGCAACCTATCGGAAGTTTGATCGTCTAACTTGTAGACTATCAAAAAAGGAGGCGTATAAATGAAGATTCGGTTCATGTCTATGTCCATGTTAACGTTATCTTTATGTCTTTGCATCGGCACGCTGTTTCCGTTAACGGCAAAAGCCGACGACAAGACCGGCAAATACCGGGTTTATCAAAACGACCGGTTGCTGAAGGAATTCCAGGACTATGGATCGGCAGAAGCTTATGCCAGGGAGTTCTCCCACAGCCGTGTGGAAGAGATCGGCACGCGCAAATGGCTGTGGGACAACTATCCGCGGTACAAAGTGTACCAATTCGACATATCCAAGCCGGAATGGGAGTTTGCAACGCTGGAAGAAGCAAAAAAAGAAGCCGGGAAATGGGCATACGCCAGTATCAGGGATTTGCAGTCCGGCGGCTGGGTATGGAACAACTACCCCCGCTACCGGGTATATCAGGGCGAAGTGACGCTGGATTCATGGGCATTTGCCGCATTGGAAGACGCCAAAGCCGAAGCCGGGCGCTGGGCAAATTCGCATATCATCGACTTGAATACGAACCGGTGGATCTGGGACAACATCGGCGAACAGACAAAATCCGGTTTGCGTGCCCAACCGCCAATGTACCAAGTTTACCAAAATAAATATACGAAAGACGAATGGAAATTCGCTTACCTGGAAGACGCGGTGAACGAAGCGCTGAAATGGGCCGATTCCGTTGTCGTGAACATCGCAAGCGGCAAAACCGTATACTCCAACGCCAAACGTTACGAAGTGCGGCAAAATGACAAGAAGCTCGCCGCATTCACCGGTCTGGATCAAGCGATCGATTACGCGAAAAAATGGGCGCACAGTTCGATCGTGTTGGACGGCCGCGCCATTTGGAATAATTATCCTTATTATCAAGTTTATCAAAACGGCCGGTTCATCGGGGAGTATACGACAATTCCCGCAGCTTTGCAGTATGCTTCCCAATACAGTAACGCCGCAATACGCACGTTGGACGGCGACGTGATCTGGAGCAATTCCCGCAGTATGGCCGTCTGGGGCTGGAACGGCTTAACGAACCCGGAAACGATCAAGCGGCAGGTGAACCAAGCGGCCGGCCTCGATGTGACTTCGCCGCCATGGTTCATTCTGGCTGATGAACACGGCAACGTGAAAGACCAGTCCGACAAAGATCTGGTTCGTTGGCTTAAAGATCGGGGGATAGCCGTTCATCCGCTCGTACATAACCAATTCGATCCGGTCCTAACCAAAAAGTTTTTGTCCAATCCCGAAGCGCGCGGGAAATTTATCCGGACGATTGTCGACAGAAGCAGCGAACTCGGGGTCGACGGCCTGAATATTGATTTCGAATCGTTATACGGCAGCGACCGGGCGGCGTTCACCGCATTCATCACTGAATTGTCCGCATATGCGCATTCCAAACAGTTGCTCGTCTCCGTGGATTTGCCGCGGGGAAGCATAAAATGGAATGAAAAAACCGCTTTTGACCATGAAAAATTGGCCGCGGCGGCCGACTATATCGTCATCATGGCCTACGATCAATACTACAGGGGAAGCACTTCCCCCGGGTCCGTATCCGGATTGTCGTGGACGGAAGAAGGAATCCGGGAGTTTTTGTCCTACGGAATTCCGCGGAGCAAGCTCATTCTCGGCGTTCCGCTGTACGTCCGGGTATGGCAGCTTGACGCCAGCGGCTCATTAATCGATAACCGGGCGGTATACTACAAAGATATTCCGGATCTCATCGCCGGCAAAGCCCCGGAAATCACGTGGGACCCGCAGTTCGGGCAATACCGGGTGGAATACGAGGAAGAGGGGTACCGGCATGTGTTCTGGATGGAAGACGAGAAAACCGTCACCGAGCGCATCCGGTTGGCCAAGAAACACGAACTGGCCGGCATCGCCTTCTGGCGGCTCGGATACGACAACGAGGAACTTTGGCAGACGGTGATCCGGCAAAAATAAAAGGCGACAATAAAAAGCGCCCCCTAGCAATGCGTTTCAACGGCGGGTACCGTCACCCGTTGACACAAAAGCGATCCGCCTGCCCCGTCCGCACTTCCGCAAAGCAAGGGCTGTCCCCGGGCAGAAATGTTCCGCTCGGGGACAGCCCTATTCTTTATGATCCTGCCATGAAAAATATCACGCCTGTCACGCCATTTGCAATTGAACCGGTTGCGGCGCGGTGAGCGGGGCGCCCAGCTTGTAAATGTGCGGCTGCTCCAAACCTTGAAAAGCGTTGCGGGTATCCAGTATGGCCACTTGCAGTTTGGCCAGTTCGCGGTAATCAAACACGCTATGGTTGGTGATGACGACGATGCAATCATATTGCCGGAATCGTTCGGGATCATACGGAACCGATTTGACAATTTGGCCGTGTCTGTCGGTAAACGAACTCGTAAACGGGTCGCAATAATCCACAAGGGCGCCGTTTGCTTTAAACAGTTCGTACGCTTCCAGTCCCGGCGATTCCCTCACATCATCGACATCCGGTTTGTAAGCCATGCCCAGGAGCAACACACGGGAATTTTTTACAGATTTGGCGTACAGATTCAATATTTGCGCTGTTTTATTGATGACATAATCGGGCATCGTTTTGTTGATCGCTTGCGCCAAATCGATAAACTTGCTGTAAAACCGGTAACCTTTTGCTTTCCAGGATAAGTACATCGGATCCAAAGGAATGCAGTGCCCGCCGATTCCGGGGCCCGGGTAGAACGGCATAAATCCGAACGGTTTTGTGGACGCCGCCTGGATGACTTCCCAAACGTTGATCCCCATCTTTTCGCACATCATGGCCATCTCGTTAATGAAAGCGATGTTTACGCTGCGGAACGTATTTTCCAGCAGCTTGCACATCTCTGCGACCTTCGGAGACGAAACGGGCACAACTTCTTTCACCACCGACCGGTATAAAAGCGAACCGAGCTCCAGGCACTGGGGCGTTGTGCCGCCTATCACTTTTGGCGTGTTGCAGGTCTTGTAGGTCCGGTTCGACGGATCTACTCTTTCGGGAGAGAAGCACAGAAAATAATCTTTTCCGGCGTGAAGCCCGATCTTTTCCAGTTCCCATTGTATTAATTCTTCCGTCGTTCCCGGGTATGTCGTGCTTTCCAAAATGACGAGCGGGCCGTTCTCCATATTCCGCTTTAGTTTTTCCACTACCGTATGGATGTGGGACGTGTCCGGATCCTGATTTTCGCTAAGCGGCGTCGGCACGCAAATGATCACGGCATCCAGCCATTTGAGGGCATGCTCTTCCGCAGTCAGATAAAAACGTCCGCTTTGTATCGCTTGTTGCACATCTTGATCGCTCACATCAACAATATAGGATTTGCCGTTTTGCAATCTCATCAGCTTGGTTTCGTCGATATCAATGCCGTACACAATAAAACCATTTTTTACCATTTCAATCGCTAAAGGAAGTCCAACATATCCGAGTCCGATAACTCCCACTTTGGCATTCTTCGTTTCAATCAATTGTTTTAACGCAACGTATCTTTTATTCATATATGACTTCCCTCCAAATTTATGGCTGTCTGTTTAATGAAAAAAGCCGGCGAATGCGTGCTTCGAGTTCCAGCGGGGAAAAAGGTTTCATGAGCACATCATCGGCCCCCAGTTCAAAACATCTGCGGACGACTTGCTCCAGACGTTTGTTGGTTAATACCATCACTTTACTTTTTCCTTTACTTTTGCGGCGTATCGATTTCAAAAGCTGAAATCCGTCCATCACCGGAAGGGCAAGATCGGTAATGACCATGTCCGGAGCCAGATGTTCGAATTTTTCCAATCCTTCCTGACCGTTGCGGGCCAAATGCACATGATATCCTTTCATTCCCAGGCGCGTGGTTAAAAACTCCCCGACCGTTTCATCGTTGTCCACTACAAGGAGAGGCCGCATTTTATGGGGACTTTTGTTAAAAATCCGGATCGGATGGGTTCCGTCAGGTTCTTGTTCGATTTGCCGCAATACGTCGGCAATGACTTCTTCGGCGGATTCGTTGGGCTGCACATAGGCCACGATGATCGGGCCATGATCCAGCTCGAATGAATTCAGGCGATGATGGAGCGCGATGGCAAAAAAATGGGTGCCGCTTAAATGTTGCCCTTCCAGTATGAAGAGCACTGTCCCGAGATGCGGAAAGTGCACTTGCCGTACCGGAATGTTGGGATCAATCCCGGCCAGTTCCGTTTCCGGCCAGCGTTTGCCTTTGTATTTCAAGGCGATGATCCCGAACGGGGTTTCGGCTTGCTTCACCATTTCGCTCTGCAGAGCTGCGGAAATTTCAGGAAACCATTCTTTTTCCTTTGAAACGAGCATAATATCCCTCCACGAATGTTTTTATGATTTCACAGTCTCACCTTTCCAGCTTTTCCTCACCATCACTCCCCACGTGCGTTTGTTCCGGATGAAATCAATTTGCCCGAGGAATCTCCAGATCGCATTTAGCTGATCGTAACCAAGCGTCATCAGGACGGAACAACCGGCCATAATGACGAGATCGCGAACCCGGGGATACCGCCGGAAAGCGAGTTCCTCCAGAAGCAATGCACCGCATGTAAAAATCATATTGATTAACATATTGATAAACACAAAAGTCAGGACAATGGGCAACGCGGTCATATCCATCAGAAAATAACCGAGCAAGGCGAAAAAACCGGTAATTTTAAAGTAAGGATTTAACGTTTCAAAAATGACGTTATACGGCATGGTTAACAGCCCGACCTGTTTGTACTTCGGATTGAACACCATGAATCGGTAGTCCCACATATTTTTGATATTGCCTCTTCCCCACCTTTTCCGCTGGCTGGTCAAAATGCGGAAGGAATCGGGGGCCTGCGTCCAACACACCGCATCCGGACAAAAGGCGATCCGGTAAGGAAGCTTGTTTTCCAACATGTATCTGTGCAGTTTAATAATGATGTTCATGTCCTCTCCGGGGAATCCTTCGCGATATCCTCCCACTTTCACCACGTAATCTTTGCGGAATACGCCGAACGCTCCGGATACGATGAGCAAGGCATTGATCGAACTCCAACCGATCCGGCCGCCCAGAAAGGCTTTCAAATATTCGATGTTTTGAAACATCGGCAATATTTTGTCGGGCAATCTCACCTTCTTAATAATCCCGTCCTCGATCGTACAGCCGTTGGCAATGCGCACACTTCCGCCGATCGCAACCGTTTCGTCCGGATTTTCCATATAAACCCTGGCAATGCGGATCAACGCATCCTTCTCCAGCAACGAATCGGCGTCAATGGTACAGATTAACGGGTAATGCGACAAATTGATACCGGCGTTAAGCGAATCCGCTTTGCCGCCGTTTCTTTTATCGATAACATACAAACTCGGATAATCGGGATTATGGTAAACTCCGTTAATGGGAGTCGCGTCAAGCAATCTGCGCTCCGCATGGTTGGGCAAAAATTTCAGATTAAACTCGTCAATCAACACCTGCAATGTATTGTCCTGCGAACCGTCGTTGATAACGATCACTTCATATTCCGGATAATTGAGAGACAATAACGAACGGACATTCTCAATGATCGTCAGCTCTTCGTTGTACGAAGGAACCAATATGGAAACAGGCGGAACATGGGCCGATCCGGACATCGAATCGAACGGTGTGAGGGAGGAACCTTTGATGATCCTGGAAATATTGGCAAAGGATAATGTCATGATAAAAAAATAGATACAGTAAACGACCATGATGTAAAACATGGCAAATATTCCGTAACCCAGCAGTATGTCTCTCATACCTGACTCCTCTCCGCCATGATCTCTTCATGAATCACATCATTCGCCATGTCTCTGGTGAACGAATCTTCACTATGGACAGCAACTTCGCACAAAGCGGAAAACCCTTCTTCCCCCAACATGGAAAGGCTCTTGGCGCTATGATGTTTGACAAGCCAGTCGGGGTCGGCCATCGCTTGTTTCAACATTTCTATATTGGCGGCATCCCCCAGCATTCCGACCGCTTTTGCCGTGATGGCGCGGACGTCTTTGTCCGGATGGTTCATCAGTTTATATACAATGTCTTGCGTCAGATCGGGGATCGAATAAAGAAACCGATCGACTGCCAAAACACGCACTTCCTTGTCCTGAACTTCCGTCAATGTTTGCAATACCGGAGCCAGATGCGCAACGGCATGGCCTTTTAAGCTGTGCAAGGCAATTTTCAACAGACGAAAATCTTGGCTCATCAGCCAATCTTTGACGATGCCGGGTTCAAATTGCGGTGAACCGGTCAAAATATCGGCGGCCAACATGCCCACATTTTTTTTCTGTTTCGCGAAAATATGCGCAAGTTCATTCAAATCGCTGCCGTCGCGTGCGCACATCGCTGCCGCCCGTGCACAGATGATGAAGTCAGCCCCGTATTTTTCTTTTCGCAATCGTTGCAGAAGAAAGGGATAAGCCCTTTTGGAGCGCAACTTCCCCAACCGGAAGGCGGCGAGAGAACGCCGCCAGGAGAATCGGCTGTTAAGTAGCCGCAAATTCATATCCACTAGTCCCATTTGCTCGCTTAACTCGATCAGTTTTTCCTGTTGGCTGCCGGACAACATTTGGATCCATTCGCCAAATTTGTCCGAAATGATGGCCAATTCCCAATCGGTCGGCTGTTCCACAGGTCTTCTTAACGGTTCCGGTCCGTCAAGATGAGCTTGCACGTAATGAAAATACGCTTCGTATTTCTTCAAAATTTCCTTTTTTTTCTTGTCCATTCGGATCAATCTGATTTTTAGCACAAACGCCAGTGCAAGAATGAACAGGATGACAGCCGAGGCGGTCTTGATGAAGAGATATGCGAGCGCCAAGTTTCCTTGAAACATCTGACTACCTCCTCCCGATCCCCCAAGATGGATTACAATCCTTCGTAAAGGCTTCGTGATCGTCCGGGACCTTGATGATGTTTATGTTCAAGAGTTGTTTTCCAGAAACGCTTCTTTCATGATTTCATAGCTTTGCTTCAACCGGAAATGATAATGTTCCACCGTTTCCCACGGTTTCCATCTGTATACGGGAAGCCGGCTAACGGGATATTTCCCGCCTTTATAGGCCAAATCCGCCGCACCGGTATGTTTGTTTCTGATCCAGGGAAGGACGCGGATCCCGTTCGTCGTTTCGCTGACAAAGCCCTTCTCCGCATCGCGGTAACTCATGACTTGCAGGGAACTGGGATCGGTAAAACCGAGAAGCATCCAGGGGATGCGCAATTCGACCGTTGTCCCGTTCGCTTCCCACATCGCCAGCGAATTGTAATCGGGATGTTCCGGATCGGTATTTCCCCGCCGCAGCTTGCCTACCACCACATCTTCGAAAGGATGCGACACTTTCGTGTCCGGCGGGGTCATTTGCAGGCCGATCGTCAGTTTCCACGGCTTGAAAATTCCGGAATCGTCCTTCATTTCCTGTTCGCGAACCAAGAGCATTCCATATTTTTTCCCGTACAGGCGCGTATGAAAATCATAATTGGAAGCAATGCGGACCTCGCTGTCCTCTTCTTCTCCGAGAGTTACGAGCACTTCCAGGCCTTCGTCCAGAACGGCATCGGAAAGCTCCGGCGCATGACGGTTCCCCCCGTGCAGGGTGTCGAACCCGAAATGCAGACGCTGGGTGACCGGATCAAACGGCTGGGCAAGCTTGACCAGCATATACACATATCCTTCGTCATGAGTCATCCGTATTTCGGCAATGCCCGGCTGGCCGGCATCCATTCGCGGTTTTTCTTCTTCCGCCAGTTGATCCCAGTCTTTGCCGTCACCGTCTATCACAATGATGCCGTCTTTGGACGGGTACATTCCCGCCACCCCGAACATCTCTTCGTTCGTCAATACGTTGAGCCATAATTTTCGGCGTTCGGCAGGGATCTCAAATTGCATCGTATTCCATGTCCTTTTGAACCATTCGTCCTGCCAGGAAAATAAAATCGCTCCGGCATACCCTTCCTTTACAATTTCACGGAATAACATCCGGTTGATCTCGCCCTGCTCCTTTTCGGTGTGCCCCCCCTGATTTCTTCCCAAATTGTCGACATGCCCGAGCCCCAGGGAAGAAGGGACGCCAAACTCCGTCACCATGATCGGCATGCCTTCATGAACCTGCTTCAATCGGCGCAAATAGGAAGTGTAGGGGTCGATCTGTCCCTTCCCGTTCTTCGCCGTCCTTAACGTCTTGTCAAAGCGGAACAGGTCGGGATAATACGGATACACGTGGTACGTCGCAAAATATCCGGCTGTCCAATCCACCGTTTCAATATGTGTCGCGTCGACGCTCACCAGATCTTCCTCAAACGTCGGTTCCCCGGGATGGGTGAGCGGGTCGGTCGTCACCCAATTCGTAAACGTCAAAGGATGCTGCCAACCGTGCCGCTCTTCCTGAATAGCCAGGTGGTCCAGCATTTCCGCAAGCCAGCTCTCGAAAGGAGAAGCCTCTTCTTTGGCCCGCACAAATTTTCCGGAATACCGGGGAAGATCCTTATGCGCTTCATTCGTCCGGTTCACCATCAGCGGGTCCCACTCCGTGCCGATATGCCAGGCAAGCAGGAACGGTGCGGCATTCACGCGGTAATTTCCGCTCGCTTTTCCGGGCGATTCGGGAATTTCCCCTGCACCGAAAACCGCCCGCACAGCCATTGAAATTTCTTCTTTAAAAGCGTTGCGGATTTCCGGCAAATAGGCATCCTGTGTTTCAATCAGCTGTTCCTCGGGCGTCCAGACGCCTTGTATAAAATACAGCGGCTTTTCCGGGTGGGAACGGTTATATTCCACGATCGCCTCATAAAACGCCGGAGGATGGATCGTATAGATCCGGACGACGTTACTGCCCATTTCGGCCATTAAACGGAACCACTCCAAGTACATTTCCTTCGTTATGGGCAGTTCTCCCGGGTCGTAACCCGGCAAGGCCGCTCCCAAGTTGACTCCCTGCACAAACATGCGATGCCAGTCCTGATCCTTGTAGATTTCCAAATGCTCACCGTTCGTGCGAAATTTTATTTTCGTCCCGTCATCCAACTCCATGCTTTGTATTTGCAAGGGAAACAACCATTTCCACATCAGGCCGGCGACCACGATCCCCCCAAATACGAGGAATCCCACCCATTTCCAGAGGCTGCTTTTCGGTTGGTCGTTTTTTTGCAGTTGATTGGATCTGTTAGTTTCCATACGCGATAACCGTTACTCCACCGTCACGCTCTTGGCCAGATTTCTCGGCTTATCGACATCGTTGCCTCTGAAAACGGATGCGTAGTACGCCAAAAGCTGCAACGGAATCACTTCCAGGACCGGAAGAAACAGTTCAAATGTATCGGGTATCTTCAAGAGTTCGTTGAAAACATCCGATCCCGCCATTTCCTCCGCACCGGCAGTCAAACCGTACACATAAGCGCCGCGAGCTTTCATTTCTTTAATGTTCGAAAGCATTTTTTCAAAAAGGGCGGTTTGCGAAGCCAGCGCAATGACGGGAGTCCCCTCTTCCACCAACGCCAATGTGCCGTGTTTCAATTCTCCGGCAGCGTAAGCTTCCGATCGTATGTATGAGATTTCCTTCATCTTGAGCGATCCTTCCAATGCGACGGCATAGTCGAGTCCTCTGCCGATATAAAACAGATGATCGTATTCGGCAATCCGGCCGGCCAACCGCTCAATTTCGCCGGTTTGATCCAGAATGTGCCGGGCTTTTTCCGGCAAATGCTCAAGAGCGGAAATCATCGTATCGGTTTGCTCCGCCGTCAGGGTCTTCAGAACCTGAGCAAGATAAATGGAAAACAAGTACAGGACGATCAACTGGGTGGTGTAAGCTTTGGTCGAAGCGACGGAAATTTCCGGGCCGGCCCATGTGTACAATACTTCGTCCGCTTCCCGGGCGGCCGTGCTGCCGACCACGTTCGTTACCGCCAACACCCTGGCGCCGCACCGTTTCGCTTCCCTCATGGCGGCCAGCGTATCCGCCGTTTCGCCCGATTGCGTAATCGCGATGACCAGCGTATCTTTGGTTACAATCGGAGAGCGGTAGCGGTATTCCGAAGCAATATCCGTTTCCACCGGAATGCGGGCCAAAAGCTCGATGACGTATTTCCCCACCAGCGCCGCATGATACGACGTTCCGCAAGCGACAAGGTGTATGTTTTGAATACGGCGCAATTCCTCCTCCGTCATCGTGAAATCTTTGAGCGCAACCCGGCGCTTGCCTTCCGATTTTTCCACCCGCCCGCTCATCGCTTTGCGGATGACTTCAGGCTGCTCGTAAATTTCTTTCAGCATAAAATGCGGGTACCCGGCCTTCTCGGCTGTGCTGATGTCCCAATCGATATATAAATCTTCCTTCACGATCAAATTGCCTTCCAATGTCCGAAGCTCCACATTGCTGTCCGTCAGTACCGCCATTTCCCCGTCTTCCAAGATAAGAACACGGCGCGTATGTTCGAGAATGGCCGGAATATCCGATCCGATAAAGTTTTCCTTTTCGCCCAGGCCGATAATGAGCGGGCTGGAATGGCGCACGGCGATCAGCTTGTCGGGTTCGTATTCGGTAAGGACCGCCAAAGCGTAAGCGCCCTTCAACCGGCTGACAGCCTGGCGCACTGCTTGTACAATATCGCCCCGGTAAAATTCCGAAATCAGGTGGGCAATGACTTCCGAATCGGTATCCGATACGAAACGGTGGCCTTTGGACACCAGTTGTTCTTTGAGGGACAAATAATTTTCAATAATTCCGTTGTGCACAACAGAAATTTTCATGGAGCAATCCGTGTGCGGATGGGAATTTCGTTCACACGGTTTCCCGTGCGTCGCCCATCGGGTGTGGCCGATCCCCACCCTTCCGATTAAGGGGCGTTCCGCCAACTTGGCTTCCAGAGCGGAAATGTGCCCTTCCGCTTTTTCCACCCGCAGACCGGTTGTTGTGCATACCGCAATTCCCGAAGAGTCGTAACCGCGATATTCCAATTTTTTTAGCCCTTCAAGCAAAATTTGCTGTGAATTGCGATTTCCGACATATCCTACGATTCCACACATTTCTTAGCCCTCCCATCTACTTTGATCCGTTGTACGATCGCTGTTGCCAATAAAAATCGTTCGCTTGCTTGTTCTTTATAACGAACACGTCAAGCTAAGTATATATCAAATCCAAAAAAAATAAAAGCTGATTTTCGACATATTTTTGTATCCTTCCCATTTATTTTCTTTCAATTTCTAATTATTTCCCACTTTTTGTAAATTCCGGACAAAAAAATAAGGCCTTGCCCTGGCCCCGACGAACATAAACGACGAATATAAACGAACATAAGAAAACACGGCGGTTTGTTGCCGCGTTATGGAGTTGCCGTTGTCTTTATGAAGAGGATTGGTTATTTTTCCACTTGAAAAACTCCAAAAATTCGCGAAACTGTTCTTTGCTGATCCCTGATGCCATTGCTTCTCTCGCCAGTTGATACCATTCTTCGTCCAGCTGCATAGTTTTCGGATCTTTCATTTCCTGAATCAGTTCCTCCACCGTCACATCCAGCACATCCGCAATTTTTTCCAAAAATTGAATGGACGGATTCGTTTGAATGTTCCTTTCAATGGCGCTCAGATACGATTTTGCGACCCCCGCTCGCTCAGCAAGTTCGGACAGGGAAAAGCCTTTTTTCATGCGAAGTTTTTGTACACGTTCCCCGACCATTTGCATCTCCCTTTTACACGAAGTTATTGTTTAAAAAAATTATAACAACTGTACTTCTTTTTTTAAAGTGAAAATATCGCTTCTGTACCATTTTTCCCATTTTTTTGGGACTACCCCTCAAAAAAAGGAAACGGTGCAGAATGCTATTAATCAAACTCCTCATCATTTATTTACAAAATATTATATCGAATTGCGCATTGTAATTTTTAAGCAATTCTTGCAAAATATAGGCTGTTAACCGATTGTAAGACCGCGTTTCGCAAAGTTTGTGCCTTACAGGAGGGAACCATCTTGAAAGCCATGAAAGTAAACTTGCCAATGGATGAAGAATGGATCGCTTTAATATGGACTGCACGGCAACTTGGTATACATCCCGACATGATCCGGCGATTTTTAAACGATCCGGATCAAACGATCCGGGTCTTGAAACACGGCGCCATTTCTTGCGGAACCGGCTATCCTCCGGAAATCTGCACGTCCATGCCGGAATTTATAAATGCGGAGGAAAGGGAGGATTCATGAGATTACGACTTTCAAAGTGGTTATTGCTGCTCCTGACCACTTGCACATTGGCCGGCTTCTCCGAAGCCGATGAAACGAAAAAACCGGTCATCGCATCATATATGTGGAACTCGGAGCAAATCTTGTCGAATTCCGACGCCATTCTTGAATTTCTGAGAAAACAATCGGTAAATTTGCTCTATCTCCGCTTCGATACGCGGCAACCGGCAGACAAATACCGCGGGCTGATCAGGTCGGCAAACGGCCTGGGCATTGAGATTCACGCACTTGGCGGCAAACCGGAATGGGCGCTGGAGACTCACCGTTCACAGTTGTCCGATCTGATCGGATGGGTCCAACGGTATAACGAAAGCGCAGCGGAGGAGGAACAAATCCGGGGGATTCATCTGGTCATCGAACCCTATCTCCTGCCGCAATGGAAAACGGACAAGGAAGCGGTTATCCATCAATGGGCCGAAAGCTTGCGTTTTTTTGTCAACCAATCCGCACAAAGCCCCGCTTTGCAAACCAGCGCCGCTTTTCCCGTATGGCTGGACAACTACGCCATGCCCGGCCAGCCCGATATGCCTTATATCCTGTGGGCGATGAGCAAACTGGACCATGTCACGCTGCTGGCTTACCGAAATTACGCCGAAGGCGGAAACGGAATCGCCGGCGTGTCGGAGCGGGAGCTCAATTATGCGGACAGTATAGGCAAACCGCTCATCGTCGCCGTCAATATGAAGCCGAGCAACGAGGGGGAGCTTTATACTTTCCACGGCAAAAGCGCCGAATATACAAAACGGGAACTCGAACGGGCATCCAAAATATTGAACAGCCATCCTTCTTTTTCCGGACTTGCCGTCCACGATCTGTCCGATTGGCTGAATCATGATGCAAGCCGTATCCGGCTTCTCGACCGGCGTATCAAGGGAACTTATGTGTGGAACAGCGAACTCGTCCTGAAAGAGCAGGAACAACTGATTGACTTTGCCAAGGCAAACGGCGTCAACCTGTTGTACGTCCAGCTTGATTTGCGGCGGCCGGCCGCCGATTACCGGCCGTTTATGAGAGAAGCGGCCCAAGCCGGCATTGAAGTGCACGCGCTCGGCGGCCGGCCTTTCTGGGCTTTGGCGGAAAACCGCGATCTCGTGTTGAGCCTGGTGCGGTATGTCAAGGAATATAACCGCCAGGCCGCGCTGGGAGAGCGGTTCGCCGGCATTCATCTCGACATTGAACCGCACGTTTTGCCGGAATGGCATGTTGACCGCGAAACGATTTTACGGCAATGGACGGACAACATCCGGGCTTTCGCCGGAGAAGTCAAAACGGATGCATCATTGGAGTCAAGCGTGTCTCTGCCTTTCTGGTTCGACCGTTATCCGGTCCCTTCCCGGCCCGACATGTCCTTAAGCCGATGGACCATCGGGACGGTCGACCATGTGACGGTCATGGCTTATCGGAACTATGCCGAAGGCGCCGGCGGCATCGTCGATCTCGTGCAGGACGAACTGCAATATGCCGGCGAACTGGGAAAAAAAATTATCATAAGCGTGGAAATCAAGGAAAACTTTGAAGCGGATTACGTGTCGTTCTTTCACAAAGGCCGGAACGAAATGAACCGCCAGCTTGCGCTGGCGGCCACATTGCTGGAAGGAAATGCTTCTTTCCGAGGCTTCGTCGTCCATGCGTACGAATACTGGAAGAACGCGAAAGAATAAATCAGGTCCGCGCCGTGATCAACCGTTCCAATTCGTTGATTTCGGTCGTTGGCGACTGGCAGGCGTAGTTCTCGCAGACGTAAGCGGTCGCCTTTCCTTCTAGGGAAACTTTGTCCCGTACAAGAGGTATAAGCCGCCTGACCTGTTCCCCCGCTTTTCCGGGAGGATATTGCACAACAATAGCCTCCGGTAGAAACTGTTGATGCACCCGTTGCACCATCCGTCTCGTATCTTCTTTTTCCGGTTCGCCCGCAATCACGATTTCCTTTCCCGGTCCAAGGGCGAAATCGACAGCCGACAGAAACATCGAGTAGCCCGGAGGATACTGTTGAACCGTACCGGCAAAAGCCGCAAGCTGGCGCCCGGCGATTTGCGCAAAATCTTCACGCCCCGTAAATTTGGACAACTTGAGCAAAGTCAGGGCGGCGACCGAATTGCCCGAAGGCATCGCGCCATCGTATATTTCCTTCGGCCGGGTCAACAGCTGCTCGCTATCCGTGCCGTAAAAGAAAAATCCTCCCGCCTCCCCGTCCCAAAACAGGCGGATCATCTCTTCGCCCAATACCGCGGCTTGCCGTAAGCGCTCCGGTTCGAACGCAGCTTCGTACAATTCGGTCAGCCCCCATGCGAGGAAAGCATAATCGTCCAGATAAGCGGGGAGTGCCGCCTCGCCGTCCCGGTAACGCGCCAGCAACCGGCCGTCCGGCCTGCGCAAAGTGTTCAGCACGAAATCCGCCGCGCGCGCCGCGGCGACGGCATATTCCGGTCTGTGCAAAGCTTTCGCCGCTTTGGCCAACGCCATAATCATCAAACCGTTCCAGGAAGTCAGGATTTTGTCGTCCTTGTGGGGGCGGATCCGCCGCTCCCGGGAAGCGAACAGCTTGCGGCGCGCTTCCTCGATTTTATGTTGCAATTCCCCGGCGGGGATTCCTTTTCTTTCGGCAAATTCCTCCGGCGTCTCCGCGATCAGGTTCGGAATGCTGCGGCCTTCGAAATTTCCGCGTTCGGTAATGCCGTACAGTTCGCAGTACCAATCCCCGTCTTCCCGGCCGAGCGTTTCCCTCACTTCTTCCGGCGTCCATACGTAAAATTTGCCTTCCTCGCCTTCCGAATCGGCGTCTTCCGCCGAGTGGAACGCTCCGCCCTCGCCGGTCATATCCCGCAGCACGTATTCGGCAATGTGTCCGGCGATTTGCTTATAACGCGGCTTGCCCGTAACCTGGTACGCTTCGGCATACGTCATCATCAAGAGCGCATTGTCGTACAGCATCTTTTCAAAATGCGGGACAAGCCACCGGCCGTCGGTGGAATAACGGGAAAAACCATAGCCGATATGATCGTAGATGCCGCCGCGCCACATCGCATCGAGGGTTTTTTCGACCATGTCCAGCGCCTGCTTTTTCCCCGTCCTTTTATAGTACCGCAGCAGGAATGACAGATTGTGCGAAGCGGGGAATTTCGGCGCATCGCCGAAACCTCCGTAACGGGAATCAAACGTTGCGGCGTAAGCCTGGAACGCATCGTGCAACAATGTTTCGGAAATCTCACCTTTTCTTCCGTCCGTTTGATGATGTTTTACCGCTTCGGCAATATTCTTCCCGACTTCGATGATGCGTTCGCGTTCTTCCGCCCACTTTTCCGCCACTTGCCGCAATATGTCCATGAGCCCGGGACGGCCGTATTTTCTCTCTTTGGGAAAATAGGTGCCGACAAAAAACGGTTTCTTGTCCGGAGTCATGAAAACCGTTAACGGCCAACCGCCATGCCCGGTCATGGCCTGGCACACCGCCATGTAAATATGGTCGATATCCGGCCGTTCTTCCCTGTCGACTTTAACGGCAACAAAATGGGCGTTGAGAAGCGCGGCCACTTCTTCATCCTCAAACGATTCCCTTTCCATTACGTGACACCAATGGCAAGTCGACATACGTAGAATTCCTTTCTAAAATATTCGCGCCCCGCAGGCTACGAATAGCCGATGGACAAAAATACCGGCTTGCTCTCCCTTGCCGCTTTCTGGAACGCTTCTTCTCCCCAGGGATACCAATCCACCGGATTGTAGGCATGCTGGAGCAGGTAAGGAGATTTTTCGTTGATCAAGCGATTAGCTTTGCGATCACGTTTATCAAGGAATTCTTTCATCAGGAAGCACCCTTTCGTGCGTGATTTTGGGTATTTTGGGAAATTTTCGTCCTACTTCATTATACCCTTTTACTTAAAGGAGAATCCAGAAAGATGTGGTTCCTGATGGGTGCCGCTCCATTCTTTTTGAAAACGCAGGCTCAACCAACCTTACGGCCAGTTCTTTCTACACGCTAGACCCCTATAGAAAATTTATTTCAATCGAAGGTGGTCCGTTGTCCTCCCGCCTCCAAATGATCGAATCGATGATTTCCTTGTGGCACTGATTTAGTTCCAAATCGCTCATGGTTTTGCTGTTCCGCATTTGTTCCCAGAAGTTTCGGATGTAGTACAGTCTCTCCTCGTTAGTGACCGATTCTTGTGACTTCAACCGTTTTTCCATGACGCTAAGTTCTTCGTGAAGTGCATTCAACTCCTCTTCCAGCTTGATTTTTCTTTGTCTTGCTCTTTCGGCAGTATACAATCCCGCCTCAAACCCTTCTTCCAACCGTTCGATCGCTTCTTCTTTCTTTTTGATTTCCCTGTATTTTTGCTGTATCGAATCCCGGAGGACCTTTGATTCATCGCCTTCCACAGAATCAATTTTGCTTAAAATTTGTTCTTCAAATTGCTTTAGTTTTACCTGAATTTCGTTAATGATAATCTCGGCAGAACCCCCTTTGTTCCTGCATTTATTGCCGTAGTGATCGTGATGCTGACAGGTTCGCACTTGAGGCACTTTGGTCGTCGTCTTGTAAATTTGCATAACTGAGCCGCAAATCGCACACCGTATCAAGCCAGATAGAGCGTGCTTACCTGCACGGGCTGCCGTTGGCACCTTTCTTCTCTTCATCAATAAATACATCAGTTTATCGTGCTCTTCTTGCGTTTTTACCGGTTCATGACAGTTCTCTACGACCACCCAAAGGTGTTTCGGGATTTTCCTCCATTTCTTCGCATTCGGTCTTTTCTTTGCATGACCGTCTCCTTCCGATTTATTGGAAATAATCTTGCCGAGATGGGTTTCATCTCTTAGCAACCGGCTTATGGTCGTCCCTGTCCACTTTTTGTTTCGCGGCGATGGGATTCCCTGCTTATTCAGTTCCCAGGCAATTTCTTCGCAAGCATGTCCATCCAACGCCGCTTCGATAATAAACCGGTACACAATGCGCTTTTGTTCGTTAACGACAAGTCCTTTCCGCATGGGGTCATAGTCGTAAGGGAACGGTGGCGTGCCGTTCGTCCATCGGCCCAATCTTGCCCCGATTTTTTTGCCTCGACTCAAACGGAATTTAATCATCTTATACTCTTGGCGAGCAATAAAGGCTTTGGCATCGACATTAAAATCATCATCGTCATCATTCAAGTCGTACCATTTGCTTGGGGTAATAACCAGTGTATTTGACTTCTGAAGAGCCTTCTTAATCCGATCGGTATCCCCCATGTCTCCCCTGCCAAGCCGGTCCCAATCCACTACAACAACCGCATCAAACAATCCATCTTCAATATCCTGCAAAAGCCTTTGGAAAACGGGTCGGAGTTCAATAGAATCGCCGCTTCCGATTTCTGGATAATCGACAAACTTCCAGTTGTGCCGCTTGCACATCTCCGTTAAAATATAGTCGTGTTTGATTAAATCTTCTTCCGAATCTCCCCTTGATTTTCGATTGTATTTCGCTACAACCCGAACATCATATCGAGAATTCTCGTCCATAAAAGGCAAATTCATAGCGGCCAATACGCATCACCTCACTCAGCGTCTAATCATCAGGTGACATCTTACCTCTCCTGAATAAGGTAAGCAAGCAATGACGAACCAAAACATCATAGAATATTAACTTGGACAGATCGTCTATAAAAAGCCACTATACGTTTTGCCAAAGCGCCGATAGCGGCATCAGACGGAGCATTCTGGTTATACCGAATCACGCCTATAATTTCTCCGTTTCGTATATATATGACTGTGTAATCGTCTTCGACGCGTTGTAGACTCACAGCTCCTCACCTCTCTTTGTTTTGTATAGAAAGAATCGACGCTTGGAAATCAAAAGGCTTCAGAATCTATAGTAAAATCTGCCATGCCGCAAAATCCCCACTTTCCAATGACCGTCATTCATATTTTTCGACACCGGGACATCTACCAATGAAGTTCCCGTTCATCATTCCATATATCGCATCACTATGGGCGTTCGTGTACAACGTCAAGTTATTCCCCACATGGGCCATATGCTGCGCTCCATTGGTTGAAAAAGAGATATCGTAGCCTTCATATGCTTTTTTTACCTTCCGTTTAAATTCATCAAAGGTCATAACGCATCACACCTCTAAAAAAGTATTAAGAAACCGGTTACCTTGCGTTCCGCAAAAAGAAACCGGAATCCTTGGTCTTCAATTTATCCATGAACGAGGCAAATTCTTGTTCATTATCCACATGAATTTCGATTACTCCGATTTTTTGCCGGGGATTAAATCGTTTCCCTACGATCCTTCCCCCGCTGTTCGCCACCTCCCACACGTAAGTATCCAAATCCCCTTCATGATCGCATTCGCCAAAGACAAGTGTTTTAATCATCCGGCTACATCCTCCATTCCTGTTCAAAAAGTTAAGGGGTTACTTCTCCTGTATCAGCAGCAGTTGGAAATCATTTTGTGAAACGGTTAGTCCATATAGCTGTTTCAAACGTTCCGCAGCCTTCTGCCGCGCCAATGTTTCCACTACTGTCGGGTGTGCTGCAAACACCGTTAGCTTTAGGCGATATCCCGCTGCCTCCAACAAGCACTCGTAACGTTTGTCCAATATGTTCACCTTCTTTTGGTCAATTTTTTGTTACGCTTTGTTCCTGCAGGAAAGGCATCGTTCATGCCCTTTGTACACCTGCTCGTAAATGGATTGCTTGATCCAGATCGTTTTCCCGCAACTGCGGCAAGTAAACAATATTCGCTTCATATTAACGCCCCTATTTACCTATTTAAATGAATAAAACCGCCCCGAAGGACGGCTTTGAGTATCCAAAACGATATGCTAAATTTCTTCAATATACGAGTCTGAAGGACCCTGAAATTTATTCATCATAATCAGACAGTGGAACCTGTCCGGCACAAATCACAGCCGAACAAAATTACAATCCCTCCATAATTCCTTGATAAAACAACCTCTCCTTTTCCTTGGCCTGAATCCAGTTACTGCTCTCCTCCCATTCCGAAAAAATCTTAAACTGTTCGGGGTTCAAAACTTGCTTCAACTGTTCACGTAATGTCTCGATTTTTTGAAATTCCTGCCGGAGTACGGGATGGGCTTGGTTTTGCCGCTCCCACAAGTCAAAACGCTGCCGCAACGTCGAAATGAATTCGTATTCCATGCCACACCTCACATCGTCTCGATTGGGTGTGTCGATGGTAACTCTGCTTCGCGGCTGAAGCAAGTTGTTTTACGTGAATCCAGCTTTGTTATACAGCTGTTCTTTGATTTTTCCCGATATTCCCGTGTTCTTCCTAATCTATGTCGGCTTCTCCGGACTCATAGGGCGGCATCTGCCCTTTTGCTGCCTTATACATATGCGAAGCCATCCCCTCCTTCTCTTGGGAGGCGGATGAGAAGATAAATATGTCTTGTTTTTTCAGTAGCCTGGTTCCGCGCTGTTTGGGGCTTGTGGCATCGGTCCATTCATTGGTCTGGTGATCTTGCGTGGCTTCACGGAGACTATTCAGAGTGTTCGGATATCGCCCCACCCACGTTCAGACATACGATGGCCAAATATTATTTCTCAACGGAGGCGATCCTTTTACCCTGCGGTGCATTTTAGGACTATCAACGCTAAACATGGTGGAATACAACGTTGAATTGTTCAGTAGCGAAATTAGACAGCAACACAAATATAATCCGGTCGAATACTTGAAACAATTGTGTAGTCTTGTAAGAGCGGGGTCTCTACTGAGTCCCCGCTTCCCCAATCAACCCACATTGGCATTCCATACCCCGAATGATTAAGCTCACTCCCTAGAGACGTCTGGCTTTACTCATACGGATCCGATTTTCTTTCTAAAAAGGGCAACTCACATAAAAAATCTAAAATCATACGGAATATCAAGGAGAGTCTCAGATTGTTTGGCCATTTCTGACAATGTCTTAGAAAAATCTATCGTAACAGGTAACTTCTTATATGAGCGTTTTGCAAAATTCCGTTTTTGAGAAGAAAGAAAAGAGTTGAGCCTTCGTTAGGGGGTAATTTTTCTAAATGGTATTTTATGGATAAAGAACGGGGCAGACCTGCAGAATTTTATAGGATCTCGTTTTTTAGGCGATAGGCTCGTTTATTTAAGCGGCAGCCCGTTTCGTATGATGAGCAACGGTGAGCGCAGATGCAAGCAGAATAATGGCATTCAAGTACTGGTGAGTTGTGAATTTCTGAATGCCACGGACGTGTGCAGCGTCTGCCGTCAAATAGGTTTTCAGCCGGGAGTTGCAACGTTCTACGCTGGTTCGTTCGTTGTAAAGTTCCTTCCAATGCTTGGTATCCCGATGAGGGACGCTGTATCGTCGAAGGTCATCCTTGGCATTTACTTTGACGACCATTCCATAGTTCGAAGACGAGCAGGCAGCCATGCCCAGCGGACAGTCGACTTTACCCGTGGCATGCGGGCAGCGAAATTTCAGCATATCGCCGTCAGCTCCCCAGTATGTCATCGCATAGCCCATGGAACAACACGGCGTTCCGTTCGAGCTCATGCCAGCAGGCGGTTCCTTCTCCCCCCGAAGATTAAGGGGAATGATGGCTTGTGCCTTGACGTTTCGGGCGGCCTCATAAACTTTCATTTGGTCGTACCCCGCATCGAGTATGAAAAAGCGTGTGCTCGTCCTGGACGCTGTTTTCTCAATCAGGCCAGGTGCCAATTCTCCATCATTTACGTGCGCCGGTGTTACTTCCAAGGCGATCGGCAATTCACTTTTCGTATCGACCGCCAGATGAATTTTGTAACCAAACCATGTGATTTTATTGCCGAAGGAATCCAGTTTTGCGCCCCAGTTCGCGTTACCCGTCTGCTCGCTTTTTCGTTTGGGTTGCTTTTTCTCGTAAGCGCGGAGGGCGGCGCTGTCAATAGCGACGTTGCTGCCATCTATAATACCTTCATGCTGTAAAAGCCGTTTTGCCAAGTCCTTTCTCGTCAGTTCTGAGAAGACTCGGCTTAATGTGGATATGGAAGGAGCTTCTCGATCCAGCGGAAGACCACACTGATAACGAAACCGGAGATCCGTATCCAAACGCTTATACAACCCTGAAAAGGTACTTATTCCTTCAAGCGGCGCAGCCAAGAGTGCTCGTAATATACCCTGTCTGCAGTATCCATCAGCGCCCCGGGGTGAACGACTCCTTAATTCCCTGGCATACGGCCGCAGATCGAGAGCGCTGAAGAAGATCGGCAATCTCTCCTTGGGTTGAATTTTTAAAAGTTCTTCGAAGGAAAACAGACATTCTTGGAGAATATACAAAGTGACTTCCTCCATCCTTGAGGTTTTTGGGTTTGGTCACTTGAAAACTTCTCCAAGTTGGGGTGAAGTCCCTTTTTTATGTCCGAAAATCCTTACGGCTCAAGGCCTCAGATTACTGCAAAACGCTCAATATAATAGGTCTTGTTTTAAAGGGAGGTAGAACATGGATTTCATTTCACCGAAAGAAGCCGCGTTAAAGGTAAAACGGTGGCCTAAAGATACCATAGCGGCGGGTCGTCGTCATACCGTTGGTCTTAAATCGGACGGCACGGTGACGGCTGTGGGTGATAATAAATATGGCCAATGCAATGTAAGTGGCTGGCGCGATATTGTGGCGGTTGCGGCTGGTAATGTTCATATGGCGACGAACACGGGTAATGCTCATACTATCGGTCTTAGATCTGACGGTACTGTGACGGCTGTGGGTTGGAATAAGCATGACCAATGCAATGTAAACGACTGGCGCGATATTGTAGCGGTTGCGGCGGGTTGGCGTCGTACCATTGGGCTTAAATCGGATGGCACGGTGGTAGCAGTGGGCCGAAATCATGAAGGTGAATGCAATGTAAGCGGCTGGCATGATATTGTGGCGGTCGCGGCGGGTGACTGGCATACCATCGGTCTTAAATCTGACGGCACGGTGACGGCTGTGGGTAATAATAGGTATCGCCAATGCAGTGTAAACGGCTGGTGCGATATTGTGGCGGTCGGGGCAGGTTATCTTCATACAATCGGTCTTAAATCGGATGGTACGGTGACGGCTGTGGGTGATAATAAATATGGCCAATGCGATGTGAGCGGCTGGCGCGGTATTGTGGCGATAGCGGTGGGTAGTAGTCATACCATCGGCCTTAAATCGGACGGTACTGTGGCGGCTGTGGGTTGGAATGAGTATGGCCAATGTAATGTAAGTGATTGGCGCGATATTGTGGCGATTGCGGCGGGTTGTGCCCATACCGTCGGGCTTAAATCGGACGGCACGGTGGTTGCTGTAGGTGATAACAAATATGGCCAATGCGATGTAAGCGGTTGGCGTGGCATCCAACTGCCCGGCAATTAATCTTCATCTCACAAAGGCCGAAAGTAGCAATGATCGTGAAGAAGTCTTGTGGATTAACCCTATAGCCGCTTCCTTCGAAGAGAAACAATTAAGTCTATTTTGATGAACAGAAGGTCACCACATGGATATTCTTAATCTTTCGCGTTTTACGGTTCTTAGCATTTCAGAGAATGAACATGATTTTCTCATTCAGATGGAGACGAACTCTCCACCTTCTCATTGCCCCCATTGTGGATGCGTAGCGAACCTCTACAAGCACAGTAACAGAGAGCAGCTTTGTATGGACTCGCCGATCCACGGAAAGCGTGTAGGGCTTCTCATAAAGCGTCAGCGGTATAAATGCCGTGAGTGCAATCAAACCTTTTGGGAACGGTTAGACCATACCATAGACGAAAAGAGAAGCTGTACAAAGCGTCTCTTGTCTTACGTTGAGAAGCAAAGCCTTAAACGAACATTTGTCAGCATTTCAGATGATGTTGGGATGGATGAGAAGACAGTCCGGAATATCTTCCGTGACTACATCAACCGCCTTGAAGAAACGCTTCGGTTTGAAACTCCTAATTGGCTTGGCATTGACGAGATTCACATCATAAAGCCCCGTTGCGTCTTAACCAACATCGAAGAACGAACGCTCCTGGACGTTCTTCCTAATCGCAGTAAGGAAACGGTAGTAGGCTATCTCTCACGCCTTCCGAACAGAGGGCGAATACAATACGTCACAATGGATATGTGGCAGCCTTATAAGGACGCAGTAAAGGCTGTACTTCCCAAAGCAACTATCATCGTTGATAAGTTTCACGTTGTCCGTATGGCGAACCAGGCGTTAGAAACCATCCGCAAACAGCTTAAAGAAGGCTTATCACCAAAGGAACGGCGCGGGCTTATGCACGACCGTTTTATCCTCCTGAAACGCCACAAAGAGCTTACAGAGATGGACAAAGTAACGCTTGACCTGTGGACTAAGAATCACCCCTCTCTCGGTATTGCTTACGAATTGAAGGAATCGTTCTTTGACTTATGGGACATCGACAGCAGACAGAAAGCATACCTCAAATACCACGATTGGAAAGCCAAGATACCGAAGGAACTTCAAACTGCTTTTGAGCCTCTTACAAAAGCTATGGAGAACTGGGAAGCTGAAATATTCTCCTACTTCGATCACCGCGTCACCAACGCCTATACGGAGTCTCTGAATAGCCTTATCCGTGTCATTAACCGTTTAGGTAGGGGCTATTCATTCGAAGCCCTGCGAGCCAAAATACTCTTTACAGAGGGGCTTGCAAAACAACGGAAGCCTAAGTATCAGCGGCGGATCGATAAATACGAGCAGGAGGAGTATTTACCCGTATTCAAGATGCCTCCTGTTATTCGTGAGCCAGAAGAAGTTACGTTGCTTGGTATCGACATTTCCACCTTGATTGAGAAATTGGAGAAGGGCGAATTATAAGCCCTTTTCCACCACAAAATCCGAATAGCCAAAAAATCGAACAGGCCAAACAATTGCTGGCGAAGTACTGTCACCTGCTAAAGTGCCCCTTTTGCGGAACTGCACTTAGTCCTAACGATGCGTATAGCCTTGTCTGTACGAACCGTCATACATTTGATTTGTCCAGAACTGGGTATATCCATCTGCTTCCTAACCGTGTACGGCCGTCCAAATATTCGAAGCCAGGCAATCCGTAAGCGTCAAATATTCCCCACCTACACGGACTCGAAGATTCATGAGATACTAAGCGTATCTGAAAGATAGGAGGTACGCGCGAATGAACGAAAATGAACGCAACGAGCAATGGCGGGAGCGGATCCGTGCCTATCGGGAAAGCGGACAGACCATGCGAGCATGGTGTGCCGCCCAAGAAATCCCGTTCAACCAACTGAAATACTGGCAACGCAAACTGTCGCCGGGCAAACGGAAATCACCAACGACGACTTGGGTGACGGTCACCCCAACGCCGCCTTCATCGGCGGAAGCCTCCCCTCTCGTCGTCCGGATCGGCAGCGCATCCATCGACATCCGCCCCGGTTTCGATGCGTCCCTGCTCACGCAAGTGGTGCGGGTGCTGGAGGCGGGCCGCTGATGCTCCCCATTCCCGAACGGATCGTCTTGGCGAGCGGCGCGACGGATCTGCGCAAATCGATCGACGGGCTGGCCGCCCTTGTTCAGGAAAGCTTTGGCTGCAGTCCGTTTGCGCCCACCCTGTTCGTGTTCTGCAACCGGCAGCGGGACAAGCTGAAAATGCTTTACTGGGAACACAACGGCTTCTGGCTGTTCTACCGTCGGCTGGAGCGCGGCACGTTCCGATGGCCGGAGCCGTCGGACGGAAGTCTGACGATCTCCCTGCAGCACCGTCAATTGCGCTGGTTGCTGGACGGACTCGCGCTGGATCAGCGGCAGGCCCATCGGCCGGTGCACGCCGAGGTCGTCCTGTAACGGCTTTCCCATCGGCGTGTTCACCAAATCGCCATGCTCATCGGCAGGAAAGTCGGCCCGATGTCGCGAAATTCAGAACCATGGAAAACCGAGCGGACATCTCCCACCCGACCTCCGAAGAGGTCATTCGACAATGAACCGAACAAGTGGCGGCGCTCAAGCTGCAGGTTGCCTGGTACGAAGAACAATTTCGGCGGGCGCAGCAAAAGCGCTTCGGCGCCTCCAGCGAACAAACGCATCCAGATCAACTGACGCTGTTCAACGAAGCCGAAGCGGAGGCCGATCCGAAGGCACCCGAGCCGACGGTCGAAACGGTGGCCGTTCAGCGGCGGAAGAAAGCCAAAGGCGAACGGGAAGCGAAACTGGCAACCTGCCGGTCGAAACGATCCACTACACGCTGGACGAAACGGAAGGCGTCTGCCCGGATTGCGCCGGGCCGCTGCACGCGATGAGCACGGAAGTGCGGCGGGAACTGAAGATCATTCCGGCGCAGGTGAGCGTCGTCGAGCATGTACGCCACGTGTACAGTTGCCGCTGTTGCGAGCAGACGGGCATGCGCACTCCAGTCGTGACCGCACCCATGCCAGCCCCGGCGTTGCCGGGCAGTCTGGCGTCGCCCTCCATGCTGGCGCACGTGATCCATCAGAAATACGTGAACAGCTTGCCGCTCTACCGGCAGGAAGAACAGTTCCGGCAATGGGGCATCGACCTGTCGCGGCAGACGATGGCCAATTGGCTGATCGCCGCCAGTGAGCGATGGCTCGTTCCCTTGTACGATCTCTTTCATGCCAAGCTTCTGGCGCAAGACCATGTCCACGCGGATGAAACGACATTGCAGGTCCTGCGGGAGCCGGGCCGATCCGCGCAAGCGAAATCGTACCTGTGGCTGTATCGCACCGGGCGCGGAGCCGCGCTCGACGTGGTGCTGTACGACTACCGGACCGGACGCGGCAGTGAACACCCCGAGGCCTTTCTGAACGGATTCACGGGGTACTTGCAGACGGACGGCTACAGCGGGTATGCCAAGCTCAAGGGGGTTACGCAGTTGGGCTGCTGGGCGCATGCGCGGCGCAAATTTCACGAAGCCGTGCAGGCGGTGCCGCCGGCACAACGCGCCCAAACCGCCGCGGCGGAAGGGTTGGCCTTGTGCAATGCGCTGTTTGAGGTCGAACGCCGCTGGAAGGAGGCGACGGCGGAGGCGCGTCACGCAGCCCGCCTGGAGGAAAGTCGGCCGATTCTGGATCGGATGGCCGCTTGGCTCGAAAGCCAACGCGCGCGCGTGTTGCCCAAAGGGCTGCTCGGAACGGCGATCACCTACTGCACGAACCAGTGGCCGAAGCTCACCGCCTTTTTGCAAGACGGCCGGCTGGAGATCGACAACAACCGCAGCGAACGGGCGATCAAGCCGACGGTGATCGGCCGAAAAAATTTCTTGTTCAGCAACACGCCGCGCGGAGCAAAAACCAGTGCGGTGTTATACAGCATCGTCGAAACGGCAAAAGCGAACCGGCTGAAACCGGAGGCTTATTTGCAGTACTGTTCGAGCAACTGCCGCAGTTGCCGAACTTGCAGGACGCCGCCGCTCTGGAGAAGCTGGCCCCGTGGTCGCCTGTATTGCCGATCACCTGTCGCCTCTTCTGACGTCGCCACCCCAACCGCTCTGACTGCGAAGTCAGGGCTCTTTGGCGTTCCGTCTGGTTCGGTGCTCTCGCGCACACGCTTCGTTTCTATTCTCGCAGGATGGAGAAGCTTTGACCAGGTGTGCTGGATTTGACGCTTACTTCTTCACGTGTTCCATGGTCTTCGCCGGTCCCCACGGGGCTCGACACTCTCTTGTCCCTTGTCGGGTTACAAATTGACGATGTGGCAGGATTCACGGTTGATCGTTACGGCCTGTGGTCTTGCTTCACTGCATTTTTAGCAGCTTTTCACAGGGCTTCAGCCGCCGGATTTCTCCGACGTCTGCCTGCTAGCTACGAGGCGGCTTGGCCCCTACCTCGGCTGAACTTTCATCAGCTAGTTGTGCCTAGCTTGGCTAGGCGCGCTGGGTAGGATTTGACGCTTACGAACAAATGGCCGTGGTGAGGCAAAACGCCAAGGCTCATCGCCATCCCTCCTTTCGCCGAATGTCATTTAACCTATACCTGAATCCGTGATCATCAACTGATGAAAATGCGAGAAAAAGCAGGCAAATACACCCCCGAAGGCGAATGACATAAACAAGATAACATTCACCTGCGGGGTGTCATATGAAAATCAAGTTCGTCCGC
>Ga0207865_100330_pt1 | contig 54246 bp, 49 predicted proteins | sample HigsolmetaAR204D_FD_184836 | JGI IMG/M metagenome (GOLD analysis project Ga0207865, IMG submission 184836) | Ionic liquid and high solid enriched microbial communities from the Joint BioEnergy Institute, USA - AR20-4-D (SPAdes) (version 2) ...
ACAGGATAAAATTCAGAAATAAGGAGAAATTCCTGCTTCGAAAAAGGAATAAATAACCAAATGGTCAGAAAAAGAAACAGAGGCTGTCCCCAAAAGGTCGGTTTGACGACCTTTTGAGACAGCCTCTTTTTCGCTTGAGGAAAACGGCAGCGCAAAACCGGGCATTACGAATCGTTTCCGGACTTCTTTTCCAAATCGCCGAAACCGACATATCCGTGCAGGGAGCGGGCCTTTTTCACCGCGCGGACCACGGCCCTTTCCACGCATTTGACCGCCAGAACGCCGACGGCGTGGATGTCCGCCTCGGCTTCCCCCGTCGCCATGGCGAAGATCGTATCCCCGTCGTACATCGTATGAACCGGCCGGATCGTCCGGGCGAATCCGTCATGGGCCATCTGGGCGATCTTGGCCGCCTGGCCCTTCGTCAATTTGGCGTTGGTGGCCACGATGCCGATGGTCGTGTTCCCGTTCAGCAAATGGGGATTGGACGCGCCGTTGATGATTTCCGCTTCCGTCGACAAAAATTTCCCTTCCCGGAAATCATAGAGCCCGGCCACGGTTTTCCCCGTTTCCGGATCCACCACGTCGCCCAGGCAATTGACGGCGACGAGGGCGCCGACTTGCAGGGGGCCGGCCTGCAGCGCGTACATTCCGAGCCCTCCCTTCATGGCGAATGAAGGCCCGTACAGCTTGCCGACGGTCGCCCCCGTGCCCGCCCCGACCGTCCCTTCTTCGGTGTTGTCCTTGGAAGCGTTTCGGCAAGCTTCATAGCCCATCCCCATGTCAGGACGGACGCCGGGATCCCCCAAATTCAGATCGAAAAGGACGGCGGCCGGAACGATCGGCACCTTCCCCACGCCCACATCGAGCCCGATGTTTTTTTCTTCCAAATAGCGCATGACCCCCGACGCCGCATCGAGCCCGAAGGCGCTTCCGCCGGTCAGCAGGACGGCGTGGACGTGTTCGACGAGATGGATCGGGTTCAAAAGATCCGTTTCCCTCGTCCCCGGCGCGCTTCCCCGCACGTCGACGCCCGCCGCCGCCCCCTTTTCACAGAGGACGACGGTACAGCCCGTTCCCGCCTCCAGATTTTGGGCATGGCCGACCTTGATATGCTCGATTTTCGCAAAGGGAATTTCCCGCATCCCTTTTCCCCCCTTAAAAACGGTGATTCATCCCGCTGTACAATCCGCCGAACTTCCACGCTGTGGACGGGAATTAAAGAAAAATTTCGGAACCGCCGCGCCGGATTCCTGCCGGGGGCGGCCCGCCGGCCGCGGGGGAAGGGGCCGTTTGACCAAAAATCCCACTCCCGCTTCCCCGTTCCGGCGGGCTTCCACAGACTAACAAAGGATTTCACAGGGATTTTACGCCCGGATGAGGAAATATTTCTTCTTTCCCCGGCGGATGATGATGAATTGATTTTCAATCTTGTCTTTTCCGGAAACCGTATATTGGAGATCGGTAATCCGGTCCCCGTTAATATAGATGGCGCCGTTGGCAATGTCTTCCCTCGCCTGGCGCTTCGACGGCGAGATGTTGGCCTGTACCAGAAGATCGACGAGCGGGATCTCCGGCTCGGATAACGTGTAGGAAGGCACATCCTTAAATCCTTGCTTCACCTCATCGGCGGTTAATTTTTTCAAATCGCCGGAGAACAGGGCCTCGGATATTTTTACCGCCTGACGGAGGGCCTTATCCCCGTGGACGAGCCTTGTCACCTCTTCGGCGAGGGCTTTTTGGGCCAGCCGTTTTTCCGGCATTTCTTGCGTCGCCCGTTCCAGTTCCCCGATTTCTTCCTTGGAAAGGAAGGTGAAGTATTTCAAATATTGGACGACGTCCCGGTCATCGGTATTAATCCAGAATTGATAAAATTCGTAGGGCGTCGTTTTCTCCGGATCCAGCCAGACCGCGCCGCCTTCCGTTTTGCCGAATTTGGTTCCGTCGGCCTTCGTTACGAGGGGAACCGTCATGCCGAAAACTTTCGCATCCTGCGTCTTCTTCCGGATCAGTTCCAATCCCGCCGTAATGTTCCCCCATTGGTCGCTTCCGCCGATTTGCAGCTGGCAGTTTTCCTTTTCGTACAGATTCAAAAAATCGACGGATTGCAAGATCATATAGCTGAATTCGGTGAAGGAAATGCCCCCCTCGATCCGCGACTGCACCGAGTCCTTCGCCAGCATATAGTTCACGCTGAAGTTTTTCCCGATGTCCCGTAAAAACGTGATGACGTCCATTTCCCCGATCCAGTCATAGTTGTTGGCCAAAATGGCCGGATTGTCCGGACGGTCGAAATCGAGGAAGCGGGAGAGCTGTTCCTTGATCCGTTCGCTCCAGTGCCGGACGACATCCACCGAATTCAGCGACCGCTCCGATTTTTTCCCGCTCGGGTCGCCGATGAGGCCGGTCGCCCCGCCCACGAGGGCGATCGGCTGATGTCCCGCCAGCTGGAAACGGCGCAAGGTTAAGATCGGGAGCAAATGGCCGATGTGCAGGCTGTCCGCCGTCGGGTCGAAGCCGCAGTACAATTTGATCCTGTTTTCGTTCAGCAGCTTTTGCAGCCCTTCTTCGTCGGTTACCTGGTTGATTAGTCCCCTGAATTTCAAGTCTTCAAACAAGTTCATCCTGCATCCCTCCAAAAGGTTGTTCGATGTATTGCTTCTTTTTCGCCGGATAAACCGGCAAAAACCGATGTTCTTTTTAAAACGGGCCGTGGCGCCGGATGGGAATTCGGGTCCGGACCATCCGGCGAAACCGAAGGCCTTTTTCATCTCCCGGCGGGCAGGTCCGGCGGCATTTTTTCCCGATTCATAAAAAAATCCCTTCGTAAACGAAGGGACGAATAAAATCCGCGGTACCACCCAACTTGAGGAAAACTCCTCCACTTTGAAAGATAACGGTTTTTCCCGTCCACTGCTACTTCCATGTTCACAGTGAATGCTCCAGGGGGTAATTCATTCTTCTATTTGTGCTGATTCGCACCGGCCATCAGCTCTCTGAAAACAGGGATAGAAGAACTACTGGCCCCTGTCATCGCCCGAATATGGAACGTTTCTTACCAATTACATTTAGCATAAGAAAGATATTCTTGTCAAATCTCCGCCCCCATCTATGCTATAATGGATATGATTTTAGGGGGAATGCGCATGGGAAATGAAAGATGGGATAAAGTAAAGTCCCTGTATGCTGTCATCAAGGAAAGGATTACCGACCCAAAAACTTTGAAATTATTTCGCATTACTTATTCCGTGGTTTGGAATCTCCTCCTTCTTTTCATGATTTTCGCGGTTCTCGGCATCGCCGCGGCGGCTGGGGTGGGCGCCGGATACTTCGCCTCCCTCGTCAAGGATGAAAAGATCCGCTCCTACGAAAGCATGAAAAAGGATATTTACGATTATGAAGAACCGTCGGAAGTTTATTTTGCCGGCAATGAATATTTAGGGAAACTCCGTTCGGATGTGGAACGGGAAGAGGTAAAAATCGGCCAGGTTTCCGAATATCTCATAAAGGCGGTCATTGCCACCGAAGACGAAAACTTCATGGAGCATAACGGGGTCGTCCCGAAGGCGGTAATGCGCGCCCTGTTCCAGGAAGTGAGCAACTCCGCCGTCCAATCCGGCGGAAGCACCTTGACCCAGCAATTAATTAAAAACCAAATTTTAACGAATGAAGTTTCCTTTGAACGGAAGGCGAAAGAGATTTTGCTCGCCCTCCGGCTGGAAAAATTTTTCAGCAAAGAGGAGATCTTGGAAGCCTACTTGAATGTGGCCCCCTTCGGGCGAAATTCCTCGGGGAAAAACATCGCGGGAGTCCAGGCGGCCGCCAAGGGAATCTTCGGCGTGGACGCGAAGGATTTAAATCTTCCGCAGGCGGCCTACATCGCCGGCCTTCCCCAAAGCCCGTTCCGCTACACGCCCTTTACCAAAGAAGGCAAACTGAAGGAGCAAAAATACCTGCAGTACGGCTTGAACCGCTACAAAACCGTGTTGAAACGGATGTATGAAACGAAGGCCATTTCCAAAAAAGAATATGAAGAGGCCCTGAAATACGACATCGTCAAAGATTTCATCCCGCCGCAAAAATCACCGATGGAAAAATATCCCTATTTGACGATGGAAGTGGAACGGCGGGCCGTGGAAATCTTGATGAAAAAACTTTATACCGAAGACGGCTACACCGATGAAGACATCGAAAACAGCGAGGTCCTGTATCGGCAATATCAATCGCTGGCCTACAAGAATCTCCGGCAAAACGGCTACAAAATTTACACGACGATCGACAAGGAGATTTACGACAAATGGCAGCAAGTGGTAAAAAACTTTAATGGCTACGGCCCTGATCTCCGGGAAACGGTGGACGATCCGGAAACCGGGGAAAGGAAAACCGTGGCGGAGCCGATGGAAGTGGGGGCCGTTTTAATCGAGAACAAAACGGGGAAAATCCTCAGCTTCGTCGGCGGCAGGGATTACGAGCGGGAAAATTTGAACCACGCCACCCAGGCCTACCGGCAAAACGGTTCGACGATGAAGCCGCTCCTCGTCTACGGCCCGGCGATCGACATGGGGATCGCCTCCCCCGGTTCGGTCCTGGCGGACGTGCCCCTGGCCATTCCGACGGGAAGCGGCGTGTACCGGCCGTCCAACTTCACCAAAAACCGGTATTACGGCCTCGTTCCCGCCCGGGAGGCGCTGAAACATTCGTACAACGTTTCCGCCGTCTACCTGTATCAAAAGGTATTGCCGAAAAACCCCGTAGAGCATTACTTGGAAAAAATGAAGTTTTCCAAATTGACGCCGTCCGATTACTCCAACTTGTCGATGGCACTCGGGGCGCTGGGATACGGGGTTTCCGTCGAAGAAAACACGAACGCCTTCAGCACCTTCGCCAACGGCGGGAAATTTGTCGATGCCTACATGATCGAAAAAATCGTCGACGGCGAAGGAAAGGTCATTTACGAGCACAAAAGCGAACCGGTCGAAGTCTACTCCCCGCAGGCCAGCTATTTAACCATCGACATGATGCGGGATGTGGTAAGGGGCGGGACGGCAAGGGCCCTCCCAAGCTATTTGAAGTTTTCCGCCGACTGGGCGGGCAAGACGGGGACGTCCCAGGAGACGAGGGACATCTGGTTCGTCGGTTTGAACCCCAACGTCACGGCCGGCATTTGGATGGGCTATGACACGCCGAAAACGATCCCCGGATCCTACCGGAGCGTCCACCTCCGCCTGTGGGCCCAGCTGATGAACGCGGCCTACGATGCGGATCCGGATTTCATCGCCCCGAAGGAACGGTTCCGAATGCCCGGAGGAATCGTCAAGCGGACCTATTGCGCGGTCTCCGGCCTCCTTCCTTCGGCGGCATGCGCGAAAGCCGGGTTGACCGCTTCCGACTATTATATCGCCGAATACGCTCCGACAAAAACGGATGACAACCTGATCCTGGGGAAATATGTGGCGATCGGCGGCAAAAACTATCTTGCCCTGGATTCGACCCCGAGGGAATTCGTTCAGGAAGGATGGATCCTCCGCCCCGAATTCGTCAAAGAAATGGCGCCGAACTTGAAGGATCCGCGGCAATTGCTGCCGAACACGGGCAGATGGTCCAAAATTTTAATCCCGGATGCGGTCATGGAAGAAAACGGAAAGATTCCTTCTCCCGTAAACATCACGATGTCCGGGCAAACCATCCGCTGGAAGGCCCATCCGGAAAAGGATATCGTCGGCTACCGGGTTTACCTGGTGAACAACGGGGAAAAGGTGCGGGTGCTGGCCAGCATCCGGGCGGGGGAACAGCTCGCTTTCCCGGTCCGCGGATCCGGGCAGTTCGCCGTGACGGCCGTGGATATAGCCGGGAAGGAATCGCCGTTGAGCAACATCGTCGCCGCCGGCTCCTTCCGGAACGAAAGCGGCCCCGGCAATCAGGGAGATCCCCCCGGCACTTCCCCGGTTGTCCCCGGGGAACCGCCTCCCTCATCCGGAGAATGAGGGAGGATGGCCGGCCGCTTTTCCCCGCGGACGATCCGGGGACGCCCGGGACGGACTCCCGATTCTTGGCGAATCCGATTTCTTCCGCGATGATAGAAGGAAACCCCGTTCCGAACGTTTCGGAACGGGGTTGCTTTTTCCGCCGAACCCTCCGGCGGCAAGGGCGGTTTCCCGAAAATCCGCTTCCCGTCAATCTTCCATCGTCGACAAATCCCCGGCGGGGAGATTCAGTTCCCACGCCTTCAGCACCCTGCGCATGATTTTTCCGCTCCGGGTTTTCGGAAGTTTGTCGCGGAATTCGATTTCCCGCGGCGCGGCGTGGGCGGCGAGCCCCTGCCGGACAAATTGGCGGATTTCTTCTTTCAATTCCTCGGAAGGTTCGTACCCCTCCCGCAGGGAAATGAAGGCTTTGATGATTTCCCCCCTCACCGGATCCGGCTTGCCGATGACGCCGGCTTCGGCGACGGCGGGGTGCTCGACCAGCTTGCTTTCCACTTCAAAGGGGCCGACCCGCTCGCCGGAAGTAAGAATGACATCGTCTTTTCTCCCTTGGAACCAGAAATATCCGTCTTCGTCCATATAGGCGGTATCCCCGGAAATATACCATCCGTTCGGGAGGAAGTAGGATTCATATTTGGCGGGGTTGTTCCAAATTTGCCGCATCATGGACGGCCAGCCTTTTTTAATCGCCAAATTGCCCATCCGGTACGGGGGCAGCTCGTTCCCCTGGTCATCGACGATGGCCGCCTCCACCCCGGGAATCGGTCTTCCCATCGAACCCGGGCGGATCTCCATGCACGGATAATTGCTGATTAAAATCGCTCCCGTTTCCGTCATCCACCAAGTATCATGGATCCGCCGCCCGAACACTTTATACCCCCAGCGGATCACCTCCGGGTTCAGCGGCTCGCCGACGCTTAAAATATGGCGCAGGGAGGATAGATCATATTTTTTGACCAGCTCGTCCCCGGCGCCCATCAGCATCCGGAATGCCGTCGGGGCGCTGTACCAAACCGTCACCCGGAAATCTTCGATCGTTTTATACCAGTCATCGGGGCTGAACCGGCCGCCGACAATCACGCTGGATGCGCCGTTCAGCCATGGGGCGAACACGCCGTAAGAAGTCCCCGTCACCCAGCCCGGGTCGGCGGTGCACCAATAAACATCGTCTTCCTTCAAATCCAGCACCCATTTTCCGGTCGCGTAATGCTGGATCATGGCGTTATGAACATGGAGCACGCCCTTCGGTTTCCCCGTCGAACCGGAGGTGTAATGAAGGATTAAACCGTCCTCCCGGCCGACCCAGGTGATGTCCAAATGCCTGTCGGCCTCGGCCATGCGCCTGTTGAAATCGGCGATCCGATCCGTTTCTTCAATCTTTTCCCCGACGAGCAAGACCTTTTTCAAATCCGGCAGGTCTTGGACGGGGACCCTTTTGTACAGTTCGGGATTCGTGACGAGCACTTTCGCGCCGCTGTCCTGCAGGCGGTCGCGGACGGCGCCTTCCATGAAGGCCTCAAACAGCGGCCCCACGATCGCCCCTAGCTTGATGGCCCCGAGCAGGGCGAAGTACAATTCCGGAGAACGGGGCAGAAAGATGAAGACCCGGTCCCCCTTTTCCACGCCCATATCCTTTAAAACGTTGGCCGCCTTGTTGGTCAATTCTTTCATTTCCTTAAACGTATACTTTTCGTAACGGTTCTGGTCCCGGAAATAAAGGGCGATCTTGTTTTTGCGGAATCCCTCCGCATGACGGTCAATCGCCTCATAGGCCATATTGACTTTTCCCGTCTTATGCCAGGAAAAGTCCGCTTCGATCGTTTCCCAGCGAAAATTCCGATAGGCTTCTTCATAGTTCTTCAGATTGTAGTCCCCTTGTTTGACCGGCAGCGTTTCCAATTTCAAACTCATTCACCCCTCTGTTAACGTTTACAAAGATTATTATAGTATAGAAAACGACAATTCTCAATTTTTGTTTTTCCCCGTGTTTTCATTCATTTGTAAATCTTTCGCCAACATCTTGTTCCCCTCCCCCGCCGGTTCCTGTTATACTAATGTTGAGTAAGGGCTTTCATCCGGCACGGGCGGCCGCGGCGCGTTCCGGCAAAAGCCGCGCCATTTTCCGTCGCGCTTTTCGTTGCAAACAATCCCGCCCAGCGAATCCTTTCCCTTCGCTTTTCAATCTTTTGATCCGCTTGAAAGGGGTGGCGGCAGTGGAGCATCCGAAGAAATATTTTTCAAAAAAACTGGAACTGAAAAACGGAAAGACGTTGGTCATTGAAGGTCCCGTTCAGCCCGGGCACATCGCCGGCCTGAAATTCCATGAAGGGCTGGTGGCTTTCCGCGAACCGGAAGAACAGAAGGAAGCCCTGATCGGAATCGCCCGATTGGAAGAAGGCCGGATCATCATCGCCAGAGACGAAGATACCATCGTCGGCTACGTCACCTTCCATTATCCGGACCCGCTGGAACGATGGGCGGAAGAAAAAATGGAAAATTTATTGGAGCTGGGGGCCATTGAAGTGGCGCCTCCCTACCGCGGCCAATCCGTCGGGAAGGAAATGCTGCGGCTGGCCATGATGGACGAGGCGATGGAAAATTACATTATCATCACGACGGAATATTACTGGCACTGGGATTTGAAGGGAACCGGGCTGGACGTTTGGGAATACCGGAAGGTGATGGAAAAAATGATGAACGCGGGCGGGCTCGTATGGTTTGCCACCGATGATCCGGAGATCTGTTCCCACCCGGCAAATTGTCTGATGGTCCGCATCGGAAAAAACGTGGACCGGGAATCCATCGAAAAATTCGACAGGCTCCGTTTCCGGAACCGGTACATGTACTGATACCGCCTTGGCCCGGGCGGGGCTCGCCTTTCGCCAGACCCTTTTTTCGCGAGGTGAACAAGGATGCTCGTTGAAGATATGATGGTCAAAGACGTCCACACGTTAAAAGAAACCGATCCGATCGAAAGGGCCCTTCGGTTGATGAAGGAAAAGAAGATCCGCCACATCCCCGTCGTAGACGGCGAAAAACGGGTGATCGGGATCGTCACGGACCGGGATATCCGGTCGGCCGTCCCGTCGGTTTTTTATTCGCGGGAACATGAAGAAGTGTTCCAAATGCCGGTGAAAAGCATCATGAAACGGGATGTCATCACCGTCCACCCCCTCGATTTTGTCGAAGACGCCGCGGTCGTCCTGTTTGAAAATCGAATCGGCTGCCTGCCCGTTGTCAAGGAAAACCGCCTGGTCGGCATCATCACCCAGACGGATGTGCTCGAGGCCTTCATTCAGCTGGTCGGCGCCAACCAGCCGGGAAGCCGCATCGAAGTCCGGGTCCCGAATCGGGCGGGGATGCTCCATGAAGTGGCCGGTCTGATCCGGGAACATCACGTGAACATTCACAGCGTGCTCGTCTATCCGGACAAAAAGGGCAGCGACGATAAGATTCTCGTTTTCCGGCTCGGAACCATGAATCCCCGTCCGATCGCGGACAAAATCCGCGAAAAGGGGTTCGCTGTCCTTTGGCCCGTTCCCCCGGAGATGAAATCATGAAAGACCGCGCGGTTTTCGTCTACTCCGACCGGCTGCTCGCCTACAAGTTTCACGATCATCATCCCTTCAATCAAAAAAGGGTTTTCCTCACCTTGGATCTCTTGAAACATTGCGGTGCGATCGGGGAGGAACAAATCGTCCCCCCGAGGATGGCGACGGAGGAAGAGCTGAGGCTCGTCCACGACCAAACCTATATCGAAGCGGTGAGGAAAGCCGGGGAAGGCAGGCTGTCGGAGGAAGAAGGGGAAAGCTTCGGCCTCGGCACGGAGGATACCCCCATGTTCCCGAACATGCACGAAGCCGCCTCGTGGATCGTCGGGGGGACGCTGACGGCGGCGGATGCGGTCATGGGCGGGGCCGGCATCCATGCCTTTCACCCCGGGGGCGGCCTCCATCACGGTTTTCCCGGAAAAGCCTCCGGATTCTGCATATACAACGACTGTGCCATCGCCATAAAATATGTGCGGGAAAAATACGGAGCAAAAGTCCTGTATGTGGATACCGACGCCCATCACGGCGACGGCGTGCAATGGACCTTTTACGACGATCCGAACGTCTGCACCGTCTCCTTTCACGAAACGGGGCGCTACCTCTTTCCAGGGACGGGGAGCGTCTACGAGCGGGGGGTCGGGAAAGGTTACGGCTACAGCTTCAACATTCCCTTGGACGCCTTTACCGAGGATGAATCCTGGTTATACGCCTACCGGAAGGTTATCATGGAAATTGCGGATTTTTTCCGGCCGGATGTCCTGATCACCCAAAACGGAGCCGACGCCCATTATTTTGATCCGCTGACCCATCTCCACGCCTCGACGGCCATTTACCGGGAAATACCCAAGCTCGCCCACGAAATTGCCCATCGCTATTGCGGTGGGCGGTGGATCGCCCTCGGCGGCGGCGGCTACGACATCTGGCGGGTCGTTCCCCGGGCCTGGTCTTTTCTTTGGTTGGAAATGGCGGGACTTCCGTCCCCCGCCGGGCCCTTGCCGAAGGGATGGGTGGAAAAATGGCAAAAGCACGCTCCTGTCCCCCTCCCCGCCCAATGGGACGACGACCGCTCGGCCTTCCCCGTCATCCCGAGGAAAAAAGAGATCGAAGAAAAAAACCGGCAAACCGTTGAAAGGATTTTGAGCATGATCGGCCGGCAAAAATAGCTGCCGAAAAATGAATGGAAACGCACCCGCGGGAAAACCGGATTGCATCCGGGGAGTTTGAGTCAAGCGTATGCGGGCAATTCTTTACCCCATGCCGGAAATGTATACCGATACCTTCGTTCAGGGCTCCCGTCTTGGTCAATATTCTGCGTCTTTATACAAACAGCGCTTTTAGCGCATTGTATGTATGCGTATCTGCCTTGTTTTTTATGAGCGGGAGGTTATTTCCAACCCTGCCCGTCCTTCCGAAGTCCAAGTAACGTTCCGGAAGATAGACATCTTCTCCGGTTTCCCGTCACGGTAATCGTTTCGCTTTGCCTTAATTTCACCAAAGAGGCTGGCGGTCTGGAGCTTTCGCTAATCGGGCAGCCGAAATCGTTTTTTTATTCCGTTCTTCGGCAATCTGTTGATCCATGTCCTCCAATAGAATTTTCAAGACCGTTGAAAAGATTTCCTGCAATTTTCCCCAAAGGATCTTCTCAATAATTTGGGGATTCATTTGGTCACGAGGGATACTCCTTTGATATTCTTTTCCCTGAGGGACAACGCGGGAACACAAAACGGTGGTCACCCGCGATCCGGCTTTGATCTTCTTTTCCATGAGGGACAACTCCTTTCTGGTGCCAATGTTCTTATGCAATTATGCTACCAAGGAGCGGTCCTCTTTTTCGTTGTATTTGGACCTTTCCTTCCTTTCCTGCCGCCCTTACGCTTGGTTTTCCCTTCCTAGGTAAAAGTTCTTTGATCACAGGGTTGGTCGCCCAAATGCCGGACCTGAAAGTCGTCCTTCCTAGGCAAGCGTTCTTTGATCACCCGCCGATGGAAGGAGCTTAATTTCGCAACAAATATTTTTTTCATACGCAAGAAAAGGTTGAAATCAAGTGTTTGCGGGTATTTTTATCCCCTCATACACGGATACTCCTCTTCAGGTGATCTTCGGTCAAATTGCGCGTTTCCATTTCCAGCCGGCAATCCCGCCAAACATTTTCTAGAACAGGCAACATGCGCAGTTGGAGGAGGCAGAAAAGACAAAATCCTGTACTTAAAAAATATGATCCTTTCCGAGCAGGGACCGGGTCCAAGACGGGTGTAAGGGGATCCGGCATTTCCGGCTGAATGGCCATGGACCATCATGGAAGAATTAGAGTTCACTTGGGATGGCCGTTTGAGTCATGGGAGGTTAATTGTTCAATATAGAGAAAGAAGATTCAACATTCATGGATTCCCGGATCGGAATGTCCAACATTTTCTTCTTCTTCGCCTCCGGATCGTTCAACATCTAAGGCACAATGTCCAACATTTTTTGCCAAACGTTCAAGTATAAATCCTTTTTGTCCAACATTTTGAGTAAAATGTTCAACATTCCTTTCGCCTTTCGGGGCGGACTGTCCAACATTTCAACCGGTTCGTTCAACATCTGAAAAAAAACGTCCAACACCGCATGGGACTGTCCAACATTTTCAAAAAAATGTCCATCATTTAAAGATGATTGTCCAACATGGAAAAAAATTTGTCCGACATGAACGAAAAAATGTCCATCATCCGGGAAAAAACGTCCATCATCGGACAAAAAATGTCCATCATCGTTACGATAGGTTTGCCGCGAATAAATGATCCGGCGAATGGATAAGTGCCCATGGAGATCGGACGGTAGACACAGGGCGCAGTGAAGACCAATGATGCGCCAATAGGGGCCACCCAATATGAATCTGAATGCTGCAGGAACGGTTCATGCGGAAGCGGACGTGTACACAAGAAAGGACGGTGCAAAAAATGGGATGAGGGGAAAGTGACCCGGCGGCAATAAATGTCTTTGTGCGCGCTGCATCCGGTCAACGATGATGGACAAAAAATGCCTTTGTGGAGGTTTTACGCGTTTGTCGTCAGAATCATCGGCAGAGCCTGGAAAAGGCAAAAAATGCCTTTGTGGAGGTTTTACCCTTCGGCGCTTAATGACCGCCGGCATGAGCGGCTGCTTTGGCGGGCAACGGTTTCTGTTCCGAGATGGATCGCAGCCGGGAAAGGCAGCAGGTCAAAACGCCGGGAAACATCGTACCGGCGGCAGAGGAGAAACGATTCGCATCCCCATGGAAACATCCCCCGGCAATAAAACGGCTTTGACCCGGCGCAACACCGGGCCAAAGCCGCTTTTGCGTTTCCCCGGAACATGGGAAAGCCGGGAAAAACCATTTATTTCGTCGACTGGCGGAATTCGATATGGTGGGGCAAAATCACGTTGTGATTGTCCACATCTTCTTTGTTCATATACTTCGTCAACAGGCGCATGGCCACCGCGCCGATGTCGTACAGCGGCTGAACGACCGTGGACAATTTCGGCCGGATCATCACGGCGAGCCTTGTGTTGTCGGAGGAAATGATCTCAAAGTCTTCGGGGACGCGATATCCGCGGTCCTGAATGCCGTGCATGACCCCGAGGGCCATCTCGTCGGAACCGACAAAAATGGCCGTGGGCCTGTCTTCCGATTCGAAAATCTTATCCGCCGCTTCGATTCCCGAATCATAGGTGTAATCCCCTTCGATCACCAGCTCTTCATCGAAGGGGATGCCGGCTTCCTCCAACGCCTTCCGGTAACCGGCCACCTTTTCCTTTTGATTGGCCGGTTCATGCAGGGGGCCGCTCACGAAGGCGATTCTCTTGTGTCCCTTTCCGATGAACCATTGGATCGCCTCGTAAACCGCCTTGCCGTAATCGATTTTCACCGAAGGCATTTCCGATTGATCGTCGCTGGAACCGGCAAGGACGATGGGGACCGGCGATTTTTTAAATTCTTGCAGATGCTCTTCGGTCAAATAGGCGCTCATGAAAATAAGCCCGTCCACTTGCTTGGCCAGCATCGAATTCAGCAACTGGAATTCCTTTTCCTTGTTTTGGTCCGAATTGCTCAAGATGATGTTGTAATTGTACATCGTTGCGATATCTTCGATGCCCCTTGCCAATTCGGCATAGAAAATGTTGGAGATGTCGGGAATGATCACCCCGACCGTCGTCGTCTTTTTGCTCGCCAGCCCCCGCGCCACGGCGTTGGGGCGATAGCCGAGCCGTTCAATGACCTCCAAAACCTTCTTCCTTGTTGAAGGTTTCACATTCGGATTTCCATTGACGACGCGCGATACCGTCGCCATGGATACGTTGGCTTCCCTGGCCACATCATAAATGGTTACGTTCAACGAGGATCTCTCCTTTACGACCGATATTTTTGCATTCCGGAAAAATTCCGATTCCGTTTATAATAAAAATTTTCCTGTTGAGAGGAACCTTTATTCATAATATTATAACGGTAAATAAGCAGTTTGAGAATGCTTTCACAGATAATTTTTCGTGAATTTTTCCATTTCCTCCATAAAAACGGAAAATTGATCGAGGTCCATTTGCTGCCTGGCGTCGGACAGGGCCACGGACGGATTCGGATGCACTTCCGCCATCACCCCGTCAGCCCCGATGGCGAGAGCGGCCTTCGCCGCGGGTATCAGCAGATCCCTTCTCCCCGTCGAATGGGTAACGTCGACGATCACCGGGAGATGGGTTTCCTGTTTTAAAACGGGGACGGCGGAGATGTCGAGCGTGTTTCTCGTCGCCCGCTCGAAGGTGCGGATTCCCCGCTCGCACAAAATTATCTGGCTGTTTCCTTGGGAAAGGATGTATTCGGCGGCGTACAAAAATTCTTCGATCGTCGCCGCCAGCCCCCTTTTCAATAATACCGGTTTGCGGACCCTTCCCGCTTCCTTCAGCAATTCGAAATTTTGCATATTCCGCGCGCCGATCTGGATGACGTCCACATATTCCAGCGCCTCCTCCATATGGGCGGGATTGACGATTTCGCTGACGACGGCGAGATCGTACTTGTCCGCGATCTCCCTTAAAATCTTCAGCCCCTCAAAGCCCAGCCCCTGAAAATCGTAAGGGGATGTCCTCGGCTTGAAAGCCCCGCCCCTGAAAAGCTTCAACCCCTTTTCTTTGACCGCCTTCGCCACCGCTTCCGTCTGTTCGTAGGATTCGACGGAGCAAGGACCGAAAATGAAATGGGGTTTCCCGTCCCCGAAGGTTTCCCCTTTGACGGAAACGACCGTATTTTCCTTCCGGTTTTTCCGGGAAAAAAGCATTTCGCTTTTCTGGTCGGATTCCTGCAATTCCAGGGCCGCTTTGAAAATTTCCTTGAAAATATGTTCGATGGTGGCGTCTTTAAAAGGGCCCTTATTCAGGGAAAGCAGGCGGTCGAGCATGACCCTTTCCCGTTCCGGGTCAAAACGGTTGATGCCTTGGGCATGTTTGAGCTTGCCGATCTTTTGGACCAATCTTCCCCGCTCGCTGATCAAGTGTAAAATCTTTTCGTTGATTTCATCCACCTGTTTCCGCAAAACATCCAGTTCCTCGCTGTTCATTTCCAACATCCTTCCTCGCTTCGCCGAATACGGGTCTGTCCGGCCTTGCCGCAGGCCGGCGGAACGGGCCGACATTTTTCGAAAGCGTCTCGCACCTTTTGCAAAATACGGGAAAAAAGGACGATGGCGCCAACCTTTATGAGAAAAGAAAATTATGGTACATTTCAATTAGCAAGATTCCATGTTTTGCCGCTTTTATAATTATAAAAGAATCGCCTGCCAAAGTCACGGAAGGCACCGCTTCCTTCCGGGAACCGAATTTTAAAACGATGATTTTCAACAAACACATCCAATTCGCCAACCACAATGCCGTGAAGAGGTGGACTATGGAAAATCCGAAGCAAACCTTCGCCCTCGACATCGGAACGAGAACGATTGTGGGCATCATATGGGAAGAAAGGGACAACCGGGCGGAAATCAAACATTGCATCGTGAAGGAACATCAGGAGCGGGCGATGCTCGACGGGCAGATCCATGACATTACCTCCGTCGCCCGGGTGATCCGGGAAGTGAAGGAAGAGCTGGAATGGAAGTGCGGGCCGTTAAAAAGGGCTTGCGTGGCCGCCGCGGGACGTACGTTAAAAACGGAACAGGCCGCGGCCAAGATGGAAACGGGCGGACGGCCCATCCGCAAAGAGGACGTCATCCATCTCGAACTGATGGCCGTGCAAAAGGCGGAACAACAAGTCGCGGAAAAATTCAAAGGCGCATCCGGAAAGTTTTTTTGCGTCGGTTATTCGGTCCTTTACTATTATCTGGACGGGGAACAAATCGGGAATCTGGTCGGCCAAAACGGAAGCGAAGCTTCGGTGGAGATCATCGCCACGTTTTTGCCGAAGGTCGTCATCGATTCCCTGTCCTCCGCCTTAAACCGGGCCGGTCTGGAGATGGAAGCGATCACCTTGGAGCCGATCGCGGCCATCCATGTCCTCATCCCGCCGTCCATGCGCCGACTCAACGTCGCCTTGGTGGATATCGGCGCCGGGACATCGGATATCGCCGTTACGGACAAGGGAACGATCATCAATTACGGCATGGTCCCCATCGCCGGAGACGAAATTACGGAAGCGATCAGCGACCAATTTTTGATCGATTTCCCCGTGGCCGAACAGGTCAAAATTCAGCTGTCCGCCAAGGATACGGTCACCGTCAAGGATATTCTCGGCTTCGAGCTGACCTTGGAAAAGGATGAGATCATCCGGGCCATTTCCCCCGCCATCGAGCAGCTGGCGGATACGATCGCCCGCGAAATTTTGCGCCTAAACTACCAGCATTCGCCGAAGGCGGTAATGCTCGTCGGGGGAGGAAGTTTGACCCCGAATCTGCCGGAACTGCTGGCGGAAAAATTGCAGCTGCCGAAAAACCGGGTGGCCATCCGGCAAATCGATGCGTTGGAGAACGTCATCATCCCCGACGAACGGTTAAGGGGGCCGGAATTTGTCACCCCGATCGGGATCGGCATCTCCGCCAAGAAAAATCCGCTGCAATATAAAACGGTTTTCTTGAACGGCCAACCCGTCCATTTATTTGAAATTAAAAAACTGACGGTGGCGGACGCCCTGCTGGCAAGCGGGCTCAAAATCAGCCAACTGTACGGCAAGCCGGGGTTGGCCAAAATCATCCGTTTCAATGGCAAGGCGGTGGCATTCCCCGGGAAATTCGGCAATCCCCCGAAAATTTTTGTCAACGGGGAACCGGCATCCGTCGACGACGAGATCCGTGAAGGGGCCGAAATCACCGTCGAAAAGGGCGACGACGGCGAAGATGCGAAAATTACCGTCGAAGAGCTGATGAAGGAAGGAAAAATCTCCCTTTTCGTAAACGATCAGGAGTATTTCCTCTTCCCTTCCGTTGAAGTGAACGGAAAAAAAACGGACAAAAGGCGGGAACTGAAGGACCGGGACATCGTCCAATGCCGCTATGCGAAAACGATCGGGGAAGCCCTCGCCGCCATCGGATTAAAGGACTTGTTGAAGGAGGCGGCGGAGTTTTCCGTCACCGTCAATAATGAACGGAAGCGCCTGCCGAAGTTTTCCGGCAAAATCCTGAAAAACGGGGCAGAGGCCACGCCCGAAACCCCGATCCAGGCGGGGGACCGGGTAACGGTCACCCGAAGGAAAAATCCGACCGTCGAAGAACTGGCATCCGAATTCCATTGGGTCTTGAAGCAAGACATGCCCGTCACCTTCAATGGAAAACCGGTCCTCCTCTCCAAAAGGGTCACCCTCGTCCGGCGGGACGGGAAATTGCTGGATGACAAGGACCGGGTGAAATCCGGCGACGTCTTGACCGTGGAGCGCGCGGAAGATTCCCCCTTCATTTTCCAGGATGTCTTCCGGTTTGTCGACTACAGCACGGGGGACAAAAGGGGGAATTACAAAATATTAAGAAACGGAAAGGAAGGAACCTTTCAGGACCGGCTAACCCCCGGAGACAAGCTGGAGATCATATGGCCGGACCAATAACAGGGCGGATGAAGGCTTCATCCCGGCCTGCGGACGCATGCCGATTTCAACGCCTGGAGCGCTCAAAACCGCTTCAAACGCGCGGCGGATTCCCGCGGGTATGCGGACGAGGAAGGCCCATCGTCCGCTTATAACCGCTTCAAACCCTTCGGAAGCCCCGTCCGTCCGAAGCATTCAAAGGATCCGCCGCTTGCGGTCTTTACGGCGTCCTTGCCCGTTGTGCCGAGGGTACAACGCGGAGTATCCCCGGTCCGCGATCGCCAAAGCAAGAAGACGCCCCGATTGGCCGGAAAACGCGCCCGAAATGCGAATAAGGAAAGGCAGCCACCCGAAGGGAGCTGCCTTTTTCGGCGTTTCGGCCATTGATCCGCGCCGATTTGGAAAATATTACTGACCTTCTTCCCGCGCCTCTTCCTGCGGTTCTTCCCGCTTTCCTTCCTTCAATGCCTCCAATTTGCGGTCGATTTCCTCCCCGATCTTCTCAATCGTTTCCTTCGCATCCTCCAGGGTCTCCTCGATCGATTCACCCGACTTCTTGGTCAGGGATTGGACCTTATCCAGCAATTCGTTGGATTGTTCCTTCAAGGAACGGGTCACCTTCGAGGTGGCATCGAGGGCGATGGATTTCCATTCGTTTCCCTTTTGGACGACCGTGTCTTTCACCTGGCTCGTTTTTTCCTTGGCCGCGGTGAATTGTTCCTGGATATCGCCCCGCAATTCCCTCCCGGATTTCGGAGCGAAGATGAGGGCGGCAACCGATCCCACCAGCGCGCCGAACAGAGCCCCGCCAAGGAAGGAGCCGAGACGGGATTTCCCGTTTTTCACTTCTTCCCCCACGATTTTAACCTCCTTTATGATTGAAATTCTTTTTCTTCAGCCCTCTTTCGTTTTTTGCGGTTTCTCACTTCTTCCCATTTGCTCTTCAGCTCAAGGACGATGGAGCTCCATTGGACCACCTGGGCCAATGCGTCCTTGTTCCTCTCCAGTTTCTCCTGGACGGATACGGTAAAATTCCCGAAAGAATTGTTGAATCCCTTTATCGTTTTTTCCACGTCGCCCAGCGCTTGAAAGACACCGTTCAGCGATTCCGACTTTTCGTGGATGTCCTGAATCAGCCGGTTGGTGGACCGCAAGACCTCTTCCGTCTCCTTGGCCACTTTTTCCACATCGCCCTTAAGGCCGTCCAACGATCGGGAAAGGGTGTCCAGCGTCTTTGACACGGATTTGAGGGTGAGGATCAAATAAACGGCCATTGCGGAAAAACTTGCGGCAACAAGCAGCGCGCTGACGGATAAAACCCATTCCATGTTTTGCAGCTCCTTTCTCGACGGGTGTAGAAGGACTGCGGTGCCGGATCCGGCTCCGCCGGCAGCCCATGCCGAATGCTTACTATTATTAAAACATTTTTTGACTTTTTTTTCGAGGTTTCGCGGGAAAAAGTTTGAGACAAGGGTTTGTGTAAGTATTTTTTCATCAACAACGGAAACTTTCGTTCAGCGTACGCTCTTTTGAAAACCCTCGCATTTTTAAAAACCGGTCCATGCTTTCGGAGCTCCGCATTTTGGCGTACCCGCCCTGCTTTTAAGTACGGGAGGCTCTTGCGGCTCTCCAACCGTACTTTCTGCCTTTTCAACAAAAGGTTTCGGCGGGTTCTTGCCTTCCCCGGTTTTTGTCCATCCGCCACGGATTGGCGGCCTATTTGGATCAATTGACATTTCCTTTGGATTCTTTGCCAATGATCCTAACCCTTAAACAAAGATAGGCCGAAATATCATTCGTTACCATATTGGCTACAGTTGTTGGACAGAAGATGCGGTCGGGTCTCCAAACCGGCATTGCTCAAGCGTCAAATGACGACAAACCGGATAAAATGAAGGAAAACCCGGTCCGGATCGGTTTTCCCCATTCTGATGAAACTTGCGCACATGTTAGCTGAATACGTTCACGGGTATTCGGATATCGATTCTTTCAACACTGCTTTGCAATTTTGCAGCTGTTTTGCAATATTCACGGCCGAACCATGCTTCTCTAAATTCGATAAATAGTAAAGTCCTTGTGCATCATAAGTCACACCTATTGTAGTTGTTTCATTATTCATTTCAATAAAAATTGTTGAGTATTTCGCATCCTTACCTCTCCAATCCGGCAATTTCTCCGCCGCCTCCTCCATCAAGGGCTGAACGTAACGTCCTTTCGAAATTGAAAAAACGGTCAAGAAGATCGACATATTCTCCTGTTTTCCGGTCACGGCAGCAGTTTCGTTTTATCTCAATTTCACCAAAGAGCGCGCCCTGGGAACGGAAGACGAGGCGAAGATGGAGTTTCGTTTTATCTCAATTTCACCAAAGAGGATGACGATACGGAGTTTTCGTTTATCGAGCAGCCGAAACCGTTTCTCTTCTTCCCTTTTAACAAACGAATCGGTTCTCCTCATGAAACGCGCGCATCGCCGTTTTCCCTTCAAGACAAGGCAGTTTTTCGTAGCTGAATACATGCCACAAAAACTGACCGAAATCAATCGACTGTTTCTCCTGCGGACTAATGGCACCGGCAAACGTTCGTTCCCAACGCCTGCGGAAGTCTTCTCCTTTTCCCGTCCATTCTTCCACCATAATCCCTCTATTTTCTAATCTTTTTCGTATGTTCATCCAATTCCTACTCCCAAGGAAATATATCGCTCGCGCGGCAAAAAATCCGATACGAAACGCCTTGTTTGCGGCGCCGCGCCGCTTTGTTTCCTATCCTTATCGTCTCAATGATCTCATCCCAGAACGGAATGCGCGCGCGCAGCCGCTCAAACATCTTCCGAACGGCGGCATCGGTAACATCTCTGCCAAAAAACGATTGAAACAACATTTTGCGGACGTCTTCCCCAGTCATCGGCCGTTCGCTATGCAGAATTGTCGCAAGCGCAAAAAACGATTGGTATTCGAGCTCCACCAACTCGCCTGCGTAACGAACGACAAAACCGTCTCGTTCGCTGAGGCAAAGCATCACTTCATGCAGCGAAAACCGCTCCTGCTCGGAAAAATAGGTTTCCTCTGTTACAATTTCGTCGCTTTCCGGTGTAATCATGCGATAAAGCGCGCGGTGAAAATCTTCGATGCGATTGAGAAAAATCGCTTGGCGATAGCCCTCGACCTTTTCTTCATCATATGGTTTTGTTTCCATCTTTTCGATCTGCTTTAATGCGTTTGACGCGAGAAAAATGCCGCAATTGACAAGAAACATATGGCTTAGCATCGCCTGCGTGTCATTAAGAGGCTCATCCATTGATCCCGAAAGCGCCCGATGAAAATGATACGCCGCTTCGGCGTATCTTCCTTCTTTATAGTAAATATGCGCCAACCGATAATTCGCAACCGGATGGCTTGGCTTGCGCTTTAACACCTTTTGCAAATACATTTTCGCCAGCTTCGGATCGGGTTTGCTCGATATTTTGAAATACTCGCCAAAACGAACGTACAAATGGATCAATTCGCTTTCGATTTTCTCACGCCGCTTTCGGTCTTTTTCTTCTCTCCACTCGGCAAGCAAGCGGCGCTCTTCGTGATGCGGAAAAAACTCGTACTCTTCCACTCCACACTCCCTCCCTTTGTGACAGGCTGTCACACACCGATTTGTATAGTTGTATTGTAACGAATTTGAAAAGGAGATGGGTAGTATGGAAAAATGGACGAAACTCATGATTCGGCACGGATTTCTTCCGGAAGATACGGAAACAGGAATAACATCACAATGGCTTGCGCAAACATTCGCAACGCTCATCCAAAGGCACCAGCACCTTGACACCATTTCCGAAACGGACTGGATGGAAGCGCTCCAGCAAACCGCTAAGCAAATGGTTCGTCGCAATCATGACATTCCAGGAAGAGAAACGCTGGTCGACCCGACGAAAAACGAACTTCCTCTCATTCAAATCGATCCGTACGTCCGCGGCATCGTCCGCTGGCTGAACATGATGCATATTTATACGGTTAACAGCTGCGACGGAGAAGGCCGCCGACCAGCTAGGATTTATTTTCTGAACGACTTGTCCGCGACACAAGCTTCGATTATTTGCGCCTGCACACCGAAAAGCGTACACGTAAAGCTAGAAAAAAGAAAGGCGACATTTTTCTATAAGAAAGGACAAATCGCCGATCTTCTCACCATCGCCGAACGGCTGTACAACGTGTGGAGAAACCCGGAAACGCTCAAAGTGTACAGGTTAGAAAAATTAAAACAACGGCTTATGCCGCTTCTCCGCATCCAAGGCGTAAGCGGGAGAGAACACGTCATTCGCCAATGGCTGCACCGCTATTTGCGATCACGGGCCGATTGGCTCAAAACGGATGAATACGGCAATTTGCTTGCGGCGATCCATTGCGGAGAAGGGCCAGTGATCGCACTTTCCGCCCATATGGATACCGTAACATCCTTTTATCCTTACCGAACGATGATCGAAAACGGAACCACTTTAAAAAGTTCCAGCGGCATCTTAGGCGCCGACGACCGCGCGGGAATCGCTGTTATTTTGGAAATCATTGATTTCATCCGCCACTCCCGCTTCCAAGGAACATTGAAAATCGCCTTTACCGTCCAAGAAGAAATCGGCTGCCTCGGCTCGCGCCATATCGATCCGGCGTTTTTGCAAGACGTCGACGCCGCGATTGTCGCAGACCGCCGCGGAACGCGCGACATCGTCACTTCTTATGCCGGCATCGTGCCGTTTTGCCCTGACGAATACGGCCGCATTTTCGAAACAGCCGGAGCGCTCGCCGGCATGCCCGACTGGAAAATGACCCATGGCGGACTAAGCGACGCCAAAGTCTTCGCCGAATTCGGCATTCCATCCGTCAACTTATCCGTCGGCTATGAGCATGAACATACCGAATTCGAAACGCTCGACTGCAAAGCAACGCTGGAAACGGTCCTTTTGCTTGAAACGGTGTTTGAAAACAATATGATTGCCGAAAAACTCGTTGCAATATGTAATAAGAGTTAAAAGAAAAATAGAAAGATGTCGAATAATTAAGTTCGCAAAAAGTGAAAAGAGAAAAAGCCATCGGCAACTCCGAATATGGTAAGTGCCCAAAAAACCTAAAAGGAGTTGAAACCGATGGCTTACCAGAATTCTACCTTATCTCTCGAACAAATGCTGCTGAAATTTATGTCGGAACAGGATCCCATGCTCCCTATGCTTCAGTGGCTCTGTGAGCAAACGATGGAAGCCGAAGTGACAGCTAAAATTCAGGCACAGAAATCGGAACGGACGGATACACAGACCGGCTATCGTTCCAGCTATCGTGTACGTCGCTTTGACACTCGGATGGGCACCATGTATCTCTTTGTTCCCAAACTGCGCAAAGGCGGTTATGTGCCCTTTTTTGTCACGGAGAAATCACGGGCTGAAGCAGCCCTGATCCAGGTCATCCAGGAAGCCTATATCCAGGGCGTATCCACTCGAAAAATCAGGAAACTGGCCAGCCGTCTGGGGATTGAGTCCATCTCCCATAGCCAGGTCTCCCAGATCACCCGTGAACTGAACGAACAGGTGGAAGCCTTTCGCAATCGGCCGTTAAAGAAAACCTATCCAGTCCTATGGGTGGATGCCCTCTACGAGAAAATCCGAGACAACCATTGCATTGTGAGGCAGGCGGGATATCTTGGCGATCCAGCCCATGCCGGAAGAGTCTGAAACCACCTACAAGGCTTTGTTTGATCATCTCAAGTCCAGAGGCGCCCGGGATGTATGGCTGGTGGTATCGGATGCTGATAAAGGACTGGCGAAAGCCATCAGTGAGTCGTTTGCCGGTTGCTCCTGGCAGCGGTGCAAGGTCCATTTCATGCGTAACATCATGGCCCATATCCCCAGCCGGGATAAAGATTTCTTTGCTTCACGACTGAAGCAGATTTGGCTTCAACCGGACTATCAGACCGCCATGACCTGTGCTGAAGCACTCATGGACGAGTATGAAGGACAATATCCGGCTGCGATTCAGGTGCTGGAAGCAGGTTTGGAAGACTCTCTACAGTTCTACCATTTTCACCAGATCGATCACCGAAAAATCTCATCGACCAATATGCTAGAGCGTTTGAACCGGGAGATTCGACGTCGAACCCATGTCGTTGGGGTGTTTCCCAACCAGGATGCGTACATCCGTTTGATCACCAGTTACCTGATGGAATATCATGAAGACTGGTCCACCAGACGTTCCTATATCAACCCCAACATTCTTCAGGAAATACAGGAACAAAGACAAGTGGCATAACCCTTATCGGAGTGCTGATGGTTTTTGCGTACTTTACTTGACACTAACATGCAATAGCTCCAGATACGTGTGGGGAATTAAGTCCATATAATTTTGTAAAAAGGAAAATAGAAAAAGAGCCATGTTGCTTTCCTTTGGCAGAATAAACAATAGACCAAAAACACCAAACATAAGGAGGAATGCGACAATGGCTCAATATCATATTACCTAAATGATGAACTTTCGCACGGGTTATAAACAAAAGATGAGGGATTAGTGAAGCTGTTGGAACAAGTCTTAAACCAAATCCTCGAGGCGCAAGTGGAAAAACAGCTGGGACCTCCGTTATGAACGAACGGAAGAACGGAGAGAAGCGAGGATATGCCGCGAAAGGTTCCTTGACAACATGATCGTTTGTCCGGAAAAAAGACCGTCAAGGAGGCTTTCCGGACTTACCTACTATACGCCAAGCTATCAGGTCCATGTTGTCTATCAAAGGAGCCGGCGAACTTAAGTCTCCGAAAAATAGAATCGCTTTGTGCACCGCTTCTTTTTACACAAATTCTTGGACTTCATCAACTCCACGGCATTCATGATCTTTGTTTAGTTGGTTTGATGTTGTTCGTTTTCATATAACGTTTAAGCTCATCATAAAAATTTTCGCGTGTTCCTGCTAAGACAACAACCACTAAATTTCCGTTTTCATCGAAATCAATAAAATAAGCAATCTCGTAATTTATCCCTTGATGGTAAATGTCATAACCGTAAATCCCTGCTAAATCCCCTGTTTTCGCTTCTCCAGCCTCGGTTGGATTGGAAAGAATCTCCCGCAAGGCGTTTTTAAAGCGTTGTTTTAATGCTTGGTCTTTTTTCGTCATCTTTTTTATCGCCTTTTCCGCCTTAGGGAGTAATTGCAGGCGATTATTCTTCGTCATCTTCGTTAAATAAATCCTCCAACGTATCCCATGTATATGTTTTCGCTTTTGGTCTTTCTTCAGAAATCATGGTTTCTAATGCAGGGGCGATTTGTGATTTACGGTAAACAAACTCTTTGTAAAGCTCTTCTCCTGCATATCCTTCTTCGATAAGGTCTTTTAAAATAAGATCGGAAAAGTCAAAGTGATCTCCGTGAATCGGACGAATAATTAATTTATTATCGGCTAACTCAATTAATACTTCGTTACCAATTCCTAATTGCTCATAAAAGTCCTTCGGTATCGTAATTTGCTTTTTGCTCGATACGGCAATTCGTTTCACAGCATGTTTCTTACGATTAGGGATATTCTCCATAGGTACCTTCCCCTTTGCCACCACATCTGATGGTACCATATTATTCCCCCTCCTCGAAAAATTAACCAACTTTCTTGCTTTTTTTGTTATAAAAATTCTTGGTTTCTTTGTTTAGTATGATACCACTAATGAAAAACAAAAACAATGATTCCCTCAAACCGAAAGAATTGTCTACTAACAAACATGTGTCATTGAAACATTGACGGCACCCTCACTGCATCCCACCAAATCATAGCCACCATCCTTTAAGCCGAAGGAGGTCGTGGCGGGATGCCCAGCGAGGACCTTAATTTCGCCCAGAAATATTTCACTCATACCGTGAAAAGAAAAAAATCCCTTGAAGCCCGGGAGAAGGCGTTTACCCTGCGCGGTAATGGAAACCCCGCATCAAACGCCCAAAAACGACACAAATCCGAAAAAGAAAAGCACAACTATTCCGTTGTGCTTGCTGTGGTCAGGATCCCCTTTTCGGCCAAATAATTTTCATAGGCCTCCTGGTATTTTTGGATGTCCCCGGCGCCCATAAACAGAATCACGCTGTCGCCGAATTCCGCCAGTGGCGAAGGATCCTTTTCGTCGAGAATTTGCGAGCCTTCGATGGCCGCATTCAAGTCTTTGATGGACAATTTTCCGTGATTCTCCCTCGCCGAACCGAAAATCTCGCATAAAAACACATGGTCGGCCTTGCGCAAACTTTCGACAAATTCGTCGAAGAGCGCCTGTGTCCGCGTATACGTATGGGGCTGAAAAACGGCCACGATCTTTTTCCCCGGATATTTTTGCTTGGCCGCATCGATCGTCGCCAAAATTTCCCGCGGATGATGGGCGTAATCGTCCACCAAGATCTGCGACCCGGCCCTTTTTTCGGTAAACCGCCGTTTCACGCCGTGGAAAGTGGCCAATTGTTTCTTCACGACCTCCACGTCGATGTTTTCATAATCGCAGAAGGTGATCACGGCCAAGGCATTGAGCACGTTGTGATCCCCGAAGGTCGGGATGAAAAAGGACGAGTAAAAGTTGTTGCGGACGAACACATCGAAACGGGTGCCTTCCGTCGTTTTCTCCACATTCCGCGCCTGGAAGTCATTTTCTTCCCCGAATCCGTAGTACAAGACGGGCACCTTCGCCTGGATCTTCTGCAAATTCTCATCGTCCCCGCAGGCGATGATTCCCTTCTTCACCTGCAGCGCCAATTCCTGAAAGGCGGAAAAGACGTCGTCGATGTTCGCATAATAATCGGGGTGGTCGAAGTCGATATTCGTCATGATGCAGTAATCGGGCTTATAGGCCAAAAAATGGCGGCGGTATTCGCAGGCTTCAAACACAAAAAATTCCGCCTCTTTGTTCCCTTTTCCCGTGCCGTCCCCGATCAAATAGGAAACCGGCTTGGCGGCCTCCAGCACATGGGCCAGAAGCCCGGTCGTGGACGTTTTCCCATGGGCTCCCGTCACGGCGATGCTCGTAAAATTTTCGATGAAATCGCCGATGAAATGGTGATAACGGATGACGGGAATGCCGATTTTCAAGGCTTCTTCAATTTCCTCGTGGGTGTCGGGGAAGGCGTTCCCGGCGATGGCGATCATTCCCGTTTTTATATTTTCTTTATTGAAGGGATAAATGGGTATCCCCGCTTTTTCCAACGCATCCTGGGTAAAAAAATGCTTCTTGACGTCCGAACCCTGGACGGTAAAGCCCATATCGTGAAGGATTTGGGCAAGGGCGCTCATTCCGGAACCTTTGATGCCGATAAAATGATAAACGGTCATATTCCAAGAACCTCCAACAGTCTTCCTATGTAAATTAGTATATGTGTATATTTTCTTTTCTTTTCACAAAAACCGGAGGGGATGTTCCGTATTAAATGATTATAGCACTTCTTGCAGAAAAAAACTATTTCCCGGAACGGTCCCTTGCGCAAAACTTCCAGGCCGGGCCGGCATTTCCGCAAAATTTTCCGGCGGCGGGCGGAGCATTTGAAAAAACCGTGCTGTCCTTTTGCGTCCCTTCTCCGGCAGTTCCTCTTTTCGGCCCGGATCGCGGAATACCGGTTTCCCCGCCGGTTCCGTAAATCTTTCAGCCCTTTCTTTGGAAAAAAAGGTCCCGCCGTTTCCACGCCGTTTTCCTAAATCTTCCGCCTTTCTCCCGGCGGTAAGGCCAGCGAAAAATTTCTCCCAAAAAATAAAAACCGCCGCAAAGGCATGGGGGAAAAATCCTTTGCGGCAGGTTTCGCGTTTGAATGGCAGAATGGAGAAACTTCCCTTCGCGTCTTGCGGGCCGCTCCTCTCCGGAGAAAATCATCTCCTGCCAATCTCTCTGTCATCGGCGACTTCCTCATGGTTTTCCTTAATGTATTTCACCACTTCTTCGACCGTCGTATAGGCAAGCGCCACATAGCTATCGCTCGCCCCGTAATAGATGGCGATCCTCCCGGTTTCCGCATCATGCAAGGCGGCGCAAGGGAAAACGACATTATCGACGAATCCCCTCTCCTCATACCATTCTTCGGGAGTTAAGATGAAGTTTTTGCAACGATACTTCACCCGGGAAGGTTCATCGATGTCCAGAATGGCTGCGCCCATGCTGTAAACATATCCGTTGCACGTTCCGGTTACCCCATGGAAAAACAACAGCCAGCCTTCCGTCGTCTCAATCGGGGCGGGACCTCCCCCGATTTTGACATTGCTCCACCAGCCTTCACCGCCTTTTGTCATGACGTGCCGGTGTTTTCCCCAGTACACCAAGTCGGGGCTTTCGCTGAGAAAGATGTCTCCAAACGGCGTGTGGCCGCCGTCACTCGGGCGGGACAGCATCAAATAATTGCCGTTGACCTTTCTCGGGAACAAGACGCCGTTGCGGTTAAAAGGCAAAAATGGATTTTCCAGGCGAACAAACGTTTTAAAATCCTTCGTTTTCGCCAGACCGATGGAAGCCCCGTAAAAATCGGTACACCAGATAATATAGTAGGTATCTTCCACTTTTACCAAACGGGGGTCATAGGCGTACAGCGGCTGGAAGGGCCTTCCGTTTTCATCGATAAAGGCGATTTTTTCTTCGTGAATATCCCAGTCGATTCCGTTGTCGCTGAATCCGACGTGAAGATGGGGACGGCCGTTCACTGTTTCCGCCCGGAACACCCCGGCAAATTTCCCTTGGAAGGGCGCAACCCCGCTGTTAAATACGCGGGCGACACCTCTTACGGGATTTCTTTTGATAATCGGGTTAGCGGAATGCCGCCAGACGGGATGGGGATGATTTTTCGGTTTATCTTCCCAAGGAATGTTGGGCAGTTTTTCTCCAATGATTTTCACAGTCTCCATGCGCTTTCTCCTTTTCCGTGAATTTCTTAAGAAGCTCGGCAAACAGGAATCATGATTTTATCGATCCCTGCATAATGCCGTTGTAAATATGCTTTTGCAGCAAAAGGAAGACGATCAAAGTCGGGATGATGGCCAGCATAACCCCGGCCGAGATCACTTCCCACTGGGATCCGTAAGGACCTTTAAATCGGAACAGCGCCGTTGAAATTACGTGCAATTCCGTCTTCGGCATGTAAAGGAACGGCGTGTAAAAATCGTTGTAAATATTGACGCCTTTAATGATAATGACGGTGATGATCGCAGGTTTCAACAGCGGCAGGATGATTTTAAAGAAAATCGTAAAATAAGACGCGCCGTCCAACATCGCCGATTCATCCAAGGAAACGGGGATGGACTCCAAAAACTGCAGAAAGATGTATACCGCGATGATGTCCGTGCCGAGATAGAGAATGATTGCCGCCCATCTCGTATTAAACAGTCCCAACGCTTCGATGATTTGGAAGGTTGCCACCTGCGTTGTAACCCCGGGGATCAGGACGGCGAACAGAAATAAGGATAAGATGATCTTGCTTCCTTTAAATTTAAAACGGTTCAACACGTAAGCCATCATCGTCCCGGTCAGCGTGGCGCCGACCAGCGATATCGCCAGGATGATGCAGGTGTTGATAAATCCCGTTAACATATTTCCTTCATGGAAGGCCCGAATATAATTTTCGAAGTTCAGCCAATTTTCCGGAGGTGCCAACGGGCTCGTGCGAAAATATTCGTCATTGGACTTAAAGGAGGCGAACAACACAACCACGATTGGCAAAAGGGACAGCATGGCGCCGAGGATCAGGGAAAGATACTTGAAAACGGCGCCCAAGAAAGATTTCAACTTGCTCATTTTCAACGCTCCTCCCGAACAGCCATCCGTTGGATGAGGGTGACGATGATAACGATGATCAAAAGCACTACCGCCATTGCAGACGCCAAGCCAATTTTCCCGTATTTAAAGGCGATATCCACCGTCTGGATGACAAAGGTTTTGCTTCCGTTCGCGCCGCCGGTCATGATGTAGGGGATCTCAAACACGCTGATCGAACCGCTGACGGACAAAATCAGATTCAACAAAATGATCGGTTTAATGCTCGGCAAGATGATGTAGCGGAATTGATGCCAACGGTTGGCGCCGTCAATGGCCGCCGCCTCGTAAATTTCCCGCGGAACGGAAGAAATCGCTCCCAAAAAGATAATGAAATTAAAACCCATGTACCGCCAAACGGAAGTACTCGCTAAAGAGATGTTGATGATATCCGGATTTCCCAGCCAATATTGGGTGTATTTCCCCAGGCCGAGGAAGTTTAAGACCGTATCCAACGTTCCTCCCGGCCGAAAAAAGATTAAAAACATGAACCCGATGGCTACGCCATTTAAAAGATAAGGAAAAAACAAAACGCCTTTAAAAAAGTTTTGAAATCTCACTTTAAATGTTAAAATCGTGGCGAAATACAGGGCCAAGCCGAGCTGAACGAAAGACGCGAAGAAATAATACAGGCTAACTTTGAACACGGAAAAGTACTCGGGATTGGTAAAAATTTGCCGGTAATTTTCCCATCCGACAAAATGCTTCGTTTTACTGAAGCCGTTCCAATCGGTAAAGCTGTAGTAAATCATGTTCAATAAAGGCAAATAAGCGAAAGTTAAAAGAAGCAGGACAGGAACAAGGGAAAACAAAAAAATAATCAGCCTTTTTTGTGCCTTGTAAGACAGGTTGGAAAATTTGAATCTTTGCAAAACCGCACCCGCCGCTTTCAATATTTTTCCCCTCCCAAACGAACCGAAGAGTTGACGGTAAACTAAATATATTAACTTATCGTTAACCTTACATCTTAATTATAGGATGGGAACGCTTTCTTGTCAATTTTTTCTTTTCCTACAACCAAAAGCGATCCGACCGTACAGCAAATAAGCGGCTCAGGAAAAACACGGAACCGCTTGATTCAGCAAAGTTCGCTCTCCCCGATTAACAGAGGCTGCCTTTTCCCTTTTCGAACCACCTTTCCTTATTCAGTAAAGAAAGAACCGCTTTCACATAAAGGGAAGGCGCGGCGACGAGAAAAAACGGGAGGTTGATCATGGCTAAGGCGAAGGACAAACACAGGAAGAGGAGGATAAAAAAGCTCGCCTTGAACTTGCGGAAAACGGCCAAATAGGAATAAAGAAATGCCTCCTTGTCCCCCGCCTGTTTTACTGCGGTAAAATAACAGAAATACGTAAACAAAAGAAAAACGAGGGCCAGGATATAAAGCAGGATCATCACATACATCGGCGCCAGCGGCGGTTGGCTTTTGATGACGAAAAACAATCCGGCATACAAGGAGGCGATGGCAAAGGAAAAGAGAAAGGAAGCAAATTTCTTCCCTTTATACAGGCCGTAACCGAAAGACAGTTCCTCCCGAATATTCGCAGCCCCTTTTTTTTCCATTTCCGAATGAAAAAATCTGAACAGGGAACAGGCCGAGGGGACGAGCCCGTACACTAAAACACCCTTCGCCGCATACAGCCAAAAGAAAATACTGGCTACAAAATACGTGTAGAGCATGTTGACATAAGTGATAATTTTCGATTCCACGGTACCATCTCCATTTTTTCGCGGTTTACCGGTGTTGCGGATCCTCTTTTTGTCAGGCAGTCCCAATGGTCAGACGTTGTACGCGGACTTCCGTCTTCCATTCTAACATCGGCCGTTCCCGATAAAAAAGGGACGAATAGGTGAAACCGTCCCTTTTTACAATCGTTATTCTTTCATGATTTTATCCCTTGCCTTGTTCCAGCGTTCGCTTAAGTCTTTGGCGATATCATCGTAGGATTCTTTCCGATTGCCCATGGCCGCTTCCACAATTCGTTTTTTCTGATCTTCGAGCCAGAATCCGATTTCCGCTTCTTTATCCAGCTTATCCACCAGTCCTTCTTCTCCCGGTTTAGCAGGCGTCATTAACACCAGTTCCAGCCCGTAGTCTTTGACTAATTGGTCCAAGTCTTTCGGAAGCGGCACCGATTTCGCCGCGCTGATTCCGCCGCCGTACTCCACGGCGTAGCCGGATTCTTCAATGAACCAATTCAGGAATGCTTTCGCGGCTTCTTTATGTTTGCTGTGTTTATTGATCGCCATGTTAAAATCGGCGCCCAAAGCAAGGTATTTTTTCTCCGCGTTCGTCGGGAACGGCATAAAGCCGATATCGTCCGGGTTGTCGGCAAACTGCTTGATTTGCGGGATCGCCCAAGAACCGAGAACCATGGTAGCGATTTCACCCCTGGCCAGCATCGCCTTCGAAGTTTCCCAATCGGTCGTCAGGGGATCCTTTTCAACCAGCTTGTTTTTCACCACATCATACATGACTTTATAAAGTTCGTAATGGGGGGTGCCCGGATCCCAAACATTGTCTTCATGGATCATTTTCACGTTATAATAGTCCGGATCGCCCGCCACGGTGGTAATCGTCCCTTCCCATTGGGTCAACGGCCATCCCGCCGCATAGTTCGTATACAACGGAATCGCGTCGGTATTTTCTTTAATCTTACGGAGGGCGTCCATAAATTCATCAATGGTGCCGGGAATCTTCGTGATCCCCGCTTCTTCAAACACCTTTTTGTTGTAGATGATCCCCGTGTAGTTCATGGCGATCGGAATTCCGTAAACGGTGCCGTCCACAGCCCTTTCTTCAACGCCCATGTATTTTTCGGACATTTCTTCAAGGCTGCCGAGCGGTTCGAAGAAATCAGGAATATCTTCGATCGGGATTTGCGTAGGGATCAACAGCACATCCCCGTAATCTTCCGTGTTCATCCGCGGGGTAATTTGTCCGCCGTAGTCGGCCAAGGCTTCAAAATGGACTTTGACATTCGGATATTTTTCATTGAATTTTTTCGCGTAAATATCGTTAAAAACCGTGTCGACAATGTCCGTTCGCTGGATGATTACCGTAATTTCCCCGCTGACGTCCCCTCTGCCGCCTCCTTCCGATTTTTCGCTGGAACCAGAACTCTTTTCTTTGCCGCATGCCGTCAATGAGAAGATCAGCAGCACTGCGGCCAACAACGAAAATAGCTTTTTCGCCTTCATGAAACAGACCCCTTCCCATTTTTTAACTTAACGTTAATCTTTCAAACAAATTATATAATGGTAGCGCTTGCAAGTCAACATATACTTCAAATTTTTAATATAAATTTATAAGTTTATTAAGTTATATTTTAAGTAATTTTTACTTTACAAAAAACCGTTTGTTCTGCCTCCGATGAACGGCAGAACAAACGGGAGGAAAGAAATGAACTTATTTTTTGTCTCCATTTAAAATTTCTTCTATCCTGTCCAATTCTTCGTCGGTGAAGGTCAAATTTTCAAGGGTTTTTACGTTGTCTTCAATTTGGCTGACCTTGCTTGCACCTACCAGCACGGAAGTGATCCGCCGATCTCTCAACACCCAAGCCAAAGCCATCTGCGCCAAGGTCTGTCCTCTTTCCTTCGCCACTTCATTCAAGAGACGGACCTTCCCGATCGTCTCGTCCACGTTTTTTTCCTGCAAAAATCCGTGGGGCTTGGCGGCCCTCGAGTCAGCAGGAATCCCGTGCAAATATTTATCCGTCAACAGACCTTGGGCAAGGGGGCTGTAACAAATAGCGCCGACTCCGTTTTCTTCCAATACGTCCAACAGCCCGTCCTCGACCCAGCGGTTAAACATGGAATAACTCGGCTGATGAATCAAAAGCGGGGTTCCAAGTTCCTTTAAAATTTTTATCGCCTGTTTGGTTTGCTCGGCGTCATAGTTGGAAATCCCGATATATAACGCCTTCCCCTGGCGGACGACATGATCCAGCGCCATCATCGTTTCTTCCATCGGAGTGTTCGGATCCGGGCGATGGGAATAGAAAATATCGACATAATCCAAACCGAGCCGTTTTAAGCTTTGATCTAAGCTGGCAATGATATATTTCCGGGAGCCCCAGTCACCATACGGCCCCGGCCACATGGTATATCCGGCCTTCGTGGAGATGACCAGTTCATCCCGGTAAGGGGCAAAATCCGTTTTCAGGATCTTCCCGAACATTTCCTCCGCAGATCCGGGTGGCGGACCGTAATTGTTGGCAAGATCAAAATGGGTGATCCCCAAATCAAAGGCGCGCCGCAGGATGGCGCGGCCGTTTTCGAATACATCCACGCCGCCGAAATTATGCCACAGCCCGAGGGAAACGGCGGGCAAATGCAGCCCCGATCTTCCGACACGATTGTATTTCATCTGTTCATAGCGTTTTTCATTTGCTTGGTACACCAAAATATTCCCTCCCTAAGGGGGAGCAATCTCCCCCGATTTGAAATCATGGGAAAAGCGGAATTTTCACCCGTACGGCACCATTTAGGAAAAACAAAAAGGGCTTATTAGGAGATTGAGGAATGTTTCAATTTCATCCATCTTCCCCGGGACGGTTCCCTTTCCCGCGGTTACCGTTCAAATTTTTGACGGAATCCCGGATGATGATTTTTCCGGGGATTAAAACCCGCGTAGGGGAGCCCGCTTGATTCTGGATGCGGTTGATCAGCAAGCGGACGGCCGTTTGTGACATCTCGTTCATATCCACTTCCACCGTCGTTAAATTCGGTTCGGTTAAGCAGGCGTAAATATCGTTGTCAAAACCAACCACCGAACAATCATCCGGAATCTTATAGCCCATCTTTTTCAAAGCGTTAACCACATTGTAGGCGACCTGGTCGCAGTTGCACACGAAGGCGGTCGGCATGACCTCGGGAAATTTCAGTTCAATATACTGTCCTTTTTCGTTCCGGTCTTTGATGATGTATTCTTCCTTTAAGGGAATGTGATGTTCCAGCAGGGACTTGTAATAGCCGAGGAACCGGTCCTGGATGCTGCTGGTCGAATAGATGTTGCCAACGAAGGCGATTTCCCGGTGGCCGTTGTCAATCAAATAATTGGTGATCTCGTAGGCCCCGTAAAAATTATCCGTATTCACCGACTGGATATCAGTATGATAATCGTAAAAATCAAGGAAGATGATCGGGATATCGATCTCCTTCAACAAGTCGATGTAAGCCGGTTCCAACTGCCCCAAAACGATGATCCCGTCGACCCGGTTTTCTTTATAAATTCTCGGGAGAATCCTTTCCTTTTCCTCCTCGTAGCTGAGGGTGTGCAAAATGCCGTAATAATTATAGTCCTCCAAAGCTTTCGTGATATGTTTGTAAAAACGCAAATAAAAGGATTGGATATCGCCGGTAAACCGTTCTGCAACGATGACGCCGATATTGTAGGACAATCCTTCTTTCATCGATTTGGCCAATGTATTGTAACGGTATCCCATTTCATTGGCGACCTTTTTGATTTTTTCCTTTAATTCTTCACTGACCCCTTCTTTATCGTTCAGGGCTTTGGATATCGTTACGCTGCTTACGCCGAGCCGGTTGGCGATATCTTTCATCGTCACCTTGTTCTTCAATATCATCACCTCACTTTCCTATTTTTACATTAAACGGAAGATGAATACAAGGATTAAGTAATTTTACCTAAAAAAAATAACTTAATAAACATTTTTCTTAAATAATTATTTCGTTCGATTCCCGTAACGGTTTAATAATTCCCTGTTTTTTTCGATCAGAGCAATGCGCTGTTTCACACAATCCAAGGCACGGTAAGGATCTTCGGGGGTGTTGAAGACATAATCCTCCAGTTTTTCCACGGTCGTCGTGGCCACATGCAGCCTCGTATCGCTGGAAGCATAATAAATGAATACCTCTCCCTTCTCATTAACGGCGGCGCCGTTGCAAAAGACAACATTGGACACGTCTCCGACCCGTTCTCCGTCGTAGGGAGCCAGGAAATGGCCGCCCGGCATAGCGATGATTTTGGTCGGGTCCTCCAGGCTGGTGGCAAACAGATATAATACGTAGCGGAAACCGGCCGCCGTATTTCTGACGCCGTGGGCGATATGGATCCATCCCCTTTTCGTCTTGATCGGTGCGGGGCCCTGGCCGTTTTTCAGTTCATAAACCGTATGGTATTTTTTTTCATGCAGCAAGGTTTCCTTTTCGATGACCGGGTTTTCCATGCTTTCGCAAAAACCATAGGCGATGCCGCCGCCGGTCCCCGTTGTGATGAATCCGTCCTGGGGCCGGGTGTAGAGCAAATATTTTCCGTTGACGAATTCGGGGTGAAGAACCACGTTTCTCTGTTGCGGGGAAGGCGTTTGGATGTTCGGCAGCCTTTCCCATTTCTTCAAATCCTTTGTGCGGACGAGGCCAGCCTGGGCAACAGCGCTGGACGTATCCGTCTCCGGTGCTTCCGGATCCTTGCTTTCGGAACAATAAATGCCGTAAATCCAACCGTCTTCATGTGGGACGAGGCGCATGTCGTAAATATTCGTTTCTTCCGGATACTTGTCTTCCCAACAAACCGGGTCATCCAAAAAGCGGAATTGATCGATGCCGGTATCGCTTTCGGCAATGGCAAAAAAGGATTTTCTGTCCGTCCCTTCCACCCGGGCGATCAAATAATATTTGCCGTTCAAATAGATCGCCCCCGCGTTGAATACCGCATTCACACCGAGACGTTCCATGAAATGGGGATTTGTTTCTTTGTTTAAATCAAAGCGCCAATGCAGTGGAATGTGGTGACGGGTCAGCACAGGATATTTGTACCGGTCGTACACCCCATTATAAAATTCCATATTTTTCTCGTTCTTTCTTCTGAACAATTCCTCCTGTTTTTCCAACAATTGAAAATATTTTTCATGGATCATTTATTTCCTCCCCTTTCCATCATTTCCAGACAAAACCTTGCATTATGGTACGGGCATTTCCACGGCCCGGCGATCTCCCTCTCTTCCGGCTTTCCGTCCGCATCCACCGCCCAAAACCATTCGCCTCCGGTCCGCTGGTCGACTAGGAAGTTTTTGATGAACGTCCACAGTCCTTCCGCCAAATGTTTGAATCTTTCATCCCCCGTCCGTTCATAGGCGTTGAAAAAACCGACCGCTCCTTCCGCTTGAACCCACCAAACCCGGGTTTCATCGATCCTTCCATTAACCATTTCGTTGGCCAATGAACCGTCTTTTAATACCGCATGGGCCGCAATGTTTCGGGCGATGTCGACGACCATTTGCCGGAATTCCGCTTCATCGATGCCGGTCACCTTCATCGCCTCATCCAAAAGCCAGCTCGCCTCGATGTCATGGCCGTAGGAATTCATGTCCAGCAGGCTTTCCCAGTTTTTATTGAAAAAGACCCGCAAAAACTTCGTATCCGGATCGTAAATTTTTTCATAAAAAATCGTCAACAGATTGAAAATGCGATCCTTCAATTCTTTGTTTTTCCAAACCCGGTACAGGTTCGTATAGGCCTCCAGCACATGAAGGTGGGTATTGGTGGTCACATCGGCGGTGACGCCGTGTTCGCTCAACATTTCATTCTTTTGTTCCCGCCAGTCTCGGGTGAATTCTTCCTTGTAGGCGTTTCTCTCCCGGTCGAAACCGGCGGATTCGATCAATTCGTATAATTTCAACGCATTATCCAAAGCCTCTTTTTTTCCCGTTATCCGGTAATATTCACTGAGGGCGTAAATGCCGAAGGATTGGGTGTAAACATGTTTTCGCGTATCCAGCGGGTTCCCCCGGCAATCGACCATCCAGTACAGCCCTTTGTATTCGGGATCGTAAACCTTCTCCGTTAAAAATCGGTAAGCATGTTCAGCCAGAGCCAAATATTTCTCCTTTCCGAGCACCCGGTAGGCGGCGGAAAAAGTCCACAGCTGCCTGGCCGTGGCAATGCCCCCCTTCCCGGCCTCCGGATCCGCCTTCAAATCAAAACCGACCCAACCGTAAAAACCTCCGTTTTCCCCATCCTTCAATTTTTCCCAAAAGGGCAAAATGCGAGTTTCCAATTCCTTTTGAACTTCAACGACCATTTTGCTCATCCCGTTCGCCCCCCTTCTTTCCCCTCACTTAAATGCGGGAATAATAATGGAATATGATTTTTTCCGCCGGCTTGCCGTAAACCCCGTAGCCGCCGTCTTCATTCGCATCCTTTTCGTCATACAGCCTGGCGCTCCAATCCCAGATGGCATATCCCTTCACCCAGCTCCGGGCCAGGGTCTTCTCAAACATCACTTTGTAAAAGTTTGCCTGTTCCTCCAGATCCACTTTCCCTTTATGCTTCCAGTCGTTCGGAATAAGGGAAGAACCGGTGCGGCTCGGACACCCGACCTCGGCAAAGAAAAAGGGCTTTTGCCATCTTTCCACCGCCTTTTCAATCCGGTCCAGCTGCCGGTCCCAATCATTCACCGGGTAATAGCCGCTGGAAGAAATCACGTCAACGGCATCCCACCAGCCGAGCCGGTCCTCCTGATATTTATCGGTGTTGTAGGTGATTAGCCCCGAATAGACCTTCCGTATTTCCCCGATCAGCGCCCGCCATTCTTCCTCCCTCCGCTCGGACTGGACCATTTCGCAGCCGGCGACAAACATTTCACAACCCTGTTCTTCGGCGATGCGGGCGTAATGGAGCTGATATTCGGTATAGCTTTTAAACCATTCGGACCAGGTCGGTTCTCCGGGTACATCGAAATCAAAAAAATTAATATGGGCCCGCCACGATCCATCCCTGACGTTTACTGTCGGCTTTAAAATGATCTTTAACCCCAGCTCCCGCGCAAAATCCATCATCGTCTTGAGCTCGCCGTCATCGGGCATATGATTTCCTCTGTAATCGATCTCGGTGGAAAAGGGGGTGTCTTGCAAGGCGGCCAGGGCAAAAATGACCGTATTACAGGCCGTCCGGTCCTTCATTTTTCGCAAAGATTCCTTCGCCTCCGGAGCCGAAAGCTCCCCTTTTTTGCTCAACCAGCCAAATGTAACGCCCTTAATGAAAAAATCCATCGTTTTCCTCCTCGCTATGTTTTTCGATGTTAAGCCATGGATATTTTCTGCAGCTCGTAAAACTTCCCTTTTCTTTCCATCAGCTCATCGTAACTTCCCGTTTCTACCATTCTCCCTTTATCCATCACGACGATCCGGTCCGCACTGCGGATCGTGGAAAGCCGATGGGCCACGATAAAGGTGGTTCTTCCCTTTTTTAACTTTTCAATGGCGTCCTGGACCAGCTTTTCCGATTTGTTGTCGAGGGAGGCAGTCGCCTCGTCCAAGATGATGATTTTCGGATCGCGGATCAAGGCACGGGCGATGGCAATTCTTTGTTTTTGCCCGCCGGAAAGTTTGCTCCCGTGTTCACCAACCCTCGTATCCAAACCGGCAGGAAGCCTTTCGATCAACTCCAACAGATTGGCCATGGCGATCACCGACTTCAATTTCTCTTCGTCGACACCGGGCAAACCGTAAGTGATATTGTCCCGGATCGTTCCGGAAAAAAGGATGTTTTCCTGCAGCACGATGGCCAACGACCGGCGGTATTTTTTGATGTCGATTTCATGAATGGGTATCCCGTCGATGTATACATTTCCTCCCTGGGCTTTATAGAAACCGATGATTAAATGCAGCAAGGTCGATTTTCCCGACCCGGATTCGCCGACAAGGGCCACGGTTTCGCCCGGTTTTACCTCCAAATGGAAATCTTTCACTGCGTGCCTTTCCGAGTTCGGATATTTAAAGGAAACATGATCAAACCGGATATGGCCCTTCAATTCGGAAGGGAATTTCTTCCCGCGGAAATTCTCCGTCTCGTGGGACAATAAAATTTCCGTGACAGAATAAATCGATTCGAACCCTTTCATAATGATCGGATACACGTTGAGAATTCCGCCGACGGCGCCGAGAATCATGGTAAAATACCCTTGATACATGACGATGTCGCCGACGGGCATTTTTCCTTGATAGGCCAAATAGGCGGTAAAAAACAGGCAAAACACTTGGAACACTTGGAAAGTCACCCAGTTGGACGATTGGAAGTATCCTTCCAATATGTCCAGCTGATAGCCCTTCTTTTTGATCTTGTCCAACTTGGCATCCATTTTTTGAATTTCCCATTCTTCCAGGCCGTAAGCCCTCGTAACGGGGATCATCTCGACCATTTCCGAAACTTTTCCCGACATTTCTTCAATGCTCGTGCGAAACTCTCGGTTCGTTTTGTTGATTTTGTTGCGGAAAAGATAAATGAAACCGACGGAGACCGGGACGGTGAAGACAAAAAAGATGGTCACCGTCAAGCTCTGGGCAGCTGTCAAAACAACGGCAATCAGCAAATTGATGGCGGCGGGCATGAGTCCGAGCATGATTTGCCGGGAAAGCATCTCAATCGCTTCCACATCCCGCAGCACCTTCGACTGGATCCTGCCCGCGCCCAGTTCACCGTAGTAGCCGATGGAAAGATGCTGAAGTTTTCGCACCAGCGTGGCTCTTAAACCCGCTTCCACATGGCGCAGCGCCCGGCTGTAAAAATGGACATGGACGGTGTGCATCGGGATGTTTTGCAAAATCACGATCAGAATAATGAGGAAGTTAACCAAAAAATCCGACAAACGGTGGTCCTCCGGTTCGGTTGCGATGTTGATCACGTTGGCGGTGATCATCGGCAAAATCCAAACCGGCGAACTTTTGATTATGTAAAAAAACACGGATAAAGCCAGCTTTCCCCAATGGCCTTTATACAGCTTGAAAAGGATTTTTGAAGGTTTGGCCTTTCCGACTTCCTCGTTTTGAAAGATTTCCGTTAAATCGTAGGGAGAAGTTTTCACCGGCATCCCCCGCAAACTTCTTTTTGAACTTTTTTCCAAACGAAAAGTGATTTCCGTTACAAGCGGACCTTCTGCAGAAAAGCTTCCAGCCAGGTTTTGGCGATGAGCATATCCCCGAGGGAAGTCATATGGACCCCGTCGGTCGTCAACCGATGCCTCCTTGTTTTACTTAAAAATCCAGCAAACCGTTCGTGGATCGGGACAAGAAGCGTTCCATAACAGCCGGCCAAATCCCTGACAATTTGAACGTAAGGTTTTAGGCGCCGGTTGCCCTCGGATGAGAGATCTTCCTGATGCACGGATGGTTCCATCAGGATCAGTTCCGCCTTCGTATGCCGTTTCGTTTGTTCAATAAGCCGGCTATAGATTTCTCTGAAGGTTTCCGGATAAACCTGCTCCAAATCCGGCTGGTCGATCTGCCGCCAAACATCATTGATCCCGATGGATACGGAAACATAATCGGGGTTGAGACGCAAAACATCTTCTTTCCATCTTCTCTCCAAATCAGGGATCCGGTTTCCGCCGACGCCGCGGTTGAAAACCTCGATGGTTTTATCCGGATATTCGGTGATCAGGTAGTCCCGGATCAGCCTGACATAGCCGAATCCGATCCCTTCCGGATCATTGAATCGTCCCTCCTCGGTAATGCTGTCTCCGATAAATAATATCCTGACGGAATCGTTCATATACTGTATCCTCCTTCGTTATCAGCCTTTCTTTGATACCGGTATTCCTTCATTACTACATCATCCACATCGGCCGCCTCCTTTTGGAAAAATATCCCAGGAGATCCTCCATAGATATTTTAACTTTATCGGTAACTATTCAATAATGATGACATTTTTTCGGATCCCTTTGCAATCGTTTCCATTTGCCGATATAATAGGGAGGGAGAAAGGGAAGACCGACATGCGTGGAATGGCAAGTAACCCCTTCCCATACTTTTATTATAATAAAAAGAAAAAAATAGTAAACGATTACTTTATTTTTTAGGTAATTTTTAAAAATATGTTTCATTTTTTTAATAATCATAGGAAATGGAGGAATTTGCCGTGCCGATTTTTGTAGATGAAAAAGCCTCCTTGTTTCACTTGCAGGCGAAAAACATGAGCTACATTTTCCGAATCATGAACGGCTATCCCGTTCACGGGTACTGGGGGAAAAAATTGAACCACCAGCGCGGGCTTGCCCATTTATTTAAACCCTATGCAAAGGATTTTCTCGACCGGCTCCCGCAGGAATATCCCCAATACGGATCCGGGGACCACCGGAACCCCGCCTATCAAATCCTGCTGGAAGAGGACGGAAGCCGCATCAGCGAACTGGTTTATAAAAGTTGCCGCATCGTAAAAGGGAAACCCAAACTGGACGGGCTTCCGGCGGTTTACACGGAAACGGACAAGGAAGCGGAGACCTTGGAAGTCGTTTTAACCGATCCATATTCCGGACTGGAAGCGATCCTCTCCTATACCGTATTTAAAGATTTCGATTGTCTGGCCCGCTCGGTCCGTTTCACGAACAAAGGGAAACAAACGATCCGCCTCCTTCGGGCGCTAAGCGCCTCCGTCGATTTTCCCGATAACCGTTTTGATGTCCTTTATCTTTCCGGGGCATGGAGCAGGGAAGCCCATATCCGGAGAAGGCCGATCGGCCCGGGAATCACCGCCATCGAAAGCCGGCGCGGCGCCAGCGGCCACCAGCTGAATCCATTCATGGCGCTTCTTTCCCCGAATGCGGACGAGGATCAGGGGGAAGTGTACGGGTTCAGTTTCGTTTACAGCGGGAATTTTCTGATCGCGGCGGAGGTGGACCAATTTTTCACGACGAGGGTATCGGTCGGCATCAATCCCTTTGATTTCTCCTGGAAGCTTGCTCCCGGGGAATCCTTCCAAACCCCGGAAACGGTCATGGTTTACTCCTCCCGGGGGATCGGGGAGATGTCGCGGACCTTTCACCGGTTGTACCGGACCCGGTTGGCGCGGGGGGTTTACCGGGACAAAGAACGGCCGATTTTGGTGAACAATTGGGAGGCCACTTATTTCAACTTCAATGAAGAAAAACTCGTGAAAATCGCCAAAGCCGCAGCCGAACTCGGGATCGAATTGTTCGTCTTGGATGACGGCTGGTTCGGGAAACGGGACGATGACACCACTTCCCTCGGGGATTGGCAGGAAGACCGGCGAAAGCTGCCCCACGGCCTGGCAGGCTTGGCCAAACGGGTGAACGATCTCGGTTTGAAATTCGGGCTTTGGGTGGAACCGGAAATGGTATCCCCGGAAAGCGAGCTGTACAAAAAGCACCCCGATTGGTGTCTGCATGTCAAAGGGAGAAGGAGGACGCTGGCCAGGAACCAGTTGATCCTGGACCTTTCGCGCCAAGATGTCCGCGAGTATATCATCGAAACGTTCAGCGGCATTTTTTCCCGGGTTCCCGTGTCCTTCGTGAAATGGGACATGAACCGGAACATGACGGAGATCGGTTCCGAAAAATGGCCGGCGGACCGGCAGATGGAAATCGCCCACCGTTATATCCTCGGACTTTATGAAATCCTTGAACGGTTAACATCGGCCTTCCCCCACATCCTGTTCGAAAACTGTTCCAGCGGCGGGGGACGATTCGACCCGGGAATGCTCTATTACATGCCGCAAACCTGGACCAGCGACAACACCGATGCGGTGGAACGCTTAAAAATCCAATACGGAACGAGCCTCGTTTACCCGATCAGCGCCATCGGGTCCCACGTATCCGCCGTGCCGAACCATCAGGTGGGGCGGGTGACCCCCCTCGCCACCCGCGGTCATGTGGCGATGAGCGGCAATTTCGGTTACGAGCTCGACTTGACGAAATTGACCGAAAAAGAGAAGAAATTGGTGAAAGAACAGGTTGCCCGTTATAAACAGATTCGCAGGCTTGTCCAGCAGGGGGATTTTTACCGGCTTTTAAGCCCCTTTGAAGGAAACGAAACGGCATGGATGTTCGTTTCGGAGGACAAAAAGGAGGCCGTCGTCTTTTATTTCCGGGTTTTATCCGAACCCCATCCTCCCCGGAAACGGCTGCTGCTGAAGGGGCTGGATCCGGACCGGGTGTACCGGATCGGTGAAAAAGCGGAATACTTTGCCGGCGATCAATTAATGGGTGCCGGCATTCCCCTGCGCTTGCCCCGGGAGGACTTTACCAGCCTCCTATTCAAACTGAGTGCGGCCACTTGAGTCTTGCGGTTTTCAGGCCCTTCTCCGGAACCGGACCGATTCGGGCAGCCAACCTTCGCCTTGACGTTTCGGATTGCTCTTTAGATTGTTCTTTTGGATTCGCTCATCCGCCCGGTCCTCGGCTTGGGCGGCACTATCTCCGGTGCCGCGCCAAGCTGTTTTTGTTTTCCTGGAACAGGAAATCCCGATCCTTTGATGAAAGACCGGCTCCGGTCCTTCCGCAAAAACAGCCGGCCTTTTTTACAAAGAAAAAACCGGCAAACGCCGGTTCGGACGGTGAATGTTCATTGAATGCAATCGCCTTTGAAGCTCCCATTTTCCTATAGTCTCAAAAACCTTTCCATCGCCTTATCCTGGAGCCCCAGCAAATATTCGTGGCCGTATTCAGGGTACAAAAGCATTTCTTTCTTTGCCCGGATTTTATTGTAGGCGGCAAATTGGGTGGAGGGCGGACAAACGGTATCCTTCAAGCCGGTCACCCACAGGACGTTCGCTCGAATCCGGTCGGCGAAATTTTGAATATCAATATAGCCGAGACGGCGGAAAACCTCCTCGTGCTTTTCATGATTCGGGTCGAATTGCCGGAAATAATAGGCCAGCTCTTCGTAGGCGGAATTGGCGATATCCATTTCCCAAACCCTTCGATAGTCCGATAAAAAGGGATAGACGGCCACCAGTTCTTTGATCCGCGGTTCAAGGGCGGCACACACCGTCGCCAGCGCCCCTCCCTGGGAAACCCCGAAGGCGCCGATCCGGTTCTCATCCACTTCCTCCATGGACATCAAAATCCGGGCCGCTTGCACAGTGTCGAGGAACACGTTCCGGTAATAGAGCTTGTCCGGATTCGGATCGTCCAGCCCGCGGATGATATGTCCCCTTAACGTATTTCCCGCAACCGTCAAATTGTCTTGGGACAACCCGCCCTGGCCGCGGCAGTCGAGGGCGATGACAGTAAAACCGAATGCGGCGAAAGCCGCTTTGTCAAACCAATCGCCGCTTCCGCTGGAATAGCCATGAAACAGGACGAGTCCCGGCCCCGCCTTTTTCCCGGATTTCGGCTTTGCCAGCTTGCAATGGATTTTTGCGCCGCCCACGCCGGTAAAAAAGAGATCGAAGCATTCCGCATTCGGATATTGGCACGATGCGGGGACCAATTCATAATCAAAGGATTGCCGTTCCAGCTCATCCATCGCCCTTTGCCAATATTCATCGAAATCGTCCGGTTTCGGGCTTTTCCCCGTGTACGTTTTCAGCTCCTCCAAAGGCATGTCCACATGCATGTTCATTCCTCCTCGACAGTTCAAGGTTTTCTTTTTTATCCTCATCGCGGTTTAAGGATATCCGGCCGCATCGTTTCAAATGACGGTTTTCTCTATTCCAGGTTTGGAATGGCCGGCAATCCTGTGATTTTATGAAAATCGCTTTTTATTCATTAAGCGCTAAACGGAAAGAATAACCGGGAAAAGTCCTCCCGTCAAACCGTGTTAAGAAAAGGGCTCGCCCTTTTCTTAACCGGCGTGGCCAGCAGGCGTCTGATGAACCCCCGAGGATAAGGAAGAGAAAAAACGCGGGCATGTTCGCCGCGGTGAGCAAAACCATGTTTCTCCGGAAAGGCAAAGGGAAAAGGCGGATGGCTTCCTCCCCCTCTCCCTTCAAGCTTCCCCGCACGGATGGAACGGGTTCCCGATGTCATCCTTGAACATGGAACGGGTTTCCATTCACCCTTTCACAGAAGGCCTAAATATCCATCGGTTTTCCTTCATAATCCACAAGAATGAGATCCTGTTCCGGAAAATCGGAGAATTCAATCATTTTGCAAATGCCCGCCGCAGGGATTTCCGGTTCGATTTCAGCAGACGGCCCGCCCATGTCCGTGCGCATCCATCCGGGGTGAACGGAAAATACGCGGATCCCACTTGCCTTCAACTCCTTTTTTGCCTTTGCCGTCAGCATGTTTAAAGCTGCTTTCGAAAGGCCGTAGGCATAATCCCCGCCATATGCGCTGCTAATGCTTCCCGCGTCGGAGGAAACGTTGATGACGGTCGGATTGTCTCCTTTTTTCAGGAGGGGGAGAAAATGCTTGATCACCCGCAAAGGTCCGAAGGCGTTGACATTCATCGTATCCATGCATTCGTCGAGATCCGTATCCGCAATCGAACGTTCCCTTCCCATCAAAATCCCGGCATTGTTGATCACCGCATCCAGCCGTTCCGTATGCCGTTTCACCTGTTGAAAAGCGCGGATGACGCCAGATTCGTCGGAAACATCGATTTCCACCGGGATCAGCTTGGCTCCGAAGCGGTTTTGGAGATCTTTCAACTGTGAAAGTTTTTTCGGATCGAGCGATCTTGCCCCAGCAAAAACCTCGTGACCCCTTTCCAGGGCTGTTTTCGCCAAAGCCAGCCCCAGTCCGCGATTGGCACCGGTGATAAAGATCTTCATTTCCTTCCCCTTTCAGTCATTTTCCACCAATTCGATGATCATCCGCAAAACATCGCCGGCATCCAGATAGGCATAACGCCCCCCGGGATATTCCCCGGACTGGATCAAGGGAATGCCGTTCTTGTTCAACCGTTCGATTTTTTCCTTCATGCCCGTGATTCGGAAGGCCAGATGATGAACCCCTTCCCCGCGCTCATCCAAAAATTCCTTCCATGTGCTCGGTTCGCCATCCGGTTCGATCAATTCCAGCTGAAGGTTTCCCAATTGAAAAAATGCCAGTTTCGCCCGCGCCTCCGTCGGTTGTCCCCTGAAGACCGTCTTCGCCTTCTCCCGGGAAGGGGTCATGATGATTTCGGGCTTGTCCATTCCGAAAAAATCGGCAATGGCTTGCGACGTTTTTTCGATGTCTTTGACCACCACCCCGATCTGCGCGACAACGTTCGTATTCAGCAAATTCCGATCCATGCTTCCTCGTCACCTCCCGTCCCTTTAAATTTTAATAAAAAAAACCTGTATTGGAAAGCGTTTTCTTTAATAAAAATAGCTTATCGTATAAGTAATTTTTTTGCCTTCGCAGGATCCTGAAGGACGCCGCCTTCCAATACAAATCCTATCAAAAAACAAGGAAGATCCCCTCGAACATTTACCTATGGAAAACAGCCGAAAGAAAAGAAGCGGGGAAAACCCCCATCCGGCAAATCCCGCCGATCAATAAAAAAAGCGGAAAGGGAACGGCCGGTTTTCCGTCCCTCCCGCATGCTTCGCATTCATCCGGGCGCGGGCCAAAGGTCCCAAAAAGGTTTTTTCATTCCGGGGAACCCGCACTTTGCCCCCGGTCTTGCGCCGCGCAAGGCCCCTACTGGCCCGGAAATTCGAAGGGTTCGCCTACCCGGTAGGCATCATCCAGCACGAGGATGCCCTTTTCCTGCGGGGCGTTTGGCAATTCCAATTCCCGCGCCGAACAAATCATCCCCATCGACTTGACACCCCTCAGTTCCGCCTCTTTGATCACCATCCCGCTCGGCATGACGGCCCCGACTTTGGCCACGACGACCTTTTGCCCCGCCTCCACATTCGGGGCGCCGCAGACGATCTGTAAAACTTCCCCGCCGACATCCACTTGGCAAACGCTCAGTTTATCCGCGTTCGGATGTTTCTTTTTCTCTTTCACCAAACCGACGACGAATTTGGGGGAAAGATCGGCGGATATTTCCTCAAACCCGTTTTTCCGCAAAAGCCGGTTGACCGCATCGATCATTTCCCGGTCGACGGCAGCCCGGCCCCTTTCCGCCTTCAGGGAAAAATGCCGGGACGCCTGAAAAATATTGTACCCGACCGTCTTTCGCGTCTTTTCGTCAAAAATGCGGACGACATCTCCCTTTTTTTCAATTCGGACGTTTTGTTTTTCGAAGGGTTCCAAAGTGATCAGCAAAATATCTCCGACACCTTCCGGGTTATAAAAGGCGATCATCGTTTTACTCCTTTCTTCCGGGTTTGTTTTTTGCCATGATGAAGATCGGCTCCAGCTCGCCGTCTTTCAGGTAAAAGGAAAGGGGGGTAATCGGCACCCGGCCCGAAGTGTAGAAATGCATCGTCATATGGGCCAGCACATCGTACCCCGTGCTGTTTTGTATGTCGGAAATGATCAAAACATCCTGATGGGGAACGGAAAGGACCATCTCCCCTTTGATTTTCTTTTCCATCTCCTTCAAAAAGGATTCATTTAAAATCCGGCTGGCATCGTACCCGTCATTCGTATTGACAAAATAAAAGTCGTTGCCGGATACGGAATCCTTTTTCACCGGATGATCCAAGGAGCGCAAATTAAATCGGGCCATCTCCTTGATTCGGCCGGCGTCCAGCCCTTCGTCGGCCAGCATCCCTTCGTCGATCAGGCGGTAGCTGCTTCCCATATCCAGGGAATAGAAGATCCGGGTCTCGGCCGTATGCTCGTCGTACACAAGGGGTTTCCCGCCGGCCGTTTTCGGAAAGGAGGTGGAACGGATAACGGGAAAGATCTTCCTTTCGTTGCCGGTGATCTTCACCTCGGTTTCCATCGCCTTTAAGGCTTCTTCCACGTAAAAAACGATTTCGTCGATCGCTTTTTCCCGATTCCTTTCCCATTTGGCCAGGACGGGGCCGAGGGAAAGGGTGACGCCCTTCCCGCTCTCCGCGTTTTCCACGCGCAGCTGATCCTTTTCCCGGTTGTAAGCGATGTTGCGGCCTTCTTTTTCCAGCCTTTCCGTCAGCAATTTTTTCAATTTTTCTACCGTCATTTTCATCGCCATCATCCACTTTCTTTTCGCTTTTGCAGAAAAAACCGTCCGACAAGGCCCGGCGAAACCCGCAGGCGGTTGGAAGCGGGACCCGGTCAACCGCATGAAACGGCAGCCGAAAAAGCCGGGCGAATTCCAATGAAGAACGCAATCATGCGGCTGCCGGCGGCCTGTTTTGCAGAGGCAAGGAATTGCCGTCGCCACGGGTAAACCTTTGCCATTTCCGCTAAAAACGGCGGGGCCGCCGGGTGCCGATGCCCGCCACAAAAAGGGCTGAAGGCGACTAGCGCCTCCGGTTTGCCCCCCATTTCCGCCCGGCAAAATGCGGAAACGATCTTCCGCCGGGGGACACGGACAAGAAAAAAGCTGTCCCTCCCCATCCGGAACAGTCTTTTCCCCGATTATTCCTTTTCCATCTTGATGGAACGGACGATCTCCATCATCGATTTGGCATCCTTCGAGAGGCCGGAAAGTTCCGTCTCCGTGGTCATTTTGATCCCCCCGATCCCGACGACCACTTCGTACAGATCATCCTTCAATTTTTGAATGAGCAAATATCCGAACCGGCCGTCGGCCCGGAAGGTCTTGTCCAACAGGTAATCCTTGGACCCTTCCTTCGCCGTTTGATAGAGCACTTTGCTTTTTGAATCTTCATTCGGGTTGATGAACAAAATGAACATTTTCGAGCCTTTTTGAATCAGGTGGTTGTATTTGTCGTCGCTTTTTACGACCATTCCCGCCGGCAAATAAAAGGAAATGTCTTCCGTTTGGTGGTTCGCTTCTTTGGCTTCCTGCCGGAACGCTTCTTCAACGCCCTCTGCGGCGGCTTCCTTCTCTTTCCGGAGCGACGTGGAGCAGGCCGGCAAAAGCAGCAGAAGGCAAAGGAGAACGAGACCGATCATGAGCTTGCGTCGGGGCATACGGCTACACTCCTCTCGAACGTTGTCATGCCGAGTTTCGGCTTGGAAAAAGGAGAAGGCGGCATTGGAAAGAAAACGGTTGCCTCATGCCATCCCGCCGGCGGCAGCGCACGGAACGGCAATCGGAACCGGTCATCCTTTCTTTCTTATCGTTTCCCATACGGTGCGGTCGCATCCTTTCACCAGACGGATCAACAATTCCTTCGCCGCCGCGTAATCGTCCGTATGGATGATGGCGGCGGAAGTGTGGATATAGCGGGCCGGAATGCCGACGACGGCGCTCGGGACCCCTTCATTGGCGGTATGGACCCGTCCCGCATCGGTGCCCCCTTGGGAAGCGAAATATTGATAGGGGATCCGATGGGTTTCGGCAGTGTCCAGCACATATTCCAGCATGCCTTGATGAGAGACCATCGTCCGGTCGTAGATGCGGATCAACGCCCCTTTTCCCAGGCGGCCAAATTCCTGTTTGTCCCCGGTCATGTCATTGGCGGGGCTGGCTTCGAGGGCGAAAAAGATGTCGGGCCGGATCATGGAAGCCGCCGTTTGGGCCCCCCTTAAACCGACTTCCTCCTGCACGGTCGCCCCGGCGTACAACGTGTTGGGGAGGGATTCGTCTTTCAGCTCCTTCAGCAATTCGATCGCCAAGCCGCAGCCGAAGCGGTTGTCCCAGGCCTTCGCCATAATCTTTTTCCGGTTGGCGAGGGGAGTGAAGGGACAAACGGGAACGATCTGCTGCCCGGGCTTGACGCCGATCTTTTCCGCGTCCTCCCTGTCGTCGGCGCCGATGTCGATCAGCATGTTCTTCATTTCCATCGGCTTTTTCCGCTTTTCCTCGTCCAGGAGATGGGGAGGGATGGAACCGATCACGCCCGGAACCGGCCCGTTGTCGGTGATAATTTCCACCCGCTGGGCCAACAGCACCTGATTCCACCAGCCGCCGAGGGGCTGAAAACGGATCATGCCGTTGTCGGTGATGGACGTAACCATAAAGCCGACCTCGTCCATATGTCCGGCAGCCATGACGACCGGTCCGCCTTCTTTGCCCCGTTTCACGCCAAAAATGCTGCCCAAACGGTCCTGGATCACCTCGTCGGCGTATTTGGCCAATTGTTCTTTCATAAACTTCCTGACCTGGTGTTCAAAGCCGGGCGCACCCGGCAGTTCCGTCAAGGTCTTAAACAAATCAAGCGTTTCCTGATTCATCGTCTTTCCCCTTTTCATCAGTCTACCGAAACAATGACGTTCACCGTTTATTTTACAGAAATTTTTTGCCATTGACTATAAGAAAAAGAAAAATAGCTTCCGCAGCCGGCTGATTCGCGAAAGCTGTAGAAAACGGAAGCCATTCCGGGTATACTTATGGTCGTAGAAGACGGGAGGAGATTTCGTTGAAATGGAGACATTTTTTCCTCGGCGCCGGGGCCGGTTTCGCAGCGGCTTATCTTTGGAAAATCCGTTCCGGCAAAACCTTGATCGGCGCCGAAAAGGCATTGCGCAAGGCGAAAGCCGCTTTGCAAAAGGACGGGAAAATCACCGGTTCCTGGATCGTTTCCATCCCGGAAGTTTTGGCAAGCGAAACGGAAAATGCCGCCGTCTACCGGGGAGGAATCACCCAAATCCGCGGCGGCAAACCGGTCACCTATGAATTTTTGGCGGATGCGAAAACGGGGGACCTTTTGAAACTGGAGGAAATCGACCCGTGAACCGAAAGGGAAAACGAATGCCCTTGCCTTTCCTTCCTGCATAAAGGCCCCCGGCAAGCCGGAGATTCCTTTACCGCCGCGGAAGTTTAGCCGGCCCATCGCCTCAGCAAACCGCTGGGGAAATCGGCCGTTTCCGCGGCCGTCCCGGTTCCGGCGAACCGGCCCGGTTGCTGCCAGCCGCAGCTGCTTCCCTTTGAATGGAACCGCCTTCGGCCCGCCTGGGAGCGTCCCCGGCGGCAGGAACAAGGGATCCGGGACAGCCTTCCGCAACCGGGAATGCCGTTCGGCGGAGGGCCGTTCCCGAAAGCGGCCGCCGGAGCTGCGGGCGGTCGGTACTGACATATCCGGCGGCATTTCTACGGCGGCCATTCCGCCGCCACGATGCACGCCGCGGCGATCGGACGCCTCCGCCCCTTTTCCCTTTTCCGGAACCGCCGGCCGTCCAAAACCCGAAAAATCGGTTTTCCCTTCAAAAATCTTCGCCTGATCGCCCGGTTTTCAAGACGTCCGGATCCGGTTCAGGCTTTCGGTGATGTTTCCGTCCTTGTCCCACTTCAGCGCCCGGTACACGGCGTCGTGGTAGAAGATGAACCAGGCATTTTTCTCCACCCCGTAGGGAATCCATTTTTGTTTCTGGCGGATCGAATCGATCGGATAATCGTCATAGGCCATCACCCAGAGAACGTTCTGATGGGCGTGGGTTGGCAACAGATCCGCCAAATGGATCGCCGTCTCCCCTTCCGATTCGATGAGGACGATCGCATGCCCGTCGCTGTGTCCGCCGGTATGGATCATCCGGATCCCCGGATAAATTTCCGCCTCGTCGGAAAAGGTGACGACCCGGTCCGTGATCCCCTTCCAATTTATTTCCCAATATGTATTCCTCGAGCGGATATTCGGATTTCTCATCTCCGCCCATTCCTTTTCCGTGCAGTAGATCTTCGCGTTCGGAAAAACGGGGACAAACTCATCCCCCTCCCGCCTTGTAAGCCCGCAAGCATGGTCAAAATGCAGATGGGTCATGATAATCCCGTCGATGTCGTCCACAGTCAGCCCGAGGGAACGCAGGGACTCTTCGACCTTGGATTCTTCCGTCACCCCGTAGTTGCGCTTTTGCTTCTCCGTCAATTTGCCGTTGCCGATGCCGGCTTCGATCAGAAAATTCCGGCCGGCGGTTTGGACAAGGATCGGGTCGGTCCGCAGTTCGATCTGATTCTTTTCGTTTACCGCGTATTTTTTGGACCATAGCGCCTTCGGAACGACGCCGAACATCGCCCCGCCGTCCAGATGGGTGACTCCCCCGTTTAACCATGTCAACGTGATTTTTCCGATTTTGAGCGATTCCATTTTTCCACCTCCCCTTCCATTTTACAGAATATTTTTTATAATGGCCATTCCGTTGTTCCGTCCCGTCCGCGTAGCCGAAGGGGAGGCGTTACGCTTTTTCGGGCAAATAAACGGCGCAGCGGAAAATTTTGTTTCCCTTTTGGGAAAACTTTTCTTCATATTCGGTCATGATATTTTCCTTTTGGAATTCGGACTGATGAAGATCGAGACTCACCTCTTTCAAAACGAACCCGTATTGGGAAAAGCTGACGAGGGAGTATTCGAAAAACTGCTGGTTATCGGTTTTCAAATGGATTTCCCCGTTGGGGACGAGAATCCGTTCGTACATTTGCAAAAAATTTTTATGGGTCAGGCGCCTTTTTTCATGCCTTCGTTTCGGCCACGGATCGGAAAAATTCAAATAGATCCGCTCCACTTCCCCCGCTCCGAAGATTTCCGTCAGCATCCTTGCGTTCATGCGGATCAATTTGACGTTTTCCAGCCCCGATTCCAAAAGCCGGTCCAGGGCGGTTACGATGACCGAATCATAGGCTTCGATCCCGATGAAGTTGATTTCGGGAAATTTTTTCCCCATCTCGGTAATGAACTTTCCCTTTCCCGTTCCGATCTCAAGATGGATCGGGTTTTCGTTTTGAAACAGTTCCCGCCATTTTCCCGCATATTTTTCCGGTTCGGGAATGACCTGTTGGGGATGCTGGAGAATTTTTTCCTTTGCCCATGGTTTGTTTCTGAGACGCATGCCATCACCCCGTCATTTTTTGTCTTCGGGCAGTTTAAAACCTTGATTCGTCAAGATCCCGTGTTCCTGCTCTTCACCATACCACGATTGCCCCCGCTTGGCAAGGATGATCGGACGGGCGGAGGCTTCTTGTTCACGGCAAGGCAAATGGGTCCGCTGCCGCCGCCGGCAATTGATCCGGACGCCTTCATCCGCAAGGAAATTCCCGCGGGCGTACAGGTTTTCCCATGACCCTTGTCCATCCGCCGGGCCGACGGAAGAAAATCCCCGAAGACCCGCTTCGTTCTTTCGCCGTTCATCAGCGGGAACGGGGAGCCTCCCGCCGCCTCAAACGCGCTTTGTTCCTCGCCCGGGATAACGTCTCCCGGCATCCGAAACCGCGCCCGCCGCCGATCCGCCGGGATCATGGCCGAAATTTCCGCGGACACATACTTTTCCCGCGGCCCGGGAAAAAATAATAACACCTGAAATCCTTGCACCGGGAGGAAAAGACGATGCCGCTCGACCACATCCATCAGATGCAATTGTTGAAGGACCTTTTGGAAGATCATTATTCGGATGCCGCCGGCACGGTGGCGGAATACGAACAGATCGAACGGACCGTGAAATCCCTCTTGGCCGACGGCAGCATCGACGAAAGTTTCAAAGCCGTTTTAATGGACGTTTACGAATACGGCCAAAAGGGGAAGAATACGAACCGGCCGGAATCCCATATCCAGAATCATCGGGAACGGCTTGCCGAATGGATCGGCCTGCTCGGACAAATTTCGGAGTAAAATAAAAAATTCTCCCTTTCAGGAGAATGGTTGGATCTTGTCCAAATATTGCGACCAAAAGCGGGAGATTTCCTCTTCTCCCTTATTTTTGTAAAAATTGGCGTTCCATATCGTTTGGTAGATGGCGTACCATTTCATCCGGTGTCTTAGCTGATCCGTCAATTCCGCCCCGTAATGGCGGAGCCAATTTTCCCAGCCGCTTTCGGGGATATACCAGTAGAGAAGCGGGCCGAGATCGAGGGCCGGATCGGAAATCGCCGCCTGTTCCCAATCGATCAGATACAGCCTTCCGTCCTTCGTCAAGAGCCAGTTTTGGTGGTGAACATCCGAATGGCATACCGCCCACTGGTCATCCGGCAGAAGCGGGAGCTGTTCATACAACGCGGCAAGGGCGGCTTTTTCCTTTTTCAGATCCGGATGGAGCCGCTCGGCCAGCTGCCGGAGCATCGTGTCCGGGGACAGGGGCTTCTTCCCCAGGCGGCGCATCATCGTCAGGAGCGGCTGGGAACCGTGGATTTTTTTCAGGAGCTTTGCCACATCCGGGTTGTTCATTTCCCGGGGCTCCAGCACCCTGCCCTCCACCCATTTCTGGGCCGTGATGACGTCGCCGTTTTCCAGCCGCTTCGTCCATATCAGTTTCGGCACGATCCCTTCCGCCGAAAGCACGGCCAAAAACGGGGAAGAATTCCGCTTCA
>Ga0207865_100332_pt1 | contig 54184 bp, 55 predicted proteins | sample HigsolmetaAR204D_FD_184836 | JGI IMG/M metagenome (GOLD analysis project Ga0207865, IMG submission 184836) | Ionic liquid and high solid enriched microbial communities from the Joint BioEnergy Institute, USA - AR20-4-D (SPAdes) (version 2) ...
AACAGCTCCTTTTGCTTAGTAGCTCTGAAAATGTGTCCTACACTCACATTTTTAACCTACGATCGCTAGCAAATACGGAGCTGTTTTACGTTCATGTTAACTTATTTTCTTTCATCGGGCCATTTTGGCAGAAATTAGATCTTTTTTCGTTCTTATTGTTTGGAGGTTAGGCTGGAATGTATATGGATGGATGGCCCTGAAGGATTGGGCTGGACCAGATACGGATGGCTGGCCTTAAGGTCAGGCTGGGGGCTGGGTCCGGTAGGCCGCATGCCGTCAAGGAAGCGCAGATCGCCGGCAAGGCGATCGCCGCGCTTTATACCGGCTCGACGCAGTCGGGACTGTCGTAGCGCACGTTGCCGACCTTCGGGCTGACGGCATACCGGCGCATCGCCTCTGCCGGATATGGCGCCAGCAGCGGGACTAGCTCCCGCTCGTCCTGAACGCGGCGGTCCAGCCACAGCGCCTCTGCCCGGGGCGTCAGGATCACGGGCATCCGGTCGTGGACGTCCGACACGAGGCTGTTCGCCGCCGTCGTCACGATCGTGCACGTATGCAGCTTCTCTCCGGACGGGGACACCCACGTATCGTACAAGGCGGCCATCGCAAACAGCGCGCCGTCCCGGAGCGTGAAGCGATACGGCTGCTTGCCCTCCTCCGTCCGCTTCCATTCGTAGAATCCGTCCGCCGGAATGACGCAGCGCTTGCGTTTCAGCAAATTGCGGAATGCGGGCTTCTCCGCGACCGTTTCTGACCGCGCGTTCATCATTCGGTAGCCGGAGCGCTCATCAGACGCCCATGAAGGGACAAGCCCCCATTTCAGCTCCCCGAAGCGGTTGTGCGAAGGGCCCTCCCCGTCTGGCGGCGTTCCGCCGATAATGGCCGGAATGTACTGCCCCGGCGCCACGTTATAGCGCGGCTGAAACTTGCCCGCGCGGCGGTCCAGCATGAAGCGGATCACCAAATCTTCCCAAACGACGGTAATCGTGTAACGTCCGCACATGGCGCTCGCCTCCTGCTATTGGTCCACTTCCACGATAAATACAGTCAGCTTCTCGGCCAAATCGATTTCATAGGGCGAGCTCAGCTTCTCGCCGTCGGCCGTCTCCACAATGCGGACGACCGGCCTTTGCGGCGCGCGCGGATCGATCGCGGTGACGACGCCCCGCTCCCCCGTATTCAGGGTCACCGTCATGCCCAGCGGGTAGAGCGCTACATGATCGCGAAACACCGTCACTTTCGACAGCTCGTACCAGTGCCCTACGCCCGAAAACAAAGCTTCCATCGCCTGATGAGGCAGCATCGCCCGCCGGTACGGACGATGCGAGGTCATGGCGTCGTAGCTGTCGGCGATGGCGATCCATTTGGCATATTCGTGAATGTCGTCGCCCTTGATACCTCGCGGGTAGCCGCTCCCGTCAAGCCGTTCATGATGCTGAAAGGCGCAGTGAGCCGCAATCAGCGGAATATTGGGCTCGTCCTTCAGCAGCTTGAAGCCGAGCTCCGGGTGCCGCTTGATCTCGGCGAACTCCTCTTCCGTCAGCTGCCCCGGCTTGTCGAGCAGCGCCAAATCGATCTGCGTCTTGCCGATATCGTGCAGCAGAGCGCCTATGCCGAGCGTCATCAGCTCGTCCCGGCTGTAGCCGCTGGCCATTCCGAGCATCGTGGAATAGATGGATACATTCAATGAATGCTGGTACAAATATTGGCTCCATACGTTCATATTCATCAGCATGATCATCGTTTCCTGGTGCTCGCTCAAATCATCGATGATCATTTTCATCACACTGCCGAACGTCTTGCCAAGCACCGGCCTCGACAGCTTCGGCCTGCTGCCCTGCTCCATGAAGGAGCGGAATTGCGTTCGCAGCTCGCTCAGCGCGCGTCTGCGGGTCTCCTCCGAAATCGGGTCTTCCACTTGAATATCTTCCGTTAACGGATCTTCGATGTACACATAATCGATCCCTAAATGGTGAAGCCGGCCAATCAAGTTCTGCGTCAGCTCGGCATGGCGGTTTAAAAGTACGACGCCTTCTTCGTTAAAAATCGGTTTGCCCAGCCGCATTCCGGGAACGCAGGAACGGATCGGTATCAAACGCATGCATTCGCTGCCTCTTTCTAATCTAGTATGAATTCGTGCAAAGCGATTCCATCAAGAATCAAAAAAAATAGAGTAAACAAGTCCAGTCTAGCACAAAAGAACTATTCGTAAAAGACCTTTAGGAATGTCTGGTCCGATAAACGGATGGCGCGGCGCTTGTCGTCCCGGCTATTTAGTGATACGATATAGCGGTAAATCGTAACGCGATATAGAGAGGGCGATCTTTTGGGTAAAACAGAACTGCTTAAAGGAAGCACCGAAATGGTATTGCTGTCGCTATTGGCGCAAAAAGATATGTACGGCTACGAAATCGCCGAACGGATCGAGCAGCTCAGCGAGGGATACCTCAGATACAAGGAAGGAACGCTGTACCCGGCCTTGAAGCGGCTGGAGATGCAGGGATGGGTCGAGACGTATTGGCAGCAGTCCAGCGAGGGGCCGCGCCGCAAATATTACCGGCTGACGCAGGCAGGACGCCATGCTTTGGCGGACCAGAAGCGGGAATGGACTGTCTTTCAGAAGATCATGAACCGGATGGTAGGTGATCCGATTGGATAAGCGGCAGCAGCCCGTAAAGGAATTCGAAGCTTACTTGGCCCGCGTTACAGCGCGCTTGTCTTTGGAAAAAACGGAGATCGACGAACTGAAGGAAGAATGGCTTCAGCATTTGAACGATCGAATGCATCATTACCTGGCGCAAGGCTTCACGGAGCAGAAAGCGATCGAGATGGCGATCGAACAGTTCGGAGATGCCGAGCTGCTCGGGGCGGAAGTGAACCGAAGCTGCGTTTCGGCCCGCAAAAGCTTACTCGTCAAGGAGGGGCTTGTGTGGCTGATCTGTCTTGTCGCCGCTTCCGTGGCACCCGGATTATTGATCGGCGCGCATTATCAGCTTTATTTTACTTTGCTGCCGCTGCTGTGCCTGATGCTGTGCTCTGCCATGTACCATACCGCGATCAGGCACGCTTCGTTCCCTTTTCTCTCGTTCGTCGGCTTTGCCGTCTTTTATGGCTCGTTCGTCATCACGATCGCCTCGGCGAATCCGGGCCGCGAGCTCATTCGGCTCATCGTGCCGCAGCGGCTTGAGGATGTCGCCGGCAGCAGCGGGATGTTTACGCTGCCTGGTCTCCATCTGCTGTGGATCGCGGCGATTGCGGTGCTGCTGGCCTCCGGGGCCCGCCTGCGCTCGGCCGTTCAAGCCAGCTTCGAATACTGGTTTATGATCATGATCTCCCTGGCGTTGGCAAGTAGCGATTGGCTCACAGCTTCCTCTGAAGGCAAAACGATACTGATCAATATTTTTTTGCTGTATGCATTTTTGCAGCAGGCCGTTCGCCCGCAGGCTCTGATCAAGCTCGTCCATAAAGCTGCAAAGAAAAAGCTGCCCTTATAGAAGGAGCAGCCCTTAGCAACGTCTATTGCTTCCTTGTTCACAGTTCGCAAGGCGGAGCGATTAAACGATGAAATTTTGATTTTCGATCATTGTCGTATGCTCTTCCTTCTCGTCGTGTCCTTGTTTTTTCATCATCGACTGGATGCGCTCGACAACCTGCGGAGCCGAATCGATCAGCCGCTCAAGCAGATGCGTTTGATTATCGAGCGGTACGACCTTGACGCCGTGCTTGCCGACAACGAGGAACGCAATTGGCGTAATGGAGACGCCGCCGCCGCTGCCGCCGCCAAACGGGAGGGCTACCTGCGCGTTCATGCCGTTTGCCTGATTTCCCGCTCCCGGCGCAGGTACGGTATTGACGGCGATCTCTGCCGCCTCTTCCGTCACAAACTCGCTCCCGCCGGCGGCAAAGCCGAAGCCGACCTTGCTGATCGGCATAATGACACTTCCGTCCGGCGTTTCAACAGGATCGCCTACAATCGTATTGACATCAACCATTTCTCTAATATTTTCCATCGCCGTCTTCATAAGCCCTTGAATCGGATGTTCAGCCATCGTGCAGCTCCTTTCTGCGCATAATGATCGATTTTGATGCCTATGACGAGCGGTACTTCGTCATCGGACGTCACCTGCGGTGCCTGAAAATTCGCCGAAGGGTTTACGTCGAATTTTCAGGCATAGGCCTGGTCAAGCAGTCGTTAGGTTTCCCTCCGCCGTCAGCGACTATTCTCCCCTTGGCCGCGCGCCGACGGAGATTTGACGAGCACATTTTGCCATGCTTTCAGGCCGCCCTTGACCTTCAGCACGCGAAACAGCAGTATAAACATCGACTGGAACAAATAAATAATGCGGATCCGAAAGTGAGCTTCGGCCTCCGTCGTAAGGCGAAGCTCGTTAAAGCAGGGCATCACCTGCAGCTTCGGCTGGGCATCCAGTCGAATGAACCGGAATATGTAAGATAGCAAGGACGTTTTCAGGCCCCAAATCATGCCGGCGGCGAATGCCGTTTCCGGCGCATGTCCCGCCCCGATGCCCGTCTTCCATTCCATCCTCATACAATGCACATGTCTTAGCGTATCCCGCAGCCATTGGTAAAAATCCGGGGTATGTTGAAGCAGATGCCTGAACCGTTCTATCGCCGTTTGTATCTGCTCAAGAGTGACCTTCCGCTTGTTTTCCCTCATAAGCTGCTCGGAGCGGCGATTGATTTGTTCCGTTTTCAGCTCGAGGCCAAAGCTGGCCGCGGAAATCATCGGCACGCCGTATTTTCTGCGAATCAATCCGTAGAGCGCCCGCAGCTCCACTTCATAATGATCGTTGTTGTGGAGCCGCCTTGCATCCAGCCGCAGACGCACATCGCTAGCCAGCAGCAGACCTATTAGAACGATGACGATTCCGGCCGCCCACCACCAGACCATGCATAATCCCTCCCAGGCCGAACGGCCGATACCGTAACCAAAATAAAAACACCCAATGGGCACCATCAGGTGTTAGTATGGCCTTGCCGAAGCATCTAATGCACGGGCTTCGCCCTCGGCCATGGCGTCTTCAAGCTCATCGATCGTCATCTGCCGGCCATCCAGCTTCTCGAACAATAGACGAGTCTCTTCCTCAAGGCTGTCTTCATCGTCGAACATCGCTGTCTCCGGAAGCTCCTCCAGGCTCGAAAGCCCGAAATAATCGAGGAACGATTTGGTTGTGCCGTACAGGATCGGCCTGCCCGGGGCATCCGCCCGGTCCACTTCCTGGATCAAATCTTTGCCGACCAACGTCTGGATCGCCCGCTCCGTCTTGACGCCGCGAATCTCTTCGATCTCGACCCGGGTTATCGGCTGCTTGTAAGCGACGATGGCGAGCGTCTCCAGCGCCGCTTGCGACAGTGCCGCGCGGGATGGGGAGTACGCCAGCTTCTCCAGAAACGGCGCATGCTCCGGCACGGTCGTCAACCTGTAGCCGCCGGCCATATGAACGATCTGGATGCCTCTTCCTTGACGTTTGAAATCGTCCTGCAGCTCCAGGATCAGCTCGTTCACAAAGGCAACGTCCAGCTCCATCACTTCGGCCACCTGCTTGGCATCGAGCCCTTCGTCGCCCGCTACGAACAGCAGGCCCTCAATAACTGATTTCATCTGTCGGAAGTCCATCCGCCGCTTCATCCTCCCTGGCATGTATCACGATGTCGTCAAACAGCTTATGCTGATAGCAAACAATTCTTTTCACCTTCATCAGCTCGAGCAGAGCGAGGAACGTCACGACAATCGAATCGCGCGTCGCATGCCCGTCCAGCAGCTTCGAGAACAGCAGCTTGCCGCCGGCCTGCTTCAGCCGGTCCACCACCTCGTACATCCGGTCTTTGACGGAAATTTCGTCCTTGCGAATCTTCGTCACCGTATTGCGGGTGGCCATGCGCAGCATCGCTTTGCGAAAAGCGCGAACAAGGTCGTTCACGCCGAGCCCTTCTACCGGATTCGGCGGCTCCGTCGGCAAATACGGCGTCAAATCCTCCGGCTCTCTGGTATAGATCAGGCTGCGCTCCATCTCCATATCGCGCAGTTGGAGCGCCGCCGCCTTGATCCTCCGGTATTCGATCAGCCGCGCGACAAGCTCGTCGCGCGGATCGAACTCTTCGTCCATCCAGTAGCTGTCGTCCTGCTCCAGCTCGACCGGAGGCTTCGGCAGCAGCATCTTGCTCTTGATGGCCAGCAGCGTCGCCGCCATGACGAGAAATTCGCTCGTCACCTCCAGCTCCAGCTCCTGCATTGCGGCAAGATAATCCATATATTGATCGGTAATTTCCTTAATCGGTATGTCGTAGATATCGACTTCCGCTTTGTCGATCAAATGCAGCAGCAAATCCAGGGGACCTTCGAAGGTATCCAGTTTGTATGTTACGCTCACGTGTCTTCCAAATCCCCTCTCCTTCAGCCGGCCGCCCCGGAAGCGAACAACGCTTACTTGCTCAGCTGTTTCGTCAAGTTGGCCATCTCGATGGCGCTGACGGCCGCCTCCCAGCCTTTGTTGCCGGCTTTCGTGCCCGCGCGCTCCACGGCCTGCTCGATGGAATCCGTCGTCAGCACGCCGAAGATGGTCGGAACGCCGGTTTTTAATGCGATGGCCGCTACGCCTTTGGCCGCCTCGTTGCACACGTAGTCGAAATGAGGCGTGCTGCCGCGGATGACGGCGCCTAGCGTAATGACGGCGTCGTATTTGCCGCTCTCAGCCATTTTCTGGGCGATCAGCGGGATTTCGAACGCGCCCGGCACCCAGGCAATCTCGACGTCCTCATCTTGCGCGCCGTGGCGCTTCAGCGCGTCCAGCGCGCCGCTGACCAGCTTGTTTGTAATGAATTCATTGAACCTTCCGGCGACAATGCCGAATTTCAATCCTTGCGCTACCAAATATCCTTCGTATACTTTCGCCATTTTCTTTCAACTTCCTTCCCGGTTTTCCCGATATTTTTTGATACTGCCTATGACGAGCGATTCCTTCGTCATCGGTCGTCGCCTGCGGTGTTGAAAATTCTGCATATGGATACCACAGAATTTTCAAGATAGCCGCCTATGACGAGCGATTCCTTACGTCATCGGTCGTCGCCTGCGGTGTTGAAAATTCAGCGTATGGATACCGCACAATTTTCAAGATAGCCTTTAACGAACCTCTTCCTTGAACTGGAGCAGGTGGCCAAGCTTTGCTTTTTTGGTATGCAAATATTTGGTGTTGTCTTCGTTCTCCGGCATCTGGATCGGCACCCGCTCGACCACTTCCATGCCATACCCTTCAAGCCCTTTGATCTTGCGCGGATTGTTGGTCAGCAGGCGGATTTTGCGAACCCCGAGGTCCTTCAAAATTTGAGCGCCAATGCCGTATTCCCGCAGATCCGGGGCGAAGCCGAGCCGCAAATTCGCCTCGACCGTGTCGAGCCCCTGCTCCTGCAGCGCATACGCCTTCAGCTTGTTGATCAGCCCGATGCCGCGGCCTTCCTGCCGCATGTACAACAGCACGCCCGAGCCCTCCTCCTCAATCTGCCGGAGCGCCGCTTCGAGCTGCGGGCCGCAGTCGCAGCGGTGAGAATGAAAGACGTCGCCTGTCATGCATTCGGAATGTACCCGCACCAGCGTCGGCTTCTGGCTATCGATCGCGCCTTTGACGAGCGCTACGTGCTCCTTGCGGTCGACTTCGTTCGTATAAGCGACGGCGGTAAACGTGCCGAAATCGGTCGGCAGCTTGACCTCGACCTCGCGGTGAACGAGCTTCTCCTTGTGGTTGCGGTATTCGATCAAATCGCGAATCGTAATCACCTTGAGCTCGTGCTCCCGGGCGATTTCCATCAAATCCGGCACTCTGGCCATCTCGCCGTTCTCCTTGATGACCTCGCAGATGACCGCGGCGGGATAAGAACCGCACAGCCGGGCAAGGTCGACTGCAGCCTCCGTATGTCCGGCCCGCCGCAGCACGCCGCCGTTCTTCGCAATCAGCGGAAAAATATGTCCCGGCCGGCGAAAGCTTTGCGGTCTCGTCTTCGGATCGATCAGCGACTTCACCGTAAACGAGCGCTCGGAGGCGGAAATGCCCGTCGTCGTCTCGACATGGTCGATTGACACCGTGAATGCCGTTCCGTGATAGTCCGTATTGCGGGCGACCATCGGCGGAAGGTCGAGCTCCGCGGCCCGCTCCTCCGTAATGGGGGCGCAGACGAGTCCGCGTCCAACCTTGATCATAAAGTTGATCACTTCCGGGGTCGCTTTCTCCGCCAGCGCGACGAAATCCCCCTCGTTCTCGCGGTCCTCGTCGTCTACGACGATGACGACTTTCCCCATCATAAGATCATATATCGCTTCTTCTATCGGCGCAAACCGGATGCTGTCGTTCATCTCCCACTCCTCCTTCTTTCATACTATCTTGAAAAATTGGACAGAACCCTCCGGCGAATTTTCGGGCACCGAAAGAGTCGTTCCGCCATAGGCGGTTATTATCGGAATCCATGCTCCGCCAGGAACGCTTCGCTGAGCCCTCCCGCCCCGCTCCGAACGCCACTGCCGGGCACCGAACCGGCCGCCAATAGCTTCTCGATATATTTGCCGAGCACGTCGCATTCCAGGTTCACCTCATCGCCTGGCTGCTTATACTGCAGCACCGTTTCCGCCAGCGTATGGGGAATGATCGATACGGTGAACGCCCGGTCGGTCACCTCCACCACCGTAAGGCTGATGCCGTCGATGGTGATGGAGCCGTGCGGAATGACATACCTGAGCATGTCTGGCTCGCGGGGCTCGAGCCGAAATACGACCGCGTTCTCCTCCGGCGTCCTGGCCGTAATGATTCCGGTCGTATCGACGTGGCCCTGAACGATATGCCCGCCGAAGCGACCGTTTAGCGGCATCGCCCGCTCCAAATTGACGGGAGAGCCGGACGACAGCTTGCGCAGGTTCGATCGACGGAACGTTTCCGGCATGACATCGACGGAAAAGGAACCGCCGTCGAATGCGATCACCGTCAGGCAGACGCCGTTCACCGCGATGCTGTCGCCCAGCTTCACATCTTCCAGCACGCGCCGGGCGCCGATGGTCAGCACCATCGCCTGGCCTTGCCGGTCGATGCGCTTCATCGTGCCGATCTCTTCGATGATTCCCGTAAACATTCACTCCGCCTCCTGTTCATATTTAGGATAACCCATGAGGCACAGATCGTCTCCGAACCGCTCGATCTGCACATCGTTCAAGCGGATCGCTTCGGCCATCCGGTCGAAGCCGGCAAATTCGAAGCTTGCCGGCGCCTGCGGTCCGCCGCCGATAATCTTCGGCGCCAGGAACAGCACGACCTTGTCGACAAGCCCCCGCTCCAGCATTGCGCCGTTCAGGCGTCCTCCGCCCTCGAGCAGCACCGAAGCGATCTCGAGCTCACCCAGCCGGTCCATCGCGGCCTCGAGATCGACGCGGGGACCGGGGCCGCAGTCGATGACGGTTACACCGCGTGCCTTCAGCGCCTCGCGCCGATCGGCCGGGGCGGCAGCCGTCGTCAGCACGATGACGGGCGCCTCGCCGTCCCGCACTAGCCGGGCGTCTATCGGCAATCTCAGCGCCGAGTCCACGACGACGCGAATCGGGTTGCGCCCCGGCACGGGCAGCCGCGTCGTCAGCGCGGGATCGTCGGCCAGCACCGTGCCGATGCCGACCATGATCGCCTGATGGCGATGGCGCAGCGTATGCACGAAGGCGCGCGACGCCTCGCCCGATATCCACTTGCTGTCGCCCGTCTTCGCCGCGATCCTGCCATCCAGGGTGCTGGCCGTCTTGACGGTGACGAAGGGGCGGCGCGTGAGGATGTACTTGTTGAACGCTTCGTTAAGGCGAAGCGCCTCCCGCTCCAGTATGCCCGCCGTCACCTCGACGCCGTGCTCGCGCAGCCGTTTGAGCCCTCTGCCGGCGACGAGCGGATTCGGGTCTGTGCATGCCGCGACGACCCGTCTCACCCCTTCGCGGATAAGGCGCTCGCTGCAAGGCGGCGTGCGGCCATGGTGGCTGCACGGCTCCAGCGTCACATAGGCTGTGGCGCCCTTCGCTTCGGCGCCGGCCATGTTCAAGGCGTGCACCTCGGCGTGCGCCTCGCCGCGTTTCAGGTGAGCGCCGGTGCCGACAATCCGCCCGTCCTTCACCAGCACGCAGCCGACGGCCGGATTGATGTCCGTCTGGCCTTGAGCCGCTGCGGCAAGCTGCAGAGCCAGACGCATATAAAACTCGTCGTTTATCAGTTCCACCGCTTCTCTCCTCTCTTTGCCCTTAACGCAAAAAAGCCCTCTTTCTCTTCAGCGAAAAAGGGGCATGAGATTGAAGAAAAGGTATGTTAGGCGCGAAAAAGCGATCCCGCACTTCAGTTAAGCTTTTCACAGCATGGCAGCAGCGGCGGGGGCAGTCAGCCCTCCAAGCGGCTCCAGGCCTGCATGCCGGCGATCGACCCGGCTGCGATGCCGGGATACGGCCACAGCAAAGCCAGGCATCTGCCGCAAAGCATACGCAGAACGCCAAGGCTGCCGACGCCAAAGCACCGGAAACGAGAGCCGTCCGAATCATCGAACCGCCTTGCCGCAACGAATCTCGCCGCCGGCGTTCCGCATGCGAAAAAACGAGCTTCCGCACCGGCTGCCGCTGCTTGTGAAATTGTGCACTAACAGAAGCGAAATATGAATGCGATCGCGCTTGTCCCCTTCTCCCATCCAGACTGTAACTGTCGGTCCCGGAATCGCACCGGGTCCACCGGCGGCAGACCGGTCGTCTGCCGCACGGGTCACGGACTGAACCGGCTTCCCGCGGAAGCCGGATATCACCGCCGGTAGGGAATTTCACCCTGCCCCGAAAGGTACTAAGCTTATGCATTTAAGGTTTAGTCATCAGTATAAATCGGTTCGCCGGTTTTGTCCAGTGCCCGGCAAGCCGTTTGTCAATGAAGTTGTCCGGGATGCGGCCCGCACGCGGTTACACGTCCGTGACGCGAATCGACTCCATCTTGTCGTGGCCCTTGAACTTGTCGACATGCTCCATCCCCGATTTCACTTTGCCGAACACCGTATGCTGGCCGTCGAGATGAGGCTGCGGCTGATAGCAGATGTAGAACTGGCTGCCGCCGGTATTGCGGCCCGCATGAGCCATTGCCAGCGTGCCGCGCTCGTGCTTGTTCGGGTTGATCTCGCAGTTGATCGTGTAGCCTGGCCCGCCGGTGCCGGTTCCGTGCGGGCAGCCGCCTTGGGCGACAAAGCCGGGGATGACGCGGTGAAACGTCAATCCGTCATAAAAGCCGGAGTTGGCCAATTTCTCAAAATTCGCCACTGTGTTCGGCGCGTCTTTATCGAACAAATCGAGCACTACCTCGTTGCCGTCTGCCATTTTGATGGTCGCTTGTTTTGCCATGTTCGTCGCTCCTTCGTATCATTATCCGCAGGCGGCTGCCGCCGCCAACAAATCTTCCTTATTTTACACTGAAATCGGGCTTAGCACAAATGCGCGTCGGCCGGCAGCGGCCCGGGGAGCGCATCATGCGAAAAAAACGGCCTGTATTAAACAGGCCGCGTTACCTTCAGCATTCTTTCCGGAATCAGATCGTTGCCGAGCAAATGATCGTACGATTCCCTCTTCACAACAACGTCCGCCTTGCCGTCCTTGACGAAGACGACCGCCGGCCGGCGCAGGCGGTTGTAATTGCTGGCCATGGCGTAGTTGTAGGCGCCCGTGCACGAAACGGCGAGAATGTCGCCGCTCCTGACAGCCGGCAGCTTCACGTCCCAGATCAGCATATCGCCGCTCTCGCAGCATTTGCCGGCCACGGAGACGACCTCCTCGGCCGGATCGCCGCCGCGGTTCGCCAGCATCGCCTCATACCGCGCGTCGTACAGCGCCGGACGCGGGTTGTCGGTCATCCCGCCGTCCACCGCCACATATTTGCGCACGCCGGGGATGTCCTTGTACGTGCCGACCGTATACAGCGTTGTGCCGGCATCGCCGACAATGCTGCGCCCCGGCTCGGTCCAAATTTCCGGAAGCGGATACCGCAGGTTCCCGAACTGCTCCTTCACCGCCTCGGCGATCGCTTGGACGTAAGCTGCCACCGGCAGCGGCGTATCGCCTTCGGTATAGCGGATGCCGAAGCCGCCTCCGAGATTGATCACCCGGAATACGAGGCTTAGCTTGTCGCGAACGTGCGCCGCGAAGGCGGCCACCTTCTCGACCGCCAGGCGGAAGCCGTCTACCTCGAAAATTTGCGACCCGATATGCGAATGCACGCCGAGCAGCTCGACGTTCGGCAAATCGGCGGCCTGCTTCACCGCCTCGAAGGCCGCGCCGTTCTCCAGATCGAATCCGAACTTCGAGTCGGTCTGGCCGGTCGATATATATTCATGCGTATGAGCTTCTACGCCCGGAGTGATGCGCAGCAGGATGTTGGCCCGCACCCCTTTCTCCCCGGCGATCGCATTGAGCATATGCAGCTCGACGGCGTTGTCGACGACGAAGCAGCCGATCCCCGCGTCAAGCGCCATCCCGATTTCTTCAGGCGTCTTGTTGTTCCCGTGAAAATGAATCCGCTGCGCCGGAAAGCCGGCCTTCAGCGCCGTGTACAGTTCGCCGTCGGAGACGACATCCAGCGCCAGGCCTTCCTCTTCGACGATGCGGCACATCGCCATGACGCAGAAAGCCTTGCTCGCATAGGCTACCTGAAATTTCAGACCGGATGCGCGAAAAGCCTCCATATATTCGCTGCAGCGCTGCCTGATCAGCGCCTCGTCCATGACATAAAGCGGCGTTCCGTACGCAGCGGCCAATTCGACCGTATCGCAGCCGCCGATTTCCAAATGGTTGCGTTCGTTGATGGTGCTGGTGCCATGCAAGTACATCCGGTATTCCCTCTTCTCCTGTAAAGACATTTTCTCTAAATTATCATATGTCCCCGGAGAAGACAACAAGAAAGCTTCACTCGCTGACTTCCGCAAGGAGTGCCAAAGCCCCGCCGCTGCAAAAACGGGGGGCTTGCCGGGACATCTGCCCGCTTTAGCGGCGGGGCTGTCTCGTATTGTCCAGCGGCTTCGTGAGGCTGAGGCGCGTCTTGACCGTATTGAACGGGCGGCGGATGACGATATCCGCCATCGCTCTCAGGTTGAACGGGATGAACGGCCACAAATAAGGAGCGTTGTACGAGCGCTGCGTCGCCAGCAGAATGACCCACACCGTCGCGCCGATGACAAGCCCCGGCACCTTGAACAGCGCCACCAGAACGAGCAGCGACAGCCTGGCGATCCGGTTGGCCAGACTAAGCTCGTAGCTGGGCGTGGCGAACGTGCCTATGGCCGCCACGGCCAGGTACAGGATGACTTCGTTGACGAACAGCCCCGCCTTGACGGCGATATCGCCGATCAGAATGGCGGCCACCAGGCCCATAGCGGTAGCCAGAGGCGTCGGCGTATGGACGGCGGCCATCCGCATCAGGTCGATGCCCAGCTCGGCGATCAGGAACTGGCCGATCAGCGGAATTTTGGCTGCCTTCTGCGGGCCGAGAAAGTCGAGCCCGGCCGGCTTCAGCTCCGGCGAAATGACCATCAGCAGCCAGAGCGGCAGCAGGAACAGGGAGGCGGCAATGCCCAAAAAGCGCACCCATCGCAGGTAAGTTCCCACCGTCGGCGTCTGCCGGTACTCCTCGGCATGCTGCACATGATGGAAAAATGTCGTCGGCAAAATCATCACCGAAGGGGACGTATCGACAAAGACGCAGACATGACCTTCCAGCAGATGGGCCGTGATGACGTCGGGCCGTTCGGAATACCGCACCATCGGATAAGGATTCCAGCTGTTATCGAACATCAGCTCCTCCAGCTGCTTCTCGGCCAGCGGCAGTCCGTCCACCTTCACCTGACGGATTTTGTCCCGAATCGACTCGACCAGATCCATATCGCAAATATCCTGAATGTAAGCGAGGCAGACGTCGGTCTGCGTCCGTTCACCGGATTTCATAATCTCCAGCATAAGCCGCGGATCGCGCAGCCTGCGGCGGACGAGCGTCACGTTGGTGAGCAGCGTCTCCACGAACCCGTCGCGGGAGCCGCGAACGACCCGCTCCAAATCCGGCTCCTCGGTTGTGCGCGACGGGAATGTTTTGGCATCGACGAGCACCGCTTTCGTCTCGCCCTCAAAGAAGAAAGCCGTTCCGCCCATCGCCACGTAATCGACCGCTTCCTTGAGCCGGTCGGTCTTCTTGACCTGAATATGCGGAATGAGCGCTTCGTCGAACAGCTCAATGATCGCCGTGCGGCGCTGCGCCGCCCCTTCTCCGACATGCCTCTGCTCCGCCTCGCCCCGCTCGCCTTCCGCGCGCTCTCTGATGCCCGGAGCCCCCGGCGCGTCCGCCGACTCTCCTTCCTTGACGTTAAGCAGCCTGTCGGCATAGGAGAGCCGCTCCAGAATCGTCGTCAGCACGACGTCTTTGGCAAAGCCGTTGTAGTAGAAAATGCCCGTCTTCGTGCCGCCGAACACCATCTCCCGGAAGACGACGTCGAAGCTTTTGTTCAAGCCGACCTTTTCCTCCAGCACCCGCTTCAAGTCGTTAAAGTCAGGGAAAATCCGGTCTTCTTCCTTCAGCTTCTGCTCCTCGTAAGTCAGCGTTTCTTCCGGATCGTTGCGCGGCATGCCGGCAGACTTCGTGCCGCCGGACGGCTGGTTTGCTCCATGAGCGGCGGCGGATTCGCCTCTCGTTGTCCGCACCGTCAAGCCGGTGCCGGCGGGCTGCGCCGCGTGATTCCCGGCTTGACCATGCTCCGCCGCGCCAGCCTGGACCCCGGCATGCTCCGGGCGACCGGCCGCCTCGCCGGTCTCCGCCGCTTCGCGCGGCGCAGCCTCCAAGCCTTGCGCCTCCTCCGGCAAGTCCTCGATAATGTTGCCCTCGCTGTCGATGATCAGCTTCCTGCCGGCATCCGGCCTGCGGGCCGGCTTTCCTTTTAACAGACGGGCTTTTCTGAATTGCTTGGTCATCGTATCCATCATCCTCCCGAAACAGTTCAAGGTCCGAGCCAGCCGAGCCAATCCGCAATCGATCCGAACACTTTGCCCAGGATCATGGCCATCAGCAGCCACATGATGTATGTATCCAGACGAACGCGCTTGGCCAAAATCGGCAGCACATTGATAACCTCTGTCAGCGCCGCCGCCAGCATCCCGACAAAAGCGCCGGCCAGCAGACCGACAAAGGCGGCAGCCAGCGGAAAAAAGCGATAGTTCCAATCAAACATATCGGTCCACGTAAAAAACACGGAGCCGAGGACGACCGCTCGCTCATAGAAGCGAATTTTGCTGTACGAGTTCGTAATTTGCGCCAGCCTCGGTATGATATTCAGCACGACCAGGAAAGCGACCATCCCGCTGCCGACGACGAGACCGCCGGCGAGGCCGATAAAGACGAGAGCGAAGCCTGTCAGCAGCGCACTCAAGTCGCACCCGTCCTGTCGTGCATTTTGCCGTATTCCTCCGTCACAATGTAATGGTTGACGCTCTCCTGGTACAAGAACACCTCGACATCGAGCGGGCTCGGCTCTTCGTTGAATTTTTTCTTGAACAGATGGTTGAAGAACACGACCATGCCGACCCCGATGCCGATTGAATAAGGGATTTGCAACAGCAGCGGCCGATCATTATCCAGCCCTGTCACCAGCCGGTAAATGCGGGCATGCACCTCGGCCATGCTGACGTCGGCGTGAAAATTCATAATGGCCAGGCCCGATCCGATAAATAAGAGCAGCCATACGATGATAATGAAGATAATATTCGGCGGTTTGGGCGGATCGCCCACCTCCACAAGACAGTGAGGCTCGCCGAAATGCTCGATCTGCATCAAAGGGTAGCTGGCCCGGATGCGTTCGACGATCAGCATCATATCGATCAGCACGATGTTGCCGTCGTTTTCGCGCGGACGGTAGAGCACAATACGGTGCAGCGCTTCTTCATAGGCCGGGTCCGCGATCAACTGTGCGGCCTGGCCGAGGAGCACCGCTTCGCCGCGGCGAATGCTCAGTCTTTTGCGCAGGCGCAAATAGACGGTCGGAACGGAAGCGGGCTGCATGAAATTCCCTCCTTACCTCATTTGCAGCATGATCCTAAACGAAAGAGGCTCTACATGGATGTAGTATGTTCCAAAGGAAGGAGAAGCCATGCTCCGGCCGCCATGGCAAAAATTGTGCGGGCAGCCCCGGCGGGGCTAAAGCGGGCTGCGGCTCAATGCTGTGCGGCAAGCCCGCGACAGCTCCAAAAAAAGAACCGGACAGCTACTGAGCTATCCGGTTCTTTATCGATTGCAGTATTTTTTTCTCGAGACGGGAAACCTGCACTTGCGAGATGCCGAGGCGGCTGGCCACCTCCGACTGCGTCTGGTCGCGAAAATAGCGCAAATAGACGATGAGCCGCTCCCGCTCGCTCAGCGCGCCGATCGCCTCGTTCAGAGCCAGCTTCTCGAACCATTTGTCCTGAGTGTCGTCGGCAATCTGATCCATGAGCGTAATCGGATCGCCGTCGTTCTCGAAGACGGTCTCGTGAATCGAGGACAGCGGCTTGTTCGCCTCCTGGGCGAGCACCACATCCTCCGGCGAAATGGACAGCTCCTCAGCCACCTCGTTCACCGTCGGCAGCCGGCCGAGCCGCTTGGACAGCTCGTCCTTCGTCTTGCGTATTTTGTTGGCCAGCTCCTTCAAGGAGCGGCTGACCTTCAGCGTTCCGTCGTCGCGCAGAAAGCGCTGAATTTCGCCGATAATCATCGGGACGGCGTAAGTGGAAAACTTCACGTCGTAGGAGAGGTCAAACTTGTCCACCGATTTCAGCAGGCCGATGCAGCCGATTTGAAACAAATCCTCGGCCTCGTACCCCCGGTTGAGAAAACGCTGAACGACCGACCAGACCAGACGAATATTGCAGTTAACCAGCGTTTCCCTGGCCACATTGTCGCCGGCTTGGCTAAGCGCGATCAGCCGTTTGACCTCATTGTCGTCCAAATAGCTGTGTGAGGCGTGCTTCAAATCCACGTCCATAGATCAGACCCCTAATTGAACATCGCTTTTTTCGATTCGATTCGCTTCTTCATTCGGATCTTCGTGCCTTCGCCAACGGCCGTCCATATTTCGATCTCATCCATGAAGTTTTCCATGATCGTAAAGCCCATGCCTGAGCGTTCCAGCTCTGGCTTGGAGGTGTACAGCGGTTGCTTGGCCAGCTCCAGATCCTGGATGCCCGCCCCTTTGTCCTCGATCGTGATGTATACCGTTTCGTCCTCGATCTCCGCCGTGATGGTGACAATGCCGTCGGTACGGTGCTCGTATCCGTGAATGATCGAATTCGTCACAGCTTCGGAGACGACCGTCTTGATATCCGTCAGCTCCTCCAGCGTCGGGTCGAGCTGCGAGACGAAGGCCGCCACGGCGACGCGGGCGAACGATTCGTTCTCCGACCGGCTGGCGAATTGCAGGGTCATAAAATTCCGCTCCTTCATGATACGACCTCCAAACTGGCAATCGCTTGCGATTCCGTATCTTGAACGGACAAAATTTTAAACAGCCCCGACATTTCGAACAACCGGAATACGGAGGGGTTGGCATCGCATACGACCATTTTCCCGCCTTTGGCCGTAATTTGCTTGTAGCGTCCCAGAATGACGCCCAGACCCGAGCTGTCCATGAAGGACAGCTCTTTCAAGCTAAGCACGATATGGCGGATATCTCCCGCTTCAATCGCTTCCTCCATCTTCTTGCGGACCGTTTCCGCCGTATGATGATCAAGCTCGCCCTTCAGCCGGACGATTAACGCGCTACTGCGGTTTTCCAACTCGATTTGCAAACTCAAGGTGCTCACTCCTTCCCATTCTGCCCCACTCTTTCTACGCCGGGTTTTCCTATTCCTTCCTTCCCGACAAAACTAGAAGAAATGCGGCAGAACTAGAAGAAAAGCGACACGCTCGGACAAACGGGCAAGCTTGACAGCATACGAGGGCGTCAATCGATAAAGAACAGATGCTTGGCCGTCCGCTTCATCAAGGTCCACCAGCCGGCCTTCTTCACTTCCACCGGAGATTCCAGCGGGAACTCGGCGATCACCTGATCTCCCTTAAAGACAACCAGCTTGCCGATCGGCTGTCCAATCGCGATCGGCGCCTTCAGCTTTTCCTGCAGCTGAATCTCGTGGCGGATGCCATCAGCCGCTTCGCCCTTCTTCAGCAGCACGCTGTACGGATGCTGGGCCGTCAGCGGCACGATCGGCTGCTCGCCCTTGCTCACCTTCATCTCGCCCATCGAATCGCCGGTTTTTAAAATCGGCAAATTCGTATATTGGGAGAACGAATAATCGAGGAGGCGAGTGACTTCGGCATTCCGCGTCTTCGTATCCGGCTCGCCCATGACGACCGTAATGACCCGGAAATGATCCCGTTTCGCCGTAGCCGCCAGGCAAAACTTCGCCTCGCTCGTATAGCCTGTCTTCAGCCCGTCGGCCCCTGCATAGAAGCGCACCAGCTTGTTCGTATTGACGAGCCAAAACGGCTTCGACGTATCCTTGCGCAAATAGTCCTGATAGACGCCGGTATATTGGGTCACCTCTTCGTGCTTCAGCAGCTCCTTGGACATCAGCGCAATATCGTAAGCGGACGAATAATGATTGTCTGCGGGAAGCCCGTTGGCGTTCGCAAAATGCGTATTTTTCATTCCCAGCTCTTCGGCTCGCTTGTTCATCAGCTGGACGAACGCTTCCTCGGAGCCGGCGATTTTCTCCGCCATCGCTACGGAGGCATCGTTGCCCGACGCCATCGCGATGCCTTTGAGCATGTCGCTTACGGTCATTTCTTCCCCGGGCTCGAGGAAAATTTGCGATCCGCCCATCGATGCCGCATACTCGCTGGTGCGCACCTTCTCGTCCAGTTTGATTTTGCCTTGATCCAGCGCCTCCATAATCAAGAGCATGGTCATAATTTTCGTAATGCTGGCCGGAGGCAGCTTCGCATCTTTATTTTTCTCGAACAAAATCGTTCCCGTATCGGCGTCGATGACAACTGCGGACGCGGCGTTCGGAGCCAGATCGACCGGCGCTTCGGCCGGCGCCTTGCCGTCCTGCTGCGCCTGCTTGTCGCCTGCCTGCTTCTGGTCAGCCTGCTTTTTGCCGTCTTGCTTGTTGTCGGGTTTCTTCTCGTCAGCCTGCTTTTCGTCTGCTTGCTTGTTGTCGGCTCGCTTGTTGTCGGCTTTCTTCTCGTCGGTCTGCTTTTCGTCAGCCTGCTTTTCGTCTGCTTGCTTGTTGTCCGCGTTCTTCTCGTCAGCCTGCTTGTCGCCTGCTTGCTTGCTGTCGGCTTTCTTCTCGTCGGTCTGCGCCGCTACCGAATGATCCTCCTGGGGCGCGGCCCATGCAGCCCCCGAAATCGAGAAGAGCAGCGCCAGTTGGATCGCCAAGATCCATTTCATGATTGTTGGGAGCATACTTGTTCTTCCCCTCCTGAAAGAGACTTGTAAGCCATATGAAGCACTGGTAATCATTGTTTACGCTTTTTATCGAAAATATTCCGCTTCCAGCAGTTTTCGCCAAGCCATTTGGCAGCCTTACTCAAACGCCGTGCCTCCAGCGGCATTCATCCATTGTTTGAGAAAACCGTAAGCTCCGCCTAACGTCCTTTATCGTGTCAAAACGATACTTTGCTGCGACCGGGGATACGCGACCGGCGCCCCCCGAGCTTCGCCTCGAACACCGCATTGGCTTTCAGAGTCCGTGTTACGTTCGGGACTTCGCATTGGCGTTCAGACTCTGCGTTAGCGCTGCCCCTTCCTGGGCACACCCGAGCACATGAGGCGGCGAATCCTGCAAAAAATGCAACATTTTCGGTATCCTTCGTACTAGAGGAAGGGGAATGTTGTATTTTGTGCAACAATTTGGGCGAGATGGGCTTCAAATCGAAGAATATCGCCCGAAATGTTGCACTTTCTACAACATTGAGCCGTGAATGCGGGTCATTTCCCTGTTTTTGTTGTACAAAATACAACATTTGCTCTCTTGAAAAATCAGCTTTATCTACAAGCTGAATTTTCGGGCACCGCAGGTGACGACCGATGACGACAGGAAGCGCTCGTCATCCGCGGCTCCCCGCGGCATCTGAATCCGTCTCGAACTCGGCACGATGCTTCTGGCGCCTGTTCGATCCACCGATGGCAGCCCGCGGGATCGGCGCGAGAAAGAGAAAGCCAGGCCGCAGCGCTAACGCTTGCCACAGCGCTTATCCAGCCATAAATGACCGATTCGGGAATGTAACGCTTGCCAGACATCTTATTTGGCCTTTGGGCGTTCTTAATCGGGGTTCCGTGTCGAATAGCGCCGCTCCGTTTCGTTACAATATGAAAAGCGTTCGATTCGTGGAAATAGCGCTTGTCGCCAGCGTTAGAGTCATGGCGGCGATCAGATATGAGCAAGACGATGATTCTGATAGGTTGATGCCAAGGGAAAAATGATTGCTTGAAAAATGCGGCGGGAGCTTAAGTCGAGAGTTTAAGTCGGAAGTTGACGGCGGGAGCTTAAGTCGAGAGTTTAAGTCGGAAGTTGACGGCAGGAGCTTAAGGCGAAAGTTTCAGGCGGGGATTTAAAGAGAATAAAAGACCCGCAAGCAGGCCCGCTTCGTGGGAAGCGTCCGCTTACGGGTTATAAGCTTGGCGAATATTCGCTATTCATCGGGCCAGGTGCGTTATTGCGGCATTCGCTCGATGCCTTCTTTGGTAATCACCGCGTAAATCAGCGGCTTGGGAGCAGGCGGCTCGTGCGAGAAGCGGAAGGCTGCCAGCGCCGCCGCGGTCATCCGCGCCGTCACCGCTTCCTCTGCATCGTTCATATGCAGCTCGGCGAGCGGTTCCCCGGCGCTCACTTTGTCCCCGGAGCGCCGCAGCAGGCGGATGCCGACGGCCGGCTCGATCGGGTCGTCCTTCTTCGCTCGGCCGGCCCCGAGCCTCATCGCCGTCACTCCCAGCTGCTCGGCGTCGATGGAAGCGATGTAGCCGTCTTGCGGGGAAACGACAGGCACGACGCTGCGGGCGGCCGGCAGCAGCTCCGGCTGGTCGGCGATCCGCGGATCGCCTTCCTGGGCGGCGATCATCGCCTTGAATTTGTCCAGCGCCGCGCCGCTGGCGAGCAGTTCTTCGGCGAGCCGCAGGCCTTCTTCGCGGGTCGTCGCCTTGCCGCCCAGGCGAATCATGTGCGAAGCCAGCTCCAGGCAGAGCCGCGTCAGCTGCTGCGGCCCGCGGCCCGCCAGCGTATCGACGGCCTCGCGTACCTCCAGCGCATTGCCGATCGAAGGCGCCAGCGGCTCGTCCATGTCCGTAATGACCGCGACCGTCTCCCTGCCGACCTGGGCGCCGATCTCGACCATCGCCTGGGCGAGCTCGATCGACGCCTCGAGCGTCTTCATGAAAGCGCCGCGGCCCGTCTTCACGTCAAGCAAAATCCGATCCGCGCCTGACGCGATTTTCTTGCTCATGATCGAGCTTGCGATCAGCGGGATCGAATCGACGGTGGCGGTGACGTCCCGCAGCGCGTACAGCAGCTTGTCGGCCGGAGCAATATTGCCGGACTGGCTGATAACCGCCAGCCCGATCTCGCGCAACTGCCGCAAAAAAGCTTCTCGCGTGCGCTCGACGGCAAAGCCCGGGATCGCTTCCAGCTTGTCGATCGTCCCCCCGGTATGCCCGAGCCCGCGGCCCGACATCTTGGCGACGGGAATGCCGGCCGCCGCGACGAGCGGTCCGAGCACGAGCGTCGTCGTATCGCCGACGCCGCCTGTACTATGCTTGTCCACCTTGATCCCGGGAATCGCGGACAGGTCGACCTGCTCCCCCGAGCGGGCCATCGCCAGCGTCAGATCGGCCGTTTCCCGCGGGGTCATGCCCTGGTAATAGACCGCCATCGCCCAGGCGGCCATCTGATAATCGGGAACGGCTCCGTTCGTATACCCTTCGATCAGCGCGGCAAGCTCCTCTGCGCTCAGCTCGCCGCCGTCCCGCTTCTTGCGAATCCAATCGACCGCACGCATTCGTGTGCCTCCTTACGCTAGTGTAAACTTTTCCAATGACTGTATTATAAGCTACCGCCAGGGCAAAAGAAAAGAAGCCCCGATATTCCCGGAGCTTCCGCGGATCGATGGCCTTATTGGACAACGAGCTTCGTCACCATCTGGTCGTGACCCGGACCGCACGGCAAGGCGCAAATTACCTCGTACGTACCCGGCTTGTCGAACGTCACCTGCTGGGATTTGTTGTTGTTGTCCAGCTTAATGCCCAGGCCTTTGATTTCGACAGCGTGCAGGCCTTCCTTGTTTTGCAAGGTAACCGTCACCGTCTCGCCGGCTTTCACCGTATATTCGGGCTGATCGAACTGATAGTTCGTCGCAACGAACTTCAGCGTCGGGCCGGCAGCTTCTTCCTGTGCCCTCTCTGCCTGACGGGCGGAAATATTTTGGAACAATACGCCCGTACCCAGAAGGCAGGCGATAATAAACAACGAGAACATAGCCCACTTTTGCATCGGTATCCCCCCTTACTGTTGGCCGTAAAAAAACGCATCTGCTTTATTGTACAAAAAGATCGAAGGTGATCGAAATGTGTTTTCCGGCGATTCCCATGAACACTTTGTGACAAATTTGCCGGCGGCAGGTGGCCTCGGCTTTATCTTTCGCCTTTTTGCCGCAAAATCATTCCGGCAGGTTCATCCGCGTCCGCCTCACACTTCCCGCACAAACTGCCGCACGAGCTCAATGAACACCGGCTTCGTCCGGTTCGCCACCTCCACCACCTGCTCGTGCGTCAGCGGCTCCAGCTCCTCGCCGATCGCCATATCGGTGATGCAGGAGACGCCGAGCACCTGCAGACCGGCATGACGCGCGGCGATCGTCTCGCCGACCGTCGACATGCCGACGGCGTCGCCGCCCAGACGGGCCAGCATCGTCAGCTCCGACGGCGGCAAATAATTCGGGCCGGCGATGCCCGCATAGACCCCCTCCTGCAGCCGCACCGCTTCTCCGCGGGCCTCGCCGTAACGCGCGGCGATCTGCTTGAACAGCTCGCGGCAGGAGCGGCTGTACGCTTCCGACATATCGGGAAAGCGCGGGCCGAGCTCGGGATGGTTCACCCCGACCAGCGGGTTGTCGCCGGTCAAGTTCAGATGGTCCCGAATCAGCATCAAATCGCCGGGCCGAAAAGCGCGATTCATCCCCCCTGCGGCATTCGTCAGGATGAGGGTGGACACGCCGAGCTGCTTCATGACATAGACGGGGAACACGACCTGCTTCATGGAATAACCTTCGTAATAATGAAACCGTCCCTGCATGACGATCGCCTGCTTGCCTTCCAGCCGGCCGATAACGAACCGTCCGGCATGTCCGGCCACCGTCGATACCGGAAAGTGAGGGATCTCCCCGTAAGGGATGACGACCGGATCTTCCACGTGCTCGGCCAGATCGCCGAGTCCCGACCCCAGAATCAAACCGATCTCCAACGCCTGGCGGGAAATGCGGTCCTCGATCCACTGTACCGCTTCCCGAATGTGCTGAACGTAATCGATGGGCATAGGTTATGCAGCTCCTTTCGCTTCGTGCGGCTGATTCGCCTTGGCCCCGTTCGCTTCCTGCCCGCTCAGAGCTTCGGTATGATGCCGAGAATAAGCCGCAAAAATTTTTGCTTCTCCCGCTCCGTCGTCTCCATCACTTCTTCATGCGAAAGTGGCTGATCGAGAATGCCCGACGCCATATTGCTGATGCAGGAGAAGCCGAGCACCTCGATGCCGGCGTGGCGGGCGACGATCACCTCGGAGACGGTCGACATGCCGACAGCGTCGGCTCCCAGCGTGCGCATCATGCGAATTTCCGCAGGCGTCTCGTAGGACGGGCCGAGCAGCCCGATATAGACGCCCTCCTGCAGCTTGACGCCCTGCGATTCGGCGACTTCCCTGGCGATTTGCCGCAGCCGCTTGCTGTACGCCTCCGACATATCGGGAAAGCGCGGGCCGAGCTCGTCCAGGTTCGGTCCGATCAGCGGGTTGCGGAAGGTGAAATTGATATGATCCTTGATCAGCATCAGATCGCCGACCTCGTAGGAGGTGTTGATGCCTCCGGCGGCGTTGGTCACGACCAGCTTCTTCACGCCCAGCTCCTTCATGACGCGAACGGGGAAGGATACGACCTCGACCGGGTAGCCTTCATACAGATGGAAGCGCCCTTTCATCAAGATGACGCGGCGGCCGGCCACCGTGCCGACGACAAGCTCTCCGGCATGCCCTTCCACCGTCGATACCGGAAAATGCGGAATATTCTCGTAGGCGATAACGACCGGATTCTCCACCAGCTCGGCGATAATGCCGAGGCCGGAGCCGAGGATGAGCCCGATCTCGGGCTCGCCGTCGATCTTGCCGCGAATAAACGAAGCTGCCTCGCGAATGTTGTTCAATACGTCCATATTTGCCATTTGGCAGATCCCCTCCCAATGAACCGTTTCGACTGCGGGTTTACTCAACTTACCTAGACTTCATTTACTTAAGCTCGCTCAAAAAGCTCGTGCCGAACCCGGTGCCGGCCGTGCCGAAGTTGTCGGCAACCGTAGCTCCGATATCCGAGAATGTATCACGGATACCGAGCGAGCCGCCGCCGGCCAGGCGCGGGCTGTATACGATCAGCGGCACGTACTCGCGCGTATGGTCGGTCCCGTGATGGAACGGATCGTTGCCGTGATCTGCCGTGACGATGAGCAGATCGTCTTCCCCGATCTTCGCCATGATCTCAGGCAGCCGTTCGTCGAATTCGTTCAAGGCCGCCGCGTAGCCCTCGGGATCGCGCCGGTGCCCGTACAGCGAATCGAAGTCGACCAGGTTGGTGAACAACAGCCCTTCGAAAGGCTTGCCAAGCTCGCGGATCGTCGTATCGATGCCGTCCGCATTGCTTTTGGTCGGCAGCGCGGACGTCACCCCTTCGCCGGAAAAAATGTCGTTGATCTTGCCGACGGCGATGCACTGAAGGCCCGCGTCCTTCAGCCTGTTCATCACTGTCGGGGCCGGAGGCTTCACGGCATAGTCATGGCGATTCGGCGTGCGCTTGAAGCTGCCCGGCTCGCCGACGTACGGGCGGGCAATGACGCGCCCTACCGCGTACGGCTCCTCCAGCGTCAGCCTGCGGGCGATTTCGCAGGCGCGGTACAGCTCGTCAAGCGGAATCACGTCCTCGTGCGCGGCCAACTGAAAGACGCTGTCCGCCGACGTATAGACGATCCATTCCCCTGTCTTCATCTGCCGCTCGCCCAGCTCGGCGATGATCTCGGTTCCCGAGGCCGGCTTGTTGCCGATGACCTTGCGCCCCGTCTCCCGCTCGAACGGCTCCAGCAGCTGCGGCGGAAAGCCGTCCGGGAAGACGTTGAACGGAATGTCCACCTTCAGCCCCATGAGCTCCCAGTGGCCCGTCATCGTATCTTTGCCGACCGACGCCTCGGCCATTTTCCCGTAATACGCGCCGCGGCACTGCGCCGGGCGGATGCCGTGAAGCGGCGCAATCGAGCCGAGCCCCAGGCTTTCCATATGCGGCAGTTGCAGCGCCGGCACACGCTCGGCGATATGGCCAAGCGTGTGCGCGCCCGCATCGCCGAACCGGGCGGCATCGGGGAGCTCGCCAATGCCCACGCTGTCCAGCACAATGAGGCAGATTCTCCGGAATTTCATTAGCGGCACCTCCATCATTTACGGCCGGGGCCTCATTCTCCCGCGGCTTGGTTCATGAAACATTTGGCATTATTATCGCAAATCGGATTTTCTTTTGCAAAGCATTTGTTGCATCTGACGCAGAGGAGCCCGCATGCAGCGCACAGCAAAAGCCCGGGTCGCGGGGCGCTGGCGGACCAGGGCGTCGTCATGTCGGTTCAAGCCTGGCGCGAGGATGCGCCTGATCGTACACGTCCTTCAGCTTCGTGCGGGTCGCCGACATATAGATTTGCGTCGTGGAAATATCGGCGTGGCCGAGCATCTCCTGAACCGAGCGAAGGTCGGCACCGTTCTCCAGCAGATGGGCCGCGAAGGAATGGCGCAGCGTATGCGGAGCAATCTCCTGGCGAATGCCCGATTCCGCCGCATAGCGCTTCATAATTTTCCAGAAGCCTTGCCGCGTCATTCTCGAGCCGAGATGGCTGACGAACAGCGCTTCCTCCGGCTCGGCCGATTTCAGCAGCCGCGGACGCGCGGATGTCAGATAGGCTTTGAGAAAGCTGGAGGCGACGCCGCCCAGCGGGATGATTCTCTCCTTCGCCCCCTTGCCGTAGCAGCGAATATAGCCGAGCTCGAGATTGACGCTGCCGACGTTCAGCGAGATCAGCTCGGAGACGCGCATGCCCGTCGCATAGAGCAGCTCCAGCATGGCCTTGTCCCTCATCCCGCCGGGCGTTTCCGCCGCAGGAGCGTTCAGCAGCGTCTCCACTTCGGCAACGGTCATAATCCGGGGCACCCGCTTCTCCTGCTTGGGAGCCTCGATATGCAGCGACGGATCGGCGTCCACCGCGCGTTCCCTGACAAGGTATTGATAAAAAGCCCGAATCGATACCAGATTCCGCGATACGGTCGCCGCCGCCCTGCCGAGCGAGCGAAGCCTGGACAAATAGCCAAGCAGCTGGACTCTGCCCGTATCCTTGAGGCTGCGAATGCCTTGATCCTCCAGAAAACGAATGTACTGCGCAATATCTCTTTCGTATGATTCCAACGTGTTCGGGGACAGCCCCTTCTCGTCGGACAAATAGCTCATAAATCGCGCCAGATCGTTCTTCATGCGACAACCCCTTTGCTTGGTGACCGAGAATGGCATCGTTTGTGCATACCGAATCACTTCTACAGCATGGGGCATTTTTCCTGCTTGCCAAGCGCGAAGCGGCCAGCGGCTTTCACCCGGGCAAGTCTATTCGCCGATCCAATAAAACAGCTTGAGCCGCTGGGCAAAATCGTCCTCCGCGCCGAACAGCGATCTGTTGTCGTGCCGGAAAACCTTCATGGCCTGTCCGCTTGGCTCGCGGTACCGGTGAAGCGGCTCGATCCAATCTTTAAAAAACACCAGCAGATGGTAGATCACGAACGTGAACGTTGCAAACAACAGCAAAAAACGGAATCGGCCCATCCATTTGCGCACATGGAATACCACAGGATCTCTCCTCTCCCGCCGAGACGCTTCGGCTCCATAAAGAGTGCTCTTCGTCCATCCTATGATCCGGGCATTCCGTTTATGTGTCCGGCCTGTCTCCCTCCGCCGCTTGTCAGCTGATCGGCAAGAGGGAATCGAGCGCGGTATGGGGGAGGCCGACCGCCTCCGCGACGGCAGCGTGAGTGACATGCCCATTATACGTATTGACGCCCAGGCGCAGCGCGGAATTGCCGTACAGCGCTCGAGTGACTCCCTTGCCGGCCAGCTCCAGCGCGTAATTGATCGTCACGTTCGTCAGAGCGAACGTCGAGGTGCGCGGAACCGCTCCGGGCATATTGGCCACCGCATAATGAATGACGCCATGCTTCTCGTAGATCGGCTCGCTGTGCGTCGTCACCCGGTCGACCGTGGCGATCGAGCCGCCCTGATCGACGGCGACATCGACGATGACCGCTCCGGGCTTCATCGACTTGACCATCTCCTCGCTGACAAGCTTCGGCGCGCGCGCTCCGGGGATGAGCACCGCCCCGATCAGCAGGTCCGCCTTCTGAACGGCATTGGCGATATTGTACGGGTTCGATACCAGGGTGCCGAGCCTGCCAAAAAAGACGTCGTCCAGATAGCGGATGCGCTCCGCGCTCCGTTCGATGACGACGACGCTTGCGCCGAGGCCGAGCGCCATCTTGGCCGCGTTCGTGCCGACTACGCCGCCGCCGAGGATAATGACCTCGGCAGGGGGAACGCCCGGCACCCCGCCGAGCAAAATACCGCGCCCCCCATGATACGTCTCCAAATACTGCGCCCCTACCTGAACCGCCATGCGGCCGGCGACTTCGCTCATCGGCGTCAATAAAGGAAGGCTGCCGTTTGGCAGCTGAATCGTTTCGTAAGCGATGGAGGTTACCTTGCTCTGCACGAGCGCCTCGGTCAGCCGGGGCTCTGCCGCCAGATGCAGGTATGTAAACAGAATGAGCCCATCGCGGAAATAGCCGTATTCCTCGGGAAGCGGCTCCTTCACCTTCATCACCATTTCGGACCGGCTCCACACTTCGGCTGCCTCCGGGACGATAATCGCCCCTTCCTTGCCGTATTCCTCGTCGCTGAAGCCGCTTCCCGCCCCCGCTCCGGTCTCGATCAGCACCGTATGCCCTTCCGCGGTAAGCATGGCCGTGCCTCCGGGCGTAATGGCTACCCGGTTCTCGTTGTTTTTCAATTCCTTCGGTACTCCGATGATCATAGTCCACGAACCTCCTCCAGCATAGCGTGCGCCCTTTGAGCGGCTAATATGCCGCTTTCTTAATGTTGCCGAAAGTTTCACTTCGCTAAATGCATCAAGGCGAAGGGCGTAAACTGCGGCCGTTCATCCGATCTTCGACAGACGTTTTCTTATTCATATGCAGCGAAGAGGACGCGGGTCCCGGCTACATCAGATCGAGATCGGGCCGGGTTCGGCCACGACAAAAAACCGCCTGAAACAAAACGTTCAAGCGGGCGATTCCATGCTGACATATTATCTTGAAAATTGGGCGAAGTCCGCCCCGGCGAATTTCAGTTCCGAAGATGACGGCCGATGGCGAAGGCATCACTCGTCGCAGGCGTCAGACAAAAGCAGTTCGCAAGCGGAAGGCCTACGACAAGGCTTCGCGGTTCATAAGCGTCTATTGTTCATTTTTGCCCCGGCACCGATGGCAGATCCCTTGAAAATCGAGACGGTGATCGAGCACCTGAAAGCCGAATTCCTGCTCGACTCTCTCCTCCAGCGGTCCGAGCCAGTCTTCCATAATTTCATCCACGGCGCCGCACTGCACGCAGATCAAATGATGATGATGGTGATGAGTGCTGTCGTTGCGCAGATCGTAGCGGGCTACGCCGTCTCCGAAATTCATCTTCTCCAATATATGCAGTTCGCTGAGCAGTTCCAGCGTCCGGTATACGGTCGCAAGTCCGATCTCCGGCGCAATTTCCTTTACGAGCATGAACACGTCTTCCGCGCTTAAATGATCCTCTTCATTTTCAAGCAATACCCGTACGGTCGCTTCGCGCTGAGGAGTCAGCTTATAGCCCTGCGCCTGCAGCTGCTGTTTTATTTTATCGATGCGAGATTCCTCCATGCTCCTCCCCCTACAAGTTTGCCGAGGGCAAAACCGCTTCAAAAGCTGATGCCAGGCCTCGCTCTCCGGCCCATCCAGGCTGCGTAACCGGAAACAGAGCTTAAAGCGCGCTGACACTTCAGAAGCCGAATATCGATAATATCTATTCAAGTTTGCCGAGGGCAACACGTCTGCTATCAAAAGCTTTTGTTTTCATTATAGGTTGAGGAGCGCATGAAAGTCAAACATTCGTTCCGAGGTCACAACGGGAGCGTGATCAGCATGGGCGTCACCCACTTCATCATGACCGGCGATGCGTAGGCCTCGAACATCGCCACCCCGGCCATCAGCATGACGGACAGGGCGCAGGCCATGGTGAAGCGCATGAACGGCTCGCGAAGCGTACCCTTTTTTTGGTAAAAGCGATTTTTGACGAGATGGATCGAGAACGCCATCGCCGTCACGCTGCAGACGATCATCGTCGGAATGACGACGACGTTCGGCGGCACGACCGAGACGAGCGCGAACAAGAGACCTTTCCACGACAGCTGCCCGATCATATAGCCGACGGTGAAGCCGACCAGCACGCCCTTCAAAAAATCGAGGATGAGAATGAGTGGCAGTCCGATGACGGACAGGCCGAGAAACCAAATAATGAGCAGCCATTTGGCATGCAGCGAAAAGGCGCTTTTAAAGGCAGTCAGCTCATCCCCGGGTCCGCTGTTCTCGACGGTGGTGAAAAAATGCCCGAGATGGCGGGTAATTTCTTCTTTCTGCTCCAGCGACAGCGCGCCGACCATGACCGCCCCGAAGATAACGCCGGTAACGAAAATGACGCTTACGAAAATATATAACGGCATATGCTCCTTCATATAGTGCTGCAGCATTCGATGGCCCATCATTCGTTATTGTCCCTCCTTGTCCCGTTACTTCATCGTATGCAGCCGGGACAAGGGATATGACGGGCGCGGGCGTTCAATCCGCCTTGATGACTTTGCCGTATCGGCCTCCGCCGCCCGTCTCGAGGCGCAGCGTGCCTTCGCGGGCCTGAATGATTTTGGCGGCGACCGCTTCGCCCGCTGTCTCTGCCAGCTCCTCGTACGACACCTGATGAAGCAGGTTCATCTCCGTGCCGAAGCGCTCCAGCAGCCGGCCGAACGTGACGCGGCCGAGCCCGGGGATATATTCCAGCGGAACCTGGTAGCAGTATGGAGGCCGATGGGACGGGATGTGCGGCTCCTCGCGGTCGGCGATGCTCATAATTCGGTCCATCACGCCGCGCACGATCGAGTTAGATCCGCAATAAAGGCAGCGTTCGGCGGCCGTCTCCCGCTCGTCCAGCACGCGGCCGCAGGCTTCGCAATACGTCCGGTGATATTTGCCGAGACGCGGATTCAGCCCGTAATTGGCCGATACGCGCCGCCCGTCCTCGCGAGCCAGCGCTTTGCGCAGCTCGGCGAAGCTCGCTTCGGCCAGCTCGATCCGGTTGTACTCGCGGCCGATCTTCGGCAGCGAATGCGCGTCGGAGTTGGTCAGGAACGTATAGCGGTCAAGCTCGCTCAGACAGCCGGCCATCTCGGAATCCGCGCTCAGTCCGAGCTCCACTGCGGCGACCAGCTGCGGATCGAGCAAATGTTCAAGACGGGAAGTGGCGCTGCCAAGCAAGCTTTTGTAAGGGGTAAAAATATGCGCCGGCACCAGCAAGCCGCCGCGGTCCGCCACTTCCTGCTGGAGCGTGCGGGCAGGAACGTACAGACGCTGCGAGCTGAGCTGCACGTTCTTCATATGCCGCGACAGCCAGGCGGTAAATTCCTCCATGACGCTCAAGGTCGGCATATATGCAAGCAGGTGCGCAGCTCCCATGCCCGGATCGCGCACCTCGATTTCACTGCCAAGAATGATCGTCGTCCGGCGGTAGCGGATGCCGCCACCGGGTATTTCCTCCATTTCCCCCGAATCCAAAAACTGCTTCATGTCGCGCTGTACGCCGGGAGATTGGCAATCGATGATGCCGACGATGTCCATGCCCTTGCGCTCGGAGGCTTCCTCGGCAATGTTGCCGAACGTCAGGCTGGCGGCAGCGCTGATCTTGACCGGCTCGCCCCGCTCCGTCCGGCCAATATGAATGTGCAGGTCGGCATAATACGGCTTTAGCTCGGACATGCTACAGCGCCCCCGTCAGCTTGTACAGCTTCCAGGCGTACACGGCGAGCACGGTTTTGGCGTCGCTGATGCGCGCTTCGCGGATCAGGCGCTCCGCTTCCTCCAGCGTCACCGCCGAGCAATCGAGAAATTCGTCGTCGTCGGGGTTCGCCTGCCCCCGCTCCAGCCCCTCGGCGATATACAGGTGCAGCAGTTCGTCAGCGAAGCCGGGCGACGTATAGAACGAGCTGAGATGCCGCAGCGAGGCGCAGCGATAGCCGGTCTCCTCCTCCAGCTCACGCCTGGCGGCGTCCATCGGGTCCTCGCCCGGATCGAGCTTGCCTGCGGGAATTTCGACCTGGCTTTTGTTCAGCGGCTTGCGGTACTGCTCGACGACGAGCATCTTCTCCTTATCGCCAAGCAGCGCCAGCACGGCGACAGCGCCGGGATGCTTCACGATCTCCCGCGTCGCCTCCCGGCCATCGGGCAGGCGGACGGTATCGACCTGCAGCGAAATGATTTGGCCCTGAAATATCGGCTCGGTGCGCAGTGTAATTTCCTCGAACTTGCGGCTTGGATCTTGGTTCATCGATATCTTAATCCTTTCTTCGTCAGGATCGGCGTTGTGCTAAGAGACAACCTCCATTATATCACGCGATGCGCATTCGCGGCACGAAAAGCTCAATTCCTGTTCAAGGGAAAGCGGAGGGATTGTCGAAAGGCCCTGCTCCCAACAATTGTAATGTAGTTTCACATAAAGTTCCATCGTCAATAGATTTTTTTCCTTTTACTTTCATTACTTAATTGCGCCTTAATGAACGAATTTTTACAGGGACAATGCTTGTGAATATTATCCTCTCGCCTGTTCCAATAACCACTTTTTAACATTTTCACCATCCAACCTTATTGGTTTCTCTTCAGTTCCAACAAAAATATGATTGGCAGACACTTCATCCAGCCCGCTTATTTCTTCAAAACTGGTTCCATAGAGAAGCGCCCCATCAAGCAGAGCGTTTGTTAAATCGACATTAGAAAACTTTGCATAGCTTAAATTGGCTCTTCGAAGTGATGCTCGCCTCAAGTCAGATCTAGATATATTCGCAAAGCTAAGGTCTGTATCATCGAAAGACGCTTTTATCTCCACACAATTTCTTATCATTGAATGTTTTATGGATGCGTAATCAAATACTGTTTTACTCAGTATGCATTCCGAGAAAATCGTTCTTTCGAATGATGTACTCAAAAAATAGCAATCACCTTTGGCAATTATCCACATGCTCCGTTATCATCAGGATTTATCTCTTTAAGAACATATGGCTTAACTTTGTCTAAAGGTATTCCTTCACCAGTTTTACCCGTCCCCTTGGTTATAAACCAGCCGGCGCCCGCATAAGGTGTACCATATTCCAAATCTATTAACGGACGGAGGCCGAATCTATGAAAGCGTACCTCGCTCCTGAGCAGCTCAGATTAGTCGGCAAAGGCTGGGAAATTCGCCACTACTTGAAAATGGCGCTGAAGCGCAGCACAGGCTCGCCTCTGCTGGCCGATTGGCTGCCCCGCGAGCGAAATCGTCCCGCGAACAAGGTTTCGCCGCGGCCATTCAAACGGGTTAACCGTATATTGTCTGCCGTTGAGAGGGGCAAAACTAGCAAGCTCGATGCTTTTTCGTGATACAAGAAAATCCGTGCCGGCCGCATCGAATCATTTTGCCCTACCGGCGCTCCTCCGCCAGCGTCAGCGCTTCTTCCGCCGCGGCGCAAACCGCCGCAAAAAAGGCGTAATCTTCGGCGAGCCCTCGCCCCATCGTCGTCACCGGTTCCGGGTAAAGAGCCAAAGCTTGCCCGATGTCCTCGGCCCGCGCAGCCTGCACCCAGCGGACGTCGTGCCGTTCGGGCAGCCGGCAGACAGCGGCTTGCCGGGACAGTCGCCGCGTTTGTTCGCGGCCAAGCAGCGGCAAGGGCACGAGCGCCGGCTCGCGCGCGGATACGGTCAATGCCGTCAGCGAATGATGGCTGAGGCCGCGATGCCGCTCGCGCGGATCGGCGAAGCTGACGCGCGGAATATAGACCGGCCGGCCGCCGAGCGCCCGCGCCGCGTTGATCAGCTCGCCCGTCTCGATGCCGCTGTAGCCGAGCGCAGTGCCCGTGCCGACGATGCCCGGCCCCATGGCGGCGATGGCGATGTCGGCCTTCAGTGCACGCCTTGCTGCCAGCAGCGCCGTAAATTTGTTGACGGCCTCCAGGTCGCCGCCGTACGCATGCCCATAGGTGACGCTGCCGGCGATCCAGCCCATCGCGCTGAGCTGCCGCACATGGCGGCTGAAGGCGAGCGGGAGCGCCCCCGCGTCCGACATCACATACGCGATCCGGCATCCGCCGGCCCGCCCCCGGCGGCGAAGCTCCGTGGCGCGAATCCAGGCCGCCGCGATCGGCAGCATGCTGTGCAGCTCGCCGATCAGCACCGGCATGCCCTCCAGCGTACCCGGCTCGGCGAACAGGCGGCGGTGCGGGCTCGCTTCCTCCTCGGCGGCCAGCACGGCCCGCTGCAGGGATGTGTACCGCAGCTTTATAATGTGGCCCTCCTGCCGCGGAGCGACGGATGGCGCAGAAATGGGCTCGCCCGTCGCGGCGAGCGCGGAGTTCGCAGGCGCCACAGGTGTCTCCGATGTCTCAGGCGACTCGGGTGTCTGGGGTATCGCGGGCGACTCAGCTGTCTCGGACGTCCCGGATATCTCGGACATTTCGAGCATCACGGGTGTCTCGAGCATCTCGAGTGCCACGGCCGTCTCGGACGTCTTTGATGTCACGGGTGTCTCGGGCGACTCGGGTGCCACGGCCGTCTCTGCCTCGGGTGCCGCGGGTGTCACGGGTGTCGTCACGTTAGCTGTCGCCACTTTGTCATCTGCTTGGCGGGACAAGACCGCGTGGACGAAGTGGACCCCGCCCGTGCCAAGTCCAAGTGCGCCGGCCGTCGTATTCAGCAGCACGCGGTCTCCCGGCCGCAAAGGCGGCAGCAGCTCCGTATCGTGCAGCGCAGGTGAGAGCTGTCCGCTGCCCGTATCGACCATGACCTGCTGCAGCGCTTCCCGGCGTCCCGATTCGGGGACGGCGGAAGCCTGCGTCACAACGCCTTCCTGAAACCGGATTCCCATCGCTCTATGCCCCCATTCTTCGTCTGGCAGAGTGATCGGCCTGTCTTGTCAGTTGGTCCTGATGCCCCGGCTTGCCGGTCTGGGACCCGGATTGATGCCCCAGCTTGCCGGTCTGGGACCGGATTGATGCCTCAGCTTGCCGGCCTGGGCTGGATTGATGCCCCGGCTTGCCGGTCTGAGACCCGGATTGATGCCCCGACTTGTCTGCCCCTCGGGCCGGATTGATGCCCCGGCTTGCCGGCCTGGACCGGATACTTGCTCCCGCGGCTTAACCGTTCAAGGTTGCTCGGTTATGAGTATGCACCGAAGTTACGCTATATGAACCTGTCTAAAGCCTCCCTTCCCAGGCCAATCCAAGGGCAAAAGGCGAACCGAGCGAACCGTCTGGAACCTTCCGGATCACACTAGCATCTCTAACGCTTGTGACAAACGCTATTTGGCAGAATCGTACCTTTTTAACAATGTAACGAAACAGAGTAACGCTATTTGGTCAGAAACGCTGAATGCAGCAGCCAAAAACGCCGATTAAGGCTGCTCACAAGCGTTAGAATGCCAAATCGGTCATTTCGACAGAAATAAGCGCTGTGGCAAGCGTTAGCCGAGCATGCCTGTCTGAAACGTAAAAACCTCCAAACCGCACGCTCGCGGCTGGAGGTTTTTACACTCACGTCTAGAAAACTTTACATTCGTTAAATACGTTGTGCAAAAATGTTACCAAAACTGTTACGCCAATTATTTTTCCAACTTTTTTTGCCAACTATTATGCAAAAACGTTACTCACTCGCCCGCGCCGCTTCGCGGACAATGTTCACGACGATTTCCGCCGTCTTGACCAGATCCTTCACGGCGATCCGCTCCTGCGTCGTATGGATGTCCAGGTAACCGATCGCCAGATTGACCGTCGGCACGCCGTAGCCGTTGAACATGTTGGCGTCGCTGCCGCCGCCCGAATGGAACGGGCGCGGCGTGCAGCCGGATGCGCGCAGAGCGCGCGAAGCGAGCGCGACGACCGGCGCGGATTCGTCGAACTTCAACGCCGGATAGATGATCTCGCTGTGGAAATCGACCTGCGCGCCTGCCTCCCGGGCCGCCGCTTCGCACGTCTGGCGCATCGCCTCGACCTGGCGGTCCAGCTTCTCCTGTACGAGGCTGCGGGCCTCGCCTTCGAGATCGGCCCGTTCGACGACGATGTTCGTCGCGCCTTCGATGCCGCCGGAGAAGCGCCCGATGTTCGCCGTCGTCTCCTTGTCGATGCGCCCGAGCTTCATGGCGGCGACCGCCCTGCCCGCTACCGAAATGGCGCTGATGCCGTCCTCCGGGTTGACCCCGGCGTGGGCAGAGCGTCCCCGGAACGTGATGTGAATTTTCGCCTGGGTCGGGGCAGCTACGGCGATATCGCCAATCTTGCCGTTCGAGTCCAGCGCGAAGCCGAAATCCGCGTCGAGCCGCTGCGGGTCCATCGCCCGCGAGCCTTTGAGGCCGGCTTCTTCGCCCGCCGTGATGACGAATTGGATTTGCCCGTGAGGGATGCCTTGCTCCTTCAGCACGCGGATCGCCTCCAGCATGGCGGCAAGGCCGGCCTTGTCATCGCTGCCGAGAATCGTCGTGCCGTCGCTGCGGATGTAACCGTCGTCACCGATCTGCGGCTTGATGCCCCGGCCCGGTTTGACCGTATCCATATGGGAGGTGAACAGCAGCTTGGGCGCCTTCCCTTGAGCCGATGCCGGCAGCAGGCAGAACAAGTTGCCAGACCCGTGGCCCGTCCTCGCGGCTGAATCGTCTTCCTCCACCGCCAGGCCAAGCTCGCTGAACTTGCGCTTCAGTACGGCGCTGATCTCCTGCTCGCTGCCCGTTTCGCTGTCGATCTGCACCAGCTCGATAAACTCCGCCACCAGTCGCTTTTCCTGTATCATCTCTTTCCTCCGCTCTATGAATTAGGTTACAATATCACTATTGGATTATCCTGATCATTTCGATGAAGTCCATTGCGGCGAATGATCAGTACAGAAGGGGACGGCCGATGGGCCAGGAATCGCCTGCCATCGGCGTCTAATCGTCGAAGGAGTGAATGGATCATGAAGAACAAGCTGTGGTTCAAAATCGTCATTTACACGATGATCGCTGCCATGCTGCTGTCCACGTTCATGTTCACGATCAATATGTTCTTCGTATAATCGCCCAAACGCCGGGCAGACGGCCCGGCGGCCGTCTGCCTGGCGCCGATCCGGCTTCCGCCAGGCATTAATACAGCTTCGTATCCATGCTGTAGCCTTCCAGATTTTCTTTGACCCGCTGCAGGAACCGTCCGCAGATGACGCCGTCTAATATGCGGTGGTCCAGCGACAGACACAAGTTGGCCATGGAGCGGACGGCTATCATATCCTGGATGACGACCGGCTTTTTGACGATGGATTCGAAGGTAATGATCGCCGCCTGCGGATAGTTGATGATCGGGTATGACAGGATCGACCCGAAGGAGCCGGTATTGTTAACCGTGAACGTGCCGCCCTGCATATCGCTCAACGCCAGCTTGCCCGCCCGGGCTTTGCGCGTCAGCTGGTCGATCTCCATGGCGAGGCCGGCGATGCTTTTTTGATCCGCCTGCTTGATCACCGGCGTGACGACGAAATCCTCCGTTCCTACGGCGAGCGACAGGTTGATGTCCCGCTTCACGATAATTTTGTCAGTCGCCCACACCGAGTTCATGATCGGATAATCTTTGATCGCCCCCACGACCGCCTTAAGCACGAACGCCAAATAGGTCAGATTGATCCCTTCCTGACGCTTGAACTCGTCCTTCAGCTTATTGCGCAGCAGCACGAGATTGGTGACGTCCACCTCAATCATCGTCCAGGCGTGCGGAATTTCGCTGACGCTTTGTCGCATGCGGCTGGCGATCGTGTGGCGGATCGGCGTGATGTCGATCAAATACTCGCCGCGGCCGACCGGCTGTCCCTCGACCTCGATGTTCGGAAGCGGCGGGTTGGAGGACAGATGTAGGCCGGTGGACCGCACCGGAACCTTCGGAACGCTCGCCGCGGCTTCCTCGCCCGGAGACGACGGCTCCCCGGCAGTTCCCGCTGCGGGCACCGCTGCAGCCGCTGCCGGCTCTGGCCGCGCGCCGGACGCACTCCGGGTTCGGCCGGAGGCGATGAACGCCTCGACGTCCTTGCGGGTAATGCGCCCGCCTAGCCCGGTGCCCCGAATCTCCTCCAGGCGAACCCCGTGCTCGGCGGCAAGCTTCAGAACAGCGGGGGAATACCGCCCGCTCATCGGCACCTCGCCGGGCTCCTGCCGCAGTTCCCGCACGCCGCCTTCCGGCGCAGCGGTCCCCGGAACGGCCCCTTCGCCCGCCGCCTTCTCTTCGATAATACAGATCGGCGCGCCGACATCGGCGGTATCGCCGTCCGCAACGAGCAGCTCGATTATGGTGCCTTCCACCGGAGAAGGCATTTCCACGCTCACCTTGTCCGTAATCAGCTCGCACAGCACGTCGTATTGTTCGACATAATCGCCCGGCTTCTTCAGCCATTTGCCGATCGTAGCGGAAACGAGCGTTTCCGCCAGATGGGGCACGGTCACTTCGGTTCTCCTCGTGTTATCGGTCATTTGAATATGATTCCTCCTAAGGCATTGGCATCGCTAAGGCAGGTTCCGGCCGGAACGTCAACAGCCCATCATCAAAACAAAGCCAGCTGCCGCATCGCCGTCGCCAGCTTATCGGCGCTTAGCAGAAAAAACTTCTCCATCGGCGGGTTCATCCCGACCGCAGGCACGTCCGGCGGGCACAGCCGCTGGATCGGCGCATCAAGCTCGAACAGCAGCTCCTCGGCAATGATCGCCGAGACCTCCGCGCCGACGCCGCCCGTCTTGTTATCCTCATGGACGATCAGTACTTTGCCGGTCTTGGCTGCCGCCTCGAGGACAGCTTCCTTGTCTAGCGGCTGCAGCGTGCGCAGGTCGAGAATATGCGCGCTGATGCCTTCCCTGGCCAATTCTTCGGCAGCCTGCAGCGCATAATTGACAGCGATTCCGTAGGCGATAACGGTAATGTCCGTTCCTTGCCGCTTCACCTCGGCCTTTCCGATCGGCACCGTAAAGTCGCCTTCCGGCACTTCCCCCGTTACGCCGAGATAGCATTTTTTATGTTCAAAATAAAGCACCGGGTCCGGATCGCGAATGGCAGCGATCAACAGACCTTTTGCATCATAAGGGCTGGAAGGAGCAACGATCTTCAGGCCAGGAGTGCCGAAAAACACCGACTCCGGGCATTGCGAATGATACAGCGCGCCGCCGCCCGTCGCCCCGTACGGAGCGCGGATGACGATCGGACAGTTCCAATCGTTGTTGGAACGGTAACGAATGCGCGCCGCCTCGCTGATGATCTGGTTCGCCGCCGGAAAGATGAAATCGGCGAACTGCACCTCGGCCACCGGCTTCATGCCGTACATCGCCGCTCCGATCGAAACGCCGACAATGGCCGATTCGGCCAGCGGCGTATCCATGACCCGCTCTTCCCCGAACAGATCGCGCAAGCCTTTGGTCGCATTGTTGACACCGCCCTTGCCGACGTCCTCGCCCAGGACGAATACGCTCCCGTCGCGTCTCATCTCGTCCTCCATGGCCGATCGGATCGCTTCCAAATAAGTGATTACTGCCATGCCGGCACCTCCCCGTCTTCCGCATACACGTGGCGAAGCGTATCCTCCGGCTTCGGATACGGCGCTTTCTCCGCGTAATCCGTCGCTTCGTTGACTTCGCGCTTGATCGCCTCCAGCAGCTCTTCATCCTGCTGCTCGCTCCACAGTCCGTTGTCGATCAAATATTGCTTGAAACGCGGGATGCCGTCCTTGGCACGGTTCTCCTCGACCTCTTCCTTCGTCCGGTACAGCAGGTCGTTGTCGGCCGTGGAGTGCGGCGATATACGATACATGACAGCCTCGATCAGCGTCGGCCCTTCTCCGCGCACGGCGCGCTCGCGGGCTTCCTTCACGACGCGGTACACCTCAAGCGCATCGTTGCCGTCAACCTTGTACCCGGGAAATCCATAGCCCAGGGCGCGCTCGGAAATATTGCCGGCCACCTGCTTGTGCAGCGGAATAGAGATCGCATACTGGTTGTTTTCGCACATGAAGATGACGGGCAGCTTGTGAACGCCGGCAAAATTGCAGCCCTCGTGAAAATCGCCCTGATTGCTCGAGCCTTCGCCGAACGTCGTGAAGGCGACGAAGTCCTGGCGCTGCATTTTGGCCGCGAGCGCGAATCCGACCGCATGGGGAACCTGCGTCGTAACAGGGCTGGAGCCGGTGACGATATGAATTTTCTTATGGCTGAAATGCCCCGGCATCTGGCGGCCGCCGCTGTTCGGGTCCTCCGCCTTGGCGAACACCGACAGCATCAGTTCCTTCATGGTCATGCCGACGGCCAGCACAAAAGCGTAATCGCGGTAGTAAGGAAGAAAATAGTCCTTGCCTTTCTGCAACGCGAAGGCCGCCGCCACTTGCGCGGTCTCCTGACCGATGCCGGATACGTGAAAGGCGATTTTCCCGGCCCGCTGCAGCAGCAAGGATCGTTCGTCGAATTTTCGTGCCTTCAACATGTATGTATACATCTCGATGACGTCTTGGTCGGACAAGCCGAGCCGCCGATGCTTCGCCAACTGGCCGATGGACATGGGGCGAACGCCTCCTTTTTCTGATTGGAACTTACCTTTATTACCAGGTGCTAGTACTTGATACAATTCTATTATAAACGCAACCGAATATGAATACAATTTTTTAAATGCCGATCGCCAGCCCGTCCACCGCCAGCATCGCTTCTCCGACGATTTCCGATAGCGAAGGATGCGGATGAATCGTCCGCCCGACCTCCCACGGCACTGCGTTCAGCAGCTGCGCCAGCGCCGCCTCGGAGATGAGCTCCGTCACATGGGCGCCGATCATATGCACGCCGACAATATCTCCCGACCGCCGGTCGGCGATGACTTTGGCGAACCCTTCGCCGCTGCCGTGCACCAGCGCCTTGCCGATCGCCTGAAAAGGCACCTTGCCGATCTTCACGTCGTATCCTTTGTCCCGGGCTTCCCGCTCCGTCAGGCCGACCGAGGCGACCTCGGTCCGGGTATAGATGCAGCGCGGCACGAGATGCGGCGCATACCAATGGTCGCGCTGCCCGCAAATATGCTCAACAGCAACGATCCCCTCGTGACTTGCCGCATGGGCCAGCTGCAGTCCGCCGATACAGTCGCCGACGGCATAGATGTGCGATTCCGCCGTCTGCATGAATTCGTTCACCTTAATCAAGCTGTTTTCTACCTTAACGTCTGTGTTTTCCAGGCCAAAACCTTCGATATTCGCCTGCCTGCCAACGCTCACAAGCAGCTTCTCCGCCGTGAAGGATACGGCTTCTTCTCCGCGGACCGCCTGAAACGAGACGCCGGCTTCACTTATCTCCAGCGTATCCGTCTGGACTGCCGCGCCCGTCCATATGTTCACGCCCCGCCGCTTCAGCGATTTTTCCAGCTCGCGGGAAATATCCTCGTCCTCTGTCGGGATGAGGCGGTCGGCGTATTCCACAATCGTCACGTCCACGCCGAAATCGTTCAGCATCGACGCCCATTCCACCCCGATGACGCCGCCGCCGACGATGACGATGGAAGCCGGCAGTTCCTTCATTTGCAGGGCGTGGTCGCTCGTCAGGATGCGCTCTCCGTCCGGTTCGATCCCTCCCAGAGTGCGCGGTCTGGAGCCCGTCGCGATGATCAGATGCTCCGGCACGAGCGTCACGATCTCCCCGTCCTCCTGCTCGACGGAGACCGAGCCGCTGCGCGGCGAGAAGATGGACGGCCCGATGAGACGGCCGGTGCCGCGGAAGACGGCAATGTCATGCTTCTTCATCAAATATTCGACGCCCCGGTGAAGCTGATTGACGACGGCCTGCTTTCTCTCCATCGCCTTGCCCAAATCAAATCGCATTCCCGACACCTCGATGCCGAAGCGCTCCCCGTCGCGAAGCGATGCGTATATTTCCGCGCTGCGCAGCAGCGCCTTGCTCGGGATGCAGCCGCGGTGCAGGCATGTGCCTCCCAGCTTGTCCTTCTCGACGACAGCTACGGTTTTGCCGAGCTGCGCTGCCCGCACAGCGGCGACATAGCCGGCGGTGCCTCCGCCAAGAATTACGATATCGAACGATTGCGTCATTGGTTCAATGCCTCCCGAAAAATCTATGTATTCTATCTTGAAAAATTGGACGGAACCCTCCGGCGAATTTTCGGGCACCGAAGGTGACGACCGATGACGAAAGGAATCGCTCGTCATAGGCGTCTACCTTGAAAATTCAGCGCTATCTAAACGCTGAATTTTCAATACCGCAGGTGACGACCGATGACAAGGAATCGCCCGTCATAGGCGTCTGTGCCTTTCCTTCCATCGCCCCCGCCGAAGCTTCCAAATCTCTAACGCTAGTGACTAACGCTATTTTGCTGAATCGCGCCATTTTTTAAATGTAACGAAACTGAGGAACGCTATTTGGTCAGAAACATTGAATCTGGTAGCCCAAAATGCCAAATAAGACTGCTCACTAGCGTTAAAATTTCATATTGCTCGTTTCAGGTTAAATAAGCTCTGTGCTAGCGTTAGCTTAGGGTTCGCCCGGCAAAACAGCATCGAAGCTTACGAGCATGAAGAGAAGCTTCTAACGAAGCACCTTCACCAGATGAACTTGGCTGCGCTTGAGCGGCAGTTTTGCCTGGTGCAGAAAGCCATACTTCAATTTAACGCACATGCGGCGGCAAATCCTGCAAAAAATGCAACATTTTCCGCCCCTTTCGCACCAGAAGAAGGGTAATGTTGCATTTTGTGCAACAAATTGGGCGCGATGGGCCTCAAACCCGGGATCATCGCCCGAAATGTTGCACAATTTACAGCATTGAACCGCAAATAGGGGTTATCCCCCCGATTTTGTTGTACAAAATACAACATTTGCGGGCTTTCCTGAAATTTGCAGATAATTCACGGGCCAAAATTTCAGGTACCGCAGGCGACGACCGATGACGAGAAGGAATCGCTCGTCACAGGCGTCTATATTCTCCTATTGTAACCTTATTTGCCTTAAGAAAAATAGTCTACAGAAGCAAAATTGCATGAATTGTCGGCTATTTTATGTTACTTTAATACAAGAAGACTATCCTGATCATACGACGAAGTCTATAGGCGAATGTTCAGCACCGCAGGCGACGGACGATGATGAAAGATTCGCCTGTCACAGGTGTTCAACTTGAATGAAAGGAATTCGAGCTCATATGCATAACGCAGTCAGCCGCTTTATCGCTATTTTGCTGCTTGTTATTCCGGGGCTGGCAGCCACTTACGGCTTTCTCGCCATGAAAGACGCGTGGTTTGCTCAATTCGACGGCGGCTTTTTATGGGGCAAATTTGTTTTAGGTCTGCTTCTGTTTGCCGCAGGCGTGTCTTTTATCGGCGGATGGATTTTTTTTCGGGACCGCAAGCGCAACTACGTGGCTCCGCGGTTTCGCGAGAAACGCAAATAGAGCGGATGCATTCCGCTCCCTTCCGCTCCCAAAGCTTCATTATGCGCCGTTTCGACCGGCCTGATCGAGCCACTCTAACAGGCGGTTGCCGGCAATAATTGCCGTCAGCGATCGCCGCATCGTCAGCACGTGCAGTCCTATTAGCAGCAAAATGACACATATCTGCAGCGGCCAAGGAATGAACCAGACAAGCCAGCAGCCGGCCGCGAAGCCGAGCGCGTTCGCGCCGGTATCGCCAAGCATCAGCTTCCCGCGCAAATCGTCCCGGACCAAAGCGACGGCTCCCGTCAGCACCGGCGCCATGCAGGCCAGCTTGTCCCAAGCCGTCCCGGCAAGCACGCCGGCCCCGATGGCCGGAAGCGCGGCGGCCGCAAATCCTTTGAGCGCGCGGCCAGGACGGACGTCCAGCAAGTTAACCGCATTGGTCATCAGCACGATCAAAGCCGCGCCTGTCCATCTGGCCGGGGCGCCCGTTTCATAGGACGACGTGACGACGACAGCCGCCCATAAAGCGGCTGCCGCTTTGATCGCTCCAGTCGTCACAATCCCCTGCCGCAAAGCCCGCCAATGGCCGGCAAGCCCCTTCACCGCCGTATCCCCGAAACAGTCATCCACGAACCCCGACAAGGCCACGATCCCGAACGCGACGACATAATCGCCCCAGCCGCGTTGCGGCGCCAAATGCCCAAACGGTCCCGCCTCGACAAGCGTCCAGCTGGCCAACACAAGCAGCCACATCAGTATGCCAGCGGCGCCGGGAATCATCGTTCCCTTATAGCTGGGCCGGGTCAACCGGTGGTCTGTCAAAAAACGGACCGTCGCCCCTTTCAAGGCATATCCGGTCAGCGCCAGCGCGGCGAGATACGCCGCCTGCTGCCATATCATCGGCATATCGGCCGCCTCCAGCAATCGATCAGCGTGCGTCCCACCGCATAAAATTGTCGGCCGCGATGCATCCAGTCGCGCAGCTGCCGGCCTGTTTCGCGGTGGCGGAACGGCACCTCGACTTCGGCCAGGCGGTAGCCGAGAACGGCCGCGTCGACCGTCATGCCGACTTCGATGCCGAAGCCGCTGTAGCTGCGGCTCAGCCGGCGGAGCAGCTCCGAGCGGATCGCTCTTTGGCCCGATAACAGCGCCGTCCCCCGGTAACCGCTAAGCCGGTATGCTCCTGCGCCGGCCAACCGGCGCACAAGCCCGAAGCCGCCGCGGACGGAGGGCGCGGGGAGGCGCGCGGTCGCCATATCGCAGCTACCGGCCATAAGCGGCTCGAGCAGCTTCACGAAATGCGCCGCCGTCTCGCCCAAATCGGCATCGAGGCAGACGACGACGTCCCCGGCGGCCGCCTTCCAGCCGGCGGAAAGCGCCGCCCCTTTGCCGGCGTTGAACGGCAGCCTCAGCACAACGTCGGCCCAAGGGAGCGCGGCGCGCCTGGTGCCGTCGACGCTTCCGTCGTCAACGACGATCAGCTGCACCCTGCTGCCGAATAACTGAGACACGAGCAGACGGCTACGGCAGACGGCGCTCAAGGTCGCCTCTATCGCTTGTTCCTCATTCCATGCGGGGATAACGACCGACACGAGTGAAGACATTTTTCCATCTCCTCTTTCCTGTCAAACAAGAGCGGGCCCATGCCGCCCATTGGTTCGCCCGCTCGGCGAGCGGCGCGCGCGGACTCAGCTGCAAGCGACTGATTCCCTTGGCGTCGATCAGCTTGCTGCCCACCTTCATGCGCACGAGCCAGGTGCTGGCCATGCCTCCGCGTCCTTTTTCTAAAAAATCAAACATATGTATATGCGAACCGACCGAAACGATCTGCTCGCAGCGGCCGTCAAAGGCGATTAGCATCGCCAAATCTTCGCTCGTCCCGGCGCAGCGCAGAACCGCAGCGTCCAGCCCCAGCCCGCGGACGCGCGCGAGACCGGGAGCTTCCCCGGACAAATAGCCGTGGACGATCAGCTCCGCTCCGGAGCGCAGCGCCCGGTCCGAGACGCTGTCCATATCGCCGACGATCATATCGGGCCTAAGGCCCAGCTCGAGCAGCGCATCGGCTCCGCCGTCCACACCGATGAGCACAGGGCTAAACGCCGCAATATAACTCCGCAGTGCGGCCAAATCTTCCCGATAGCCGTCGCCGCGGCAGACGACGACCGCATGGCGACCGGCAAGAGCTGTCGTTAATCCGTCCAAACGCAAGGGGGCGAGCAGCAGCTTCTTATCGCGCTCGGCAAAGATCAGCGTATTATCGATAAAACGGGCCCATTCGTCGTTCACGCGGCTTACGGCAAGCTCGTGAAGCCGCCGCCAGTCCGCTCGGGTGAAGGCGCGGCAAGGACTCCAGCCGTCAGACCAATGCACCCCGGCGGAAGTGATCGTCAGCCGGCTGCCGTCGCTGATCCGTTCCATCGCCTCCGGATCGATCTCGACAATCGGAATCCCGGCGTCAAGCAGCAAAAGCGCGGCATCGCTCGGAATGCGCCCGGTCATCGTACGGCCCGCGTTGACGACGGCTAGCGCCTTGGCCTCGATCAATCCCCGCGCCGCCAGGCGATCCACATCTTCATGGTCGATAACGGCAATGGAGCGGCGCCCCATTCGCTCAAGCAGCCGCTTCGTGCTTTTGCCGACCGCCGCCGTGCCGACGATCGGCTTCATCCGTTGTCCCGGTTCGATCATAGGCCGGCGGACGAAGCGGCATGCAGCGCATCCTGCAGCCGGCTGACGCTCTGCGACATCGAATGGCCGCTCCCGACCGCGGCAGCGACCATCGCCACCTCGGCAACCTCGCGGGCAGAGGCCCCGTGGGCTAACGCTTCCTGCGCGTGATACAGCGTGCATACTTCGTTATTGGCAAACAAGCTGATACCGAGCGCGATCAGCTGCTTGTTTTTGATATCGATTGTCCCGTCGGCAAAGCAGCTGCCCGTAAACCGATGATATCCGTCGATCGCTTCAGGCTCCAGCTCTTGGAGAAAGCCGATCCCCAGCTTATAAGCGTCCACCTTGCCATTGGGCCATTCGGTTGGCATATTGAACAACTCCCCTTGTCCTGCTTTTGCTTAAACTTAAGCTTTCCCCGGCACCGGCTGAATATGCATCGACACGAGAATGTTCTATTCAGTTGTCCACAATTAATTTAGAGGAATTACAAAATCAGACAAATTCCACGTTTTTTTCATGCTATAATGATCGAGATCACATAGTAAGGAGAACACATTCAATGCCAAATAGATGTCAAAAAATCGTTCGGGTTCAGGATGGTCAAATCAAGGAAATTTACGACGGCCTGGTCTATCGGAGCTTTACTGACAACGACCGCGCATTGAAAGAGTTATTAATGGACGATATCGGGCTCGATTTTTATTCCATCCTGCAAACTTACGAGTCGCTGATTTGCGAGCTGTCCCGATTGACCGAGGAAAATAGACAGTATATCGAAAGCAGGCTGCCGGAAGGCTGGCTTGAATGGGCTTCTGAAGTGTATTCGCAGGATCACCGGGAGAACGCCGCCCGATTTCCGTCATCCATTCGGGCAGGCGAGCAAAGCGTCTAATCGCGCCATGAATGAGCGGCTCCGCAATGATCCATACTACTCAGCGTAATGATGATCTGGATGGAGGGCTGCTTATGCTGGAACGATTGGAAAGCGATTATGATTGCGCGAATGCGAGCAGCGATCTGACGCAGCTGCTGCAGGAGCTCGCTGCGCTTCGGGAAGGTCCGGCCGCCAATGGAGCGGACACGCAGGAACGCATCAACCGGCTGGAAAATCAGATTCATTTCATTAAAAACAAATGCGGCATCCGTCCGTAGCTTCATGCGAAGACTGGCTGAGACCAGTCTTTTTGCTTTATGATCAGTAGCCCGATCGTTGCTGATTGAAAAAACCTCTATTTATCAGCACATACTGCGGCCAATAAATAGAGGTGTCCATCATTTACCCTTTCAGCTTACCTTATGCTCGATCCGCAGCTTGTCGGCAACCATCGCAATGAACTCGGAGTTGGTCGGCTTCGCCTTGGAAATATTGATCGTATAGCCGAACAGATGGCTGATGCTGTCGATGTTGCCGCGCGTCCAGGCGACTTCGATCGCATGGCGAATGGCGCGTTCGACGCGGCTCGGCGTCGTTTTGTACTTTTCTGCAATGGCCGGATACAGCGTTTTCGTGATCGCGCCCAAAATCTCGATGTTGTTGTATACCATCGTAATTGCTTCGCGCAAATACTGGTATCCTTTGATATGGGCGGGCACGCCGATTTCGTGAATGATGGTGGTAATGTTCGCGTCCAAATTTTTGCTCTTGGGCAGCTGTACGACATTGGTTTTGAGCGCGCCGCTTGCGGAAGAGGACATCATCGGCATGGCCGGCTGGTTCACCGACACGAGCTGGCGGATGCGATTCGTCAAAATTTCCATGTCGAACGGCTTGAGAATGTAATACGACGCGCCGAGCTGCACCGCTTTTTGAGTGATGTTCTCCTGACCGAATGCAGTCAGCATAATGATCTTCGGCTGCGGCTGCAGATCCATCTCGCGCAGCTTTTCGAGCACGCCGAGTCCGTCCAGATGAGGCATAATAATATCTAATATCAGCACGTCCGGCACACGCTGACTTTGTTCGATCAGACGCAACACGTCATTGCCGTTATACGCGATGCCTGCAACGTGCATATCTTCCTGATCTTCGATAAATTCGGATAACAAATTCGTAAATTCGCGGTTATCGTCCGCCAGCAACACTTCAATCGTTTGCAACGTTATTTCCTCCTTAATTGACGACAATTAAATTTTACATGCATTTTACCTGATATTATACTTTCGACATGCAAAGGAAAATTCCTTCTGTCGAAAATTATTTTTATAGATTTTTTTGAGCAAATATTTTATAATTAATATTTTATTTCAAATAAGTACACCGTTCGACAAAATCGCTGTTTTCCCGCCAATGATGTCGCGACTTCCTTGATCCCATTCTGCCTAAGAGCTGCTTTAACGCGCTTGGCCGCAAAACGTAAAAATGCCCGATTTCCCGGGCATTCCTTCGTGTATATGACTTAGGCTACGACGCTTGGGGCTGAGGCTTGTCTCGGAGCATGATGCCGGCGTCCTGCAGCATCCATTCGATATAACAGCCATATCCGCTCGTCGGATCGTTGACGAACACATGCGTTACGGCGCCGACGACCTTGCCGTTCTGGATGATGGGACTGCCGCTCATGCCTTGAACGATGCCGCCGGTTTTTTCGAGCAGCCGCTGATCCGTAATTTTGATGACCATTCCTTTAGTTGCCGCATAATCCTGCTTCGCCGCGTGAACAATCTCGATGTTGAACTTTTCGACCTTCTGTCCATTAATAACGGTATAGATTTCGGCGGGCCCTTCTTTTACTTCTTCCGCAAAAGCGACCGGAATCGCTTCTTTCGCCAGGCCGTGGTCGGGCACGTGCGGCATTTTGCCGAAAATGCCGAACTGCGTGTTTTTCTCGATGTTGCCGATCACTTTGCTTTCCTTGGAAAACTGCGCGCGCTTTTCCCCCGGTTCTCCGTCGTGACTTTTGGAGATCGAGGTAACGTTGGAATAGACGACCTCTCCTTCGCCGACGACGATCGGCGTCTGCGTGTCCATATCGGTGATGACATGGCCTAATGCACCGTACACGCCCTGGTCGGGAGCATAAAACGTCAGCGTGCCGACGCCAGCCGCCGAGTCTCTAATATACAGCCCGAGACGATATGCCTTATCGACGATGTCGTAAGCCGGTTGAATCGGAATGTCCAGCGTTTCATTGCCGCGGCGAATCGTTAAAGTGATCGGCTGTTTGGATTCGCCCGCCGCTTTCACCAGTTCCGCCACTTTGCCGACATCCTTGACCGGCTTGCCGTCCATCTTCAAAATAAGATCGCCGAGCTTCAGCTTCGCTTCTTCGCCAGGCGACGTCTTCTTGTCCTCGGATACGGCGACCAAATGATGTCCGACAATAAGAATGCCGGCCGACTTCAGCTTGACTCCGATCGTTTGTCCGCCGGGAATCACCTTCAGATCAGGAACGACCTTCACTTTGACCGTCTTCAGCGGGATCGCGCCGAACAGCTTGAGCTGCATTTCGGTCTGTCCGGCTTTGAACGACTTCAAGAATAAGGGATGATGAAGATCGACCCGGAATGAGTGCTTTGCCGAACCGTTCACCTTGACGATGTCGGGATGACCTACAGTCACCTGCGCGCTGACGGGCATGGCCAGTTGAAGCGAGGTTTGCTGGCCGGAGAACATTCGCAATTCCTCGGGGAATGAGGCAAAGCTACGGAAGGGGGTGGATAGGCTACCCAAACAAACGAAGAGGACGAGCATCAATCCAATCAATCTTTTTCTCTGGTTGGAACTCAAGACTGCTCACGCTCCCTTGCTTCCTTTGTTTAGCGGCGCTGGAACCCTGCATCCCAGCTCGATACGATCAGCACCGCCGAAGATGTACCTTTAAGGTAACCCCCCGCCAATCGTTTTATTACTCCAATATCGTCCCCCGCAGTCAGTCCTGCCCTCGCTTTTTAGCATCCGCCAAGGTGAGCATTTCCTGAGCGTGCAGCAGCGTCTTGTCCGTCACTTCCACGCCGCCGAGCATTCGCGCCAGCTCCTCGATGCGCTGCTTGCCGTCCATGTCGTCCACATGGGTGAAGGTGCGCTCGCCCTCGGTCGCTTTGTGAATCCGATAATGAACGTCGGCCATGCAGGCTACCTGCGGCAAATGCGTAATGGAAAACACCTGGCAGCTGCGCGACAGCCGCGACATCTTCTCCGCGATCGCTTGCGCGGCCCGGCCGCTGACGCCGGTGTCCACCTCGTCGAATACGAGCACGGGAATGCGGTCGATTCGGGCGAAGATCGACTTCATCGCCAGCATCACGCGCGATATTTCGCCGCCGGAGGCGATTTTGCTGAGCGGCCGCAGCGGCTCGCCGGGGTTCGCCGAGATAAGAAATTCCACTTGATCCGCGCCGTCCTTCGCCGGCTTGTCTTCCGGAAGCGGCGTGATCTGGACTTTGAAGCGCGTCTTTTCCATATGCAGCTCTTTCAGCTCGGACATAATTTCGCAGGCGAGCGATTCGGCGGCCAGCTCCCTTTGCTCCCTTAAGGCGACAGCGCGCTGCTTGAGACGCTGAAGCAAGGCTGTTTCCTCAGCTTGCAGCTGCGTTAGCAGCTCGTCCTTGTTCTCCATGCGGCTTAGCTCGTCCTGAATTTTATCATAATACTGCAGGATATCCGCGACTGTCTCGCCGTATTTGCGGCGCAGCGTCGAGAGGGTGTCCAGACGCTGCTCGATATAATCGAGACGCGACGGATTGAATTCGATCTCGTCGCGGTAATCGCGCAGCTGAAAAGCGGCATCCTCCAGCTGATAATACGCCGACTGCACCTGCTCGACCAGCGGCTGCAGCTTGTCGGGGTCGAACGCGGCGATATCCGTCAGCTTCTGCAGCGCCTTGCGAATCGCGTCCAATCCTTCATGCCCGCCGTACAATCCGTCGTAGGCCCCGGAAGCGCCAGAATACAGCTTTTCCGCATTGGCGAGCCTTCTCCGTTCCTCCTGAAGCTCCTCGTCTTCGCCGAGCTTCAGCTTGGCCGCGCCGATCTCTTCCACCTGAAACCGATACAGGTCCATCATCTGCAGCGCCTGCTTGCCGGATTCCTGCAGCTCGCGAAGCTGGTCCCTGACCGTTATGTACGCTTGATAAGCTTCCTTATAAGCCTGCTTGACCGGCCCGATCGTCTCATGACCGAACAGATCGAGCCACTCGATATGCTTCTCCGTGCGGAACAGCGATTGGTGCTCGTGCTGGCCGTGAATGTTGATCAGACATTCCCCGACCTCCTTCAACGAGGCGAGGTTCACGAGCTGGCTGTTGATGCGGCTTGTGCTTTTGCCCTGAACCGTAATTTCTCTGCGAATAATAAGATGCTCATCATCGTCCGCTTCTATACCCATTCGTTCCAAAACGCCCCAAACCGGATGATCCGCGCCCACATGAAACAGCGCCTCGATCACGGCCCGGTCGCTGCCGTAACGGACGAGCTCGGAGGAGCTCCGCCCTCCGGCAATCAGGCCGAGCGCGTCGATGATGATCGATTTGCCCGCGCCCGTTTCCCCTGTCAGCACGTGAAACCCTTCTTTGCAGCGCACATGGACATATTCGATCACTGCCAAATTGCGAATGGTCAGTTCCTGCAGCATGCCCTTTTCCCCTCTCCCTCGCCTGTCAGTCATCCAAAACGTTGCCGCCTACTTCTAGCTCAACATGCCGAGAACTTGGCTGACGACATGCGCGCTGTGCTCCTTGGTCCGGCATATAATCAGGATCGTATCGTCGCCGCAAATCGTCCCCATGATCTCGTTCCACTCCAGACTGTCGATCAAGGCGCCGATCGCGTTGGCCGTGCCCGGCAAGCATTTCAGCACGACCAGATTTTCCGTATAATCGATATGGACAAAATGGTCGCTCAGCGCCCGCCGCAGCCTCTGCAGCGGATTGTACCGCTGGTCGGCGGGCATGGAATATTTGTAGCGTCCGTCATCCAGCGGAACCTTGATCAGGTGCATTTCCTTGATATCGCGGGAAATCGTAGCCTGCGTCACATAAAAACCGCTGGCACGAAGCCGCTCCACCAGCTCGTCCTGCGTTTCGATTTCGTTGTTGGTTATAATTTCCCGGATTTTGATATGTCGTTGGGCTTTCATGGCATCCTCCCGAAGTCCTTCCATGGCTTCCCGGCTACAGCTCGTCGCCGCCGGCTAATCTTGCGGTAAATTCGAACACCTGGATCGTTTTCGAAGGCAGATCGACATACAGCACGCCGGTTAAGCCTGGCACGATCAATTGATACACGAGCAGCTTGTCCCGCAGTCCGCTGCCGGTCATCTCCAGCATCATACGCTCCCTGGCCAGCTTGACGGCATACCGCTCGGCTCCTTTGGAGGCAAAATAGTCGACGAAAAGCCGGCTGTGCAGCGTCTTGCTTCCGTTGACCTCGATGTCGATCGGAATGCGCGTCTTTCCGGCGAATACGCGATAGCCGTTTTTCTCCAGCAGCTTTGTCGCTTCGTCCGGCTCAACGTCGCCATCGCCCGCCAGCAGCTCCCACGAGGCGCCTCCTTCGACCTTTTCCCTCATGCGATTCCGCAGCGAAATCGACAGCCAAACGACAAGCGCCGCGACGATCACGATGACAACGATTCCGTCTCCGCTTTGCATGTCAGCAAAAACCTCCCACTATAAAGTATTGTTTTCTCCTGTTTTCTCGCTCATTCTCAGTATTTCAACTTTGACAGCTTAAGAGATGTTGGTGGAGAATGTACTCTGCACCTCGATTTTCTGTAAGAGCGTAGGCGGGAACAGAGCTTAGGAATGATCTTCTTCCAAAACTGTGGATAATTGGTATGATCGCACAGTGGATCTCCACATTTGCCCTTGGGGTTTACCCTCCCATGTCACACTGGGTCTATGCCCTTACATTCCTTCGTTCTACCTCTCAAGGGGTGGATGCCGATTCTTGCTCCTTTACGGGGTCGTTGCCCTTATTGTGTGTAGTGCTTCGGCTTCTCCGGTGCTTCTGTTGTCTAAGTTGTACACATTGAATAAGTGATCTACAGGCCTTTGCTTCCTTGTTTAAGCGGCTTCTTGCTGTATCTGGTACTGCTTCACTGGACCCATAACGTCGATTGCATTGTACTCCCTTTGCTTTGTTCCCAGCGTATGCAGGACTCGTATAAGTTTTCCACATAACGCAATGAGCGATTGTTTCTTCTTCAACGGATTTTGGCTCCGCGTCGTGTAATGTTTATGAAGCGCCTTGAATTCTTCGTTCTTCGCTACCATCGGCATCACTGCCCGAAACAGCAGCGCTCGTAAGCGTGACCGTCCGCGCTTGCTAATCCCGGTCTTGCCCTTCCGCTTTCCCGAACTATTCTCTTTGAGATTCAGTCCGGCGAGTCGGATGATCTGTTGACCATGATCGTAGTTGTTCAGATCTCCAACCTCTGCTAGAAATCCGGCTACGGTGATCGCTCCAATCCCCGGGATGGAAAGCATTTGCTTCGTTCCTGGAATGTGTTCCAGAATCTCCAGCACCTTGCCCATGATCTCTTCCAATTGGTTACTGAATAGGTCATATTGTCCCAGCAGCGTACTTAATTCTACTCGCGCTGCCATACTACCTTCGGTTAACCCGATTGAGGCCGAGGCGGCCGCTACTAACTTCTCCGCGCGTTTGATGCCCACACCACGCTTCACATCCGTCTTCCAGTGAGCCAGGACGTCTCTAGCTCCCTTGTTGACGATGTCCGATGGCAACGGGAACGCCCGCATTGTCATTAGCGATGCCTTACCCTCCCAGACTTTGAATACGCTAGTGTACTCGGGGAAGAACCGGTCAAACCAGTTGCCGATGCGGCCCTTCACTTGCGTCAAGCTAGCTGATAACTTCTCCCGTAAATTCATCAAGATTCGCAGTTCCGCGTATTCCTTCGTTGGCAGCTTCGGATCGGAATATTTCCCGTTCCGAATCAGATCTGCGATGACCTTCGCATCTTTGTAGTCGCTCTTCGTCTGCGAGTTATCCTCAAGCTCTTTCGTCTTGTTGACATGAAGTGGATTGACGACAACGACTTGAATGTCTTGGGCTTGCAGAAATGCCGCCAATGGAAACCAGTAGTGTCCAGTAGGCTCGATTCCAAACACAATGTCGGTCTTGCCATGTGCCTGCCCGAGCTCCTTCATCCACGTTGCCAGCTTCGTTAGCCCTTCCTGATCGTTATGGAATACGCAGTCCTTCCCAAGCTCGATTCCGCGGAAATCCACTGCTCGAGCCACGTGAATCTTCTTAGCAATATCTGCACCGACAACAAGTGTCGATTCGGTAATTCGTGTAATTCGTTGATTCTGTTTTTGTTTCAGTTTATACTTCATATTGAGCGTCCTCCTTCAATTAGGGCAGTGAATGGTCCTCATTCCAAGACCCAGCATACAGGAGGCGCTTTTTCTTTTCAAAGGGCAAATTACTTCATTACAGGAATGGCTCCTT
>Ga0207865_100336_pt1 | contig 53872 bp, 46 predicted proteins | sample HigsolmetaAR204D_FD_184836 | JGI IMG/M metagenome (GOLD analysis project Ga0207865, IMG submission 184836) | Ionic liquid and high solid enriched microbial communities from the Joint BioEnergy Institute, USA - AR20-4-D (SPAdes) (version 2) ...
GAGATGAAATTTCCCATTCCTTTATGGAAGTAAGAACCCTTGAAGATGACAAGGTTGATAGGTCCGAGGTGGAAGCACGGTGACGTGTGGAGCTGACGGATACTAATCGTTCGAGGACTTAACCTATAGCATTTATTTACTCGGTAAATAGCCTTACGTTATCTAGTTTTGAGAGAATGAAAATTCTCCTGCATTTTTTAATTAAATTGTACACGGATATGTGTGTTCCCGCGTCAATGTAAATTCGAGGAAGATGATCCTCAGCTCGTCGCAAGCCAGCAGGCATATTCGATGTAGTAGGCTCGGTAATAATGGCGAGAAGGTCACACCCGTTCCCATCCCGAACACGGAAGTTAAGCTTCTCAGCGCCGATGGTAGTGAAGGCCTTGCCTTTGCGAGAGTAGGACGTTGCCGGGCTAAATATATTAATATTATCATCGCGGGGTGGAGCAGTCTGGTAGCTCGTCGGGCTCATAACCCGAAGGTCGTAGGTTCAAATCCTACCCCCGCAATATTGGTCCGGTAGTTCAGCTGGTTAGAATGCCTGCCTGTCACGCAGGAGGTCGCGGGTTCGAGTCCCGTCCGGACCGCCATAATTTAGTTTTGAAGATAAACTGTGAAGTGTTTCACAGTTTTTTTATAATTTAGTTATAGAAATTCTTTGTTAACAATAAAGATAATTTGCTTCCTCGCTATTTAATGTTTAGTTTAAAGCCTCCCAAAGCTGTCTATACTGGGTAATACTACTAAATTACCTGGGGTGATAGTCTTATGAAAAACTTTGAAGAAGAGTATAATGTATTCCAAGATGCGTTAGAAATACCTAAACCTTGGTATGTTTTCCATAATGAATTAGCTAAAGAAGAAAACACCTTACACATTTATATTGAATATCAATCAGGAGCGGAATTTTCTTGTCCTAATTGCGGTAAAACGGGATGTAAAGTTCATGATATACAAGATCAAGACCGGACTTGGAGACATCTAAATTTTTGGCAATACAAGACCATTCTCCATGCCAGAATGCCACGAGTAAAATGTGAGTCATGCGGTAAAATACGTACGGTTGTCATTGATTGGGCACGTCCAGGAGCTGGATTTTCATTATTATTTGAGCACCATGTGTTGTCGCTAATGGTTGAAATGCCTGTCGCTGCCGTAGCTCGTGAAGTAGGCGAACATGATACGCGCCTTTGGCGAGTATTTAAATATTATGTCAACAAAGCCATGGAAAACATAGATGTATCTAATGTCACTCGTATAGCGATGGATGAAACATCACGAGCAAAAGGCCATAAATATGTGACATTTTTTATTGATATGGATACCAAACGCTTAATTTTCGCTACTACTGGTAAAGGTGCAGATGTACTGCAGGTGTTTAGCCAGTTTCTAGACAGTAAAGGGGTTTTACATTCCCAGATTAAAGAATTTTGTTGCGATATGTCACCAGCCTTTATTTCGGGTATTGAAGAGAAATTCCCGAATGCAACGATTACGTTTGATAAATTTCATGTCATGAAAATGGTAAATGAAGCATTAGATCAGGTACTTAGACAAGAACAAGCGACACAGACAGAACTTAAAAATTCACGATACGCTTGGCTGAAGAACCCCGAAAACCTAACAGAAAAACAAGGAAGTAAATTGGCCAAATTAAAGGATTTAGATTTGGCAACAGGCCGTGCCTACCGCATGAAACTATCGCTTCAGAAAATGTGGACTAAACACCCAATCCTTTCTGAATTGTATTTTGATGAATGGCATAGCTGGGCTATTCGATCCCGACTAGAACCAATGATTAAAGTTGCAAAAACACTAAAACAACATAAAGACGGAATCTTAAGATGGTTTGTTACAAAGATGACCAATGGCCTTCTTGAAGGAATAAACAGTTTAGTTCAGGCTACCAAAAGAAAGGCTCGTGGATACCGAACAGCCGATAATTTTATTGCCATGGCCTATGCAACGGTTAATAAACTTGATCTTATTGGTATATCATGACTTGTTTTATCCTTTCTTGTTTGCTTAGCGACCAGCACTTAGATGTAGGATAGGCTGTCAAGTGCCTTCCTTGACAACCTATCCTACATCTAAGATAATACCGGCGGCAAACAAGGAAATGATAGAATCCTATGGGCACTGGTAACCTGTTTTTTCAACATTAAACAGCGAAGAGCCGATAATTTTAGGACTTCAAAATTCGAAGTCCTTTTTTGTTAGATTAAGCAGCTTTCCGAAAATGTTTCCTATATTGACGAATACATCTATACCAAAATAGCAAAAGTTAGAAATCCATTGCATAATACATTTTTGATTTTTTTAACTGCCAAAATAATTATTCTCCCATTTTAAAAACGACTCGCCCTTATGGAGAGTCGTCGAATAGGTGAAAAAGTATTGGCAATGCTTTTAACTTTGCCGATTCTGTTCACGTGCGGAATATTGGTTTTAATAACAGCATCGCCGATTCAAACCTAATTAACCAGTTTTTTGAAAACCACAGAAAATTCGTTCGAAGACAATATTATCGGTAAAAACTGATTAATAAGTTTTGTTAAAAAGCCACAGAAAATTCGTTTTGAAAACGATAGCATCGATTCAAACTTGATTAACAAAACACCATCATCGATTAAAACTTTCTAAATCCAGTCCCGGGTTTGCATTTAAACTAAGATCTGCACGAATGCCTTTTTCAAAAAAGACACTTCCACAGGCTGCAATCATGGCGGCATTGTCAGTACATAAGTTCATTGGGGGTATAACTAAATCTACATTTCCCAACTCAGCAATCCGCTCGGTTAAGTGATTTCTTAACCCCTTATTTGCAGCTACTCCGCCGGCGAGAATGACTTGGTTAACCTGATATTCCTGCACTGCACGGACGGTTTTTTCTACAAGGACTTCAACGACACTAGCCTGAAAGCTGGCTGCTAAATCAGCAGGCTGAATTGTTTCCCCGCGTTGTTCAGCATTGTGTACGGTATTGATGACAGCAGATTTTAATCCGCTAAAACTAAAGTCATACGATCCCTCTTCTAGCCACGCACGAGGAAAGTCGATATTTGCTTCTCCTTCATGTGCTAATCGGTCAATATGAGGCCCCCCGGGATATGGCATACTTAGTACTCTGGCTACTTTGTCATAAGCTTCCCCGGCAGCATCATCCCTTGTCTCACCAATTACTTTAAAATGACCATGTTCTTTCATATAGACCAGTTCTGTATGACCACCGGAAACGACAAGAGCAAGCAAAGGGAATTTCATTTCTTTAACTAACCGATTTGCATAAATGTGCCCCGCAATATGATGGACGGGAATTAATGGTAAAGAATGAGCAAAAGCAAGGGTTTTTGCCGCTTCTACTCCAATTAAAAGAGCGCCGACAAGACCAGGTCCTTGGGTTACCGCAACCCCCGTTAGATCGCTAAAATTCAGTTCTGCTTGTCTCATTGCTTCCTCAATAACAATGGTTATTTGCTCTACATGTTGGCGGGAAGCTATTTCAGGAACAACGCCGCCATAACGTTTATGAACTTCGATTTGTGAAGCAACAACATTAGAAAGGATTTGGGTCCCGTTTTTGACCACGGCGGCCGCTGTTTCATCACAACTTGTTTCAATTCCTAATATATATAAATCATTCATTTTAAATTCACCCACATTACTAAAGCATCTTCATAATTATCAGTGTAGTATGATTTTCGAATACCACCATTTTTAAAACCGAATTTTCGATACATGTTTTGGGCAACAATATTGGACACTCTTACTTCCAATGTTGCCTTTTTTACACCCTTAACAATCATTGTTTCCATCATTTTCATCATTAATTGTTCACCAATTTTCAGTCCCCGGTACCCGGGTAATACTGCAATATTGGTAATATGTGCTTCGTCAATAACGATCCACATGCCACCGTAAGCAACGATTTTTTTATCAAGCTCACCACCGATATAGATTGCATAAGGATTCATTGTTAACTCTCGAACAAATGCATCCCGATTCCAAGGAGAAGTGAAAGAAGCATATTCTACATGCAGAATTTCATCAACATCGTTAATAGTCAGTCTGCGAAAAACAGGTGTCCGATTCATAAAGTTGTCCCCTCAAATTTAATTCGTTTTCTCTCTCCATTTGGCTTCAGCTTCTGCCAAGCGTAAATAATTCGGTGCAAATGAATGCACATTTTCTTCTTTTAAATCTTTTGCAAGTAAAGCCAACTCACCGGGTTTAGGGATATTGACAGTAATCGGTGCAAATTGAACTTGTTTAGCCAGTTGATTTACGATTACCTGTTCATGAATAACCACATCATTTCCTAAAAACAGAACCGGTTTATCAAATGTTTTAAGTAATTTGCACCATTCTTCTGTAGGAATATGTTGATCGTCAACTGCTTGCATTAATTTGCCTTCCTTATATTCATATAATCCTGTAAAAATATTTCCCCGTCTTGCATCCATGACCGGAGAAATGTAGCCATCAAAATATCGAGCGCTGGCCGCCATTAATTTAAGGCTGGAAACACCAACAATGGGTATGTTTAATGTCCAAGCTAACGTTTTTCCGATCGTTAGGCCAATCCGCAAGCCGGTGTATGAGCCCGGACCGTTAGCAACAATGATTTTATTTATCTCTTTTATGTCCATGCCGCAATCTTTTAGTAGAAAGTCAATGGCCGGTAATACCCTTGTTGAATGATTTCTTTTTATATTTGTTATATATTCACCGATAATTTTTTCATTACTTGCGATTCCAACACCGAGTACATTTGTCGAGGTATCAATTGCTAAAATATTCATGGAAAAACTCCTCACATAGTTGTTCATATCGAATACCAACCGGTTTAAAAAGAAATTGTCTGGTTGTCAGGTCAACAAATTTAATTTCAATAGTTAAAAATTGTTCGGGCAACTGGTCTTGGATGATATGAGCCCATTCAATGACGGTGATACCATCACCATGAAAATATTCATCAAAACCGAGATCTTCCATTGAATCCTTTAGTCGATAAACATCCATATGATAGAGGGGGAAAATCCCTTTGTATTCTTTTATAATTGTAAATGTGGGACTACTAATATTTTTATTGATACCAAGTCCTTTTGCCAACCCTTTTGTAAAAGTTGTTTTTCCGGCACCAAGATCGCCTTCCAGCGCAATCGTATCTCCTTCCCGTAAAAATTTACTGAACGTTTGTGCCATTGAAAAAGTTTCTTCCTGATTATGTACAGTAATTTGGTAATCCTTCATTGTTTTCTCACCAACTTTATATATATCTTCCATAAGATTAACGAAATATCGGTGAAATATCAATATTTGCCGGTAATAAGTGTATGTTTCGATAAATGTCACTTATTTCAAAAATTCCTGCCTATCTTGCTTGATTCGATTGTGGATAATATTGTGGATAAAAATTACTGAAGATAAGTCTGAGTAAACCCGATTTGTTTGGATCGATACGGATTGGTCACACAAGCGTTGCTACAAGGACGTGGCACAATTAGTTTATCAGTGGGGATATCGAGTCCCCACTGATAGAAATCTCAATTATTCACAACACAATTGTGGATAACTTGGAAATTTTTTGTGGGTATTGTGGAAAAGCATTTGAGATGTTAATAAATATATAATTGTCTTGTGAATAACTTTGTGGAAAAAGTGAATAATTCATGTAATCGAATGATTGGTCACATAATGGAGGTTTCACTTACTTCCGGTGCTTTTTTGGCAGGTCTCCGGAAAATCCATCAATTATTCCAGTTCACTCCATTCCTCCAATAAAGTTTCAATTTTTGCTTTGGCTTTTTCAATTTCCTTATTTAGTTCAGCCACTTTTGTATGGTCGCTATAGATTTCCGGATGAAGGAATTGCTGCTCCTTCTCGGCAATTTCCATCTCCAGTGATTCAATTAATGTTTCAATTTCTTCAACCCGACGTTTCTTTTGTCGTTCCAGTTTCTTTAGTTCTTTTTCTTGTTCATAACGGGTTTTTGCATCCAAATCGGAAGCCGGTTCTTGCGTTTGGTTGTGCTCGCTCTCTTCTGATAATTTTTGAATCTCCATCATTTCTTCCTTTTTCTCTATATAATAATCATAGTCACCCAAATACTCGGTCACACCGTTAGTAGAGAGTTCAAAAACTTTTGTTGCAATTCGGTTAATAAAATAACGGTCATGAGAAACAAACAAGATCGTACCGGGAAAATCAACAAGAGCATTTTCCAAAATTTCTTTACTGTCTAAATCGAGATGATTTGTTGGTTCATCTAAAATTAAAAAATTTGCATTTAACATCATTAGTTTAGCCAATGACAACCTTGCTTTTTCACCACCGCTCAAAGTTGAGACGTTTTTTAAAACATCATCACCGGAGAACAAAAAATTGCCAAGAATGGTTCGGATTTCTTTTTCCGTTTTTGTCGGATATTCATCCCAAAGTTCATTTAATACTCGCTTATTTGATGTTAAGTTTGCTTGTTCTTGATCATAGTAAGCAATGGTTACATTCGCTCCAAAATGGATGTTTCCGGAAAGAGCCTGGAGTTGGCCGACAATTGTCTTTAGTAGAGTAGATTTGCCGACACCATTTGGGCCAAGCAAAGCAATGCTATCTCCTCTTTGAATTCGAAAGTGGATATTTTTTGATATTTGATTGGCTCCATAACCAATGGCCAAATCAACCACATTAAGAACTTCATTGCCACTTTGCCGCTCAATTTGAAAGGAAAAATTAGCAGATTTATCGTCTCTGTGCGGTTTATCAATCATTTGCATTCGTTCCAGTGCTTTACGCCTGCTTTGTGCCCGTTTTGTTGTTGATGCACGGGTCAGATTCTTGGCAATAAATTCTTTCATTCTTGCTATCTCATCTTGTTGTTTTTCATACATTTTCAAGTCACGTTCATAATTCTCTGCTTTTTGGACTAAGTATTGACTGTAGTTACCGACATATTTTGTTAAAGTAGTCTGAGCGCATTCATAAACTTGGTTTACAAGCTTATCAAGAAAATAGCGATCATGGGAAACAATAAGAATGGCTCCATCATAAGATTGCAAATATTGTTCTAACCATGTCAATGTATCGATATCTAGGTGGTTCGTCGGCTCGTCCAAAATTAAAATGTCCGGCTTTGATAAGAGCAATTTTCCTAAAGCTAGGCGAGTTTTTTGTCCGCCGCTTAAATTGGATATTTTTGTCTCTTGATAATTGAAAGTGGAAAAATTAAGCCCGTGTAATACGGAACGAATATCTGCTTCATATTGATATCCGCCCAGTTCTTTAAATTCATGCTGTAAATAATCATATTCGGACAAAATTTGCTTGTATTTGCCTTCATCTGTATAAGTTTCTTCCTTTGCCATTTCCTGCTCAAGATTACGTAGCCTTTTTTCCATGCTACGTAAATCTTCAAAGACAGTCAGCATTTCATCCCAGATAGTTCTGTCTGAAACGAGACCGGTATGTTGATCTAAAAAGCCAATTGTTACTTCTTTTGGCTTAATAATTTCTCCGGAGTCATAAGCAAGTTCACCGGCAATTATTTTCAGCAAGGTTGATTTGCCTGATCCGTTTCTACCAACAAGGGCAATTCTGTCTCTTGTATGAATTTCTAATTTAATATTCGAAAGGACAAGATCTGCCCCGTAATATTTATTTAGTTGATTTACTTGTAGTAAAATCATGATTTGCACCTCAACATTTCACAATAAAAATGGTCCTTTACCTAGAAATATAACAGCTTTGACTCTGTTTTGCCTTTTAAAAGAATGAATGACTGACTAATTATTTTCAGAGTGAAGCGAATGGGAACATGCTGTTTTTGATTACTAAATAATCGATTCCTTCCTCTACCATAACATATCCAGTCACTTTTCGCTCCATCATTTCCGACATTTAAAGGAGAGCCTGTAAATGTCATGTCAACAAGTCTATATAAAAATAGTACATGAAGGGGAGGAAAAATGGCAAATGGAGATTAAATGAAACTATCTACAAGACAGATGAAAAAAAATAGTGTATCATAGTAGGTGAATATGTTAACAATGCAATGTAAGCGTTCACAGTGTGCTTTGAATGCCTTATAAAAGAATTACTTCTATAGGGCAATAAAAGATATTATAATAGAAAAATAATAATTTTTCAGCATTGGAGGATTTTGACATGGAAACAGATCAGCTAATAATTCCTAAAGCCACCGCTAAGAGATTGCCATTATATTATCGTTTTATTCAAAATTTGTACCAGTCAGGAAAACAAAGAGTTTCTTCTGCTGAGTTAAGTGAAGCGGTTAAGGTCGATTCGGCAACGATTAGAAGGGATTTTTCTTATTTTGGTGCATTAGGTAAAAAAGGGTATGGATATAATGTTCAGTATTTGTTATCCTTTTTCAGAAAAATATTGAATCAGGATGAAATAACAAAGGTAGCCTTAATCGGTGTAGGTAATTTAGGTACAGCTCTACTAAAATATAATTTCACTAAAAACAATAATACTAAAATTGTCTGTGCCTTTGATGCAAACCAAGAAAAGGTCGATCAAAAATTTGGTGATATTACTGTTTACCCAATGGATTCACTGGAACAAATATTGTCAACTGAAGAGATTCAGGTTGTTATTCTGACCGTCCCGGCTCCTGTTGCCCAATTGGTTACTGATCGTTTAGCAAAAACAGGAATAAAAGGAATTTTAAATTTCACGCCAGCTCGATTAACTGTTCCGTCAAATATTCGTGTTCACCATATTGATTTAGCTGTTGAATTACAATCTTTTGTTTATTTAATTAAACATTACTCAAATGAGGAAGTAGTGGTTGGAGATTAATTTTTTTAGTAGGGAAATGGCAGGTAACACAAAAATTTATCTTCAAAACAACACAATATTTTGCATTGCAATAATTATGATTCATACGATATGATAGGAAAAAAGTTTTTGTAAAATCTTTTTTGGGTGACAATGAATGAATTTGAATGAGGTTGATGGGGGAGAGGGAGAAACATGACAATCGGTCCGGGTAGTTTAATTCTCATATTAATCATGGCATTATTAATTTTTGGTCCGAAAAAGTTACCGCAACTCGGTCGTGCGGCAGGAGATACACTAAGGGAATTTAAAAATGCCACAAAGGGTCTTGCTGATGAAAATAATGGGAAGAGAAAAGATCAAGAAGGCAAGTAGGGAGAGAAGAGATGGAGAAAAACGAATTGACTGTAATTGAGCATTTCGTTGAATTAAGGAGACGGTTGGTTTTTATCGTTGTCTTCTTTCTTTTGGCAATGATCGGTTCGTTTTTTTTGGCAGAGCCGTTGATCGTATATTTGCAACAAACTGATGAAGCGGCCAGTTTGGAACTGAACGCCTTCCGCTTAACTGACCCGCTAAAGATTTATATGCAAATCGCTTTTATCATTGCTTGTGTAATAACTTCACCTTTTGTTTTGTATCAGTTATGGGCTTTTATTTCACCGGGTTTATATGAAAAGGAAAAAAAAATAACCTTAGCCTATATACCTGTTTCGGTATTTTTGTTTTTATCAGGTATTTCGTTTTCATATTTTGTATTATTTCCGTTTATTGTTCGCTTTATGAAACAGTTAGGGGACCGAATGGAAATCAATCAAGTCATTGGGATCAATGAATATTTCCATTTTTTGTTACAAATTACGTTGCCTTTTGGTTTGTTATTCCAATTGCCGGTGATTATATTATTTTTAACAAGGCTTGGAATAATTACACCTGACTTTTTGTCTAGGGTGCGAAAATATGCGTACTTTATCTTGCTAGTCATCGCGGCACTGATTACACCGCCGGATGTTCTCTCGCATATGATGGTCACTTTACCATTATTATTGCTTTATGAAGTTAGTATTTGGATTTCGAAGCTGGCGTATCGGAAAAAAATGAAGGAAGAAGAAGGGCTTGCCGTTTAAACTAAGGAAAATTTTCCATTGTATATTTTATCCATTAAAAAGCATATTGAATTCCGGTAACGAAGCAACTTGGAAGTGGCGGATAGGTTATGGCATAAGGAGCTTGCTTAAAAGGTATAATGGAAACCGGAGTAATTCCCTTGTTATCGGTGAGTACCGCGTTTCGGGTCGAATAAAGCTCGGGACGCCCGAGTTTTATTTAGATAAGGACTATGTTAGAAAGGGCATATGCATAATGAAAATGATCATTTTTATTTGCGATTGTTAATTTTCATATCGTATTGCCTTTTTGAGATAGTCCTTTCCCTTTTATGGAAAAATTTGTATAAGGTATTTTGGTTGTGACATACTAATTTTGATTGAATGGTTCATATTTGCTGCATTTGCAAGAAAAATTGACTCATTACTACATAAGTATTCATTAATGTATGTGCCAAAATTGGAATGATAATTCGGTCGGTTTTTCCATATAAATAACTGAATGTGAATCCAATTGCACAATAGAGTAATAAATGTTCAAATTCCATGTGAGCGGCAGAAAAAAGAATGGAACTGATTAAGGCTGCAAGAAAGAAATTTGTTTTTTTGTATAAAGATCCAAAAATAATTTTACGAAAGATGATTTCTTCCAAAATCGGACCAATTATCGAAGTAACGAAAATCATAATCGGTGCAACATTGATTAAATTTAGGATATTTTCTGTGTTTTCCGAACCAATATCCACACCTAATAGCGTCTCAATCATTATAGCAATTCTTTGTGCGATCAGGGCAAGTAGTACACCATAAACAGACCAGCCAAGTACAAACGGTATTGAGCGGAGGTTCCGGTTTCGCACTGTAATTTCATCTTTTAAATAATAAAGGGTGATCAATAAGGTTACAAAAAAACTAAATACCGTCCAAATAGAAACGGAAAGTAGCCAATATTTATTTCCGGCAAAACCAAAACTTTGGAAAATGCCGTATAATATCGATGCTCCGATGTTTAAAAATAACTGCATCGCTACATAAGTAAAGATAATCAGTTTATATTCTCGTTTCAAAAAATTCACCTCACTGGCTATTTTATCAAAAAGTTGCAAAGGAAGCTATTTCCCTATCGAGTAGGACAAGATAATTTTGGTAAAAAAATGTTAAAATTTTATAGTTGACACTTGCAAAAAACAAATCAATTCATTATTATAATAATTGGAATTAGCACTCAAGGGCAATGAGTGCTAACAACATTGAAAATATATGAGGAGGTTGTTTAATGTGTTAAAGCCACTTGGAGATCGCGTAGTTATTGAACTTGTAGAAACTGAAGAAAAAACAGCTAGCGGCATCGTTCTGCCGGATACTGCAAAAGAAAAACCACAAGAAGGTAAAGTTGTAGCTGTAGGAACCGGCCGTGTTCTTGATAGCGGTGAACGGGTTGCACTTGAAGTAAATGTCGGCGATCGGATCATCTTCTCAAAATATGCTGGTACTGAAGTCAAATATGACGGAAAAGAATACTTAGTTTTACGTGAAAGTGACATATTAGCTGTTGTAGAATAATAACATTTTACAATTGATAATAAAAATATGATAGGAGGATTTGACGAGAATGGCAAAACAAATCGTATTCAGTGAAGAAGCTCGACGTAGTATGTTGCGCGGTGTAGATAAATTGGCAGATGCTGTCAAAGTTACATTAGGACCAAAAGGACGTAATGTGGTATTAGAGAAAAAATTTGGTTCACCACTAATTACAAATGATGGTGTCACAATCGCAAAAGAAATCGAATTGGAAGATCCATTTGAAAATATGGGTGCGAAACTTGTTGCAGAAGTTGCCAGCAAAACAAATGATGTTGCCGGGGACGGTACGACAACTGCAACGGTTCTTGCCCAAGCAATCATTCGTGAAGGATTGAAAAACGTTACTGCCGGTGCAAATCCAATGGGCATCCGTAAAGGGATTGAAAAAGCAGTAGCAGTAGCCGTTGAAGAATTAAAAGGAATTTCTAAACCTGTAGAAAGCAAAGAAGCAATCGCGCAAGTTGGAACCATTTCTGCAAGTGATGAAGAAGTAGGTCAATTAATCGCAGAAGCAATGGAACGCGTTGGTAAAGATGGTGTTATTACTATTGAAGAATCAAAAGGCTTCAATACCGAACTAGACGTTGTTGAAGGTATGCAATTTGACCGTGGTTATGTTTCAGCATATATGGTAACAGACCAAGATAAAATGGAAGCTGTTTTAGAAAATCCATATATTTTGATTACAGATAAGAAAATCTCCAATATCCAAGAAATTCTACCGTTATTAGAACAAGTATTACAACAATCAAAACCATTATTAATTATTGCTGAAGACATTGAAGGGGAAGCTCTTGCAACACTTGTTGTTAACAAACTTCGTGGCACATTTAATGTTGCAGCCGTAAAAGCACCTGGATTTGGTGATCGTCGTAAAGCTATGCTTGAAGACATCGCAATTTTAACCGGTGGTGAAGTCATCACAGAAGATCTAGGACTTGAATTAAAATCTGCCTCTGTCGCTCAATTAGGTCGTGCTGGTAAAGTTGTTGTCACAAAAGATAACACAACAATCGTTGAAGGTGCAGGGGAATCCAGTAAAATTGCTGGTCGTGTAAATCAAATTAAAGCACAATTAGAAGAAACGACTTCTGACTTCGATAAAGAAAAATTACAAGAACGTTTGGCAAAACTTGCCGGCGGGGTTGCAGTCATCAAAGTTGGTGCTGCTACAGAAACAGAATTAAAAGAACGGAAACTTCGCATTGAAGACGCCCTAAACGCTACTCGTGCTGCTGTTGAAGAAGGTATTGTATCCGGTGGTGGTACAGCACTTGTGAACGTATATAACAAAGTGGCAGCCATTGAAGCTGAAGGCGATGTAGCAACCGGTGTGAAAATTGTTCTTCGTGCTTTAGAAGAACCGGTACGTCAAATTGCTGAAAACGCCGGTTTAGAAGGTTCGGTTATTGTGGAACGCTTGAAAAATGAAAAATCCGGCGTAGGTTTCAACGCTGCTACAAACGAATGGGTAAACATGACCGAGGCCGGTATTGTTGATCCGACAAAAGTTACTCGTTCAGCCCTTCAAAACGCAGCTTCTGTTGCAGCTATGTTCTTAACAACTGAAGCCGTCGTTGCTGACATTCCGGAAGAAAACAAAGGCGGCGGCGCTCCAATGCCAGACATGGGCGGAATGATGTAATCTAATTGCCCCTTCCTTTTTGAAAAGAGATTGTTATAACAGCAAAACCACTCCTATTAATTGTTGGGAGTGGTTTTTTTGCTAATTAGGAAAGTATAAATTTTTTAATTTCTACTTTTCTAACTCATAAGTTCAACTACGGCTCTGCTCTCGCCTAAAAGCTCGGACGCCCGAGTTTTCTTATATGATCATTTCTGTTATTCTCCAAAATCCGTCCACTATTTTTTCCCCATTCACATTTCTTTATAGTTAATCCACGCTACCATTTATGTTGATTTCTTAAAAATATTTATCCAGTTTTAAGTAATTGAATTGGACGTTAAATAGTATGAAGATTTTGTAAATGTCATCTTTTTTAGTGAAAATTATGCTTTAATGAAGATGTAAATTTGAAAGGAGGTTATTTATGAGCCAAGTAGAGTTAATCAATATCTCTAAATCCTATCATAAACAGAAAGATGTATTAAAAGGAATTAATCTATCGATAGAAGAAGGTGAATTTTTTGTTCTTGTTGGTCCTTCCGGGTCAGGGAAGAGTACGTTACTCCGGATGATCGCGGGACTTGAAGAAATTTCGGGCGGTATATTAAAAATAAATGGAAACACAGTGAACCATCTTCCGCCAAAGGATCGAAATTTATCAATGGTCTTCCAAAATTATGCACTGTATCCTCATTTAACGGTTGAACAAAATATTCTTTTTGGATTAAAAGCCAGGAAGATTGATAAACAGGAACAACAAAAAAGACTCAAGGAAGCAGCAGAAATGTTAGGATTGACGGAACTGCTAAACCGTAAACCTAGGGAACTATCAGGCGGTCAAAGGCAAAGGGTAGCTTTGGGACGTTCTGTTGTCAGTCATGCACCGCTTTGTTTAATGGATGAGCCTTTATCAAATTTAGATGCAAAACTACGAGCGAATATGCGGGTACAAATACGAAGACTGCAAAAGCGTTTAGGGTTAACAATGATCTATGTAACCCATGATCAAGTCGAAGCCATGACAATGGGGGATCGAATCATGGTTCTCAATGGTGGGGAAATTCAGCAAGTAGGAAAACCGATTACCCTTTACAATGAACCGGAAAACCTATTCGTAGCCTCCTTCATTGGTTCGCCAAAGATGAATGTGGGAGATGCTGTCTTTTCAGAAGACCGAAAACAGTTAATCATTGAAAATCAATTGCATATCACTGTAAATCCATCATCCATAATGGATTTTTCAAAAAATCGTAATATAAAAGTGGGTATTCGTCCGGAACATCTTCTGCCTGGTAAGTCAACAGGTGAAAAGAATATCTATTTTGAAGTAGTAAATGTTGAGCAATTAGGAAATGAAACTTCTATTGCATTTGTTGTAGGGAAAGAGCTGTGGACGGCAAAATGGCCGGGTCAATGGCCGGTCAAATTTGGTCAGAAAGTACCTGTGCAAATATTACCTGAACATCTATTCTTCTTTGATGCTGAAACAGGCGAGCGCATAAAATCTGCAGAACTTAGAAAAAGACAAGAGGTAATAACGATATGAGTATGAATCCGACACTTGAAACGAATGAAACGTATATGTATCAATTTGAACGTGTAAAAAAGAGTGCCCGGATGAAAAGTTTTATCAAAGGTATGTTGTTTTTATTCCCGTCCATTCTATTATTTAGTGTTTTCGTTTTTTACCCTTTGTTTAAAACGATCTATTTGAGCTTTTATCTGACGGATGCAAAAGGTTCAACCACGGTTTTTGTAGGTTTGGAAAATTACCTAAATATGTTTACGAACCCAATTTTTCTTCAAAGTATAAAAAATACATTTTTATTTGTTTTCTATACCGTACCTCCGACAGTTTTGATTAGTTTGTTTTTAGCCATCCTTGCTAATGAGAATCTAAGAGGGATCGGCCTTTTCCGGACGATTTACTCGTCAACCATCGGTATTTCAGTTGCGGCAGCGTCTGTATTTTGGCTTTATTTATTTAATCCAACAATGGGGCTGCTAAACAAATTTTTTGAAGCTTTTGGAGGAGAACCGGTTGGATGGTTAACGGATCCGGCCTGGGCACTTCTATCTGTATCAGTGACAACTATATGGATGAATATCGGTTTTACGTTTTTAATCTTGCTTGGTGGTTTACAATCAATTGATCGCTCTTTATATGAAAGTGCAGAAGTTGAAGGTTCGGGTTATTTTTATAAGCTTAGGAGAATTACAATTCCAATGCTGTCGCCAACTTTGTTTTTTGTGATTACGGTATCCATGATTAATAGCTTTCAAACTTTTGGTCAAATTGATATTTTAACGCAAGGTGGGCCGGCAAATGAAACAAGTTTAATTGTGTATTCCATTTATCGGGAAGCTTTTGTCAATTATCAGTTTGGCTCAGCCAGTGCACAAGCGGTCGTATTATTTATTCTTATTCTCGTCATGACGGTCATCCAATTTAAGCTGGGGGAAAGGAGAGTTCATTATCAATGATTCTTTCAACAGGGCAAAAATTCTTATTTTATGTATTGCTGATTATTTCAGCACTCCTCCTTGCAGGTCCGGCTATCATGGCAATTGTGATGAGTTTTATGACAAACCAGGATATTTTAACAGGAAGCCTGCCAACCAAGTTTACAATTGAAAACTATGTCTCGGCATTTAATGGGTTTCCATTAACCGAATATTTATTTAATAGTTTTATTGTTTCGTTTGTCATTATGCTTGGCCAGTTGATTTTATCATCTTTAGCAGCTTATGCATTTGTTTTCATCGAGTTTAAAGGGAGGGACCTTCTATTCTATCTCTTTATAGCAACAATGATGGTTCCTTTTGAAGCATCAATTATTCCCAATTTCCATTTAATCCGTGATTTAGACTGGATTGATACATATTCGGGGTTGACGATACCGTTTTTTGCGACAGCGTTCGGTACCTTCTTGCTCCGGCAAAATTTTAAAGGAATACCAAAAGAATTACGTGAAGCCAGTCAGATTATTGGTATGGGAGATTTCAAGTTCTTCTTGACAGTTGTGTTACCTGTTTCACGAACCAGTTTGGTCACCTTAGGGATTTACGGATTTTTGACCGCTTGGAATATGTATTTATGGCCGTTATTGGCAACAACAAATGACACCGTACGTACGGTTCAAATTGGATTGAAGCAATTACAAACACAGGAACAATTAAATGAATGGGGAGTGATTATGGCCGGTGCCGTTATCGTTATTATTCCTACGTTAATCTTGTTGTTTTTAGGTCAGAAAAAATTACAAAAGGGTTTAACTGAAGGGGCTGTCAAGTAAGATTCCCAATTGAAAAGAATAGAGTGATCAGGAGGAGTAGAATATATGAAAAAACTGATTATGATTTTTAGTCTAGGTATACTATTTTTACTGAGCGCCTGCGCTGGAGAAAATTCCGCTTCTGGAAACAGTTCGCAAAGTACCGAAAATAAAAATAATGAAGCTGGAGCTAAAGATGGAAAACAAGTTGTTACATTCTGGCATTCTATGAGTGGTGCCGGTCAAGAAACATTAAACAGCATTGTTGAGGATTTCAATAATTCTCAAGATAAGGTCCAGGTAAATGCCGAATATCAGGGGACATATGATGAATCACTGACAAAATTTAATGCTGTTGCAGGAACAGACAGTGCGCCAACGATGATTCAAACATTTGAAATTGGTACGATGTCAATGATAAACAGTGGAAATATTATTCCAATCCAGGAATTTGTTGATAAGGACGGATATGATATGAGTGGCTTGGAGGGGAATATTACCAACTATTATTCTTTAGATGGAAAATTTTATTCGATGCCGTTTAACTCCTCTACTCCAGTCATGTACTATAATAAAGATGCCTTTAAAAAAGCAGGTTTAGATCCGGAAAAAGCACCGGAAACATTTGAAGAAGTGGAAGAAGCATCGAAAGCAATTGTTAAATCCAATCCGAATATGAAAGGATTTGCTTTGCAGGCTTATGGTTGGTTATGGGAACAACTGCTTGCTAATCAAGGAGCATTATTATTAAATAATGATAATGGTCGTACCGATACACCGACGAAAATTGGTTGGACAGAAAAAGAAGGCAAATCCATTTTCGAATGGGTAAAGCGTATGGTCGACGATGGTACGTTTGCAAACTATGGTACAAACGGGGATAACATGGTTGCCGGTTTCTTAGCCGGTGATGTAGCGATGTTCTTACAATCTTCAGCAAGTGCAAGAGATGTTATTGATAATGCACCGTTTGAAGTAGGTATTGCTTTCCTTCCGTATCCCGAGGATCAGGAACGACAAGGTGTGGTCATTGGCGGTGCCAGTCTTTGGATGATTGATGGCAAACCGAAAGAAGAATCGAAAGCTGCTTGGGAATTTATGAAATATTTACAAACACCGGAAGTTCAAGCAAAATGGCATGTCGGGACAGGTTACTTTGCTGTGAACCCTGCTGCCTATGAAGAGGAGGTTGTGAAAGAAGCTTGGGCAGAAAAACCACAACTGCAAGTAACAGTTCAACAGCTGCAATCGACAAAATCCTCCTATGCGACTCAAGGGGCGTTAATGGATATGCTTCCACAAGGGCGCAAAATTATGGAAACAGCGCTTGAAACGGTTTATAATGGTGGAGAAGTAGACCAAGCATATAAAACAGCCGTACAACAATTTAATGATGCAATTGAACAAGCAAATAAAGCCAGAAAAAAATAAAGAAATTTCCACTGAAGAAGTTCAAGAGAGAAAGTATGGTTCCCCATGCTTTTTCTCCTTTTTCATAATGAAAGGAAGAATTCCGGTGACAAAGATCTATGGACATCGAGGAGCAAAAGGAATATATCCGGAAAATACCTGTCTGAGTTTTATGAAGGCAATTGAATTCGGTGTTGACGGAATTGAACTGGATGTTCATTTAACAAAAGATGGTGAAGTTGTAGTCATTCATGATGAAACATTGGACCGCACAACAAGTGGAACCGGCTGGATTAAAGATTTAACATTAGCTGAGATAAAAAAGGTCAGTGCCGGAAGTCGTTATGCACATTTGCCGGATTATGATGCAACTTGGGATAAGGAAAAGGTTCCTACATTAAAGGAAGTGTTGCAATTACTGGCCCCGTATCCGGTCGAATTGAATATTGAACTGAAAACAGATATGGTAGCTTATCACCATATTGAAGAAAAGGTTCATAATCTTGTTGAACAATATGGAAAAGGAAGGAAAGTCGTTTATTCATCTTTTCACTTGCCCACGATTTTGCGTATGAGAGAAATAAATTCGAAAGCAAATATTGCTTGGTTATTAAATGAAGGAATCTCTCTTCCTGAAGACTTTATGAAGACATTTCATTTGGAAGCCTTACATTTGAACAAACATGTGGTATTGCCAAAGCCACAAGTATTTAGGCGAATATTTCGAGCTATTGATCGGCTCCATGTCGATCTTCCCAAAGAAGTGAAATATTATGTGAAAAACAGAATCCATGACTCCAATACAAATTTACTGGAAAATCTCTCTGACAAAATCCGTGTCTGGACGGTCAATGCGCCAAATGAAATTAGTCAACTCTTAAAATTACAAGTAAATACCATTATGACTGATTTCCCCAGCAGAGCTATAGCGATAAAGAAAGAACAGCAAACGCATGTATAGCTTTTTAAAAAAATGTTTAAAACATATTGGAAACTTATTATCTGTTACCTTTAAACAGATATGTAAATGACAACGATAAGATATGAAAGTCAAAGGATTCCTCATGGGTGAAAATATTTTTTAAACAAAATTAATTATGATTTGATTTCCCTAAAGTATACAATTGGGAACCAAGAATGCTGAAACCTTATTCTTGGTTTCCTTTCCCTACCCCTTATAAACTTTGCAGGTAAATACTCGAGTAATAATTCGATTTTCCGCTCAATTTCCAACAATATCTTTCTTCCATGTCATTGACAAAACTCGTCATAATTGTTAAGATAGTGACCACTTGGTCATGGATTACATGCTAGGTGATGGTTAAATACATGAATAGAAAAAAACCGATTATGAAAAAGGCTATTGAATTATTCGCAAATCAAGGAATCGAGGCAACAGCGGTTCAGCAATTCACAGATGCTTGCGGTATTTCAAAAGGAGCCTTTTATTTGGTGTTTAAATCGAAAACGGACCTAATATTATCAATCGTTGATGAGTTTGGGAAACGATTTTTATTAGAACTTGACCAATTAGTCAAGCCAGAACAAGAAGCACAGCAAAAATTATTGCAGTTCTACCTGAAATTTTGCGAGGAAATTTTTAGAAATTTTGAACGCGATGAAAAATATACTGAGGTTACTTAGATCAAAATTAGGAAATCTCCCTTGCTTAAGTCATCACAAAAAAGCGAAGATGATTCTAATCACATGCTCAACGATTATTCCCAAAATCGTGTTTGATAATGATAGAATACTTTTAAGTAAAACGAATTTGAAAGATAGAGAGGAAATGTTATATGAAGTTATTATTAAAATATCTTAAACCTTTCACTCTAACCATATTGATTTGTATTGCGTTTCTTTTTGTGCAAGCAATTTCGGAATTACAATTGCCAAATTTTATGAGTGATATGGTAAATAATGGCATTCAAACGGGTGGAATTGAAGAGGGAGCTCCGGATGCCATCAGTGAAGAAGGAATGAATTTAATCCAGTTGCTTATGGATAAAGACAGTCAATCCATTATGAATGATAGTTATACATTAATCGAAGCGGGGAGTTCAAAAGCTGATCACTATAAAAGTGACTATCCGGCTGTAAAAGATGAGAATATTTATGTCTTAATGGAAACGGATCAAGACAAATTAGCAAAAACTGATAAAGCCTATACACAAGCCACTTATGCTTTGACACTTAGTTTAGAGGATATGGCGGATGAAATCAATGCGGCACAAGGCAATACTAATAGCAATAAAAATGCGAATTTATCCGATGTTGATACGAGTAAAATCTATGAAATGCTTCCTTACTTAACTCAACTTCAGCAAGCAGGGAAATTAGACAAATATATTTCTTTAGCTGCCGAAGATGATTCTATGGCAGCCGGACAAGTTTCCACCACCTTTACAAGAATTTTTTATAAAGAATTGGGTGTAAATTTAGAACAAATTCAAAACCATTATATTATTATAAAAGGGCTGCAAATGCTTGGCTTGGCTCTGCTTAGTGTTGTCGCTTCCATCGTGGTTGGTTGGTTTGCGACCAAGGTTGCGACAACTGCTTCCAAAAATCTGCGCAAGGATGTATTCAAAAAAGTTATGTCTTTTTCAAGTGCAGAATATGATAAGTTTTCGCAAGCTTCCTTAATAACAAGAAGTACGAATGATATACAACAAATTCAAGTCTTAATTTTAATGGGTATTCGGATGATTTGCTATGCCCCGATTATCGGGATTGGCGGAATCGTGATGGCGCTTCGGACGACTGTGTCGATAAGTTGGACGATTGCCGTTGCCGTAGCTGCCTTGTTAATACTCATGATAGCCATTCTCTCAATTGCGATGCCGAAGTTTAAAATGTTACAAACTTTAATCGATAAAGTGAACTTGGTCAGCCGGGAAAATCTTGCCGGTATGATGGTTATTCGTACATTTGGTAATGAGCAGTTTGAGGAAAAACGTTTTGAGAAAGCAAATGATCACTTACGTAAAACCAATCGATTTATTCAAAGAACGATGTCATTTTTGATGCCTGCAATGATGTTGATTATGAACTTGGTTAGTTTGTTAATTGTGTGGGTTGGTGGAAAAGCGATTGCTGATTCCACATTGGAAGTTGGCGATATGATGGCTTTTATTCAATATGCCATGCAAATTATTATTGCTTTCCTAATGATTTCCGTCATTTTTATCTTAGTACCAAGAGCATTAGTTTCAGCAAAACGTGTTCAGGAAGTATTGGATACAGAATTAATCGTTACTGATAGTCATGAGGTTCAACATTTATCGAATCCAAAAGGTAAAATTGAATTTGACCATGTGTCATTTCGGTATCCTGATGCAGAAGAAAGTATTTTAGAAAATATATCTTTTGTTGCCAAACCAGGGGAAACAACAGCATTTATCGGCTCTACCGGATCGGGGAAATCAACATTAATCAATTTAATACCGCGATTTTATGATGTCACTGAGGGCAGAATTACGTTTGATGGTATTGATATTCGCAATCTGAAGCAAAAGGAATTACGCGATCATATTGGCTATGTGCCACAAAAAGGCTTCCTATTTTCAGGTGATATCGCATCAAATATCCAATACGGAAATTCGGAAGCTACCGAAGAAGAAATTTGGAAGGCCATTGAGGTGGCACAAGGGAAAGACTTTGTTGAAGAATTTGAAGAAGGGATTCATACTGCTATTTCGCAAGGTGGAACAAATGTCAGCGGCGGGCAAAGACAACGTTTATCAATCGCTCGTGCTTTAATCAAAAAGCCTCCTGTTTATATTTTTGATGACAGTTTTTCAGCACTCGATTTAAAGACTGATGCGGCATTGAGGAAAGCATTGGATCAATACACACATGACTCAACCGTTTTAATTGTTGCTCAGCGGGTTAGCACGATTATTAATGCCGATCAAATAATTGTCCTTGATAAAGGCAAAATCGTAGGGAAAGGAACCCATAAAGAATTGCTGGAGAGCTGTGAAGAATACCGGGAAATTGCAGAATCACAGCTATCGAGGGAGGAATTAGCATGAGTGAAGGAAAACAACCGAGACGCCATCCGGGAAGCCCAATGGGTAGAATGCAGGTTGAAAAAGCAAAGGATTTTAAAGGCAGCTTGAAAAAATTGGCTTCTTATTTAAATCCTTTTAAATGGTATTTGTTTCTTGTTGCAATTTTGGCCATTGCCGGTTCTGTATTTTCTATTGTCGGACCAAAAATTTTAGCCAAGGCAACAGATGAGTTAGCTGAAGGTATTAAGAATATGATGCTGGGTGCAGATAGTGGAATTGATTTTAATTATATTGGGAAAATCATCCTTCTATTAATCGGGTTGTACGTGTTAAGTGCTGCATTTATGTATATTCAAGGGTACTTTATGTCTAATGTAGCGACATCGGTTTCCTATAATTTACGTAATTCAATTATGCAGAAAATGAACCGACTGCCGTTTAGATATTTTCAAAAAAATAGCCAAGGGGATGTGCTTTCTCGAATCACAAATGATGTCGATCTACTTGAACAATCCCTTAGTCAAAGTATTACCCAATTTTTGACATCTGTTGCATCGATTGTTGGTGTTTTCATTATGATGCTGACGATCAGCTGGAAGTTAACCTTGATAGCCCTAGGGATGATTCCTGTATCAATGATCCTTATTATCGGTGTTGTGAAATTATCACAAAAGCATTTTAATAACCAACAGAAATATTTGGGTCGCGTCAATGGTCATGTAGAAGAAATGTATGGCGGACATGTGGTCATTAAAGCTTTTAACGGTGAAAATCAAGCAGTACAAGATTTTGAAAAAGAAAATGAAAAATTAGCTTTAAATGCGAGAAAAGCTGAATTTTTATCAGGTTTAATGATGCCGGTCATGGGCTTTGTCGGAAATCTCGGTTATGTTGTTGTATGTATCGTTGGTGCATCGATGGCGTCAAACGGGAAAATTACCATTGGGGATATTCAAGCTTTTATCCAATATGTCCGTAATTTTACTCAACCCATTACCCAGTTGTCAAATATTTCCAATCAATTTCAAAGAATGGTGGCCGCAGCAGAACGGATCTTTGAATTTTTAAATGAAGAAGAGGAAAAAGAGGAAAATGTAAAATATAGGGTAAAGGATTTACCCATTCAGGGGAATATTCGATTTGAACATGTAAAATTCGGTTATCATCCGGACCAAGTGGTTATTAAAGATTTTACCGCTGAAATTAAAGCCGGTCAGAAAGTAGCCATTGTCGGACCAACCGGAGCGGGAAAAACAACAATGGTTAAATTGCTTATGCGGTTTTATGATATCAAAGAAGGGGCAATTTATATCGATAACTACAATATAAACAATTTCTCCAGACAAGATTTGCGCACGCTTTTCGGAATGGTTTTACAAGATACATGGCTCTATAATGGAACGATTTTGGATAATATCCGCTATGGTAAAATCGATGCTACAGACGAAGAGGTTATGGAAGCGGCAAAAATGGCACAGGTTGACCATTTTGTAAAAACATTACCGAATAGTTATCATATGGAATTGAACGAAGAAACAAGCAATATATCCCAAGGTCAAAAACAATTATTAACGATTGCCAGGGCGATTCTATCTGATCCAAAAATCTTAATTTTGGATGAGGCAACCAGCTCTGTCGATACCCGTACAGAAGTTTTAATTCAAAAAGCAATGGATAAATTAATGGAAGGCAGAACGAGTTTTATTATTGCGCACAGACTCTCCACGATTAAAAATGCGGATTTAATTCTCTGTATGAAAGACGGGGATATTGTCGAACAAGGTACACATGAAGAATTATTGGCAAAAGGCGGGTTTTATGCAAATCTTTATAACAGCCAATTTGATAAGGTTTCATAATCGTTTCACTGACAAATAAAAATTAGAGGTCTCTAACCAATTGCTGATTGGATTGAGGCCTCTTTTTAACTTTATGTCGAGAAACTTTCATGTCATTCAATGTTTTCATCTACCATTCTGTTTCGAATTTTATTAAGCTGATTTTTTTTCAAATCATAAGGAATCATTTAATTCTTTTTAAATCCCTTATATCTGCTTCTTGCTCAACGGAACGAATAATAAGTGTTTCAAGTATTCTTTCTTGACGTTCTTGTCCATCTTTTAAGGATAAAACTTCCCCATGCAGTTTATGAACGTCCATGGAAAGAGCATCAAGTTTGGCATCCGTTTCTTCTTGACGATGTCTTATGGCACGAACAATTTCGTTTGTCTCATTTAGTTGAGTCTGCATTAAGTATTGAGATCCCTTAATATCCTTAATTTCGGATTTCATAGACTTAATTTCGGTTTGCATTGATTGTTGAGAATCTTTAATCCCCATAATATCGGCTTGCATAGACTTAATTTCGGTTTGCATTGATTGCTGGGAATCTTTAATCCCCTTAATTTCAGTTTGCATAGACTTAATTTCGATTTGCATAGACTTAATTTCAGATTGCATGGCCTGCTGAGAATCCTTAATATCTTTAATTTCGTTCTGCATGACCTGTTGTGATTCTCTGATACCTTTTAATTCTCCCAAAATTTGTCCCACAATTTGTTCATTCATTGCAAGCAACTCCTTTAAAAACTTATTATTTGACATCCCCGTATTCTTCAATATCTTCTTCTAAAATCAATTGTTTCACCCTGAAAAGTTTAATGAGTTCTTTCACCTTCTTAGCAGGGTCAGAAGCAAGTTCATGAAATAATAGAGGATGTTTTTTCAATTCTTTTATGAAGTTGAATTCTTCCTCCGTCAATTCAATTTCATGATCGGCTACCAAGGCTTTCTTCCTCTCATGTTCCTCGCCGGTTAAGTAGGAAATGGAAACATTATATTTAACTGCTAATTTTTGCAAAGTTTCAATGGATGGTTCATTTCTTCCTTGTTCATAATAGCCATAGCCACTTTCGGTCATGCCAAGATAATTTGCTATATCCTTTTGGGTCAATTTATGCTTTTTCCTCAACGTTTTTAGTCTCTCTGATAAGACAGTCATTTGAATTTTCCTCTATTCTTTGTTCATTTATTTACAATTTTATGTTGGTAAAAAAGATAAACCACAACGTTTTATTGTACTAATTATATCTAATAATAAGTTGCTTGTCATCAATTTTTTAAGGAATTTTTTATCTTTGAATCAAGAACACTCACTGACCCAAAAACTTACCAAAAGTTAAAACTAGTACTTGAAAGAAACTAATAGTGAAACTTGGGAAGTGCTCTTTCAGTTGATTGATGCTACCCGATGCGATACCGGTGCGTGAAAACTAAGCAAATAATAGAAACATTGGCAAAATCGGTTATTTATGTTGATTTAATAATTCCAAGGCAAGACGACCCGGAAAACGATATTTATATATAGAAAATGATGGGTGAAAAGTACATGAATTATGAGGCAGGAGTTTTAGCATTTCTACAGTTCAAAAAGATATTCAGTAAAATTACGACTATTTTGAGAACCATATATGATATTTTACCTAGGACTATGAGCTTATTCATTTTTTGTTGAAAATCGTTTAATTTATTTTAAGAATTAGTAATTTTAGGGGGAGAATATGGTGAGAAAATCATGTTGGTTTTTCCTGATTTTAGCAACAATACTTTTTTTAGTTGGATGTGAGGAAAAACAGACAAAAGGGGAAGATAGTAGCCGTGTTGCTGTAAAGATGCAAGCCAAGCAGACGGAAAGCAAAAGGAGGAATTAAAAAATAACGGTGATAAAAAGAATCCGACAAATATTAAATTAAGTGGAGAAATAGTCAACGAAAACGGAAAGATTGTCGTTAAAGGGAAAAGCAATTTAATGAAAGGGACATATGTAGAAATTGATTGGCTTGATCGACCTTTTTCCATACGAAATCCGATATGCTTGCTTTGTGAGAAGGGTACTGTTGTTGACAAAAATGGAAATTTTACATTTGAAATACCACAAGATCTACAAGACCATGAATATGTTTTAGTGACGATTGAAGTCGTTCTCGGAGGATTGGGACAGCCGGAAGAGATTGAAGCTGTTTATGGTGAGCATGGAGAGAACTTAAAAGGACCATTTGTCTACAAACATGAAATACTGGAAGACGAATATCAAAAAATCTTTGCTTCTGTTCTTGTTTCACCGAATGGGAAACAAACCGTGTATCCGATTAAATCACCAAAAAGGGAAAAGGTTCCTGATGATTATGTCAGCACGAAAGTTTGGATTGATACGAAGCTAACGAATGACCATCATTATTTCTATGTAAAAGGGAAATCAAATTTGTTAGAAGGAACACGTTTGAACGCTTTCTATTACTCTTCCAAAGACGCAACACTATCACAAAATTGGATTGGTTCAAGTGCAGAAGTTGTTAGTGACGGTACGTTTTTCTTACAAATTCCATATGATACAATTACAGAAAGTGGATTTATTGTCATTACTTCAAAGCCAAATGATTCACATGTATTGGAAACAAGAATGAAAGAAATTTATGGGGAGCAATTTGAAAAAATGAGCGGTGATCAGGTGAAACCAAATGAAGAAGGCGGGAATATGATTGAAGTCCTCCTTTATCCGAAACCGCCAATCGTTAAAGCTCCGGAAAAACTATGCTCACTACAGATGATGAAGAAATAAAAATTCAATTACCTGACGAAATATTATTTGATCATGATAAAAGTGATTTGAAACCTGATGCCCAAAATAGATTGAATGAGCTCATTCAATCTTTGGAAACATTGAAAGAAGATACTGTTATTCAAATTAATGGACATACCGACAGTACAGGTGATGACCAATATAATATGACATTATCAGAAAATAGAGCTAAAGCGGTAGAAGCTTATTTGCGACAAAGTGAAAAAGTAAATCATATGCAGATTAGTATACATGGATTCGGTGAAACGAGGCCGATTGCACCAAATAATACCGAGGAAGGAAAAGCAAAAAATCGCCGCGTAGAAATTGTAATTAATCCAAAATAAAAAAAGAGAAAGGGGATTCTAGAGAGCCGTATTTAGCGCTGGATTCCCCTTTTTCCTTATATAATATAAAATAAAAGGATTTTTACAAGGAAAGGGCACATAAATGATGTATGCCCTAAATTTGTGGAACTCATTTGAAAAAAGCTTCATTGCAGCATGACACAATGAATTACCTTTAATAGTTATATTTTCGTTTTGTAGCCAAGGTTAGAAGTAAAGCCGGGATGGTGCATGCGATCATTCCTAAAAAAGCCGTCTTTGCCGAAACTTCATATAAAAATCCTGCCGGGAAGGTCAGCAAAGCATTAATTAAACTCATGGCGAAAGAAGTATACATGCCTTGAGCGGTTGGAATTTGGCTTGTATTCAGTCGTTTCGAGATAAATTGAATCGTGGCGTAGTGAGCATAACCAAAGGAAACCACATGCAAAAGTTGCGAACCAATAAAAACAAATACATTCGGGAAAAGGAAAACGAGAACCCACCGTAAAGTAGAACCAATGGCCGCCCAGATGTACATTGTCGATATTTTCATATTGGCCAGAAACGAATCTGCTTTTGCAAAAAACAAGATTTCTCCTAAAACGGCTACATTTAAAATAAGTCCTATGTAAAAACTGTTTATGCCTAATTCCTGTAAATAGATAAATCCATAATTATAATAGGATGTATGTGAGCCTTGTAATAAGACGGAAATAATTAGAATGATAAGAAATTCCTTTGATGTAAAGAGTTTTTTGAAGTTTCCTATACTCGTATTTGAATTTTGTATTTTCGGCTCTGTTTTCAAAATGAGTGGAGTCGCTTGGAATTGGGAAAAGATAATGAACACGATGCCTGCCAGCATTAACCAATAAATTGCTTTTTCTTGAAATAAGGAAGTCCCAAGCCCGACAACAATTAAAGCAACCGTATAGCCGATTGAGCCAAAGGAACGACTCTTTCCATAATCGAGTTTTTCGTGTGCTAATAAAATGGTGGCACTGCCCTCTACACCGGGCATTAAGTTTGGATAAATAAGACTAAATAAAACGGTAATGAGAAGTAGTACACTATAGGATTCAAAGGGAATATATGAAATCATCAGAACGAGTGAAAGAAGTGCAATCCCTTTCATTACAGTGCTAATGGAAAATCGGTTAGTTGCAACTGGGAACAAAATCAAAGTAGAAAATGATCTTGTCAGTAATCCGGCCCCAATAATAATACTTGCAGCGGATACGGAAAGTCCCTTATCGCCTGTTAGCCAGCCCGTCCAATAAGGCATGAAAATTCCCCATGTAAAGAAAAATGTGAAGTAGTTAAATGAAAGCCAACGTTGATTGTTCATTTTTAAAGTCCTTCCTGCAATCTTTCATCTTATTATTATACCATGTTTTCTGGAAGTATTAAGTAACTGACAAAGACAGTTGAAAAACTTGTCAGTAAGGGAATTGAAATGTTTTATCTTGGGACAATTCGACAAGGTTTCTTTTAGAGATTTTTGTCTCATGGATGGTTTCGTCGCCAAAAACAGGTGGATTTCGGGCAAAATTAGTGACGAGAAGGGGCTTCGTCGCCAAAAAAGGGGGTTTCCCGTGCAAAAATGACGACGAGAAAAGGTCTCGTCGCCAAAAAATGGGGTTTCCCGGGCAAAAGTGATGACGAGAAAGGGTCTCGTCGCCAAAAAAGGGGGTTTCCCGTGCAAAAATGACGACGAGAAAAGGTCTCGTCGCCAAAAAAGGGGGTTTCCCGTGCAAAAATGACGACGAGAAAAGGTCTCGTCGCCAAAAAAGGGAGTTTTCCGCTTCAAAAAGACGACGAGAGAGGATCTCGTCGCCAGAAAAATGAGTTTCCAGCCAAAAAAAGACGACGAGAACGGGTTTCGTCGCCAAAAAAGTGAGTTTCCAGCCAAAAAAAGACGACGAGAACGGGTTTCGTCGCCAAAAATGAGTGTTTCCCGGCTCAAAAAGACGACGAGAGAGGATCTCGTCGCCAAAAAATGGGGTTTCCCGTGCAAAAATGACGACGAGAAAAGGTCTCGTCGCCAAAAAATGGGGTTTCCCGTGCAAAAGTGACGACGAGAAAAGGTCTCGTCGCCAAAAAATGGGGTTTCCCGGGCAAAAGTGATGACGAGAAAGGGTCTCGTCGCCAAAAAAGGGAGTTTTCCGCGTCAAAATGACGGCGAGAAAGGGTCTCGTCGCCAAAAAATGGGGTTTCCCGTGCAAAAATGACGACGAGAAAAGGTCTCGTCGCCAAAAAATGGGGTTTCCCGTGCAAAAATGACGACGAGAAAGGGCCTCGTCGCCAAAAAATGGGATTTCCCGTGCAAAAAAGACGACGAGAAGGTACTTCGTCGCCAAAAATAAGCATTTTCCGCTTCATAATGGTAACGAGAAAAGAGTCTTGTCTCCAAAAACGGGTGCAATTCTCCAAAATTTGCGACAAGAATGGGTTCCTCTGAGACATTTCTTCTATCCAATTCATAAAAACAGGGTATGCGAATTGTGCATACCCTGTTATTCGGAATGTCATAAGGTTATTTACGAAGCTTTGTGATTTCGTCTGCAACAAATTGCACGTTTGTACCAACAATTACTTGTATATTTGTCGGTCCGACTTCTTTTATGCCCGAAATTCCGGTTGATTTAATTTTTTGTTGATCTACTTTTCTCATGTCTTTAACTTCAACTCTTAGACGTGTTACACAATTATCAATTGCGACAACATTTGCATCTTCACCTAAACCTTCATAGATTATTTTTGCCATTGTTGCGAACCGATCTTTTCCGGGAGCATTAACTATTTCACCAACTTCATCATCATCTTCGCGGCCGGGTGTTTTTAAGTTGAATTTTACAATTAAGTAGCGGAATAAGAAATAGTAAATAACCGCAAATACAAGTCCCTGTAGCAAGAGCATATAAGGTTGGTTAGCTAAAGGTAGTCGAGAACTTAAGAAAAAGTCGACGAAACCTGCACTGAAACCAAATCCGGCCGTCCAATGGAATGTTGCGGCGATAAATAATGAAACACCCGTTAAAAGTGCGTGTACAACGTATAATGCTGGTGCCAAGAACATAAAGGCAAATTCAATTGGTTCTGTAACACCGGTGAAAAATGCAGCAAATGCGGCTGCAAGTAATAAAGAAGCTGCTTGTTTTTTCTTTTCCGTTTTTGCGGTATGATACATAGCTAGAGCGGCTGCAGGTAAGCCAAACATCATAACAGGGAAGAAACCTGCTTGATACATACCGGTTATCCCTTTTACTCCTTTACCGGACCAGAAATTTCCAATATCATTAATTCCGGCAACGTCAAACCAGAATACAGAGTTTAACGCATGATGCAAACCGGTAGGAATCAATAGGCGGTTAAAGAATCCGTACAAGCCGGCACCGACAGCACCTAGTTTTGCGATTGCTTCACCAAACGCGACGAGTGCTCCGTAAACAGGTGGCCAAATAAAGAATAAGATAACGGAAATAAGAATCATTGAAACCGCTGTCATAATTGGAACAAGTCGATTGCCGCTGAAAAAAGCCAATGCATCCGGTAATTTCACATTATGGAAACGGTTATAACATAAAGAAGCAATAATACCTGATAAAATACCAACAAATGCGTTTCCAATTTTTCCAAAAGCAGGATCCACGGCATCTACTTTAATTCCCAGAAACATTGCAACAGTTGCGGTTGTCAGTAAAGTAGTTGTGACAAGAAAGGCAACAAGCCCGCTTAGAGCAGCAGAGCCGTCTCGCTCTTTCGACATTCCAAGTGCAACACCTACAGCAAATAATATTGGGATATTATCAATAATGGAACTGCCTGCCTTAATTAGAAAGGCAGCAACCGGACTTTCCGCACCCCAACCGACCGGGTCAATCCAGTAACCAATACCCATTAAAATTGCGGCTGCCGGTAAAACAGCTACAGGTAACATTAATGATTTCCCAAGTCTTTGTAAATACTTCATGACCATTCTAACCATACCTCCATTTTAAGTTTTATTAGTGGCTCCGTTAAAAGTAACAATTACAAAAGGTTATCAAATATAACACCAAAATATATGAGTTTATACAGAGCCTGTGAAGAGAAAGAATTGAATTGTTAGCAGCTAGTTCCTTTTTGTTTTGAAAATAATCACCTCCTTTAAGAAACGAACATTTCTTATTGAACTTATTTACGCAATCTCTCAATATGCAATGTAATATAGGCAAGTTCTTCTTCAGACAAGTGAATATTATATTTGTCTGCTACCTCTTTTGCTAAGGCAAGAGCACATTGATAAGAAATGGGTAATTTATTTTTTATCATTACAATCATTTCATCATCCAGTGTGCGTATCTCATATTCCTTTACTCTAGTTAAAGCATAGCGCAAGTGCGTTACTAAACGATGATAGGCTAAGTCATCTTCTTCTACTCGGATTGACAAATGGTTCTTTATGATTTCGACCATATCTTTTATGATTGTAGTTTGATAAATCGTTTCTTTTAAATTTTTACTTTTCGGTTTCATTGTATGGATATGGAGAGCAATGAAACCGGCTTCATCTTCCGGAATGTTAATATGCAATTTATCGTTTATATAATTTACGGCCCAAAGTCCAATTTCAAATTCCGGCCGGTATAAGATTTTAATTTCATTTAAAAGTTTGTTTCTTAGGTGAATACCCTCAAGTTCCCTTTCGATTGTGAATGAAATGTGATCAGTCAGGATAATGTGGATGTGATCATTTAATTTTGTGCCTAACTGTTTTTCTGCATATGAAATAATTTTTTCAGAGATTAATAGATGTTCTCCCGAAATTCGGCTTAATAGTTGTTGTAATTTTTCTTTATCTTCAATAACAAATAATTTTTAAATTTTATTGGGGTTAACAATATCGTTTTTCTTCTTGTCAAACGCAACTCCTGTTCCAATAGCTACTTTTTCTTCCTCTCCATCCCTAACAATTACGGCATTATTGTTTAATATTTTGGAGATTTTCATCATCATTCACCACCTTACCTGTTTTTATTAGGAAGAGGATTATCCAGTTATGGACATAATAACAGTTTTTCCAATATGGACTGTTTTTTTCACAGTGAATGAAATTAGTTTTTTATGTTCATCATCATTCGTAATAATAATAGGAGAAATGATTGATTTAGCCTGACTGTTGATAAAAGCTAAATCAACGTCCATGAGTGGTTGACCAATGGAAACAGAATCCCCGATTTTTAAAAAAGGATGAAAACCTTCCCCATTTAAGTCAACCGTGTCTAGGCCAACATGAATTAATAATTCTGTCCCATCCTCAGCTTTTAAACCGATTGCGTGTTTTGTAGGTGCAATGAGAATCACTTTCCCATTTATTGGTGCACAAAAATGCCCGTCAGTTGGTATTATGGCAATTCCATCTCCCATTAGTTTGTCACGAAAAACAGGGTCGGGAACAAAGGATAGAGGAATTACTTCCCCGTCTACCGGAGCATAAATTGAAAGATCTCGCTTTTTCTTAAAAAAACTGAACATACATATTTCTCCTTTTTTAGAAAATAAAAAAGGCATGGTGGTAAAGGGGGAGAATGCTACCCTTTTGTTACCACCATGCCTGATCGAATCAGTAACATGTGATCTGATATACAATTTATTTATCCCTATCATACTATTAGTTTGAAAAAATGGCAAGAGAATTATTTAAACGCTTTCAAAAAACCCGGATTATACATCTTTGAACAGTATAATATTTTTGCTAAAAGAATATTTGCACCGTAAAATGGGTCATTATGTTCAAGATAATTGGTAGAATATCTACAAAAAAAGCCTGAATTTATGCATCTTAGAACAGTGTGATATTATCCCGAAAAAATATTTGCTGTGTAAAACGGGTCATTATGTTCAAGATAATTGGTAATAAATATACCAAAAGGTACATCTGGTCAAACGGTGAACCTTCAATGCCCAAGATTTTGTAAAAACTTATCCCTTAATACAGACTATGTAAATTTTGTACTTGAAAAAACATCCATAAACGAATATTATTTAATTTGTGGTCTTAAAATGTTCGTATTTATATTAGGAGGGCAAAAGATGTTTAAGCTTCAGGAAAATCAAACAACTGTAAAAACGGAAATCTTCGCCGGGATGACAACATTTTTTACAATGGTATATATTATCGTTGTTAACCCGGCAATTTTATCGAATACCGGAATCCCTTTTGAACAAGTATTTACCGCAACAATTATTGCAACCGCTATTGGCACGCTTTGGATGGCACTTTTTGCAAATTATCCGATTGCGATTGCTCCCGGTATGGGCTTGAATGCATATTTTGCCTTTTCGGTTGTAGGTTCTCACGGTGGGATTGATTATGTTACGGCCTTTTCCGCAGTATTTGTGGCAGGTATTATATTTGTTATTCTTTCTTTAACAGCTTTTCGAGAAAAATTAATTGAGGCAATTCCGGATAATTTAAAATTCGGAATTTCAGCTGGAATTGGTCTTTTTATCGCTTTTGTCGGTTTAAAAAATACCGGGATTATTACAAGTAATCCAGATAATTTAGTTGGGCTCGGTAATCTTCATTCTCCTGAAGTATTGCTGGCGTTATTTGGTTTGGCCGTTTCCCTTGTGTTAATGGCACTCAATGTAAATGGTGCTTTATTTTTTGGTATGATTATAACGACAATCGCCGCATTCGTAACCGGACAGTTATCCTTTGATAAGGGAATTTTTTCTCTACCATCGTTACCGGACGGTGTTATTGTAGCCAACCCTCTGGAAGCTTTTGTTGATGTCTTCCAACATTCGCTATATGCGGTTGTTTTCTCCTTTTTATTAGTCACCATCTTTGATACGACCGGAACGATGATTGGAGTAGCAGAACAGGCAGGTTTTATGAGAGGAAAAACATTACCAAATGCAAAAAACGCACTCCTTTCTGATTCCATTGCTACAACAATCGGTGCAATGGTGGGAACAAGTCCGACAACGGCATATATTGAATCAACTTCAGGGGTTGCTGCAGGTGGAAAGACCGGTCTTACGTCACTAACGGTTGCGGTTCTTTTTATTCTTGCCTCATTCTTAAGTCCTTTAGTCGGTGCAATTTCCGGTGTGGCCGCGATTACCGCACCTGCACTTATTATTGTAGGTAGCCTAATGATTGGTCATGTTGCAAAGATTAAATGGAATGAAATTGATGAAGCATTTCCGGCATTTCTAGTCATTTTAACCATGCCGCTCACGTCGAGTATTTCAACAGGTATTGCGCTCGGTTTTATATCGCTTCCGTTAATGAAAGTAGCCAAAGGAAAATGGCGGGAAGTCCATCCGATTGTCTACATTTTTGCAGTATTGTTTTTTATTCAGTTGGCGTTCTTGCCACACTGAGAATTCACATGCTTGCCACGGCTATGCTATTTCAGCTGTGGCTTTTTTTGAAAATATCACAGTAATCTTACTTTAGTTAAGCCCAAATTTTATCTTTTTGAAAAAGTTTAAATACCTCAATAGCTAACTTAAACAAGAAAATCGCTTTTTGTTGCCAAATTAATAGATTTGTACAACTATATTGACTATAGTCAAATTAATAGATTTGTACCACTATATTGACTATAATAGAAATGGATTTGTAAACGTTTTTGTCCAAATACAGGAGGGGAATTTTCATGGAATACCGGATTGAAAAAGATACGATGGGGGAAGTTAAAGTTCCGGCAAACAAATTATGGGGTGCGCAAACGCAACGGAGCTTACAAAACTTTGCGATCAGCACGGAAACTATGCCGGAAGAATTAATTAAGGCTTTTGCCATTTTAAAAAGAAGTTGTGCGATTGTAAACAATAAACTTGGAAAATTAAGTGATAAAAAAGCAAAGGCGATTGTCACTGCAGCTGATGAAATTATTGAAGGAAAACATGAGGGTGAATTCCCGTTAAAAATTTGGCAAACCGGCAGTGGTACACAATCGAACATGAACTTGAATGAAGTCATTGCGAATCGGGGTAATCAACTGTTGGCCGAACAAGGTGCCAGTCAAAAATTACATCCAAACGATGATGTCAATATGGGCCAAAGTTCAAACGATACATTTCCGACTGCCATGCATATTGCAACAACGAATTATGTACAAACGTATTTAATTCCTGAGATTGAAAAATTGAAAGCAACATTGGAAGAAAAGTCACAAGCGTTCATGGATATTGTAAAAATTGGCCGGACACATCTTCAAGACGCAACACCATTAACCCTCGGCCAAGAAATTAGTGGCTGGGTACATATGTTGGAACGTTCCTTAGAATTTGTCAAAGAAAGTTCCGATAAAATGAAAGCACTGGCTATTGGCGGGACAGCCGTCGGTACCGGAATCAATACCCATCCGGAATTCGGGAAATTGGTTAGTGGGGAAATTTCTAAATTTACGGGAATAGAGTTTTATTCATCAGAAAATAAATTCCATGCCTTAACGAGCCATGATGAAGTTGCCTATGCTCATGGTGCATTAAAGGCATTGGCAGCCGATTTAATGAAAATTGCCAATGATGTTCGCTGGTTAGCTTCAGGTCCAAGATGCGGAATCGGGGAAATTACTATTCCGGAAAATGAACCGGGATCATCGATTATGCCGGGAAAAGTCAATCCAACCCAAAGTGAAGCGATCACGATGATTGCTGTTCAAGTCATGGGAAATGATGCAACCATTGGATTTGCAGCAAGTCAAGGGAATTTTGAATTGAACGTGTTCAAGCCGGTGATCTTGTACAATTTCTTGCAAAGTGCCCGACTTTTAGCAGATGGTATTCGTTCATTCAATGATCATTGTGCGGTGGGCATTGAGCCAAATCGGGAAGTAATTACGAAAAACTTGAACGAGTCGTTAATGCTTGTTACGGCATTAAATCCGCATATCGGTTATGAAAAAGCAGCCCAAATTGCTAAACTTGCTCATAAAGAAGGAACAACATTGAAAGAAGCAGCATTGAAGCTTGGCTACTTAACGAGTGAAGAATTTGACAAATATGTCAATCCCGCTGACATGGTACATCCGAAAGCTTAATAAAACCATATAGATTAATGTATAATGAGACGTCAGAATTGGTAAAATATCTTTCAATTTTGACCGTCTCTTTTTTTACCTTCAGCAGTAACCGACCGATTGTATAGAAAGAAATCAACATTAGTGCCAGTGATTTCGATGGTAAAAACGAAAAGATCGATAGCAGAAGCCCCATCTATCAACAGTTACCCTCGTGATTACAGCTGTAAAAATAGAAAATCAACACATCCCCATGTTCAAAAAATCATTGCATTATGTCGTAAAGGGTGGTTAAATAATAAGAATTATATGGGAAGGTGGGCATGTAGATGTTGATAAAACCAAAAAAATTACATCCTGGTGATAAGGTGGCAACCGTTAGTCCTTCATGGGGTGGAGCGGGTGACCCCGAGATTCGTTGGCGCTATGAGCAAGGTGTTGAAAGACTGGAAACCGTTTTTGACCTGCAAGTGGAACCAATGCCAAATAGTTTGAAAGGGACAGAATACCTGTATGACCATCCGGAAGCCCGTGCCGAAGATTTAATGGCAGCCTTCAGAGACCCGGATATCAAAGCGATTTTTACCAATATCGGTGGGGAAGATAGTATCCGGCTTCTACCCTATATCGACTTTAAAGTGATTCACAACAATCCGAAAATTTTCATGGGCTATTCAGATACAACAATTCCTCATCTTTTTTGTTTAAAAGCAGGGGTATCGTCGTTTTACGGACCATCTATTTTAGTCGATTTTGCAGAAAATATCGAGATGCACCCCTATACGGTCGATAAAATCAAACGGACATTATTCTCTAATAAGGCGATCGGGGAAATTGAAACGGCAGCCGAGTGGACGAGTGAGCACGTAGAGTGGACAGAAGCAAATAAAAATCGAAAACGAGTCATGCAGCCGAACTCGGGATATGAAGTTTTACAAGGTAAAGGTGTTGTGCAGGGGAGGCTCATTGGCGGTTGCATAGAAGTTTTGGAGTTTGCTAAAGGAACGGTGCTCTGGCCGGACGAAAAATATTGGGATGGATGTATCTTGTTTTTTGAAACATCCGAGGAAAAGACGGAACCGACCTACATTCGATATTGGCTGCGAAACTATGCGGCACAAGGAATTTTGCAAAAAGCGAACGGGATGATTTTCGCCAAACCGTATGATGAAAAATATAGGGAGGAATATAAGGAAGAAATTTTAACAGTGATGCGAGAGTACGGGTTGACCAACTTACCCATATTATATAACTTGAATTTTGGCCATACGGAGCCGAAATGTATTTTGCCTTATGGCGCACTGGCTGAAATCAATTGTAGTAAAGGTTCTTTTTCTATTCAAGAAAGTGGTTGTATATAATGAAGGGTGCCGGTATCCGGGACTGGCACATTTATCTTCCTTTGCTATAAACAGGGAGTAAGCCCCACCACAAGCAAAGAGGATAGGTGGGGGATGAACTTCCCGTAAAGGTCCAATTAGTTCAACACTGATGGAATTTCCCTTTACCCGGTAATACGCTGTAATGCATTTTTTCGCTCAGAATATGCATTCGCTATTACAGATGGACGGAGCATAAAAAGGGCAATGCCGATGATGATACCGGCCGAGATGAACAATACCCATTCAGCCGCAACCCAATCATAAAGAAACCCATAGATGACCGTCCCAAGCGGCATCAGAACTTGTGCCATTGTTTCAAGAATAGAAATAACCCTTCCTTTGAAATCATCATCCACACTTTTTTGCATCATGACCCCGATTGGTGTATTTATGATGGTCAAAAAACTACCGATCGCTAACATTAAAATAAGATAAAACACAAACATAGCCTGATAAGAAAATGGGACAAGTAGAGGTACGGCAATGCCACCGATAACAAGAGCCAATCCAATAATTCCGTATTTTGCCGTAATGAGTGGGTATTTAATTTCTTTCCGAATCGTTAAATAAACAGATAACAATAACATGCCGACAGCAAAGGCACCTTCCAAAATTCCAAAATGCTCTGACTTCATTCCCAGTTTTTCGATTAAAACGAAAGAATATCCGACTTGAAAAGAGCCGAAGAAAAAATTAATAAACAAGGCAATGAAAATAATAGTTTGAATGACCGGTTTCGTTTTTAAATAGGCAAATCCTTCTTTCATACTGACCCACAATTTTTCTTTCTCTTGACCTGCAACTGGTACATGGCTACGTTTGGCAAATAATTGGAAATCCATCGTTGAATCAAGAATTAGAGCAACTAGAGATGCAATTAAGTAGATTATGAGAAAAACAGGAATTGAAACTGCCCCATAAAGTACGCCTCCTAAGGCCGGTGCGACGATGGAGGCCAGTGATATGGACATTTGATTTAGCGACATTGCTTTTTGAATTCGATTTTCATCAACCAACCCTGAAATTGATGATGTGAAGGTAATACCGGAAAAAGTTGATGTCAATGACAATAGACAGGTGGTTATATAAATGGCAGTCAGTGATAAGCCATTCATAAGGCTAACTGTCAAAAGCCCGGCAATTGCCAAAACAGAAGCTGCTTGGGCAAGAATGATCGTTCGTTTCCGCGAGAAATTATCCGCAACGTAGCCAGCAAACGGTGCAGCAATCGTTCGCGGTAAAATACTACAAATTAAATTCAAAGCAAAATTAGTTGCAGATCCGGTTAATTGCAAAATATAAAAGCTAATGGCAAAAGAATAAACATTGGCCCCAAATGTAGAAATTAACTTGCTCGTCATAAATGTCCAAAGATGATAAGTTCCCCTTTTTAACTTTTGTGCTTCGGTCAAAGAAATCCCCTTCTTTCATTAAGGTTAAATTTTATTAAACAAATTATAACATGGGTCCTTTTGGATATCAATAAATATGTTCAATTAAATTAAACATTATTTTGTGTAAAACTTATTTTACGGATCGGGAAAAATTTAATATAATTAAAATATGAATGGAGGTGTTTCCCATCTTAACATTAGGAGAGCGAATCAGGAAATTAAGAAAAGGCAGAGGGTTGACCCTTGAGGCATTAGCCGGTACGAAATTAACGAAAGGGATGCTCAGCCTGATTGAAAATAATAAAGCGGTTCCTTCCATCGAGAGCTTGAATTATATTGCAAGCCAATTGGGAGTGGATGTTAGTGATTTGTTACAAGATGAAAATGTTCAGGAATTGAGGGATTTATTGGAACAGGTAGAAAAACTATATTTTACCGACACAAAAACACTTAATAATAACAAAAAGTATCAACAGATTAAAAAAATGATTGAGCCATTTATCAATCACTTAACGAAAGGATATGAGTCAGCACGTTTAACGGAGTTGTACGGATATAGCCTTTATCATGTTTCAGAAGATAAGAACTGGAAAAAGTATATTTTGGGCTCAGCCCAAATGTATGAGAAAATGAATCTGGTGGACAGAAGAGCGAGCGTTGGTACTTTTCAGGTTAAAGTTCAATTTCGTAACCATAAATACGAAACGGCATTAAAAATGCTTTTAGCAGAACGGGATTATCTTGAAAAAAATTTTCCGTATATGAGTCCAATGACCAGGCTTGAACTTGATTACCTTGAGGCAGTACTACATTTTGCTGTCGGGAATTCACTAGCGGCAATCCGTGTGATAGAAGATGCAATTGCTTTCTCAAAAGTCCATAAAGTTTTTTACCATATTGATGATTTGTATCGGATAACTATCGGTTATGGACTAGTGAACCATGACGAAGAAAAAATCAATAATTATTTGAAGAAGTTGCTTGGGTATGCTAACTTTGTCGAAGATCCTTTCTATTATGCCTTTAATGATTATACTGAAGCCGAAGTAAGACTTTTTAAACATCAAGATTATGAAGGTGTTATTCGTCTGGTTGATAAATACGTGACGGGTCTGGATGATACCGAAGTACTGAAACCGTATTTTTTCTTAACGAAAGGGAAGGCCTTGTATGGGTTGGGACGATATCAGGAAGCCGTTCAATTGTTGGAAAGAGTTGAAATACCACCGTTTTTGCCGCACCCGTTTGACTTAACAATCTTTTATGTGGGAGATTCTTATTTGGCGTTATGTTATTTAGAATTAGGTCAAATTGAAACGGCTTTGAAATTCGCCACAAGGGCAAAAGAAAAAACAACTCCTCTTCCGGATACATTATTCAAATCATTTATTATCGATACGTATAAGAAAATTGTTCAACATATTGTTTAATATTCACGAGTGGGTCAATGCCCACTTTTTTTATACGTTAAGAAAGTATAAAAATACCAGTAAATAACTTAGGATTAGTTTTATTGTCTAGCTCCGTGCGCCAGCGACTGAGAAACTAGCTCACCTTTAATGTTCTCTGCGCCATAGCCTATTCGAGGAAGTAAATCTGTTCCCATTGCGAGGATGTAGGGCCACAGGACATGGTCAGATATGCGTTCCAACAGGAGTTTGTACGTTGCTAAACGGGCGCTCTTCACTTTTCTTATATGCCCGGTAAAAGCAGTAGGGTTGGTGGGAAGGTGATGATAAAAGGAGCGGTTGTAGGATTCTTATCTTTGCAAAATAATTTTAATAAAATTCAGAATCAATTAGAACAAAATTTGCCCCTTATACGATCAGGTAGTAAACGGTCCAATTGCGCAAAATTGGGTTTAGTAAATAAAGAAGGAGAAAAGTAACTAGTTATGATAAATAAATAGAAAAAATACTTTCTTAAATTTATGAGCCTTAAGGTAACTACCCTAAGGCTTTTTTTGGCAACTTTTTCATCCTCCTTAACGGGCAGTAACATCCAACCTAAGATTTTTGATCACATTTTACATTCGTTTTTGTTAAGAAAAGCTTAAGAAGTTTCCTAGTTTTTTCTTAAGAAATGAATCCTATACTGTAGATATTGATGAAAAGTTCCATTGGGATCCCAAGAACTTAGATTGTCAATAAAGAAACGGGAAAGGTGGATAAAAAAAGATGAGAAAAAAGTTTTTATTTGGTATTTTCGGAGTCGTTGTGACTGGCGTTTTGATTATGACTTTTATTGGTGAGGAAACTCGAGATAGATTTAATCCATTCATTAAAGAAAAAGATGTTTTTGTTTTGGTAAAGGATGAAGGAATACCGGACCCTGATTTTCCGCAGAGATATATGTTCAGGTTAAACGGGGTGGATGAATCAGGAGAAACAGATGAAATTAAAATCACTACTTCTGTTAAAAACTTCCCAAAAGAAAGTTATTTAAAAGCCCATGTAAAAGGTAAGTATGTTTATGAGTACGAAGTTGTATCTCCGGAAAACATTCCTGAAAAAGCAATGGAAGTATTGACTAAATAGTAAAAAGTCCAATAACTAATATTGTCATTGAATTTGACACCGGTTCGGAAAATGTATGCAAAGAATAGGAGAGTATATATGAAAAGGTCAGTGATAATTGTTAAAAATATTCAAAAAGTGTATGGGGAAAAGAGAGGAAATCCATCACATGCATTAAAAGGAATATCTTTCTCGATGGATGAAGGGGAATTTGTTGGCGTTATGGGACCTTCCGGATCAGGTAAAACGACATTACTAAATGTAATTTCAACGCTTGACCATGCAACCGATGGCTTAGTTGAAATTGCAGGTACAAACATTACCAAGATGAGGCAAAGCGAACTGGCTGACTTTCGTTCAAAAAAGTTAGGCTTTATTTTTCAGGATTTTAACCTGCTTGAAAACTTATCAATTTATGAAAATATTGCGTTGCCACTATCACTGCAAGGGGTTTCTTCCAATAAGATTGGGACAAAGGTAGAAAAGGTAACAAAGATGTTAAGAATTTCAGACATTCTTTCCAAATATCCATCAGAGGTTTCCGGTGGACAAAAGCAGCGTGCGGCGGCTGCGCGGGCGATTGTGCATGACCCTGCCATAATTTTGGCAGACGAACCTACCGGTGCACTGGATTCGAAAAATGCCGCAAGTCTTCTGGAGACGGTGGCAAATTTAAACGAAGAACAAGGTACATCTATTTTGATGGTCACTCATGATGCTTATAGTGCAAGTTACTGTAAACGTATTTTGTTTATTCAAGACGGAGAGCTGTATAAAGAAATTCACCGTAGTCAAATGCCGCGCCATGTTTTTTATAAGGAGATATTAGATGTGCTTGCAGAATTGGGTTCAGAGAAAAGATAGGGAAGGAAATTCGGCATGTTATTTAAACTTTCTATAACAGGATTAAAAGGTAAGTTAAAAGACTACATCGTTTTGCTTGTTGGTCTTGTCTTGTCCATTTCAATTTTTTATATGTTCCAAACATTAGCGTCTAACAAGGAATTTCTGGAAGCAAACGCAACTATTAAGTCAATTGGCTATGTGTTTCAAGTCGGATCATTCTTATTGGCAATCATCACATTTTTTTATGTGTTTTATGCAAACTCATTTTTGATGTCCCTTCGTCAAAAAGAGTTTGGTATGTATATGTTGTTGGGGGCAAAAAAATATAAAGTTGCATTCATTATGTTTATAGAAACCATCTTAATTGGAGTGACTTCTTTAGCAATTGGAATCGCCTCAGGTATAGGACTTTCACAAGGTATTGGTCATTTGTTAATGAAGCAACTTAATTTTACTGCAAGTGGTTATCGGGCATTATATGTTCCCTCCATAACAGTTACTTGTATATTCTTTGTTGGATTATTTATCCTATCTGCTTTGTTGAATAGTATGAAATTAGCACGGATGACAGTTCTGGAGCTTGTATACGGAAATACTTACGCTGATTCTTCCGTGATCAAAGGAAAGATGACCGGAATCATAGCATTCATTTCGATTATTTTATTGGGAATCGGTTACGCATCGATGATTTTTATGGATGTTTTAAAAGAAGCGGGAATCACGATTGCGATGCTTTCGACAACAGCGGGGACATATTTATTTTTTGAATCTGTTTTTCCGCTATTTGTAAAGAAGCTTAAAGAAAATAAAACACACAATGAAAAAGGAATTAATGCTTTTACATTTGCCCAATTAAAGTTCCGAATCAATGGTTTAACAAAAGTTTTAGCTACCGTAGCCATGCTAATTGCACTGGGAGCAGGAGCCATTTCAGGCGGCATGGCTTTTAAAAATAATGTGATAAAATCGGCTGATAAATTTGAAATATATGATACTGTCATTTACAACCCAACAGCAGAAGAAATGAAAATTTTAAATGATATACCATTCAAAGATAAAAATGAATATCGTTATAAAACGGATGATCAATATATTTATTATCTAAAAGCAGAGTTAGAAAAAAACCGTCCCTTCATATATGTTGAAAATGAAGGAAAATATACCGGGAAATTAAAGCGTGTTTCTGAAGACCTGCCATTAGGTGCTGTTTCAAATGATGGACAAGAAATGGATAAAAATACCAAGGTCATTCCGGATGAATGGGTGACTGCGTTAAGAGGGATACAACCTTCCTATTTGGATTATCTTGACAAAACGATAAAAATTGTAGACATAAAAAGGTATAATGAACTACAAGGCAAGGAAGGGCTTGTTTTTATCGGCAAAACAGATAATTTTGCTGCACATACACAAGAATGGAAAAAACTTGACGAATTGCAACTAGAAAAATATAAACATATCGATGCAGACGACATGCTAAGTAAATATAAAATATATAATGAATTTTATACTGTTTCCAGCGGGACGGTATTTATGGGTTTCTTCCTAGGCATTGCTTTTTTGGCTATGATGGCGAGCTGTTTAATGTTTAAAATTCTGTCCGGAGCAACAGCAGATATAACCCGTTATGACATGCTTCGTAAAATTGGTGTCCGCCCTGAGTTACTAACGAAGTCAATCTACAAGGAATTTTTCTTAGTATTTTTGTGTCCGGCTATTGTAGGTATTGCCCACGTATTAATTGGCATGAATATTTTTGGACTCATTGTCATTGACCCGTATTTTCGTATTTGGTTACCTATTTGTATTTTTTTAGTGATTTATACCATTTACTATATGATTACAGTTCAATTATATAAAGGCATTGTTCTTCCAAAAGTAAGATAGAATGATAAATGTATGGATGATGAACGTTTTCGATCAGGTTATGAAGGCGAGGCTATCCTCATATTTTTGAAATGCAGATTCAGAAAAGGGACTCAAAATTTTTTAAAGAGAAGTAACTTATCTTCTCGTCGTCAATTTTGAGCGAAAAATGTTCTATTTTGGCGACGAGGCCCGTTCTCGTCACCAATTTGGGTCGAAAAATGCTCAATTTTGACGACGAACCCCAATCTCGTCACCAATTTGAGATGAAAAATGCTCTATTTTAACGACGAGATCTAATCTCGTCACCATTTTTCGGTGAGAAAAGCTCTTTTTTGACGACGAGCCTGAATCTCGTCACCATTTTGAAGTGAGAAATGCTCAATTTTGGCGACGAGACCCGTTCTCGTCACCGTTTTGAGGTGGGAAATGCCTATTTTTGGCGACGAGCCTGAATCTCGTCACCGTTTTTGAATGAGAAAGCTCCTATTTTGGCGACGAGGCCCGTTCTCGTCACCATTTTGAGGCGGGAAATGCTCATTTTTGACGACGAGATCTAATCTCGTCACCATTTTGAAGTGAAAAACGCTCAATTTTGACGACGAGACCCAATCTCGTCACCGTTTTTGGTTGAGAAAGCTTCTATTTTGGCGACGAGCCCCGTTCTCGTCACCATTTTGGGGCGGGAAATGCTCATTTTTGACGACGAGATCTAATCTCGTCACCGTTTTTGGCTGAGAAAGCTTCTATTTTGACGAAGAGGCCTGTTCTTGTCACTAATTATTAAAAACTTGTAAAAATCGTAAATCTCATTAACAGGTGACGGAATTTATTGTAAAATAAAAATAATATTCCTTTTCGACCAATACAGGAGGTTTTACAACAATGTTCATTCCAACTCTCCATCCAAAGGTAGAAGTTATCTTAAATAATATGGAAAGGGTCATCGTCGGAAAACGTGAAGAAATCATTTTATGTTTGACAGCGCTTTTGGCGGATGGCCATGTGCTATTGGAAGATGTCCCCGGTGTCGGGAAAACGATGCTTGTCAAATCCCTTGCCAAGTCGGTTAGCTCAACATTCAAACGAATCCAATTTACTCCTGATTTACTGCCTTCCGATGTACTGGGTGTGTCGATTTATAATCCGAAAGCATTGGAATTTGAATTTCGACCGGGTCCCATTATGGGCAATATTATTTTAGCCGATGAAATTAATCGGACAAGCCCGAAAACGCAATCAGCCTTGTTGGAAGGGATGGAAGAAGATAGCGTGACCATTGATGGCCATACATTTCCTCTGCCAAGACCGTTTTTAGTTATGGCCACGCAAAATCCGATTGAATATGAAGGGACCTATCCATTACCGGAAGCCCAACTCGATCGCTTTTTATTAAAAATCCACATGGGTTATCCTAGTTTTGCCGAGGAAATGGAAGTCTTGAGTCGTGTTCAAGAGGAGTTGCCGATTCAGGAATTAACCCCTGTCATTACTTTGGACGAGCTGCTATCTATGCAAAAAGAGGTAAAAGGCGTATTTGTTGATGATACGATTAAACAATATATTATTTCCATTGTGACAAGGACAAGAAATCATCCGCAAATCTATTTAGGTGTCAGTCCCCGCGGCTCGATTGCATTAATGAAAGCCTCAAAAAGCTATGCCTATATACAAGGACGGGATTTTGTGCTGCCTGATGATATCCAATTTTTAGCACCTTTTGTTTTCTCACACCGGATGATTTTGCAGTCACAAGCCAGATACGATGGTGTGAATGCGGAAGAAATTATCTCCTCGATTTTATCGGATACAAAAGTTCCCATCCAAAAGGTTGTGAAATGATGCATCCGATGAAAAGAACCATTTCTGTTTTGAAGTTCATCGGGCTGATTGGACTTGTAGCAGCAAGCTTTAGTTTTGCCATGTTTCAAGGGGGATTTGTCAGCTGGTTTTTATTTGGAAGTTTTCTGCCTATTGCCTTTTACTCCATTCTACTAAACTTTTATCCAATAAAACGAATTAGTATTAAGAGGGTGCTCGATAAAACGGAGTACGTTAACGGTGAAATGGTATCGGTAAAAATTCATATAACCTTGCCCTATCGTATTCCCCTCGTCTATCTATTTATTAAAGATGAAGTTTCTGAACGTTCAGGGGGTTGTCCGTTTTCAGGAACAACGGTATCATTTCCGTTATTTTCAAAAGAACGAACGTTTACTTACCACCACAATTTATTACCACGTGGGGAGTACACCTTTCACAAGATACGAATCCAAATGGGTGATCTGTTGGGCTTGACCCGGAAAGAGGTAGTTGTAGAGCAATTGGAAAAAATCATCGTATATCCGGCGTATATCGAAATGAAATATGATCCTTTCAAAACCTTATTTGAATCGGGAATGACTGCAGCAAAGGATGTAGCCCAAAGAGACTCCACAATGGCGATAAGTACACGTACCTATCAATCCGGCGATAGATTTTCCTGGATTCACTGGAAACAGACCGCAAGAAAAAATGAAATAATGACAAAGGAATTTGAACAGCGACAAAGCCAAGATGTGTTACTTATTTTAGATCGCACACCCAGTCCAAGTTTTGAGTTAGCTGTAAAATTTACTGCTTCAATTGTTCGATCCGCTGTAAAAGCAGGGACTAACATCGGTCTTCTTTCATATGGAGCGGAAAGACAATATTTCCCCGTTCAGGGAGGAGAAGCACAACTCCGAACATTGAATTATCATTTAGCAACTGTGAACGATGATTTAAACCATGACTTTCATAAAATTTTAGAAACAGAGATATTTTTGAAAAAACCCGGTCAAACGATGATCTTCCTTGTCTGTCAACTAAGAAAAGAAGTTATAGAAAAAATAACTGACCTCTGTACTCGAAATAATGAAATTGGTATTTTTTTGATAAAATCCCGGCTCGAAAAAGTTAAGCCTGAAGAGGCCGCTTTATTGGAGTATGCCAAGGGTAAGGGCTTGAATGCAAAAGTAGTGCGTGAAAGTGATTTTACCAAGGCTTTTGAGAGGTGATTACGATTAGAAAGCAAAAAGGTCTACAGACGTTTATTTTATATGTGATCGGATTTATCCTTATTTGGGAATGGCTCCGTCCTTTACAACAGATAACCGAAATAAAAAATTTACCGGTGTTTCTTGGTTTTCTGGTTATTGGCTTTGTATTAAGTTTTCTTGGTGTTCATTGGATTTTAAGAATAATTATTAATGGTTGCTATATGATTTTGGTAATTAACCACTTATATTACCAAGAGCCGCTTATCACACTCTTAAAGTTGGATACAATTATAAAAGATTTTGCTTTAAATATCGGTCATGTTTTCAGGATGGATTGGCTCGGACTGACGAATTCATTTCGAACATTTCTACTGTTCGTCACACTGGATTGTATTGTCTTTCTATATACATTTTGGGTGAAGAAGCGAAAAGGTATTTTTTTCTTTGTTTTGATCACGATTATTTACTTGGCTATTCTTGATACATTTTTTCCGTTTCAAGCAGATTATGCGGTGATTCGCACTTTTATTATCGGCTTGGCGGCAACGGGATTGGCACATTTTTCAAAATTGGTGGAGCAGGAAAGGCTCACTGTTTCCTTTGCGTTAATAAAAAGATGGCCTATCCCGTTAGTTGTCATAATCCTTGTATGTGCGGGTGTGGGAATAGTTATTCCAAAGCCTGGTCCGATTTGGCCGGATCCGATGCCTTATGTTGTTACGTTTGCCAATCAGGAAGATGGAAATATGCTGAATGCAAAGGGAAAACTGCATAAAATTGGTTATGATGAAGACGATACCCAACTTGGGGGCGGGTTTATCAAAGATGATACACCGGTTTTTACGGTTAAGTCCCCGGAGAAACAGTATTGGCGGGTGGAAACGAAAGATTTTTATTCAGGAAAAGGGTGGGTTGTTTCTGAAAAAGATAATTTTCAGCAAATAAAAGATTCAGAGGAACTGCCTATTTACTCGGTTGAACCGGAATATCTTGGTGAAACATCAGAATTGGAAGTTGTCTTTATGGAAAGACGAGATCATGTCATCTATCCACAAGGGGTAAATAGACTCAAATTTCATAAGCAAAACTTTTACCATTATAATGAAGCCAATGAGAAGATTCAAATTCCACCCGATAACCAATTATCATCCTACACGGTGCAATATCAGCGTCCTGCTTTTATTATAGAAGATTTAAAAAATGTAACCGCATCTGAAAATTTGAGGAAGGACATGCCGGATTTTTATACCCGGTATACGCAATTGCCTGAGAATTTACCGGCTAGGGTCAAAGAACTTGCCATTCGGTTAACTGAAAATGAAAATAATCAGTATGACAAAGTAAAAGCGATCGAGGAGTATTTACAAAGTTCCCGGTTTACCTATAAAACGGAAAATATCCCAATTCCCGGCAAAGAAGAGGATTACGTTGACCAGTTTTTATTTGAAACGATGATCGGCTATTGTGATAACTTTTCAACATCAATGGCGGTCCTGCTCCGTTCTGTCGGGATCCCCTCCAGATGGGTGAAAGGTTATACGGGCGGTACAGTTATTGGCTCTGAGGGTGAGTTGACAACATATAAAATTACAAATAATAACGCCCATTCATGGGTAGAGGTGTATTTTCCCGGTAATGGCTGGGTACCATTTGAGCCGACAAGTGGGTTTACAAACGCGGTTGATTTTATTGAAGAATCCGAAACTGTAAGTACAGAAAATGCTCTGCAACAGGAACGAGAATCGGAATCAAATGTCCAGCCAGAGGCACCAAATCTACAAAGAAAACAACAAACAGAACAACAAATAGAAGAACAATCAGAGACAAATAGTGATAAAGAAACAAAACCATTTACCATAAATAACGATTGGAAAAATGTAAAAATTTGGTGGGTAATCGGTGGAATTTTGGCTGGCATTTTTGTTTTGTTGAGTTATATTTTACGTCGACGTTGGCTGCCTTATTGGGTAATTTTTCAGTATCGAAATAAAAATGATGCAAAGTCTTTTATGCCGGCGTATTTGGCACTTTTAAAGAGACTGGAAAAATCAGGAGTCATAAAAGAAGAGGATGAGACATTAAACCAATTTGCAAAGAGGGTCGATGAATTTTTTAACAATGATTTTATGAGCCGGTTAACGGAACAATATGAACGCTATCTATACCGGAATGAGCAGGTTGATACCGGCTGGGGCTCTTGTAAACCAATTTGGGAGGAGTTAATGAAGCTTGCGGCAGAGAAAAAACTTACTTGACCTTATGTTGAATACACTTTACAATAATGACGTTCAGTAAAACTTGATAAATTCCATTCCTTCATATATCCTCGATAATATGGTTCGAGAGTCTCTACCAAACTACCGAAAATAGTTTGACTATGAAGGCAGTTTTCTAATTTGTTCTTTTGAATCGGTAATTAATCCCTTCAAAAAATAACTTGAACGAAAACTAGAAACTGCCTTTACTGGTAGGGTCTAGTTTTTCTTATATGTTTATTTCCTTTTATATCGAAGCCGTAGAGGATTTGTGCAATTTCGCGCTGGATGTGACGATGGATATATTCATTGGAACGGGTATACTGATATAAACAATAGATTGAAGAGGTGGACAGATTGGTTAATACAACAAAAGAGCGGGAAATGATTATTGTCTTGGATTTTGGCAGTCAATATAATCAATTAATTACAAGGAGAATCCGAGAATTTGGCGTGTATAGTGAACTGCATCCACATACAATAACGGCTGAGGAAATAAAGAAGATGAATGTAAAAGGCATCATTTTCTCCGGTGGTCCGAATAGTGTGTATGATGAGTCGGCTTTTACTTGTGATGAAAAGATTTTTGAGCTGGGAGTCCCCGTTTTAGGGATTTGCTACGGAATGCAGTTAATGGCCAAACATTTTGGCGGGAAAGTGGAAAAGGCTGAAACCCGTGAATACGGGAAAGCGGAAATTCAAGTAAGTACGAATAAAGTTTTGTTTCAAAGTTTGCCCGAACAACAAGTTGTGTGGATGAGTCATGGTGATCTGGTGAAAGAAGTACCAAGTGGATTCACTGTTGACGCAGAAAGTTCATCCTGCCCAATTGCTGCGATGAGTAATGAAGAAAAAAAACTTTATGGCGTTCAATTCCATCCTGAAGTTCGCCATTCGGTTTACGGTAATGATTTGCTAAAGAATTTTGTATTCGGTATTTGTGGCAGTGAAGCAAATTGGTCGATGGATCAATTTATCGAAATGGAAATCGAAAAAATTCGTGAAACCGTTGGCGATAAAAAAGTTCTTTGTGCATTAAGCGGCGGAGTTGACTCTTCCGTTGTTGCGGTTTTAATCCATAAAGCAATCGGCGACCAGTTAACATGTATCTTTGTTGATCATGGGTTACTTCGGAAAGGAGAAGCCGAAAGTGTTATGGAAACATTCGGCGATAAATTCCATATGCATGTAATCAAAGTTGATGCCCAAAAACGCTTCCTGGATAAACTGAGAGGTGTCAGTGATCCGGAACAAAAGCGGAAAATTATCGGCAATGAATTTATTTATGTTTTTGATGACGAGGCTCATAAATTACAAGGTATTGAATTTTTAGCTCAAGGGACATTGTATACGGATATTATTGAAAGCGGAACGGCTACTGCACAAACAATTAAATCCCACCATAATGTCGGCGGTCTTCCGGAAGATATGAATTTTAAATTAATCGAACCGTTAAACACGTTATTTAAAGATGAAGTTCGTGCCCTCGGAACTGCTCTTGGAATTCCGGATGAAATTGTATGGCGCCAACCATTCCCGGGTCCGGGTCTGGGGATTCGGGTCTTGGGTGAAGTAACCGAAGAAAAATTGGAGATTGTCCGGGAATCAGATTGGATTTTACGGGATGAAATTAAGAAGGCTGGCTTGGATCGCGATATATGGCAATATTTTACCGTCCTACCCAATATTCGCAGTGTCGGTGTCATGGGGGATGCTAGAACCTATGATTACACGATTGGCATTCGTGCAGTCACATCGATTGACGGTATGACTTCAGATTGGGCGCGGATTCCGTGGGAAGTACTGGAAAAAATTTCAACGCGAATCGTTAATGAAGTTCCTCATGTAAATCGGGTTGTCTATGACATCACAAGCAAACCACCGGCAACGATTGAGTGGGAATAAGAGGCTAACTTGATTTGAAGAGGGAACACCTATTTATAATGGCTTTTCCTAATCTAATATGGATAAAATGATTTAAAAAAGATAGTTCCCTGCCAAAAATAAAATTTGGCAGGGAATTTTTCAGCATTTATTGTGGCTTTGAAATAAATTTTATATTTTATAATAAAGATTAATCATTTGGAACAAAGTTTGATACAATTAATTTAATGAGTGAGAGCAAGATAATCCAACAATCGAGTCGTTTTGTAGAAGAAAATCATTCAAAAGGAAGGTGTACAAATGGCAAAACCAATTTGTCCAAAGTGTAAGAGCGAAGATATTAAAAAAGGTGTAATGGGCGCTTCTTTCGGACAGGTTCAGATGTTTCCTGAAAATATAAGAGGAAAGTCTTCACCTATTTCAGCAGAGTATTGCAATGAATGCGGATATATTATAGCTCTTTACGTGGAAAATCCAAAGAATGTAGGATAACTGTGACTTTGAAATAAAGTTAAGACGTTTGAAAAAAGTTGCGGTGTTTATAAAAAATATGGGAAATTTTACCCCTCTGGATTATACGTTGTCCAAAGGGCGTTTTTATGTTAAAAATAGGCTGTTTTCGTAAACTTTGTTGCTTTCTAAGGCGAAAAATAAACATTGTAATAAAATTATATAGATATTCAATTTATATTATTGAAAGGACCATTCCTTATGATGGGATATTCTTATATCCGCTATATTTTCTCAGGAATAGAACATACGGAAGTATCGGATAAGCAGGACTATATTAAAAGAAGACGAATGGTTGTTAATCGTTCTTTGTTAGCAGGCGTGACCTTTTTATTATATTTCTAATCGTTAAAGGAATTCCGAGTAATTGGGAAGAGGGATTAGACTTGATTGCATTGCCGATACTTTTCACGATTTTTTATTTGACTACATTTCACTAAAGCGTTCTTACAAAAAGAATAAGGATCTGACAGATGACTAACGGTAATCTATGCAGAGGAAAAATATTTGTAAAAAGCAATGGCTATCAAACGGTAGTGCGGTAGGGGTTAACAAGCCAATTTTATGTGCCAACAAACAAAGCGTACATACTTTGTTTATGCTCACTTTTTTAAAAATGTTGATGAATTCCATTTTAAAGCATGTTATCGTTATTTGTGAGGAGCTACTGGCCAGTCTCCAATATATTTTTAGGAGGAAATAATGAACTATAAGATTGAAATTTTAAATGAAAATAAAATGGTTTATATGAGAAACACTGGTGCGTATGGTAGCCGTAAAAATTTTGATATGATGAAAGATTTTAAGAGTTGGATTGCCCAAAATGATTTAACAAAAACTTTATTAGAAAACGGGATTTATGGTATTGCTCAAGATAATCCAGAAATAATACCACCTGAAAAGTGCAGATATGATCTAGTTTTAATTACTGATGAAGATTTCTCCCAAGACAACAAGGTTAAGACTGGATATTTTAGGGGCGGAAAATATGCAGTTTTTACGGTCAGACATACTACAGAAGCAGTTCAGCAGTTTTGGAAGGAATTGCCCGAATATATAAGAGAAAATGATTTAAATATCTGTGAAGAACCGATAATAGAACGATATAAAGAAGAGGAAGGTGAAGACAAAATCTGTGAGTTTTTAATTCCTATTAAATAAATTTATAGCAAAAGGAGTTGTTTGAAATAGAATATAGTAAAAACTGATATGTTTGGTAAAGAAGAGGCAAACAAGTATGAGATGGAAATTTGAATCTCTGTTGTTTAATTTAGGCTTTAGTAGCACGGGAATAAAGATGTTTTTTTAAAAAGTGTAGTTTATGAATTGAAATGGGGTAATATTTTATGTAGAAAAAAATAGAATGTCTTGCAGTTTTTACGGAGGACATTGAAAAGTCAGTGAATTTCTATCGATCGCTAGGTCTAACCAAGGCGTGGGAAACTCATCAAGACGAAGAGAAACAATGGACTCTTGTTGGAATGAGATTTCCTGATGGTAATTCAGAGTTAGTATTAAAAAATAATCCTAATTTAAATTTTGCTGAAACCGAGATTGTTGTTGAAGATGTTATAGCATTTTATGAAACATTAAAGAATAATTCTGAAGTTCAGTGGATTCGCACTCCATTTGCTAACTCTTTAGGTGGACACGTTGCGGTAATGCAAGCCCCGGATGAAAATGTTTTTGTTTTAGTAGGTAAATAAATTGAAAGATACTTCAAGTAACGGGTGCTTTACTTGAATAAGTTCCACAATCAAAAGACCCTTAAAAATACGCCATTTTATACATGGTGTGTATTTTTAAGGTCTTTTGATAAACATACATGAATTAAATGTTAAATAGACTGGTCCTCATTACTATCCTCTTGATTGATTTTAATTTATAAATAGAATTAAGCATTAAGTTGTTGTAATTTTTATATTTGTAGCTGATTTCTAAAATGAATTAATCATATACTAATTAACGAGTAAACTTCAGTATTCCAGAATAGAGCGCTTTAGCAGAATAACGATTCATTTATCGGAGCATTTAGTTGAATGATGACATAACAGATATTCAAATTAATTGATATTAAGTTAAAAACAGGATTTTGAGCAAAGTAATAGTAATAATATGATGGAGTGGAAAAATTATAGGAGAGCTGGAAACCTTTATATTTACTAAGTCCCTACACGAAAGTGCTGTTTGTTGCATTTTTAGTAAAAGTTTTTTGAATAACATTTTCGGCAATCAAAAAAACACATGGGCAGATGGCTCAATCTGTTTATGTGTTGTAAGCCCGAAATAAAAAAATAAACGTACCTTCACGGTACGTACTACAAATAACCGTAAAACCATGATTTTTTAATCAGATTTACGGTTATTTTACACATTCTGCTTGGATCGTTTTTGACCAAGGC
>Ga0207865_100343_pt1 | contig 53406 bp, 41 predicted proteins | sample HigsolmetaAR204D_FD_184836 | JGI IMG/M metagenome (GOLD analysis project Ga0207865, IMG submission 184836) | Ionic liquid and high solid enriched microbial communities from the Joint BioEnergy Institute, USA - AR20-4-D (SPAdes) (version 2) ...
CGCGAGCCGAAGCGTTCAACTTCACTTTGTTCTTCGATAAAATGCTCATTCGGCATCTCTCCTTGTATCCAGTTTGCTTTGGTAAAAATCGAGCAGGGCGCCCGCCAGAAAATGCCTGATTTCCTTAGCCGTCCCTTCCTCCAGCAAAGCGATCATTTCCTGCACGAGCAACAGCCCGCTCACCTCGCTGAGCACCTCCAGGCTCGCATCCGCCAGTCGCAGCGGCGCCAGCATCAGCAAGATCTGGCTCACCTGGCCCGGCTGCTGCGGCTCCAGCGTCAGCGGCTGCTTCAGCCGAAACAGCGACAAGACGGGCCTTGCGATATGCTCGCTTCTCGTATGAAACAAGGCGAGGCGGGTATCCGGGATCACCTGGGTGCCGTGCCGCTCCCGCTCGATGAGCTGGCTCACGATCGCTTCCACCGCCTCGGGCGATGCGTCCGGCAGCGCCGCTTCGCTCGCCTTGCGCAGCGTATCGCGCAGTTCCCTTCCGCGCGCGGGCGGCGGCAGACGGAACAGGCGAAACTGCTCGATCAGCGATACGATCTCGTCGAGGTAGCTCTTGAATTCGCGCAAGCGGGCAACTTCGTCCTTGACCGGAAGCGCGGCTTCGCTCGCCTGCTCCTGCGGCTGCCGCTTCAAGGCCGTCTTCTGAATGAACTCGCGCAGCTTCTCCGTCTCCTCGGCCGTCAGCAGCGGACTCAGCTTGATGTACTGATCCGAATCCAGCGGCAAATCGACGGTAGAGATGATGAGATCGTAAGCCGCTCTCGGAATGCGTGCCGCCTCATACCAGGAGGCGTGGCCTAATATTTTGACTTGCGGCAGCTCCTTCTCCAGACGCGTGGCCAGCATCCGGGAAGAGCCGATGCCGCTTGTGCAGACGACGATCGCCTTCACATTGCGGGAAAACTGCTTCAAGCGCTCCATCGAAGCGCCGAAATGCATGACCAAATATCCGATTTCCTCGTCCGGAACGGCCAGCCCTGTCATCGCAAGGTCGGCCGCCTGCCGGATCTGGCCGAACAGCTGCTCGTAATCCTTCTTGATCTGAGCGAGCAACGGATTGCGGATCGGTATCCCTTCGAGGAGCCGCTGGACGGCCGGCTTCAGATGATTCACCAGCCCCTCCCGCAAGATCCGGTCCTCGCTGAACGGGATATCGGTCCGATCCTCCATATTGGCGATCAACCGGATCGCCATCTCCAGAGCGGAGAGATCCTCCTCCGGGGGCGGGCCAGCGGAACGCGAATCGCGGCGGCTGCCCAGCAGCCCGGCCACATAGCCGGCTTCCCCAGGCGGAAACGGCAGGCCGAGCATGTCGGAGAGCTCCCGGACCATCCGCTGCGCTTCGGGGTCCTCGCTGCCGAAGCGGCCGGAGGAATTCGTTCCCTCCGACGCTTCAACGCGTTTGCCTTGGCGCATGCGCCTGACGGCGACGGACAGCCGGATCAGCAGGTCGGTGTACGCCTCCTCCGACAAGTCGCTGGGCCGTTTTTCCTCCAAATGCCACAGCGCTTGCTCGACCTCCATCAGATTGTCCTTGCCGATCAGGTCAAGCAGCCGCTTCGTCACCGGATGAAGCGCCTGACCGAGGGCCTTTCCGAACAGGACGGAATCGTCCAAATGATGCATGACCAGCGTGCCGATCATCCTTCGCTTATCCTCCTCGGATCCGCGAATCATCACGCCAAACCCTCTTCTGCGAATCAAGGCAAGCCCGTGCTTTTCCAGCAGGTCCTCCAGCTCATCGAGATCGTGGCTGACCGTCGGCACCGTCACCTGAAGGTCGTAGGCCAGCGAGAACAGCTTGATCGGTTCATCCGCCTCCAGCAGCGTACAGAGCATGAGCACTTTCCGCTCCTCCGCCGTATAATCGACCTGGTGCATGCGCAGCAGGCTCTGCTTCAGCTCGTCCAGCTGCCGGGGCTTCCCCTGAAGCTGGATGCCGACGCCGGACTTCTTCACCAGCGATACGCCGAATGCCGCCAGCACGGGCTCCAGCTCCGCCAGCTCCCGGTGCACGGTCCGCGTGCTGACATTGATCTCGGAGGCGACTTCGCTCGCCGTAATCTCTTCCTTGCTGCTGAGGAGCAGCTCCAGCATGTGACGCTGCCTGTTCGATATGTTCATGACAGACATCCTCGATTCGCTTGGTTTGGCGCGCCGGCTCGTCAGCTCAATCGTTTGACAAGCTCGTCATACTCCGGGCTTTTCAGGAAATTGTCGATCGAGATATGCTCGGCGTCCGGCGCCTTCGCTCTCGCGCGGTCGGTCAGCGACTTGTGCGTAATGACGATATCGGCATCGCCAGGAATATCGTTGATCGCGGTATTGACGACGGTAACGTTCACTCCGGCTTCCTTCATCTTCTTGCGCAAAATCGACGCGCCCATCGCGCTCGAGCCCATGCCGGCGTCGCACGAGAAGACGATTTTGTTCACGGCTGCCGCTTCCTTTACGGCCGATGCCGCCGATGCCACCGATGCCACCGAAGCCGCTGCTGCCGGAGCCGCCGCAGGCTCGCTCCTGCCGGCCTGCTTCATCTGCTTCATTCTCGCTTCGGCCTGCTCCAGATCCTCTTCCTGCTTGCGGCTCGTCTTAAGCAGCACGGCCGAGATAAGGAAGGATACGACCGTCGCGGCCACAACCCCGGACAACACCGGCAGCAGGCCGCCTTTGGGCGCCATCGCAATATAAGCGAAGATGCTTCCCGGCGAAGGCGTTGCGACCAGTCCGGCATTAAGCAGGGCAAAGGTGAACGTGCCGGCCATGCCGCCGGCCATCGCCGCCAGAATCAGCCGGGGATTCATCAAAATATAAGGGAAGTAAATCTCATGAATCCCGCCGAAGAAATGAATGACCGCCGCGCCGGGCGCCGATTGCTTCGCCGTTCCCCGTCCCGCCAGCCAATATGCGAGCAGGATGCCGAGTCCGGGTCCCGGGTTCGATTCCAGCATGAAAATGATCGATTGGCCGGTCTGCGACGTCTGGTCGAGCGCGATCGGACCAAGCACGCCGTGGTTGATGGCATTATTGAGAAACAGCACCTTGCCCGGCTCGATAAGCAGGTTCGCCAGCGGCAGCAGGCCTGTGTTGATCAGGAACCCGACGCCGGCGGCCAACGCCTGGCTGATCGCCTGAACGACCGGTCCGATGGCCGTGTAAGCTAAGATGGCCAGCACGCCCCCGATAATCCCCGACGAAAAATTGTTCACCAGCATTTCGAAGCCGGAACGAATCTTTCCTTCCACCGCTTGGTCGAACTTTTTCAAAACCCAGGCGGATGCGGGGCCGAGGATCATCGCTCCCAAAAACATCGGAATTTCCGAGCCGACGATGATGCCCATGGTGGTCACGGCGCCGATGACCCCGCCGCGGGTGCCGTGAATCATCTGCCCGCCGGTATAACCGATCAGCAGAGGAAGCAAATATTTGATCATCGGATCGACCAGCTGCGCCAAATGTTCATTCGGAAGCCGGCCTGTCGGAATAAATAATGCGGTGATAATGCCCCATGCGATGAAGGCGCCTATGTTCGGCATGACCATTCCGCTGAGAAAGCGGCCGAACCGCTGAACAGCAACCCGAACGCCTCCTGCCGGCCTTTCTTTCGATGCTGCCATGTTCATGTGGATTTTCCCCCTTTTTCATCAAAGGTTATCAGTAAAAATGTCACCGTTTTTTCACCTTCATCTTAAAGCAGGCCGCCTTGTCCGCTCAATCAAATGATATGTTCGTTCCGTCATCATCGCTGTTGACAACATTTAATAAAGTCCTGCCGGCCGCCGCCGCATGCCCGCCGCTCTAAGCGCCAGGCCAGGACGAACCGCGTCGGGCCGATCCTTATTATGCCGAAATGTTCCAGCGAAAATGTACGGTCAAGAAATTCGGTTGGTGCTTGACGATGGAGACGCTTTTGCTTACAATGGAAACCAAGAGATATCATTATAGTTTCCCTGGTTTACACTATCTTCATGACGGGAGGTCGTCATTCACATGGAAGATGCCGCTCGGGCGCGCATTATTCACGCGGCTGCGGAGCTCTTCAATGCCAAAGGCTACCGCAGCGTCACGCTCAGCGAATTGGCGGCGCGGCTTGGCATGAGCAAAAAAACGCTGTATCAGTTCTTCAGCGGCAAGGAAGAGATTGCCGCGGCAGTGCTGGAACGGGCGATGAACGCCATTGCCGGCAAGGTTGCCGAGATCACCTCGCGCGAAGACGATCCGGTTCGCCTGTTTGAAGAGACGTTCCGCGGCATCAAGCAGGAAATCAGCAGTCTCAGCCCGCTGTTTCTGGAAGATGTACAGAAGCACCTTCCCGAGCTGTGGGGGAAGGTCGAATCGTTTCGCGCCCGCCAGCTGTCGTTTATCGAGCATCTGCTTCAGCGGGCGCAGCAAGCGGGCATCGCCCGCGAGGTGCCGGTCCGTCTCGTTGCCGTCCTGATGACGGAGAGCATTCAGCACTTCGTTCGTCCCGATTTTGCCGCCAGACACGGGGTTGCGATGGCCGATATCGCCGACACGCTGTTTACGCTGTTTATCGAGAGCATCCGTATTCGCCGGGAACCGTAATATTCGTATTTTCCAGAAAACGCAATATTCGTATTTTCCAGAAACGGTAATCCCGCCTGGCAGTGCACACGATCCTATAAGGAGAGATGCATGATGAGCAAGCTTGTCCTTCATTTCCGGGAGATCGACAAGAGCAGTCTGCCGCTGGTCGGCGGCAAAGGCGCCAATTTGGGCGAAATGACCCGCGCAGGCTTTCCCGTTCCGCCCGGGTTTTGCGTGACGACGGAGGCGTATCGCGCCTTTATCGGGCAAAGCGCCAAGATGGACGCTTATTTCCGGCAGCTTGAGCGCATGGAGGCGGGCGACCTGGACGCCATCGCGGAGCTGGGCCGTTCCATTCGCGAGCATATGAGCTCGCTGCCTATGCCGGGGCCCATTCGCGAAGCGATCGCGGACAGTTGGCGCCGCTTAGGCGAGAACAAAGCGTACGCCATCCGCTCCAGCGCGACGGCCGAGGATTTGCCGACCGCCTCGTTCGCCGGCCAGCAGGATACGTATCTGAACGTGCGCGGAGAGGAGCAGCTGCTTGACGCCGTACGCCGCTGCTGGGCGTCGCTGTTTACCGATCGGGCGATTTCGTACCGGGCCAAACACCGCTTCGACCATCGCGGCGTGCATCTCTCGGTCGTCGTCCAGCAGATGGTATTTCCCGACGTATCGGGCATTATGTTTACCGCCGATCCGATCAGCGGCCACCGCGGCACGGTCTCGATCGACGCCAGCTTCGGGCTGGGAGAGGCGCTCGTGTCGGGACTCGTCTCGGCCGATCTGTACCGGGTTCGTTCGGGAGCGATTGTGGAGAAGAAGATCGCCAGGAAAAAGGCGGCGATCTATTCGCTGCCCGAAGGCGGCACCGTGACGAAAGAGCTGCCCGCACCGCTGCAGGAAAGGCAGGCGCTCGAGGACGGGCAAATTGCAGAGCTGGCGGAGCTCGGCAAGCGGATCGAGCGGCATTACGGCGCGGAGCAGGATATCGAATGGTGCTGCGAGAACGGACAATGGTTCATCGTGCAGAGCCGTCCGATCACCTCGCTGTATCCACTACCCAAAGTGCCCGCGACGCCAGGGAGCCGCCTCATCTGCTGCTCTCGTTCGGGCATCAGCAGATGATGACAGAGGCGATGACGCCGACGGCGCTGTCTGTGCTGCGGACGATGTTCCCGTTCGGCAAGCCGGCGCTCCGCTCCGAGAGCGAGCTGACGTATGCCGCCGGCGGAAGGATGTACGTCGATATTACCCCTTTGTTCCAGCTGAGGTTGCTCCGCAGACGCTTCCCTCAGCTGCTCGGCAATATCGACGAGATGATGAGCCTGGGCGTGAGCGAATTCCTCGCCAAAGAAGCCGCCGCTTGCGACCGCTTGCCGGGCAGGCCGGGGCTGAGACGAGGGCTGCTGACCTTTGTCGGGCCTATCGTGGCCCGATCGATCGGCGGCCTGCTCTTCGGCGATCCTTCCCGGGCGGTTCATTCGCTCGACGCCAAGATCGAAGCCTGGGCGAAGCAGTGCGAGCAGCGGCTGTCCGGCGTCGCCGGGGCGGAGCGAATCGCCCGCATTCAGGAGCAGGCGGGAACGCTGCTGCGCACCTTCTTTCGCGAGCTGCTGCCTTACCCGCTGCCGGGGATCGTCGCTGGCAAGCTGATCGCCGCGCTGGCCAAGCGATGGCTGGGGGAAGCCGATGCGATCCATTCGCTGAACAAGTCGCTGCCGGGCAATATTACGAGCGAAATGGGGCTCATGATCGGCGATCTGGCCGATGCCGCCAGGCCGTATCCGCAGGTCGCGGAGCTCATTGACAGCGGCGATTCAGCCCGCTTCCGCGAGCGGCTGAATGAGGCGGAAGGCGGCGAGGCGTTCGCCCGGGAGTGGGAGCGGTTCATGCGCTTTTACGGCATGCGCTGCCCCGGGGAGATCGACGTGACCCGCCCGCGCTGGCGCGAGGATGCGGGCACGCTGCTGCCGGCGGTCGCCAGCCATATGCGCAGCGTGAAGCCGGGCGAGCACCGGCGCAAGTTCGAGCAGGGCGCGCAGGAAGCGGAAGCGGCCGCGCAGCGGCTGCTGGAACGGCTGCGCCGGCAGCCGTTCGGCCGCCTCAAAGCGCGGCTAATGTCCCGACTCATCCACGTATTTCGCCATCGGATGGCGCTGCGCGAGCATCCGAAATATGCGATGATGCGGCAGTTCGGCCATTTTCGGGAGGCGCTGCTGGAGGAGGCCCGCTCTCTGGTGAAAGCGGGGACGCTGCAGCGGGAAGGCGACGCCTTTTACCTCACGCTGGACGAATGGCTTGCGCTCGCTGAAGGCCGGCCTGCCGCCGATTTGGAGCAGCTGCTGGAGCAGCGCAAGCGCGACCTGGCCTGGTACCGCACGCTGACGCCGCCGCGGCTGATGACCAGCGAGGGCGAGCAGCTGACCGGCCGGCGGCAGCGGCAGGATGTGCCGGAGGGCGCCCTGCTCGGCACGCCGGTCTCGGCCGGCGTGGTGGAGGGCATCGCCCGCGTCGTGCTGCGCCCCGAGGAAGCGAAGCTCAGCGAGGGGGAGATCCTGATCGCCCCGTTCACCGATCCGGGCTGGACGCCGCTGTTCCATTCGGCGGTCGGCCTCGTCATGGAAGTCGGGGGCCTGATGACTCACGGCGCCGTTGTAGCCCGCGAGTACGGGCTGCCGGCCGTTGTCGGCATCGACGGGGCAACCAGCCGGATTCCGGACGGCGCCCGAATCCGGCTCGACGGAACCCGCGGCTATGTGGAGGTGCTCGTGCCGCCCGGCGATAATCGGTCCTAACGCGGCTGCCATGGAGCGGATTCCGGCATGCCAAGAGGCTGCTGCCCTCTTGGCATGCCGAAGCATGTATGGCCGGTTTTCGGGGCGCGCCATTCGAACATTCCCTCTCTGCTGGAGGTTAAATAATTCCGGGGGCCGCTGCATATACATGCTTTGAGGTGGTCCTTGTGAAGAACAACGCCGGCGATTTCAATTGGTCCAAACTGCCCAAAGGCGCGGAAGAAGTGCTCGGCGAAGACTTCTGGAACGATTTCCGCCAGTTTTTCCCGAAGAAGGGGCCGAGTCTGGATCTGTTCGAGACGGAGAAGGAAGGCATCCTGTACATGGAACTGCCCGGGCTGCAGTCCATTCGCGATATTACGATCCGGCAGAACGGAACGCATTTGATCATTTTCGGATATATTCCCGGTCATTCGACGGATTCGAAGGGCAAAGCCCTTGTCCAGGAACGATTTACCGGCGCCTTCGAAAGGCAGGTGCCGATACCCTTCTTATACGCCAGCCAGCAGGTGTCGGCCAAATATCGCAACGGTCTGCTTGAAATCCGTCTGCCGAAAATATCGATGGACCGGCAAATTCATGTGAATTTCGAATAAACAGCTTTTGGAGGTGACCAAAGTGGTTCATATCCAGTTCCAGCATGTCCAGATCGACCAGCTCAAAGACGCTTCCGCCGTCTTCTCCGGGGACAACCTGCAGCGGAACTTCTCATCGATAGTGCGAAAAAGCGAAGGGAACGGCAGCGTCATCGGCGACAGCAACGTCATTATTCGCAACGCCCATACGGTCCGGAACTATCGCGAACCTTTGAAAGCCGAGTGATTCGTTTGTTTTGGCGCCGACAACCGAAACGGAAGCCTGCTGCCCCTTCCGCTCAATCGCTGCAGCAGCAGCTGGACGACCTCAAGGCAGCGATCGCCCGCCTGCAGCGCACGAAGGAACAGAGCATCGAGGTTCATTTTCACATCGATAAAGTGGATATTCATCAGCCGACGCTGGATCAACTATCGTTCCGGCTCGATCAGCTCGATATCGAGCAGTTGAGCGGAGCATTGAATATCGGCAACAATTTCGGCGTCAATATCGGAGATAAGAAGAAGAGCGCCGCGGCCAAGGAAGAGCGAATCCGGCCCGGAAAAAGCGCCGTGACCCAAACAGGCAAAGGATACTCCATGTCCTTTCCAGCGAAGGAGGAGCCATGACCGTGCTATCCCCGAATTTTTTTATCGACACGATTCGCATAGGCACCGTCGAAGGGGCCTCCTGCGTCAATTTCGGCAACAACGCCCCCTCGGGATTCGAAAGCTACAAAAAGCAAAGCCAAGGGCTCGGCAGCATCAGCGGGGACGGCAATCACATCGAGGGACTGCGCTCCCTGCTGAACGACGCCGCGTTCATGGATCTGCTCATTAACCGGGACGAAGCGGAAATCCCCGAATGGATTCAGCAGCAAATCGCTGAGAAAATAAGAAATACGTCATCGACGCCCATTCGAGGATGAGCGGGCGGTGGTCTAGCGGTCGTTTTTCTTGGTACAGAAAGTCGCACCTCGCTTTAAGCCTTTAGCGAAGTGAAACTTTCTGCAACCGTTAAACAAAGGGACTACTTCGTCCCTTTCCCCTCTTTCGCCCCTTCTTCATCACCTTGACTGCCACCGTTGCGAATCGGCATATCGATCTGATCGTTATCGTAGATCACATTGATATTGTGCGACAGCAGATTCATCTCCCCGATGACCGTCCCCTGCGCGCTGTTTTGTTTCGTCTGCGCCTGCCAGTTCAATTGCAGGTTCGAGCCTACGAATACCCCGGCATTGCCGCTGACGCTACTGATCCGGATCGAGTCAAATACAATATTCATGGATGCCTTCCTCAAGCCTGAACGTTAGGCGAGGGATTGTTCAATTCGGAAGCGTTCAACGGCACATCGATGAAGTCGTTGTCTACGATGACATTCAAGTTGCCGGCTACCGCCGACAAGCCGTTTTGCTGTCCTGCAGCCAGATTGCTCTTTCCTTGAATCGTCCATCCCTGCAGGTTGTTCTGTCCGGTCGAAATCGCCGAATTGTTGCTCTGCGTATTGACTGCGATCTGATTGAAAATGATGGCGAACGGCATGCGGCATCCTCCTTGTCAACACAATTCTTGATTTCGAGCTCCTTGCTTCACCAATGCATTATATTCGCCCATGCCGGAAAGGTGCCGGAGAGCGGTGCATCTATGGCTGATGCTACCAATCGGTATGCCCATCGGATAAAATCCGATATGTACATCATGCGCCGGCCGCGCTGATCCTGGGGCCGCTAGACGTCGCTCCCGCCAAGCGGTCGGCGTCGAAACCGGGGAGAACATCGCCGGGGTGCTTCATACCGGCTACCCGGCGGTCATTCCGCCCGCACAGCCGCGCACGCCCGCCGAGCAGCTGCTGACCGTCATCAACCGCTGAGCGAACCACGTTCGCCGAAACCAGGCTCCCCGGCGAGCCGGTCTGCTTCGCGATCCCGGGCAAAGGCGCGCTGCGCAGCGAGCAGGAAGCATTCCCGCTGCAGCCCGGGGAAGCTTTTTGCCTGCAAAATCAAAGGCCAGAGCAGCTCCCGAAGCTGGCCTCTGCTTGAATACTTACTAAATTTAAGGTACACTAAAAAAGTGAGTTATTTAGGACAAGGGGGTTATTCTATTGACCGAGCGTGCAAACGATATGGAAATCGGGATCAGCACTTTCTTGGAAGCGACGGCTGACCCGGTCACCGGCAAGGCGATCAGCCATGCCGAGCGGCTGCGCAACGCCGTGGAGGAGATCGTCGTCGCCGACCAGGCCGGGCTCGACGTATACGGCATCGGCGAGCATCACCGGGCTGACTATGCCGCCTCGGCGCCCGCGGTCGTCCTGGCCGCCGCAGCCGCCATGACCAAGCGCATCCGGCTGACCAGCGCCGTCACGGTGCTGTCCTCGGACGATCCGGTGCGCGTCTATCAGGCGTTCTCCACGCTGGACGGCCTCTCGAACGGCCGGGCGGAGATTATGGCGGGCCGCGGCTCGTTCATCGAGTCGTTCCCGCTGTTCGGCTACAGCCTGGACAATTACGACGAGCTGTTTGAAGAAAAGCTGGAGCTGCTGCTGAAGATTCGCGCCTCGGAGAAGGTGACCTGGCAGGGGCGGCATCGGCCGGCGATTCACAATCTCGGGGTATATCCCCGCTCCGTTCAAGATCCGCTGCCGGTCTGGATCGCCAGCGGCGGCAATCCGCAGTCGGCGGTGCGGGCGGGCAGGCTCGGCCTCCCCATCGCCTTCGCGATCATCGGCGGCATGCCGGAGCGGTTCGCCCCGCTGGTTGAGCTATACAAGGAAGCAGCGAAGCGGGCCGGCCACGATCCGGCCAAGCTACAGATTGCGACGCATTCGCACGGCTTCGTCGCCGATACGACAGAGGAGGCGGCCGAGCTCTTCTTCCCGCCGACGCAAGCGCAGATGAACGTCATCGGGCGGGAGCGCGGCTGGCCGCCATACGACCGCGCGGCCTACGATGCGGCGCGCAGCCTGCGCGGAGCTCTCTATGTCGGCGATCCGGAATATGTGGCCGAGAAGATTCTGCTGCTGCGCAAGCATCTGGGCGTAACCCGCTTCTTCCTGCACGTGAACGTGGGCACGATGCCTCATCGCGAAGTGCTGCGGGCCATCGAGCTGCTGGGCACCCGGGTCGCCCCGATCGTCCGCAAGGAGCTGGCCCGGCTCGCCGGGCAGCAGTAAGCGGAGCCGCTTGCCCGGGCTATGGCTCCCCCTTCTCCTGACCAGCTGACCGAACAGGCGCAAGTCCCGTGCCGAAGGGGCCCCTGCCGAGGCTCTGCCCGCTGGATCTGGCGGCCGCCAGGCTTTGCATGATTTGCCGCCCTTGAAGGCATACTTTACCTACACAATTGTTGTCGAGGGGTGGCGTCATGCAAGGGACAATCTGGAAGAACGTCGTTATGTCGGTATCGGCAGCGATCATTTTGCTGCTCGTCGTGCTCGGGGCGTTCGCTCCTGACGCTTTCGGCGAAGTATCGGGCACGCTGTTCCATTTAACAACGGAGTATTTCGGCTGGTTTTATTTGCTCGCCATCTTCGTCATCATCCTCTTTCTGGTCGGGCTGGCGATCAGCAAATACGGCGGCATTCGTCTGGGCGGAGATCAGGAGCGGTCGGAGTTTTCCTTTTTCACCTGGATTGGCATGCTGTTTTCCGCCGGCTTCGGCTCGGGGCTTGTCTTCTGGGGAGTGGCTGAGCCGATGAGCCATTTTTACTCGCCGCCATTCGCCAATATTGCCGGGCTGTCGGAGGATGCGGCCCGGGTCGCCATGGGCTACGCCTTTTTCCACTGGGGCATCAGCCAATGGTCGGTCTTCGCCATCACCGGACTCGTCATCGGCCTGCTGCAGTTCCGCAAGCAGAAGAACGGGCTGATTTCCACCGCGCTGGAGCCGGTCACAGGCGAGAAGCCGGCGGTTAGAAACACGATCGATTCGTTCGCCGTCATCGCCACCGTCATGGGCATGGCCACCTCGATCGGTCTCGGCATCATGCAGATGAACGGGGGACTCAATGCGGTAGCCGGCACCACGAATTCGTTCGGCATTCAGCTCGTGATAATCGCGGTCATCTTCATCGCCTATATGTTGTCGTCTACCACCGGCCTGTACAAAGGCATCAAGTATTTGAGCAATCTCAACCTGGGGCTTGCTGTCGTCTTTCTTGTGTTCGTATTCGCAGCAGGGCCGACCGTCTTTATCCTTGAGTCGATGACGCTGGCGCTGGGAGACTACATCTCGAACTTTATCAGCTACAGTCTGCGGCTGCAGCCTTATCAAGGGGGGACGTGGATACGCGACTGGACCATTTTTTATTGGGCGTGGGCGATCGCCTGGTCGCCTTTCGTCGGGGCGTTCGTGGCCCGCGTGTCCAAGGGGAGGACGATCCGCGAGTACATTCTGGGGGTTATGTTCATTCCGCCGGCGATTGCTTGCGTATGGATCGCGGCCTTTGGCGGCACGGCCCTGTGGTACGATCTGCATCGCCAGACCGGAATCGCCGGCGCCGTGCACGCCGACCTGACGTCCGCGCTGTTCCAATTGTTCCAGCAGCTTCCGTTATCCGGAATCATGTCGGCGCTTTCCATCCTGCTGATTTTGACCTTCCTGGTGACATCGGCTGACTCCGCGACGTTCATCCTGGCCAGCATGACGACAGGCGGCAGCCTGAATCCGCCGCTGTCGGCCAAGGTGATCTGGGGCGTGCTGATGTCCGCCATCGCCGGGGTATTATTGTATGCGGGCGGACTGGAGGCGCTGCAGACGGCCTCGCTCGTAGCGGCTCTGCCGTTCACGGTGCTGCTCCTGCTGCTGATCGCCGCCGTCGTGAAGCTGCTCCGCAAGGAGCCGCTGCCGATCCGCAAGGCCGACGTGCGCCGGTTCCTCCGTCTGGAGGAGGCCGTCAAGAAGCTGGAGCGCAGGGGCGGACGAGAGACCGCCAAAGCGCGGACCGGCAAGGACCCGAAGTAGCGGCGCCCGCCGGTTCTCCGCCTGCGGCGGCAGCCGGTTCCTTGCGGGGAGGGCGGTTACGCCGCCTGCGCTTGATTGCGCCTTTGCAGGAGATACAGCAGCGAGCAGACGACGGCTACGCCGCCGACAGCGGTCATGCCCCAAAAAACATTGGCATACGCCGCGTCGAGCGGAAGTTTGTGCTGCAGCGCGATCGACGCGCTGGCTACGGCTACGCTGAACGCGCCGCTGAAAAATTGCAGCAGCTGAAACAGGCCCATGCCTGCTCCGATCTGCTCCTTGGGCACGATGCGCGATATTTCGTTCGATACGCTCGTCGTCAGCGCCGAGAAGCTGAGGCTGAGCAGAATGTAGCAGGCGGCAATGGCATAGATCCAGTGCGTAGCCGTCAAGGCGAGCGCAGCGGCGGCCGCCATGAGAAACCACGGAGCATAGCGAATGAGCAGGCCGTTGCCGTAGCGGTCGATCATTCGCCCGATCCGGTTCGACGCCAGCATCGTCAGTATCGCTCCGGGGAACAGGATCAGGCCGGACTGTCCCGGCATCAAGTGAAACTGATGAGACAGCAGCTGCGGAAGCAGAAACAACGTCATGAAGCTGCACATATACGCCGTAATGCCGAGCGCGTTCAAGCTCATGTAGGACTTGTTGCCAAGCAGCGCCGGCTGCACGAACGGGTAGGCGGCGCGGCGAATGCGTACCCAGAACAGGATCAGGCTGAGCAGTCCGGCCGCAAGCACGATCCAGGAGCCGCGGGTCAAGAACATCAGAATTCCCGTCGTGCCGACGCCGATCAACATCGCTCCGGCAATATCGAAGGAGCCTTGCTGCGGCCGCTCCTTCGGCAGCAGGCGAAAGAATATGGGCACAAACAGCAGTGTCAAGCCAGTGACGATAAACAAGTCGTTCCAGCCGAGATATTGCGTGATCGCCCCCCCGATGACGGGACCGAGTCCGAGTCCGAGCGAAGCGGCGGACATGATCTTGGCCATCGCTTTGCCCCGGCTCGATAGCGGAACGTATCGGGTGACCAGCACGACGCCCAGCGCGGGCACCGAGGCCGCCCCGGAAGCTTGAATGAGCCGGGCGATCAGCAGCGGCACGTAGTGATGGCTGAAAAATCCGAGCACCGAAGCCAGGCCAAGCGAAAGAAGCCCGATGATCAACAGCCGCCGTATGGGAATAAAATCGGATAACCGCGAATAAGTGATGGAAGAAATCGCGAACACGATCGAGTACCCGGAGACGATCCACGAAGCCGCGACCGACGACAGTTGAAATTCCTTTGTAATTTCAGGCAAAGCCAGATTGAACATCATGGTGTTCATGACCACCAGAACGACCGTGAAGCTGAGCAGCAGAACGATCGGGCCTTCCTTGAACGCCCCAGCGGCAGATGCGGAGGCAGAGGTGGTTGCAGTTGCAGTTGCGGTTGCAGCGACGGTTGCGGTTGCGGAAGCAGAAGCCGATTGATCCGGAGCCTTGGAGACCGTCGATTCGTTACTCATGTCAGGGGAACCTCCTTGGTTGAATCCTCCTCCGAACATCTCAACATGCAACAAAATCGGAGGAACAAAAACAATTTCTATAATTCGATAATTATCGAACAATAGAAATATATCATGGCGTATGCTATAATGCAACCTAGGAATGGTTATTCATTCGGGAGGTAGGTGAACAACGTGAGAGCCTTGTTTCACCCCAATCGACACGAGATCCGTTTATCTGCCGTGCTGTATGCGCTTAGCGATCAGATTCGGCTGCACATCGTCCGGGAACTTGCGCGCCAAGGAGAACAAGCGTGCGGAAGCGTCGATCTTCCGCTTCCGAAATCGACGCTTTCCCATCACTTTAAGGTATTGCGGGAGGCCGGCGTCACCAGCACAAGGATCGAGGGGAATCAGCGCCTCATCTCGCTGCGCCGCGACGATCTTCACGCCCGCTTCCCCGGACTGTTGGAAGCTGTGCTGCAGGCGTCGGAGCCGCTCTAAACGCCCGGTCCTTGTCAGTTCATAGCGGCACATGAGCGACGAATCCTGCAAAAAATGCAACATTTTCCGTATCCTCCGCACCAGAGGAAGGGCAATGTTGCATTTGGTGCAACAATCTGGGGTTGATTGGCTGCAAGCGAGCCATGAGTTACAATCTCCTCTCTCACGCAACTGACAAGCGCTATTTAGCTGAATCGTACCCTTTTCAAAATGTTACGCAGGCTGGCAGCGCTATTTTGTCGAAAATGTCCATTCTGGTAGCCAAATATGCGAAATAGGCTGCTCGCTTGCGTTACAATTTCAAATCGTGCGTTTCGAGTGAAATAAGCTCTGTGGCTAGCGTTAGCCTGGGGGTCGCCCGGCAGCCCGGCAAAACGTGAGGCAGATCAGACGCACCCGGCGACGGAACACCGGCAGCGAGCGTACTAGGTACCGGTATTCCCGCGCCAGTCCGTCAATGCGCTCGGCAGGCAGCCGTGCAAAGCGCGGTTTGCAACGTGAGGCAGCAAGCGAGCAAGCCAGCCCGGCGGCTCGGGTCCGCCGAATCGCAAGTACCGGGCGACGTTCCTTTGCAGATGCCCCCATGCTTTAACTCGGGTTAAGGATTTAAACTTTCTAAACTATGGAAAAAGCCGCCCCGCAAACGGGATGGCTTTTCGCTGTATCTGCTGTATCAAAGGTATGTCCGGATGTATCTACGATATGGCCGAAACGAAGTTCAGCCTTTGGCCTTCGGAAGCTCGAACGAGCTTTTCAGCGGCACGATGCGGTTGAACACCAGCTTGTCCGCCGTCGTATGCTTCGGATCGACATTGAAGTAGCCGTGCCGGAAAAACTGAAACTTGTCGTGCGCCTTTGCTTCGCTCATCTCCGGCTCTACCCAGCCCTGCAGCACCTCCAGCGAGTTCGGGTTGATGCTGCGGGAGCCGGCTGCGCCGTTATCGGCCTCCTCGTCTTCCACCTCGCCGTCCAGCACAAGCGGCTCGTACAGCCGGAATTCCGCCGGCACCGCGCGGGTCGCCTCGACCCAATGGATCGTGCCCTTCACCTTGCGCCCCGTAAAGCCGGAACCGCTCTTCGTCTCCGGGTCGTACGTGCAATGAATCTCGACCACGCGACCGTCCGCATCCTTAACGACGTTCTCGCACTTGATGAAATAGGCGTGCTTCAGCCGCACCTCGTTGCCGGGGTACAGGCGGTGGTACTTCGGCGGCGGATTTTCCATGAAATCGTCCTGCTCGATATAAATTTCCCGCGAGAACGGAATTTGCCGCACGCCCATCTCCGGGTTCTCCGCGTTGATCTCGGCGTCCAGCATCTCCACTTGCCCTTCGGGATAGTTCGTGATGACGACCTTCAGCGGCCGCAGCACCCCCATAGTCCGCGGCGCCTTCAGCTTCAGGTCCTCGCGGATGAAATGATCGAGCATGCGGGAATCGACAACGCCGTTGCTCTTCGATACGCCGGTCTCGCGAATGAACGCGCGAATCGCCTCCGGCGTAAAGCCGCGGCGGCGCATGCCGCTGATCGTCATAACGCGCGGGTCGTCCCAGCCGTCCAGCACGCCGTCCTCGATCAGCTTGCGGATGTGGCGCTTGCCGCTGATCGCCCCCGTAATGTACAGCTTGCCGAATTCGTATTGACGCGGCACATTCGGCATCTCGCATTCCCGGATGACCCAATCGTAGAACGGCCGCTGATCCTCGAACTCGAGCGAACAGAGCGAGTGGGTCACGCCCTCGATCGCATCCTCCAGCGGATGGGCGAACGCATACATCGGGTAGATGCACCATTTGTCCCCGGTATGATGATGCGTCGCATGCAAAATCCGATAAATCACCGGATCGCGCAGATTGATGTTCGGAGACGCCATGTCGATTTTGGCGCGCAGCACCTTCTCGCCGTCCTTGAACTCGCCGCTGCGCATACGCTGGAACAGATCGAGGCTTTCCTCGATCGGCCGGTTCCGGTACGGGCTTTCTTGGCCCGGCTCGGTCAGCGTGCCGCGCGTCTCGCGGATTTGCTCTGGCGACTGCTCGTCCACATAAGCTTTGCCCTTGCGGATAAGCAGCAGCGCGCGCTCGTACATCTCCTCGAAATAATCGGATGCGAAGAAGAGCCCTTCCCAATCGAAGCCTAGCCACTGGATGTCTTCCTTGATCGCTTCGACGAATTCCACGTCTTCCTTCGTCGGATTCGTATCGTCGAACCGCAGATGCGTCCGGCCGCCGAATTCGTCCGCCAGCTCAAAGTTGATCGTAATCGCCCGCGCATGCCCGATGTGCAAATAGCCGTTCGGCTCCGGCGGAAAGCGGGTCACAATCGTCTTCGTCTTGCCCGACTTCAAATCCTCGGACATGATCGTCTTGATAAAATTCGAGGAAGACGCCAGCTTCGTCTCTGTTTTCGTGTCCATAATCCCCCAACCTTTCCTACCCTTTAAAATGCTCCAATCGCGAAAGCTCTATCGTTTGGCCAAGGCCTATCCTGATCGTTAGACGATGATCCTCAGCCAATGGTCAGTAACCGAAGTGACGGCCGATGACGAAGGATTCGTTCGTCATCGGCGTCTGCTATGTATAGTTATTATAAACCGTTGCCGGGCAAAAACGAAATTTTTCCCTGAAAATATATGTTTATTCTTGCTTCCCTGCAAAATCCCTTCTTCATATATTGAAAATTCGACGAAGCTTATCGGCGAATTTTCAACACCGAAGGTGACGACCGATGACGAAGGAGTCGTTCGTCATAGGCGTCTATCTTGAAAATAGCGCTTGGGGCGCGGCCCATTTTCATCTTCTGATGGTGCTGCACAATCCGCCCAAGCCGTGTTCTTTTCAACAGCTGCTCCTTCATGTGCTGTTCCTTCCCGCGCTCCCGTCGAAGCTTAAATCTCTAACGCTCGTGACAAACGCTATTTTGCTGAATCGTACCTTTTTTAAAATGTAACGAAACGTAGTAACGCTATTTGGCCAGAAACGCTGAATCGGGTAGCCCAAAATGCCAAATAAGGCTGCTCACTTGCGTTACAATTTCAAACCGGCCGTTTTGAGGGAAATAAGCTCTGTGGCCAGCGTTAGCTTAAGGTCTGCCCGGCAAACCAGCACCCTAGACTAGCGAGCATGAAGAGACGCTCCACGTCTACATTCGAGCTCCGCGTTAGCCGCCCCCTCCCCCGGCACATGAGACAGCAAATCCTGCAAAAAATGCAACATTTTCCGGCCTCTTCGCCCCCGAGGCAGGGGAATGTTGTATTTTGTGCAACAATTTGGGCGGGATGGGCTCTCAATCGAAGAATATCGCCCGAAATGTTGCACTTTCTACAACATTGAGCCGCGAGTGTCAGTTATCGCCCTGTTTTTGTTGTATAAATTACAACATTTGCTGAGTCTCTTGCAAATAGCCCCGGTCCCACGGCCCAATTTTCACCATCTGATGGTGCCGCGCCAGCGGCTATCAAGAATAGATACCCGCCAAAATCGAGAGAGCAAAGAAGAGAGGACAGCCTCCCCCTCCTCTTTGCGCGCCCTTTATGCCGGAACTGTCGTCCGAGTGGAAAGTTGTTGCAAGTGCCGCAACAGAGCCGGAAGGGCATGCGGTGAAAGCGCGCGGTTTGCCGCATGATGACGGTCAACCACATGGTCGGACATCATGGTCGGGCACGGAACCCCGACGGTTCCCCGACGGTTCCTCGGCGGTTCCCGACGACAGCCTGCGCAGCCCTTGCCCGCCCTTAGGTGCCGCAAAAAGTACGGTACGGACAAGAGGACGGCTCCGGCGGCGCGGCGTATTCGTCCTGCTCCGGGGCGTATGCGTACGGGTTCGCCAGCGCTGCGAGCAGCCGCTCCATCACGCTCAGGTCCCCTTCCTCCACCGCGGCGGACAGCGCCTCCTCGACGCGGTGATTGCGGGGAATGACCGCAGGGTTGCTGCTGCGCATCCGCTCGCGGGAAGCTTCGGCAGCGCCCTGCGCCCCGCCGAGCCGGGCATGCCACCGCTCGAGCCACGCCGCAAACTCCGGCGTCCCGGACATGGCGGTTTCTTCCGGCCTGCCCAACGTCAGCAGGCGGAACGTGTTCGTGTAATCGGCCCGGTGCTGCTGCATCAGGTCCAGCAAATCGGTCGCCAGCGCTTCGTCCTGCGAATCCTCGCCGTGAAGGCCCAGCTTCGCCCGCATGCCTGCAAGCCAATGCCTTTGATACAGGCCGCTAAACTCCGAGATCGCATCCTGAGCGAGCCGCACCGCCTGTTCCTCGTCATCGTGCAGCAGCGGCAGCAGCGTTTCGGCGAATCGCGCCAAATTCCAGCCGGCGATCAGCGGTTGGTTGCCGTACGCATAGCGGCCGTACGTGTCGATGGAGCTGAACACGGTCTCCGGATCGTACGTGTCCATGAAGGCGCAAGGGCCATAATCGATCGTTTCGCCGCTCAAGGCCATGTTGTCGGTGTTCATGACCCCGTGAATAAAGCCGACGAGCTGCCATTTGGCGATCAGCGAGGCTTGTCGGCGGATCACTTCCCGCAGCAGGGCGAGGTAGCGATTGTCGGCCTCGGCCGCCTCCGGATAATGCCTCTGCAGCGTGTAATCGGCCAGCGTCCGCAAGTGCTGGACGGTCCCCCCGGCAGCGGCGTATTGAAAGGTGCCGACGCGGATATGGCTGGCCGCGATGCGGGTCAGCACGGCGCCCGGCAGCTCGGTCTCGCGCAGGATCGTCTCGCCCGTCGCCGTGACGGCGAGGCTGCGTGTCGTCGGAATGCCCAGCGCATGCATCGCCTCGCTGATGATGTACTCGCGCAGCATTGGCCCCAGCGCCGCCCGGCCGTCGCCGCGGCGGGAATACGGCGTCTCGCCCGAGCCTTTGAGCTGAATGTCGAACCGCTCGCCCGCGGGCGTCATCTGCTCGCCCAGCAGGAGCGCCCGGCCGTCGCCGAGCATCGTGAAATGCCCGAATTGGTGCCCCGCATAGGCTTGCGCCAAGGGCTCCGCCCCTTCGGGTACGCGGTTGCCGGCCAGCACGGCGGCGCCTTCGGCGCTGCGCAGCGCCTGCTCGCTTAGCCCCAGCGAAGCGGCCAGCGGGCCGTTCAGCACGACCAGCTTCGGTGCGCGCACCGGGGTCGGGCCCAGCCTGGAATAAAAGAACTCCGGCAGCCGGGCATAGCTGTTATCGAAGCTCCACCCGGTATCGAGGGTTGATGGTAATTGTGTCATCGTGACTCCTTATCGGTTGAATTAGATGCCTATGACGAACGAATCCTGTGTGGAGCGGCCGTCCCCTTCGTTTCGGTACTAAAAATTCAAGGGCAGACTTCGCCAATAGCTCACAGGTAGCGGCTCCCTTTAAGGATATCTTACGTTTATATATTATACCAAATGATCCAGATTTGAAGCGCACCGACCCTCTTCCGATGATCCCGCTACGACAACAATAACCATAAATCGCCGAGGCAAACGCCGGTCCTTCCCTGGAAACCCGGTTAAATATTCGCATAAACAGGAACAATAGTAGTTGCATTCCGGGAAGTAGTTGCATTCCGGGAGCTTGATACGGGGGGGAAGACAACGCATGCTCATTTTGATGACCGTTATCCTTTTGCTCGTCTGTCTAGTGATTTCAAATATTATCAGCCATTATGTCCCGTCCATCCCTACGGCGCTCACGCAAATCGCGCTGGGAATTCTCATTGCCCTCGGGTTTCCTGCCATCCATCTGGAGATCGAAACGGAATGGTTCCTGCTGCTGTTTGTCGCCCCGCTCCTGTACAACGACGGCAGGCATTTCCCTCGCGAAGAGCTATGGAAAATGCGGGGCTCGATCCTCGGCAACGCCGTCGTTCTCGTTCTGCTGACCACGATCGGCGGGGGATACTTCATCCATTGGATCATTCCCGAAATCCCGCTTGCTGCCGCTTTCGCCCTGGCCGCCATTCTGTCGCCTACCGATCCCGTCGCCGTGAACGGCATCGCCAAACGAATTCATTTGCCGGAACGGGTGCTCAACCTCGTCCGGGGGGAATCGCTGATCAACGACGCTTCGGGTCTGGTCGCCTTCAAATATGCCGTTGCGGCGGTCGTGACCGGAGTTTTCTCGCTGCGGGAAGCTGTGTTCGATTTTACATATATGTTCATCGCGGGAGCGGTTCTCGGCCTGCTGCTCAGCCTGGCCTTGACGTGGGTCCGGTTTACGCTGCGCAAACAGGGCATTCATGACGCGACCTTGCATTCTTTGCTGCAAATTTTATCCCCTTTTGTTATCTATATCGTTACCGAGGACTTTTTGCACGCTTCCGGCGTCATCGCCGTCGTCGTAGGGGGCATCGTGCATGCTTTGGTGAAAGAGCGAACGGAAACGATGCTGGCCGAGGAGCAGATGCTGACGGAAAATCTGTGGTCGACGGTAACCTTTACTTTGAACGGCATCGTTTTCCTGCTGCTCGGGCTGATCATCCCGTCTTCCATGCAGGCAACGGTGGAAAATCCCAATATCGGCAACGCGCTGGCGATTGGCTACGTGGCAGCCATCGGATTCGTCATTCTGGCGATACGGTTCCTCTGGTCGCTTTATTCGACCTCTTACGAATACCACGTCAAAAAAGCGAAGGATGCCGAAAAGCCGAGTGTGCGGACAAGCTTGCTGGTGACGCTCACAGGCGTTCGGGGCGCCTTGACGATGGCCGGCGTGCTGTCCATTCCTTTGGCTGTCGCCAGCGGAGCGGCTTTTCCCGAGCGTTCGCTGATTCTGTTTCTGGCGGCCGGTGTCGTCTTGTTTACCTTGGTTGCGGCCACCGTCTTATTGCCCTTGCTCAGCAAAGGAACGCTCGCGGAAGGAGAGGCCGGCGACTATTTGGATCTGAACGAGGCGAAAATGCGGCTTTGGAGGGCAGCGCTGAAGAAGATCAAAGCAGAAATGAACGAAGACAACGAAGCTGCCGCCTACCGCTTGATCGACGAATACAAAATGCAGTTCAAGCTCGGCTGGCTTCAGGGCAGCCCGGCGCATTTGCGGCAAATGACTGAGATTCGGCTGCTGGGCCTGAAGGCCGAACGAAATTACATTCGCGAGACGATGGAAAACGGCGGAATGGATGAGGAGATGTTCGAAGCTTTCGAGCGGTCGCTTGACCTGCGGGAAGAAGCGCTCTCCCGCAACGTACACACCCATTTGGCGCATCTGATCGGAAGGGTGCTCCGGGAATGGCGGCGTTCCTCCGGCAAACGCTCCCGCACGCCAGACAAGAACAAGCGCTTGGGCGTGCTGCATCAAGGCCGGGACGTTCAGCTCCAGGCCCTGCAAGCGGCCGTCCAATATTTGAAGGCGCACGCCGAAACCGGCGAACAGCGCGATAACGTCTACGCCGTCATTCTCGATTACGAGAGGATGATCGCCCGCCTGAAGCGGCCCGAGGCGCGTTTTGACGAACAAATGGAGGCGCAGAAGGAACAGCTGCGGATTGCGGTTATGGATGCGGAGCGCGCGGAAATCCACAGCTTGTATGAAGCCGGCAGCATCAGCCGCGAGCAGGCTAGGGAGCTGCGCCGAATGATCAACTCGATGGAGAGCGTCGCTTTGTACGAGCATGTGGAATAGGGGCGGTACGAAAGGTTTGATCACCATTTTATATAGTCTCACTATAATTCATTGTTTCCTCATTCTCATCTCGGCGCTCATTTGATTTAATCCAACAGTCGTCCTTAAAGATTAGAGGGCAAAAGACAACATAAGGGGCTATGGCAACGCTGACTTTTAAATCATGAACAAGGAACCCTCCCCCTTACATTTGATCTACTATTATTCTATTTTTCCAACCTACTTTAAATATAATTCCAAATGTTGTATTATATCCTTGCAATTAGTATATTACACTTTTTGGAGGATTATTTTGAAAAAGAAACTTGTATCCGCCGTTTTATCGACCGCAGTGGTGTGTTCTTTATCAATTTCCGTTTTTTTTGCACAAGAGAGTGGTAGCGTTAATGTAAATCCTAGCAGAGTGGGACAAGAAGGTATTATAACTCCTTTAAAGGTTGATAAGGAATGGGGATCCAAGATAAACGATGAGAGGTCCACATCTACAAGAAGTTTTACAATGAATCCGGGCTATGGTCACCTTAAGCTGTATATGGTAAACTATAGCTCTCATTCGGTCAATGTTACATTGGAACATACAGATAAGGTGTATTTCTCGAAAACGATTGAAGGCGGCGGAAATCTGGACTGGCGCAGTTGGGAAGAAGGATACCCTGACGGCATGAGAGCCGGAAATTATATCCTTACCTGGTCCGGAGGGCAGCATGATGCCTATGGCGAATACTGGGGCAAAGCCGCTTCGCAAACGTCCGATTTTTGAAGGTAAAGAAGCCGCTGGTGCTCATAGTACATAGGCAGTAGTCGGCTTGCATCTTATACATCTCGCCCCAATGTTGGGCTTGCAAGGAATAAGGCATACCTCGCGGGTATGCCTTGTCTTTTGCCCATGCCATATTCACGGATATTATACGCCGGAATAGGCCATAAAGCCGCCGTCCACCGGGATCGTGATGCCGGTTACGAAGCCAGACATCTGCTCGTCGGCCAGCCACAGCAGCGTGCCGAGCAGATCCTCGGGCTTGCCGAAACGGCGCATCGGCGTATGAGTGATGATTTTATGCGACCGTTCCGTTAACGAACCGTCCTCATGGGTGAGCAGACGCCGGTTCTGCTCAGTCAGGAAGAAGCCCGGGGCGATGGCGTTGACGCGAATGCCCACTTCTGCCATATGCACAGCCAGCCATTGGGTGAAATTTTCGATCCCCGCCTTGGCCGCGCTGTAAGCGGGAACCTTCGTCATCGGGGACGGCGCGCTCATCGAGGACATGTTGATCACGACCGCGCCCTGCCTGCCGATCATGCCCCTGGTGAAAACTTGGGTCGGAATCAAGGTACCCAATATGTTCAAGTTAAACACGTAGCTGAAGCCTTCGTCGGTCAAATCGAAGAACGTCGTCATTTCCTTGTTGGCGAGATCGTCCAGCTTGAGCGTTTCGTTCGTCGTGATGCCCTTCGGATGGTTTCCGCCCGCGCCGTTAATGAGAATATCGCAGGGCCCGAACGTCTCCGACACGATGCGCTCCGCCTGCTTCACACTGTCCGCGTCCAGCACATTGCAGCCGATCGCGATCGCTTCTCCGCCGCGGCTGCGTATCGCTTCGGCGACCGCCTCGCCCTTCTCGGCCGTACGGTTCAATATCGCCACCTTGACGCCTTGGCGGCCCAGCTCCACAGCCATCGCGCTGCACAGCACGCCTCCGCCGCCGGTGACGACAGCGATCTTTCCTTTCAGGTTTTCGTTAATGGGCAGCATGCCGATCCCCCTTCCTCGGCTTCGCTAACGAGTCCCAAATCCCCCACAGATACATGATGCCGAGCGCCCTGTCGTACAGCCCGTAGCCCGGCCGGCACTGCTCGTCAAAAATATGCCTGCCGTGATCCGGCCGCACATAGCCGCTGAAGCCGATGTCATGGTACGCTTTCACGATATCGGTCATGTTCACCGTGCCGTCCTGCTCGCGATGCGATGTCTCGATAAAATCGCCGTTGTCGTATACCCGGATGTTGCGGATATGAGCAAAGGCGATGCGATCCCCGAACTCCCGGACCATCGCCGGAATGTCGTTCGCCGGGTTCGCCCCCAGAGAGCCGCTGCACAGCGTCAGGCCGTTGTACGGGCTGTCCACCAGCTTCAGCAGCCGGCGCAGGTTGTCGGCGCCGGTAACGATGCGCGGCAGTCCGAAGATCGGCCACGGCGGGTCGTCCGGATGAATCGCCATGCGAATATCGTGCTCCTCCGCCACGGGGACGATCTGCTCCAGGAAATAGCGCAGGTTATCCCACAGCTTCTCTTCCGTTATGTCCTTGTAGGCGTCGAACAGCGCGGACAAATGCTTCAGCCGCTCCGGCTCCCAGCCCGGCATCGTCATGTCGGGGTTGCCCGCGATTTTGGCGACGAGCTCCTTCGGGTCCATGTCCGCAACCTTCGCTTTCTCGTAAAAGAGCGCCGTCGAGCCGTCCTCCAGCTCTTTGAACAGATCGGTTCTTACCCAGTCGAAGACAGGCATGAAATTGTAGCAGATCACCTTGACGCCGACCTGGGACAAGTTGCGGATCGTCTGTTTGTAATTGTCGATGTAGCGATCTCTCGTCGGCAGCCCCTGCTTGATGTCCTCGTGAACGTTCACGCTCTCTACGACCTCGATATGAAAGCCGTGCTCGTCCGCCTGTTTCTTCACTTCCCGGATTCGATCGAGCGGCCATACCTCCCCGGCCGGCACATCGTGCAGCGCCCATACGATGCCTTCCACGCCGGGAATTTGCTTAATATGGCGGAGGGGAACCGGATCGTTCCCTTCCCCATACCAGCGGAATACCATTCTCATGACGATGTCCCTCCCACTTCCAGAACGACCTTGCGGACCTCATTAGGAGATGTCTCGATCAGCTTGATCGCCTCATGAATATCCTCCAGCGCATAGCGGTGCGAGACGAACGAAGCCGGTTGAATCGTTCCGTTATTGAACCATTCGACGACTTGGCCAAACTGATTCGACTGCAGCCGCGATCCGGCGACGGTCAGCTCTTTCTTGGTGATATGCAGCTGAGCGATGGACGAAGGGGCGTCGCTGAAGCCGAGGACGACAACTCTGCCGGCGACGGAAGTGATTTCGACGGCCTGCTCGAACGTCCGGGTCGTGCATACCGCATCGATCGTGACGTTCGGGCCGATCCCTTCCGTAATGCGCCCGATTTCCTTGACGACATCATCCTTTAGCGGATTCAGGGTATAATCTGCGCCCAGCGACCGGGCATAAGCCAGCTTGTCGTCGCTTAAATCCGAAATGATGCAGGTCGCTCCTTGGATCTTCGCCACCTGCAAAGCGCAGATGCCGATCGGTCCTGCCCCCATGATGAACACGATATCGCCAGCTCGAACGTCGCCCCGCCAGTTCGCCTGCGCGCCGATCGTGAACGGTTCGACCAGCACCGCCTCGTGCCAATCGAGCCGGGCGTCGACTTTATGCACAATCCGCTCGGGAAGGACGATGTATTCCTGATACGCTCCGTCCTTGTGAACCCCGTATACCTGAAGCTGCGTGCACACGTTTCTGCGTCCGGACCGGCAGGCGTAGCATGTGCCGCACCACTCGATCGGCTCCATGACGACCTTGTCGCCGACGGCCAGCCGGGTGACGTCCGGGCCGAGCTCTGCCACTTCCCCGACCATTTCGTGACCGATAACCCGCGGATAAGTCGCCACCGGCGACGTGCCGTGATAAATATGCATATCCGAGCCGCAAATGCCGACCATCCGGACGCGGATCAGCACCTCGTCTCCCCGGGTAATGCGCGGCTTTTCCTTCTCAATGATTTCAAGATGTCCTGGTTTAACAACCTGTATGGCCTTCACAGTCCCTCACTCCGTATCTATCTTGAAAGTTTGGCGAAGTCCTTCGGCAAATTTTTCAACACCAAAGGTGGCGACCGATGACGAAAGGAATTGCTCTCATCATTAAAATACACTAGTATGCAAGATCCGGCAGCATCAGTCCTCCTAAGCGAAATTTACTCTATCACAGTGTATTTGTAAGCGCAATCAAAAAATTTAGAAAACCTTGCCTACGGCATGGATCGGGATCCGGCAGCCCCCGAACCCCGCATTCGCGTTCGAACTCCACCTCAGCGTTCAAACTCTGCGTTAGCATTCGAACAGTCGTGTTAGCGCTGCCCCTCCCCGGGCGCATAAGGCGACAAATCCTGCAAAAAATGCAACATTTGCCGACTCTCTTGAAAATTCGGCGGTGCCCTCCGACTAAATTTTCAACACCGCGGGGAGACGACTGATGACAAGGGGATTTGCTCGTGCTTTCGGCGCCTGTGCGACCCACCAAAGTTAACCACTTGCTATTCTTTAAAATAATGAGCATACTGCTTGACGATATCGTCCATTCCCGACTCGATCCACCGGATATGCTCGCTCAGCAATTGCTCTGCCCGTTCTCGATCGTTCGATACGACGGCGTCAAAGATCGCTTCGTGCTCGGCCGCCAGCTTCTTCATATGCTTCTCAACTCGCAGCTCCAAATACCGCATGCGATTCAAATGGCCCCGCATTTGATTAATGATCGAGGTTAATGTGGCATTGCCGATCGTCTCCAGAATGGTGTAATGGAATTGCTCGTCGAGCTGAAAAAACATATCGACGTTCTCTTCGGCAATCACCCGCCTCTGATCGGCCAGTATCCTCCGCACCTGCTCCGCCAGCTTCTGAAACCGCGGGGCGTTCCGGTCCCACTGTTTCGCCGCCTCCTTGAAGGCGCTCACCTCCAGGCATACCCGGACGAAACGGGCCTCGGCGATCTTCTTCCTGGAAATATAAGTGATCTGCGCCCCGCGCTGCGGCTTCACCTCGATCAGTTCCTCGGCGACCAACCGCCGGAAAGCTTCGCGTATCGGGGTGCGGCTCACGCCCAGCGATTGGCCAAGCTCGGCCTCGAACACCTGTTGTCCCGGCTGCAGGCGCAAAGTCACAATCGCTTCCCGAATCACTCGGTAGGCATGATCGGATAACGTCTCTCGCTTTCCGGTAATGATCGGCAAATCCATAAGTCCACCCCCTCCTGTGCAAACGCTTCATCGTAGTTATCATTGTACTAGAATACTTGCATACAAGTCAACGATTTTTTTATCATTCGTTTTGCTGCACACTAGAACAAGCAAGCGGCTCTTTTCGCATCGTATGCGGGCAGGGCCGCCTGCTTATGGATGAATCGGCTCAGCCGGGCGATTACGCGGTCTGAACCCCTCGTTCAATCATACGTGAGTGCGTGGCGCGGCCCGCATCGATAACCCGCCGTCCGCTTACGGCGCAATGAGCGTATAGCTGTTCGACGAGCCCTCCGACGTCGTGTTGAAGTAGACGTTATCTTCGGCGGCTCCGGGCAGCTTGACCGCGTAGGTAATCCCTCTTCCGCCGTCCTTGACGCCGACGACTTCGACGACGCCTGGCACGGGAACCTCCAGCACCTTGGGCTTGGTCGCGAAAAGGTTCAGATTCTCCGCAATGGCCTGGCCATTCACCTTCACCGTTACGATACTCCCACTCATCATCCCATTAGCCCAGAAGAGCATACGGCTGGAGGAAACGCCTTTTCTCATCGGAATCTCAAAATTTCTCGGCTGCCATTGAAGCGATTCGCTTTGAGTAAATGTGGTGCCGATCTTCATGCCTTTGCCTATGCCGGTTGCGCCGACGTCCGAATCGTTTGGGCTTGGTGTGAATATAGCGTAACCAGACATTGAACCGAAAAGGACTAAAACCGTAAACCCCATCGCCTTGCGATGAATGTTTTTGGCGCTGATCGCAAACCGCCGCTGGAGCGTCTCATTCCGCTCGCCCAAAGCCCTGCTCCGGCGGCCCTTCGAGCTGCCTGGCCCTTCTCCCTCCATCGGGCCAAAATGCCGGTCCCCTTGGTGCCGATCGTCTGACAATTCGTCCTCACCCCTTTTCGACAGGCTGATGTTCCGCTTTTGGATGGGCTAACGGAAACTTCCAGTAAAACAGCGACATCAGCAGGCGAACCGCCGCGAAGGACAACAAGGCAAGCAAAGCCGCCCCGTCCTTCGAATACGCCTCGCGCTCAGCCCATTGGTCAATGAATATTTGCCCGATGGCCAGACCGATCCCGGTGTACAGCAGCATCTGCATGAAGGGAAGCAAAATCGTTATTTTACGATACAGCTTGCCCAGAAATCGGCTTCTCATGGCCAGATAAACCCAGAAAGCGATAATGCTAAGGAAGGCGAGCCAATTGATGTCTGACGGAATCCCGCTGTCAAGCGCCATATTCCACTGCCCAAATATGAGCAAGGGAAGTAGAAATGTCAATAGAATGAATAAGATCATGATTGGATGATAAAAGATGGCGAAGATCCACTTGAAGCCCTGCAAGATGTCTCCCTCCTACCCTTCAAAATCCTCAGGCAACAAATTGGACAAATCGTCGGTCGTCGGAAACGATTTCCCGCTAATGCGTACGGCATGGTTGCGGATCGCCTTTTCGACCAGATTGCGCACGAGCCGCCCGTTGCCTGCAGTCTTGTCTCCCCGATAGCGGCCGAAGATGGAGAGCAGCTTGCCTTCCGCTCCCAGCCCCAGCTTGTAGCCTTGCTGTCCTAGCTGCAGCTTCGCAATCTGCAGCAATTCCGATTCCGTATAATCGGGGAACGTAATAATATTCGGGAACCGGGAACGGAGCCCCGCATTTCGGTCAAGGAACCGCTCCATATCCTCATCGTAACCGGCCAGAATGACGATCAGCCGGTCGCGGTAATCGTCCATCGCCTTGACCAGCGTATCGATCGCTTCCTGCCCGAACTGATCCCCCTCAGCCAGCGCATAGGCCTCGTCCACGAATAAAATGCCGCCCAGCGCCCGCTCGATCACCTCCCGCGTCTTGAGCGCAGTCTGTCCGACATAACCGGCGACCAGACCGGAGCGGTCCGTCTCGATCAAGGTGTCGGTCTTCACGACACCCAATTCCTTGAAGCGCCTGGCCAAGATACGGGCGATCGTCGTCTTGCCTGTACCTGGATTGCCTTTAAAGATCATATGCAGCGTCTGGGCGGATGCCCGCGGCAGCCCCTGCTCCTCCCGCTGCTTTGCCACCTCGATTTGGGTGGAGATGCTGCGGACGAACTCCTTGACCGAGGTCAGGCCGATGATCGTATCGAGCTCGTCGAGCGCTCTCCCTCGCGTCGGCGCTTGCGCCCAATCCCGCGAATATACGCTGCCAAAGCCCGCATCCGGCGAGGCCAGGCCAAAATCCGCCGCAGTCAGCTCGTTCAGCTTGTCGACCGGCGCGTAAGGCTGGTCGGCCAGCCGCGCGGCCTGCCGGCGAATCGCCTCTTCCAGCACATTGCGGACGAGCCGGCCGTTCCCGCCGTCTTTTTTGCCCGGGATCTGCTTGTCGTTGAAGTATGCGACGAGCTGCGGCGGAACGTCAGGAGCCAGCGTGAAGCCGCGCGCCTTGACCATCACCGTGGCAATCTGCTGCATCTCCTCGGCGGTGTAATCCGGGAATTCGATCTGCAGCGGGAACCGGGAAGACATCCCCGGATTCAGCTGCACAAACCGCTGCATATCGTCGGTATACCCGGCAAGGATGACGACCAGGTTGTCTTTGTGCAGCTCGATCAGGCGAACCAATGTATCGATCGCTTCCTTGCCGTAGCCTCCGCCTTGGCCCCCGTCCTGCGCGAGCGCATAAGCCTCGTCGATGAACAGCACGCCGCCCAGCGCCGACTCGACGACCTGCTTCGTCTTGGTAGCCGTATGGCCCATGTATTCTCCGACGAGATCCGACCGGTCGACCTCGATCAGCTGCCCTTTCTTCAAATACCCCATCGACCGCAGCATGCCCGCGAGCAGGCGGGCCATCGTCGTTTTGCCTGTGCCGGGGTTGCCCGTAAAGATCATGTTGAGCGTCTGGACAGTGTTTACCTGAATGCCGGCTTCCTTCCTCCTCCGATCCACGATCAGCTGCTTCTCCAGCGTCCGCAGGAAGGTCTTCACCTGATCGAGGCCGACAATGGCTGCCAGCTCGTTCTCCAGATTAAAGGCTTCCTTCTCGCCGACGCCGAAATCGGCTTTGACCAGCAGCTGCAAGTCCGGCTTGGTCTCCCCGGCCTGCGCGATACGGATCGATTGCTTGCGGATGGCTTCCTCGAACAAATTGCGGACGAGCCGGCCATTGCCGCTATCGTTGCGTCCGGGAATTTGCCGCTGCCCGAACAGCTCGGTTAGCCCTTCATGGGCCTCCTCTTCGATGCGGAATCCGTTCTTGCTTGCCATCTGCATCATAATATTCAGCATATCCTGCGGCGTATAGTCCGGGAATTCCACGATGAACGGGAAGCGCGAGCGAAGGCCCGGGTTGGCCCGCAGGAAGACCTCCATCTCCTGGGTATATCCGGCCAGCACGACAACCAAGTTGTCGCGGTGATCCTCCATCGCCTTGACGATCGTGTCGATCGCTTCCAGGCCGAACGTATCGTGATCCTGGCGCGCCAGCGTGTACGCTTCGTCGATGAACAGCACCCCGCCCAGCGCTTCGTTCACCTTCGCCATCGTCTTCGGCGCGGTCGAACCGATATACTGGCCTACAAGGTCCTGCCTGGCCACCTCGACGAGCTGCCCTTGCGAGAGCAGTCCGAGCGCATGCAGAATGCGGGCGATCAGGCGGGCGACCGTCGTTTTGCCGGTGCCGGGATTGCCCGTGAACACCATATGCAGCGCCATCGCGACCGATTGGCCGCCTTCTTGGCTCCGCATCCTGTTCACCCGCACCGTCTCCAGCAACTCGCGAACGAATTTTTTGACAGGCTCCAGCCCCGTCAGCGCATCCAGCTCTCTCAGCACATCTTCGATCGATTCCTTGCGGGAGAAGGACAGCGCCTTGATCGGCACCTCGATCCGCCTCGTTTCTGCGTAGAATGTATCGACTTCGTGCTTAATAACGACCCTCTCCCCGCGTTGAATCTCGTTGCGGGCGCGCAGGTTCATCAGGTGAGGAGTCAGCTCCTGCTCGACCCACTGCTCGACAGCTTCCCCGAACGTCTTGTTCGCGGTGGCAATGCGGGCCAGTGCCTCATAGACCGAGGCGCGAACCGTGATCGGCGTCTGCATGTTCGCTGACAGCTTCTCCATCTCGCCTGCCAGCAAGTTCTCGACAACCTGCTCCATCGTCTCCTTATCCAGCGCCGAAGAGATCGCCGCGGCGCGGATGCCCTTCAGAATCGGCATCGGAATGCGCTTAGTCAGCGAGGCGGGAATGCGGCCGTATTCGCTCTCCCTTTCGGCCGGTTCGTCGATATAGAAGACGAGAAAGAAATCGTCCGCGCTAATGCTCACGCCTTCGCTCGTCCGGAAAGAGCCTTCCGCCGCCAGTTGCCCGACGAGCCCGACAATCGTCGATTCCGCCTTCTCCATCCCGCTGAATACGACTGCCCCCTCCCAGCCCTGAAAAGCGTCGTGCATATCTTTAATAAAATTGCTCCGCACCTCCTCCTCGCTGTATCGGCTGAGGTCGATCTCCGTCAACTTCGGCATGTGAAGCAGATGGAGTCTGCTCATCTCATCAAGCAAGCATTGAAGCGCCGTTTTCTTCCCGGTGCCGGCGGCTCCAGCCAGCAAAATCACGTTGCGGGCCTTGTCTTTGCGGCCCTCCATAAAGCCTTGCTTGAAGCTGGCGACCAAGTCTTTGACGAACGGCTGCTGGCCAAGCACCTTGCGATTGACTCTCATCTCTATTTCGCCGAACAGGTGATCCAGATCCCTGATCGGGCTGTCTTTTGACATCCTATCCGTAAAGCCCTGCAAATTCGCAAAGCCCGGCATATTCATAAAGTCCCGCATATTCGCAAAATCCCGCATAAACGAACTCATTTTCTGCGGATCGTCCAAGACCTCTTCGTAATAAGTGTATGTATAGGTTGACGTAGGCGACGTCTTCCGGGTGACTTCCATATACGGGCCTGCGCCTTTGTTCCCATAACTGTAGCTTTGCTCATCGTATGTATAGGTCTGCGGCCTAGCCGCTTTCTCTTCACGGGTAAAAAAACCTTGCTCTCGAACTAGCTGAATGAGCTGCACCTCGGGAAAAAGGAATTTCAGGACTTTCGCCAAGGTTTTCCGCTTCATCTCCATACTCCTGTTCTCCCCCCTACGACAGGACCATCCATCATTATGCATATTGTACCATTTTTCTACGGCAGTGGATGAGCGAACGTCACAAAATTTGGAGAAAAACCGTAAAAAACCGGGCGACAATAGCCGATACCTCAAGCACCCCGGCATCACGAACAGCAGGCCCAGGGGATACCTGCCGTAGAAAATATGATTCACATCCCGTGGTCGGCACGGCCGTCCGCCGATGCCGTCTTAGCCAAGGGCCGACACAGGATCAGCTGGCAGAAAAAATCGGCTCGAGTTATACGTACATTTCCAAAGCAGCAGACAATCTTCCGGAAGCCCAAATCTGCGAATTAATTCTCTTAAACTTTCAAATGCCGGGGCCGAGAGCCCGCTGTTTCGATTAGGATGGAGGGCTAATTTCTTTTCTGGCAAGAGTAGCTCAGGTTAATTACAATGAATAATGAGGTGATTGATGTTATGACGAAGCTTTACAAGCCGCTTACCACTGATATTGAGCTGTATACCGCTGCTATTGAAAAAAGAATCGTCGGTGTGTTTATTGGGAAAGAGCGAATCGGCCGCGGCATCATGAGCGAAATTACGGAGGTTTCGGTTAAAATCGAGGGGGAACGGTTTATGCGAGCCAATTGTTCCTTTTGGATTGAGGAAGATTGAAAGTCAACTGTGAAACTGGGTTTTCCTCATAGATTTAGCAGAACGTTGGCAAATCAAATGCCATAATCAGCCTTTCATGCACTAAGAGTCTTTGCCGTTGCAGCGGCGAAGGCTCTTTTTAGTATACAACAACAAGGAACCGCATCATACCATTCGCTTCTAAAGGTTCTCTAAAGGTAAGCGGATTATACTGACCATTGTAAGGCAGCTGCTTACAAAAACGATATTTTTGGAGGTATGATGAGTATGAAAGGCAAGCTTCTTCCCGGACTCGACATGACGAACAAAAGATGGACGGCTCTTCTGGCGGCCGGGGCGCTGATCGCCGCCGTCGGCGTCGGTTCCGCTTATGCGGCAACGGCGAGCTCTTCCCTGCTGGTGAAGGTGGAAGGCGGCGTCAGCAGCTATTCCACGGACGGAGGAAAAACGTGGAGCGCCCAAGCGCCGGACGGCGTATCGGTGAAGTCGGAAAACGGCATGTTCACCGTCACGAACGGCACACCTCCCCAGGGCAGCCAGGCCTACGGCTTGCTGACCAAGGTCGAGGACGGCGTGATCCTGTACTCCGCCGACAACGGCAAAACCTGGAGCGAACAGGCTCCGGACGGCTCTGAACCGTCCTGGACGCTCAGCGGCGACGGCAGCGGCGACGCCGGCCTTCCCGGAGCAGGGGAGCAGACGGCGTCAAGCTTGCGGGTGAAAGTGGAGAATGGCGTGACGCTCTACTCCACAGACGACGGCAAAACCTGGAGCCAAACGGCCCCTGACGGGGTGACCGTCGGCGAGGACGGCAAGGTGACCTTCCGGCAAGGCGTCCCCTCCGGCGACGAGGCAGAAAAGGGCATTTTAAGTAAAGTGGAAAACGGCGTAAGAACGTACTCCACAGACGGCGGCAAAACCTGGAGCGCAACCGCTCCGAGCAGAACCGCGCAATAATTGACAGGTACGCTTCGTACAGCATCCGCGAACAGGGGGCGATTCCCGCTCCTTGTTCGCGGATGCCTCTTGCTTGCAAGGCGTTAAACCTGGGGACAAGGTGACTCATCATGCGAATTTTACTGGTGGAAGACGAGAAGTATATGGCCGAGGCCGTGGCTCAAGTGTTGAAAAAGCATAACTACTGCGTCGATCTGGCATTCAACGGCGAAGACGGGCTCGATTCCGCGCTGTCCGGCATCCACGACATTATTGTGCTCGATCTGATGCTCCCCAAGCGGGACGGCATCAGCGTGCTCAAGGAGCTGCGCCGCAGCGGCATGGAGACGCCGGTTCTGCTGCTGACGGCCAGAGGCGAGACGGCCGACAAAGTGCACGGCCTGGATAGCGGTGCGGACGATTACTTGGCCAAGCCGTTCCATACCGACGAGCTGCTGGCCCGTCTGCGCGCATTGGGGCGAAGACAAGCGCCGCTGCAGCCCGACGGCATCCTCCAATACGGCGACGTCGAGCTTCATCCGCTGGACCAGACGCTGCGCCGCGGCAGCAAAGAAACGTCGTTGTCGCCCAAGGAGTCCCAGCTGCTGGAGCTGCTCATCAAGCGAAGAAGCATGATTACATCCAAAGAGTTGATTATCCAGAAGCTGTGGGGGTACGATTCCGACGCCGAAGACAACCACGTCGAGATCCACGTTTCCCTGCTGCGCAAAAAATTACTTCAGGTCGAATCCCGGGTATCCATTCGGACGATACGGGGCGCGGGGTATATTTTACATTCGGCGGCGAAAGAGGAATGACGATGTTTACGAAGCTGCGCAACAAATTTCTCATCCTGAATATGTCGATGACTTCCCTGGTGATGATTGCGGCGTTCGCTGTCGTTTATTTCGTGACCTACAGCAACATTCACGGAGAAATTCAAAACCGCTTGAACGCGCAAAGCAGCAAGCAGGTCACGCTCGAAGATGGCGACATTCCTCCGGAAATGGATCCAGAAAAGCCGCCGGCCTTCGTCCGCCATGTGTCGTCGGAGGGGCCGGTTTCCTTCGATATTGAGGTAGACGCCAGCGGCCGAATTCTCGCGGTGAATTCATTCATCGACATGCCGGATGAAGTCTATGCCCAAGCGGCAGCGCTGGCCTGGAGCCAGCCGAACAGCCATGAGGCAGTTACCTTGGAAGGAAGAAAGTGGCGATATGCCGTCAAGCCAATGAGCCATCAAGTCATTCGCGGGGATGGACAGCAATATACCGTGCTCGAGGACAAATATTCCTTGATGTTCCTCGATGTGACGGACGCCTATCGCACCTTGTTCCAGCTGCTGATGACTTTGCTGGCCGTCGGTCTGGGAATGCTTCTGATCTTGCTGGCCACCAGCCTGCTCTTTGCCAACCGGGCTATTCAGCCGATCGCCGCGGCGTGGGAGAAGCAAAAGCAGTTCATCGCCGACGCTTCCCACGAGCTGAAAACCCCGATTTCCATAATGAACGCCAATTACGATGTCCTGATGGCCCATCAGGAAGAGACGATAGGCAGCCAGCTCAAGTGGCTCGGTTATTTGAAAATCGGCACAGACCGCATGACCCGGCTTGCGAACGATCTTCTGACCTTGGCCAAGCTCGAGGACGCGCAGCTGGAGGTTCGCAAACAGCCGTTTGATCTCAGCGCCGCCGTGCAAGAGACAGTCGCATCGATGGAGAAGCTCGCCATGGACAAAAACATCCGGCTCCGCCAACACGTCGAACCCGGCCTTATCGCGATCGGAGACGCCGATAAGGCGAAGCAGGTCGTGGCGATTTTGCTGGACAACGCCATCAAGTATGCGGATGCGGACGGACGCATTGACCTGTCGCTGACCAAGTCCAAGCGGCGAGCCGCGTTTTCCATCACGAACAGCGGGCCGGGCATTGCCGCGGACGATTTGCCGAAAGTATTCGACCGGTTCTTCCGGGCGGACCGCTCCAGAACGCATGACGCCGGCGGCTTCGGCCTGGGGCTGTCCATCGCGAGGACGATTACCGAACAGCTCGGCGGCGAGATTCATGCCCGCAGCGTTGAGGGCGAGTATACGACGTTTACTTTTTCGCTTGGAATAGCCCCCCGTTCGCCTTAAACTATGATATGATGACTTTGTATTCACATTGTTCGGTTATGCCGGATCAGGCCGTTCATTAAGCTTGTCCATACGGTAAGCGGGGGGATCGTATGCATGCGTTCTCCTTATCGGCGGGCGCCTGACGATACGGCGTGGAAGTTCTTTTCGATATAAGCTGATAAGATGCCAGCAGTACAACCCGGACAACCGTGAAGCGAGTCCTAACGGACTTCGGTGCCGTTATTCGGGTGGAATCGGCTGTTTCAAAATGTGACGGCCCCCGCCACAGGAACCCCCAAGCCAAAGCTGTACTGCAAAGGAGGAGCAATCATGAATCATCAAGAAAACCGGAAAGCGATCGAAGCGTTATTTGCCAGGTTAGACGACGCCTGGAACAAGGGCGACGGGGAGGCCTTCGGCCTCTGCTTTACGGAAGATGCCGATTATGTCACGTTCATGGGGCAGCATCTGAAAGGGAGAAAACAAATTGCCGAGGTTCATCAAAGGCTGTTCGACGGGCTGCTGAAGGGCTCCGTCATGACGGCGAATGCCGCTTCCGATGTGGAGCCGCGCTTTCTTACCGCCGAAGTGGCGATCGTACATCGCGTTGGCGAGGTGCAGCTTGCCGGGGCCGCCAAGGACGCAACGGACCGGAAATCCATGAATACGAATGTGGTGGTGAAGCAGCACGGAGAGTGGAAAATCACGGCGTTTCACAATTGTCGCATCCAGCCGCTGCCGCAGGGGGGGAGATAAGTGTAGCGATGGCCAGGCCCCCGGGAGAATGATGCGCGCCGCCCGACATGCCGCCTGGCTGCAGCAGTACGACGACAGCTCCTGTCTACATCAGGAGCGTTTTTTATGCATAGTACCCGCCTTTGACGGGATATTCGCCATTGGCCGCATAATATTTGTAAATCTTGCCGAACGCCCGGTTCGCCATCGGCTGGCTCATCAGCTTGGACGGCAGCAGCCGGACGACCTCATCCATCGGCGCGTCTTTGGACGTCTCCCCTGACAAGAGCTTGGGCACATCGACCTCGAAGACGCCGTCCAGCTCCCTCCGGCACGAGCCGTACCGGTATCTCGCCAAGGTGCCGTTCACTTCGACAAGCTCGAACTCAATACAAATAGCCACAAATCCCACCCCGCTTCCGTTGCAAAATCATCTATACTTAACCGGATTCCAAAAACGAATATCGTCAGATGTCCCTTTTGACATCCTTCATGTGTTATAGAAGTATACTGCGGCTTATGCAAGGGGGTGAACGAAGCTTTGGACGAAACCATCGAATACCGGGTCAAGCAGGTGCAGGCGGGCCATACCGAGGAATACGCCCAGATCGTGCAGATGTTCCAGCGGCCTATTTACGTGTACTGCTGGCGGCTGCTGGGCAACCAGGCGGAGGCCGAGGACGCCGTGCAGGACATTTTGGTTCATGCGTACCAAAAGATCGGCATGTACACCCCGAGGGTGAGCTTTTCCTCCTGGCTGTACAAAATGGCTTACCGTCACTGTCTGAATCTCATTCGGCGGCAAAATGTGCAGCGCAAATTCAAGCAGTGCCTGTTTCCGTTCGCGACGACCGCGGACAGCGCCGAGCAGGTGATGACCCGCCAGCTCTTCAGCGAACCGCTCAGCCGGGCGCTTGATCAGCTGACTGTGGAAGAGCGCAATTTGCTGGTGCTGCGCATTTTTGAAGAAAAGTCGTTCCAGGAAATCGGGGACATCGTCAACAAAAGCCCGGATGCCGTCAAAAAACAATACGCCCGAACCAAAGCCAAGCTCAAAAAAACGATGCTGCACATGGAGGAGGAGCTTCAATGCCAAAATTACCCTTCAGCTCTGAAGAACAAAGTCTGAGAAACATGGACCGTCTGCCGCAAAATGTTCTGAATGTACAGACCTTCGATGTCACCGATCGGGTGATGGCGCGGATTCGGCAGAGCTCGCAAGAGAGCAGCGGGCCGACTGCCGCCAGGCGCCTTCGCCCCCGCATTGCGGCTCCCGCGCTCGTCGCGATTGCGGTTTTGGGCACGGCCGTGTCCGGGTACGCCGCTTCCCAATATCTCGAGCTGCGCAACAACAAGGGCGATGTCGTCCTAAACACGGCCGTCACCAGCCCAAGCACTGACGATGTCAAGCAGCGTGTGCGGGCCGAAGAGGCTTACCGCGAAGAAGCGAAAAGCCGGCTGCAGCCCGGCGAATACGCCGCTTATTATGTAAAGGACGGGGACGCATCGAGCCGTCAGATCGATTTTGTCTACAAAGAGAACGAAGTGTCAAGCTTTGACCGCCTGCAAGAAGAAGCGAAACGGACCGGGGCGCCGCTCTTTCATGCTCCCGTTCATCTGCCGGACGGCTACCGATTCGACCTCGGATACGTTTATCCGGTCTTCGCCATCCCCGCCGCGAACAGCGCGGAATATCAAGCGCTGACCGATGAACTGATCCGCAAGGCGGAGGCCGCTCCGGAAGGCGACAAGCTGGTTACGCATAAGCTGAATCCGAATCCGTCCGATCTTGAGTTTAAACTTACCTTCGCCCGGTATGCCAAAGGAACGGACTATGTCACGATCACAGCCTCCAAGTACGATCCGAAGTCCTCCTCCTTCACGGTGATGCAGAACGGCCAGGACAAGGCTGAACAACTGACCGTGAACGGGGTCGAAGCCTATTATATCCAGGCCGGCGAAGGAAGCCAGCCTCTGGAGGCGGGCAAAAATCGTCTTGGCTGGCTGGACGAACAGCGCGGTCTGAATTTCACCTTGTCGGATAACCAGGATAGCCCGCTGTCCAAAGAGGATCTGATCCGCATTGCCGAGGATTTGATCGCGCCGCAGCGTTAATCGACACCATAGCATACGAACGTCCCCGAGTCGGCTCTGTCATCGGCCGGGGGACGTTCGTCATGCGTTACCGCTTCGTATACAGATGCTTCATCAGCTCGCGGTTTTTCTGGGCAAACCGTTCGTTATGCGAGGAAACCATGCCGTAAGCCGCGGCCTCCGGCTCGATGTACTGCTTCGCCCTATTGACGGCATTCGCGGCGTCCTGGAACGCCCCGGCGATCAGGCGCAGCTTGCCTTCGTGATGCAAAATATCTCCCGCCGCGTAGATTCCCTCGACCGACGTCTCGCTCATCGGCGTGCCGGCCAGTGAGTATTCGTTCTCCCATTGGAAATGAAGCTCGCTGTTCTCGAGCAAATCCCGATCACGTTCAAACCCATGGTTAATGATCACTTCATCGACCGCCAGCTCGCGGATGGTGCCATCATCGGTATTCCGCAGCACGACGCGCTCGATGCGTTCATGATCGGAGGAAGCGATCAGCTTGTCGATCGTCGTATTCAGCAAGCATTCGGCCGTGCTGTTGAACAGCCGGGTTACTTGCGATTCGTGTCCCTTCAGAATGTCATTGCGATAGGTCAGGTATACTTTGTCCGCAATCGGTTCCAGCTCGTTGGCCCAGTCGATCGCCGCATTGCCGCCGCCGGAGATCAGGACCGTTTTGCCTTTGAAACGGGCCAGCGACTTGACGGTATAATGCAGGTTCGTCACCTCGAACTTCTCCGCTCCTTCGAGGTCCAATTTGGTCGGCTTCAGAATGCCGGCGCCGATGGCCAGAATGACCGTTTTGGAATAGTGCTTCTGCCCGGAGGCCGTATGCAGGACAAACACGCCCCGCTCGTCCTTGGCAATGGAAGTGACCTTCTCCCCGAGCACAACTTCCGGCTGGAAGGTCAGCCCTTGAGCGACCAGCTGCTCGATGAGCTTCGCCCCGGGAATCGGCGTCAATCCGCCGACGTCCCAGATCATCTTTTCCGGATAGATGTTCACCTTCCCGCCAAGAAAAGGCTGAAATTCAATCAGCTTCGTCTTCATCTCCCGCAGCCCGCTGTAGAAGGCGGAGAACAGCCCCGCCGGTCCGCCGCCAATGATCGTAACGTCAAAGATAGACTCCTGATTCATGTTGAAATCTCTCTCCCCTGCGAATTATTTGGACAGTCGCATCGGTATACACCCGCTTGGCCGCATTCGCATCCGCAAGGGCGCTGCCGCCTGCCGCCGGCTGTCCGTCCCCGCACCCCGCTGCTACTGCCTAGATGAGCGATATGAATTATAAAATAAGGAACGTACTGACTTGTGTTCTCACCCTCAGGCTCCCTCCACTCCGGTTCCGATCGCCGCAGTAATGCAGCATTCGCGCTGCCTAGCCAACTCCGGCTGACAAAACCGGGCGAGCCTGCCTTGTTTTCATTTTAAAAATCGATAATGAGAATCATTATCATAAAAAATATAACAAAATATGGGCCAATTATCAATAGAAAAAACGCGACTCTTGTACGTCAAGCTGCGGTTGATGGTCAGGAAAGGTAGTATTTACTTTAAAATGCGGAACTCTTTCAGATTAACAGCCGTTCATTATCATGGTGGGATCAAAACATTCGAAAGGACGGGAGCTGCAGCTAAACGATCAGCAAGTGTCCGAACTCATTCATTCCGTTATAGCTGATTAACATCAAAGACATCCTCTGGCCGCAACATCATAGCAAACCGACGACCCTAACGCCGGATGCTTTAACCTTGATTTCTGAGAGAAGGGGAGTACATGGAGATAATCCTTATCATTTTATCGATTGTAATCCTTTTCGTCGTCATCCGTTGGGCGATCGACTTGTCGCACAATACCTCATTGCTGAAACAGCAATTGAAGGAGCTTCAGGAGATTAAGGAACTGTTGAAAGAGATGAAAAGGCAGTAGCAGTAGCGGCAGTAGCCCTGCAGCAAGCGGTTTCGCGTCTGGGGGGCTATTATCCGGACTCCAACCGCAAGGCATGGCCTTCAGCAGCATCAACCGCAGGCTAATAGCAGGCCTTCCGGGACTTTCCGGACCACACAATCAACTCTAACGCTCATGACAACGCTATTTTGCTGAAGCGAGCGATTCCATTCCCGGCAGCTCGATCCGCCGATTACGAAATCCCGCGGCGTTCGTTTGCCGCGATCCAGAAGCGGGCCGCCGGTCGAAGCGAGCCACCGGTCATGGAAGAAAGGCGCCTTTCGCTTACATGCTCTAGCGAACTTAAACTTGCTGCAACGTAGAAAACACCGGGTCTCCCCGGTGCCTTAGTTGTCGCTTAAGCTTCGACCAAAATTTTGACTTGATTTTTCTCCTTGAGCAGCGCCTCGAAGCCTTGCTCGACGACGTCGTCGAGGCGAATCCGCTTGGTAACCAGCTTGTCTGCCGAGAAGAAGCCCTTCTCCATCAAGCGGATGACGGACGGGAACACGTTGCGGTAGCCGATGATTCCCTTGATCGTCCTCTCCTTCGTCACGATCTGGTTCGGCTTAATCGCCGCTTCCTTCTCGAAAATGCTGACGATCATCACTTCCCCGCCAATCTTGGCCGCGTCGATCGCCTGCTGCAGCACCGGAGGAACGCCGGTCACTTCGTACGTCACATCGGCGCCCCCGCCGGTTCTGGCGACAATCTCCTCCACGACGTTCGTCTGCGAAGGATCGATGACGATGGCGCCAAGCTCGGCCGCCTTCTGCTTGCGCTCCGCAGACAGCTCGACGGCATAAATCTCCGCCGCGCCGGCCGCCTTCAGCGCCTCGATGACGAGCAGGCCGATCGGCCCTGCGCCGAAGACGACCGCCTTGTCGCCGACGTTCAGGGCGCTTTGCCGAACCGCATACAGCGCAACCGCCGCCGGCTCGACCAGCGCCCCCTGCTCGTAAGACATCGTGTCGGGAATTTTGTGCACCATATGCTCGTCGACGACCGTATATTCAGAGAAGCCTCCTCCGCCGCCGGCCAAGCCGTAGAAGCCCAACGTGCTGCACAGATTGTAGTTGCCTGCGCGGCACGCCGCGCATTCGCCGCAGTTAAAGATCGGCTCCACGACAACTTTATCGCCGACCTTCAGGCGCGTGACGCCTTCGCCAACCTCGACCACCTGTCCGGAAAATTCGTGGCCCATCACGATCGGCGCCTGCTCGCCGGTAATCGGATGCGGCGCTTCACCCGGGATGAAAATAGGCCCCGCTGTATATTCATGCAGATCGCTTCCGCAGATGCCGCACCATTTGACCTTCAGCTTGACTGCGCCTGGGCGCACGGCAGGTTCCTCGATCTCATCCAGACGCAAATCTTTAACCCCATGCCATCTCAACGCTTTCACAAGTCTCATCTCCCTAATTGTGTCAACAAAGCCTACTATGCTAAAATGCCTTAGAAAATCCGCCAAAAACTGAATCGACAAACAGGAAACGTTTCCGAAAATAACTATGACATAATCGCCACATATTTGTCAATTCTAAATAATAGTCCATTTTTATCGGAAACCTTTCCGAAAGAGAAAGGATGTTACTAGCGTTGGCCGAGCCTAAAAAAATCACGATCGAGGATGTAGCGAAAAAGGCGGGCGTCGGCATCGCCACCGTCTCCCGGGCCATCAACGACTCCCCCGGCATCAGCGCCCGAACGAAGGCGAAAATTATGCAGGTGATCGACGAACTGGGCTTCGTCCCGAACAGCTCCGCCCAAAGCCTGAAGGTGCGCCAAACGCGGCAAATCGCGCTGGCTGTCCCGGATATTCGCAATGCCTTCATCCCGGAGATTGCATGGTCGGTCGAGCAGGTCGCCCGGGAGCACGGCTACCGGGTCGTGCAGATCAATACGTCCGCCAATGCGCGGATCGAGCTGGACATTATCCGGAACGTCAAGACGCTCCACGTCGACGGCCTGATCATCCTGCCCCTCGCCTATCCGAAGACGCTCAAGGATGCGGTTGCGAGATCGACCTTCCCGATCTCCATCATCAACTACGGCAAACGGTTGCACGAGGGCATCAAGGCCGATGTCGTCAGCCTCGCAACGCAGGAAGGCCTGCTGGTCATGGAGCACCTGATCCGCATCGGGAGAACGCGCATCGCCTACGCCGGAGCGCCCAAGGACGTGATCGAAGAGCGATACTTGGCCTATGAACGCTCCCTGGACCGCGTCGATCCTGCGCTCGTCTTTTTCGGAGACGATTTCTCCATTCAGACAGGCAAGCAGGCGGCGAATTACTTCTATAGCCTGAAGCCGATGCCTGACGCCATCTATGCGGGCAACGACATGATCGCGATCGGGGTCGTCGCCCAGCTCAAGGCGCTCGGGGTGCGTATCCCCGAGGACGTCGCCGTCGTCGGGATCGACGACATCTTGTGGTGCACGATCACCGAGCCGAAGATCAGCTCAGTCAGCATCATGGGGATCGAGGTCGCCCGGGCGGCCACCGAGCTGCTGCTGAAGCGAATCAAGAACCAGACGGTCGGCGCTTACGAGCGCGTGAAGTTCCAGCCGCGGCTCATCGTGCGCGAATCGAGCGTCGCGGCGGAGCGCTGACGCAGGCAGCTCGCGCACTCCCATTTTACTCCGATGCCTGGAGCTCACACGCTCCCATAGTGCCCCGATGCCTGGGCCCCGCCCGAACGCATAGTGCCCTGATGCCTGGAGCCCCGCCCCCGCGAAGGCGAAGGCGGAGGCGGAGAGCTTGCTGCCCGGCGACCTTGCTGCTGTTCGCGGCAAACGCGCCCCTGACCGCCTTCCCCGCTTCCCTCTTCGGCCCGCCATCAACGAGACAGCGGGCTGGCAGTTGCTATGCGCTGATAAGTGCCGCGGCCGAGCGCGCCCTCCGGCATAGGGTACGGGGCGTCGTAGTACAAGCGCTCTTCCTCCAGCTCCTCGATGCGTTCGAGCCGGCCGGACGTATAATCGTCGATCCGCTGGCACGCCGTCTCCAGCCGCGACAGCACGCCGCCGTAACGGATGTCGAGCACCTCCCAGCCGAACGCCTTGCAGCGGGACAGCCAGAGCGCGCGATGCCGCTTGCGCAGCTCGTCGGCCATGGCGATGAGCTCTCCCATCTCGCCGCGCAGACGCTGCAAGCCGGCCCGATCCCGCCGGTCGTATGCCGCTTTCAAGCGAAGGCCGAGCTCGCTTTTCCCGGCGAGCACCGCGGCCAATTGGGCGTAGAAGCCGAACAGCGCGTTCCATTCGCCGTTTCGCCGCGCGGCTTCCGCCATTTCGCCCTTCAGCCTGGCATAATGGCCGGCAAGCGGCAGACCGGCGATATTGCCGTCGAACAGCCCGATCAGCGCGTCCTGCCAGAGCAGGCATTTCGCCGGATTCGACTCGTCCAGATTGCCCTCGGCGACGCCGGGGGTTTCGTCAAAGCGGTTCAGGGCGAGAAAATCGCCGTACCGGCCGCCCGTACAGAAGGCGAACCGCTCCGCCAAGCAGCGCTCATCGACCGCATCCGCATAACCGTGCTCGGCGAACAGCTGCAGGCCGGCCAGACCGGCAAAGACGCTCGTCTCCGCGCCGTCGTCGCCCCACATCGTGGCGAACACCTCGCGCACGCCCTCTTCCTTGCAAGCGGCCAGCGCCGCTTCGGTCGTCCGCACCGTTTTGCCGTAGTTCGGGGCAATCCCGTTCCACGTCCAGACGCCGCCTGCGAACACCGGCATGGAGCCGAAAGCGCGATGCCTGCGAATATACTCCCGATAGAACGACGCATCCGCGTGATAATAGTCCCAATACACAAACTGGACATTGCCGGGCATGCCTTCGATCACTTCCGCCGGGATATCCGCATCCAGATCGTAATAGCTGCCTGTCGCCGAACCGAGGCGAAAATACATATCGCTCCAGATCATCGGCTGCAGGCCGAGCTCGCCGGCCATCCTGGCGACGCGCTGCAAATGCTCGTTCATGATGTCGAACCGCTTGCGGTACCCGTGCCGGTCCAGATAGCGGCCAAGACCGAGCTGATGCGCTTCGTCCATGCCGATATGAATGCGCCTGCTGCGAAAAGGGGCGGAGGCAGCGCGCAGCATGCGCTCGATCAGCCGGTACGTCTCCTCCTCCCCGACCAGCAAAATATCCGGCGTATCCCGCACCCCCGCCGCGTAGTTCCACTTGAGCGCCTCGGTCAGATGGGCGAGCGTCTGAATGCACGGAGTCATCTCGATGCCCAGCTTCGCCGCGTAGTCGTCGCAGGCCCGCAGCTCTTGCGGAGAATATCGCCCGCGCATGTAGCCAAAATACGGATATTCCTCGATCGCGAACGTATCTTCCGTGTACAGCATCAGCCAGTTCAACCCCATCAGCGCCATCTTGCGCAGCAGCAGCCGGACGGACTCGACCGTCAATACCGCGTTGCGCGAGACGTCGATCATCGCTCCATTGCGCTCGAACTGCGGCGTCTCCGCGACGGAAAATTCCGCCCCGCGGCGGTAATGCTCCACCCACAGCCCAAGCGCCCGGTAGAAATGAATCGGCTGATCGTACCCGATCACGCCCCGTCCTTCCGAATAATGCGCGGACAATTGGCCTTCGGTATGCCGAACCTCGATCGTCAGCCCGTCATCCGACAGCTCGATGCCTAGATCTCCGCATAATAATGCCGCGCCTTCCAGCAGACCTTCGGTTTCGCCGATCAAGCGAATCTGCATCTGTGCAACCCTCCCTGCTTCCCGCTTCGTGATAGATGCCTATGGCGAGCGATTCCTTTCATCACCGATTCCCTGCGCTTTGCCGGCATACTCTCAGGCTGCCCGCGGCCGCTCAGCTGTCATGGCTCTGCGGCAGCAGCGTTTCGTCCAGCCCGAGTTCCTTGTACAGCGTCTCGTTCAAATAATCGTGCAAATAAAAGCGCGACAGCACGTAATGATCGGCCATATCATCCGGCTGAAAACGGCGCAACACGGCGGTCATCCGCGGCCTGACGCGCTGCAGCCCCGAGCGGTTCCGGACATAATTGTTCAGCAGCGAGCGGCGCTCCGCCCCGTCGCCGGGATACAGCCGCCAGCGGTAGGCGTATTTATGAATGGCCCGCGAGCGGTCGGTCGCGACCTCGAAATCGTGCATGACCGCGATGAGCTCGGCGATGTCGCGATGCCGGACCGCCTCCTCCGTAAAATGGCGGATAATGAAATAGTAGTCTTCATTCGTGTAACGGCCGACCTTGGCGGCAACCGCAGCGGGGCGCAGCCCGTGAAAGACCGCCATAAACCGGTCAATATAATCTTCGCCGCCGCCGGATCGGTTCCAGGTAACGTCGGCATGATAGCCGTTCACATACCAGGTCGTCTCGAAGATGCCGTAAGGGGTGCCGAGGCTGAAGGCGGCGGTCCAGTTGGTGCCGATCACGCAGTCTATATCCAGCTTGGCAGCGGTATCCCGCCACTGCTTCAGGTTGTCGAGCCGGTTGACCGCCACCGGATAATTCTGATGCTCCGCCCAGTCGAAGCAGCGAACGGCCGGCGCTCCCATCACGTCGATGCCCAGCCGGCGGAACTTGGCCGTCAGCGCGGAAACTTCCGCTTCAATGTTGCGGTAGTTATAGATCCAGATCATCACTGCCACCCGCGGGTCCAGCGTTTGCAGCAAGTCCTCCGGGCATTTGTCCAGCATGTCGTGCCAAATGACCGGTTGTTTGCCGCGCGCGGCGGTATACTCGATCATCCGGTTGACAAAGTGGATAAACGCAGCCTCCCGCGAACCGCCGAACCGTTCCCGGCACGTCTCGCATTCGCATAAGCTGTACACCTCGTCGCAGCCCAAATGCACATACGGCGAATCGGGATGCGCCGCGATGATTTCGTCCAGCATTTTCGTCAGCAGCTCGTAAGAGCCGGGCTTGCAGGGGCACAGCTCGCCGGTCGATTCCGGCGTCTCGCGCAGAGGCGCGTAAGCCTCGTGCCGCAGCACATACTCCAGATGGCCGAACGTCTGCTGCAGCGGCATCACCTCAATGTAATGCTCTCGCGCCGCCTCCAGCAATCGCGCCAGCTGCTCCTCCGTAAAAGCATGCTTCGGATGGCGCAGCACCGGATCGCAGCGAAACGGGAATTTGTCTTCGTACTCAATCAGCAGCGTATTGATCTTGAATCGTGCGAACTGGGCGATCGCTTCCTCCAGCTTCTCCAGCCGGGAATGCGTCTGCCGGAAATCGAAGTGCATGCCTCTGCGCGCCGTATCGGGCCAATCGTGGATGTCGGCGCACGGCAGCGAATCGCCGGCAGCTGTATCCAGCAGCTGGCGCAGCGTCTGCAGCCCATAAAAGAGGCCCGCCGCGCGAACTGCGCGAACCTCGATTCGTTCCGGCCGGACCGCTAATTCATAGCCCTCCTCGATGCCGGAGGAAGGGACGGCGATACCCGTCACGTCGGCTGGCTGCCCGCAACGGCTCGCTCCCAGGCTCACGGCATATCCGGCTCCCTCGGGCGCCTCTCCTCCGACCACCGGAATACCGGGAAATTCGCGCTCCAGCAAGCGGAGAATGCGGGAGTCGGGCTGCTCCAGCCTCACATGAAAAACGCAGTCCTTCGTCCGGCGAAACGCACCTTCACCGCTATAGCGAATATGCCTAACCTCGGGAATCGTAACGAACGGTGGGTTGAACTTGCTCACAGTATCGTTTCTTCCTTTCCATTCCTGTTTGTGTCAGGAATAGGGGGGAACGTCCAGTTCCACGCCCATTTTCCTTGTGTCAGTATCAATGGGAGTCTGCCAGAATCCCGCCCATTTTCCTTGTGTCAGTATCAATGGGAGTCTGCCAGAATCCCGCCCATTTTCCTTGCGCCAGTATCAATGGGAGTCTGCCAGAATCCCGCCCATTTTCCTTGCGCCAGTATCAATGGGAGTCTGCCGGAATCTCGCCCATTTTCCTTGCGCCAGTATCAATGGGGCATCCGTCAGCTCCACAACCATTTCCTTGCGTCCGCCTGATCGGGCAGCCCAAATTCGCGCTGCGCGCGGATGCTATGGCTGGCTTATCGCCAAATATGGCGGATTACTCGCGTTCTCCTTGCTGTTTATCCGGATAACGACTCCTTTGGTCGATTCGTCCATCAGCCTGAACGTCGCCATGTTGTCTGTCTGGGCGGATACGAAGGAGGTGACATCCAGCTGGTACCATCCCGCCTCGCTCACATGGACCGTGCCGAGCGGTATCGCCCCGGACGTCAGACGGTTGTTCCAGTTCATCGTCCCTTCGCTCCAGCTGTCGGCATCATAGCCGTAGACCTTGACCGGAACCGCCGACGAGGGCTGCTCGGCCACATAGAAGGACAAGGTCGCTTTCTCGACCGGCCCGTTATGATCGCTGAAATCAAATTTCAAATAAGCGATCCGGTCGCCGCCGCCTTCGGCATTCGGAATGTCGGCCAGCTCCAGCACCGGTGCGGAACCGTAATTCGCCGCAGGATCGTTCTGGTACACGTAAGTATCTTCCGCCGCCGCAACGACGGAGGCCGGTTCCCTCTCGATCTCGATCGTATACGTATCGACGGTTCCTTCCCGGTTGTAGACGAGCACGCGCAGCGTATTTGCGCCCGCCTGCAGCGCGATCGGCGGCGACGGCTGTCCGCTCTGCACCGCAGCGCCGTTGACAGTCGCCACGCTGCCTGCGGCAGCGGTCTCCAGCGTCACCGCGACGTGCGTCGTCGTTCCCGGCACGCTCACCGAATAGCGCGTCGTGCCGGTGGCAAACGGCAGAGGAATCGCGCCGTCCGGTCCCGCCAGCGCCAGCGATTGCAGCCCGGACCACGGCGCCAGCGCCGTCTGATGCGGGCGGTCGTAAGCCTGCGCCCAGTAGTAGCCAGCCGCTCGCAGCACCCGCGGCTCAAACCCGGCCTGCGAGCCTGCCGGAATCGCCTCCGACGTGAACGTGACCCAGCCCTGCGCATCGGTCAGCGCGGAGACGTACTTGCCGCCGGCGTGCGTAAACCGGCCCTCCACCTTCGCGCCGGCCAGCGGCAGTCCCGTCTGCATATCGATCGCCCGCAGCGCGGCCACAGCCCGGTTGCCGACGGCATCGACGCGCAGTCCGTCCAGAATGGCCGGCTGCAGCGCGGCGGCGCCTGTCGTCACCGAAGCCTGCGGCGACAGCGGTCCGATATTGCCCTGCAAATCCCGGGCAGCGACCCGGTAATAATAGGTCGTATTCGGCAGCAGCCCGACGTCGTTGAATGACAGTCCCCTGGCGAGTCCGGCGATATGGGAGGCGTCCGGCGTAAACCCGTCCACGGTGCTGCGGTAGATGATATACCGGTCGATCTCCGTATTGTCGAAAGCCATGCCGTAGGACAGCTTCACCGCCTGGTAGCCATCGGCCTGAGCGACAGGACCCGAGCCGACGGCGGTCGGCGGCTGCGTATCGGCCGGCGGCTGCCAGGCGTAGCTGCCGACGCCCCAATGGGACGGCAGCATCCGCACGGAATCATAATGGTGCACGGCGATGCCGCCGAACGCGCTGCTGCCGCCGTAGGCCGCGTACACCTTGGCAAGCTCCGCCTCCATATGGACGCGGCCTTCCTCCCAGAACGTAATCGTCTCGGGATCGCCGCTGTTTGCGATATCGAGGGTTTCCACGCCGATGACGACCGAGCCCGGCTTGCCGATCGTAGTCGCATACGCGATCTCGCCCTGCGCCCCGGCGATGATGCCGGCCGATCCGTCAGCCGTATCGCGGTAATCCATGATCGAAATATAATCGCTGATGTCCTGAATATGTTCGGAGAGCCATTTCGACTGTCCGTTCCAGACGATGGATTGCGCCGTTTCCGAGGTATCGTACCATTTCGGAATAGCCGGGCCGAACGGCAGATTGATGCCGGCGGCGTCGCGACGGCCGATCATTTTTTGCAGAAGGTCCAAATACTGCCTTTGCAGCCAGCGGTCGGCGTCCTTGAAATCAGGCGATATATACGGCTCGATGTCGACATTGATGCCGTCGAATTTGCCGCCCGAGCCCGAGGCGAGATTAAAATTGATCACGCGCTCGATCTCGCGGACCGCATAATGGTGGTACTTCTCGTAAGCGCCCATATAGGGCGGCGAAGTGCCTCCGGCCACCAGCGCGTACACCTGATAACCGCGCTGATGCGCCCATTCGAGGAAGGCTCGCACGGCGTCCGGATCGTCCTCCAGCATATCCATTCCCGCGAACGCACCCACCGACATATACAGCGTTGTGATCGGATCGGAGGCGAACGTCGCCGTATCCTGGGCGAACGCATCCAGCACGTCGCGCGATCCGGGATTGAGCAGCAGCTTATACGCTTCCGGCTCCCAAATCCACATGGCCCGGTCATGACTCGCCATATGGAAAGGCTCGCTCGTGCCGGTCCCTACCTTGGCATACGTGGTAGGGCTGAGAGCCTGTTTGCCTCCTGCACACGTCACCCGCGCCTCAAGGCTCAACGTCCGGTTGCCCAGAGAAGCGGTGTCCCACGCCAGCGTATAGTAGGTGCCGTCGAAGGAGGCTTGCTGCCATGCGCCGCTGTTGATCCGCACCTCGACCGACTGGACAGCCGTCTGGGACTGCACCGCCACCTGGATGTCCACCGTGCCGCTGAGCGATACGCCTTCGGCCGGACTGACGATATGCACGATTGGCGCCGCAGCCGCCGGGTTATTCACCTGCAGGATCAGCGGCTCGCTCCACACCCCGTAGCGCGTGTCCGCATCCAGAGCGCGGGCACGAACCTCGATTTCGCCGACATACGCCGACAAATCGAGATCGTAATGCCACGTTCCCGACCCGTCGCCGTCCTCGTCCTCCGTAAGCGCTGCCACTTGGGTCGTCCCGGCGATGTACAATCTGAGATCATACGCATTCGTATACGTGCCGCTGATCCTTACAACAGTAGGGCCGAACGTCAAATTCGGCTCCGGCGAGTCAATCGTGACTGCGCTTGCTCCCAGCGCCGGAGCCGGCGCAGAGGGCCATGCCACCAACAGAATCAGCGCCATCAGCAGCGCCAGCCTTCCGCTTCTGATTCCCCTGCTCAACCGTACACCCATCATGAGTCCTCCCTCTCCTTACAGATGGTTTCAGACGCCTAGGACAAGCCGAGCATTTCGTCACCGGTCGTCCGCTGCGGCCTAGCGAACAATGGCCGGAAAGAGGGCGCTCTTGAATGCAGGTCATTCAAGAGCGCCGATAATCCATCGGTTATTTCGTCTTCAGCTGTACGCTGTCCATCCGCTCGTAAGCCGTCTTGTTCGTGTCGATCAGCTTTTGCACGCCGAGCGCTTTGATCTCTTCGACATATTTCTCCCATTCGTCCAGGCTGCGCGTGCCCGTGACAAACTTGGCAAACGATTCGTCGCGGTGCTTCTTCACCGCCTGGCCGGTCACGGACAACACTTCGTTCTCCGCCTCCGTAAAGGCCGGGCGAGGCTGCATCGCCGGCGGATCATATTTGGCTGCTTCCGTGTACGCTTTTTGCAGGTCTGGCGAGAACAGGGACAGATGCGCATCGAAATCGATCCACGTATACGTGCCGCTCGTTTGCAGCCCGGTTTTCTTGCGCATTTCGGTCACATCGGTAAATTCGGGCTTGAATTTCTTCTTGCCGTTCTCCATCGTATACGTCTCGCCCTCCTTGCCCCAGCTTGCCAGCGTCCGGCCTTCCTCGGTGTAGAAGAAATCCATGTACTGCATGATTTCTTTGATCTTCTTGGAGGTCGAGGCCACCGTCAATCCGTTTTCCAGGTAGTGGAAGTACGGATTTTGCTGCTTGCCGCCGGGCAATCCGGCAGGCGGAGCCATAAACTGCATGTTAAATTCCGGATTTTCCTTGCGCATCGCATTGTTGAAGAAGTCGATCCGGCTGATATAGTCAATCGTGATGAACGCTTTGCCCGTCGATACGGCATCCTGCCACTGCTTCGTCTGCAGCGACAGAAAGTCCGGCGGAATCAGGCCGTCCTTATACAGCCGGTTCAGCGACGTCAGCAGCGCCTTGTACGATTCCTCGATCGGGCCGTAGCGCCATTCCTGCTTGTCGAAGTCGTAATAGACGTCCTCGCCCGTCCCGAAATTGGCGGTCAGGTTCGCATTCATCTCGCCGGGAATTTGGCCGTAGCGGAACGTCAGCGGGTAGCTGTCCGGATACAGCTCCTTCAGCTTTTTCAACGTCTCGTACAATTCGTCGTAGGTTGTCGGCACGCTCAAGTTATGCTTCTTGAACACGTCCTCGCGGTACATCCAGACCATCCGGTTCGTCTCGCCGAAGCCCTGGTTCGGGAACATGTACATTTTGCCGTCGGAAGACAAGGCGGCCTTCGCTTCATCCGGGTACTGCTCGATCCACTTTTTCAGATTCGGCGCATCGTCCAGATGGTCGAGCAGGTTGACCAGCGCGCCCTGCTGGCCGAATTTGTTCGATTCCCGGCGGCTCGGCATGAAGAGCAGATCGGGAAGATTGCGCGACACGATAGCCAGGTTCAGCGAATCGGACAGCTTGCCCGACGGCGTCTGCACCTCCAGGGTAACGCCCGTCTTCTCCTCGATCCACTTCCACACCGGCCAATCCTTGGTGTACGGGAAGGTAGCATTGCTGTCCAGCAGCGCCGTGAACGTGTGCTTCGCCTTCCCCCCCGGCGATGGCTCGTTATGCGAAGCCTCCGGCTTCTCCTCCGGGTTGCCCGAGCCGGAGCATGCTGCGAGCGTGAGCAGGGCCGTCCCGAAGACCGCGGCCAGTCCCATTGCTTTGTTCATCGTCCATTTCCCCCTTCTGGATCATACATTCAGCATACTGCTTCAGGTCCCGCCATCCTATCCTTTGACTGCGCCGATCATGACGCCTTTCACAAAGTATTTTTGGATAAACGGATAAATAAGCAGTATAGGAAGCGTGGATACCATAATCGTAGCAAACTTGAGCGAGTCTTCGACGATCTGATCATCACCTCCGATTCGGGTAACATCGCCCGAGCTGACGTTGCCCGCCAGCACCAGATTGCGCAGCAGCACCTGCAGCGGGAACAGATCGGGATCGCGCAGATAGAGCAGCGGCAGCATGAAGTTGTTCCAGAGGCCTACGGCATAAAACAGCGCGATCGTCGAAAATACAGCCTTCGACAGCGGGATGACGATGCGGAAGAAGATGCCGATATCGTGCAGCCCGTCAATCCGCGCCGATTCCTCCAGCTCCTTGGGCAGCCCGTAGAAGAACGTGCGCATGATGATCAGGTTCCACGTGCTGACCGCTCCCGGCAGCACCATTCCCCAGATCGTGTCCGTTATGC